>Ga0126381_100001186_pt1 | contig 28345 bp, 26 predicted proteins | sample PanSoiMetPlot_28_FD_96465 | JGI IMG/M metagenome (GOLD analysis project Ga0126381, IMG submission 96465) | Tropical forest soil microbial communities from Panama - MetaG Plot_28 | ecosystem: Environmental > Terrestrial > Soil > Tropical forest > Bulk soil | place: Panama | collected 2016-02-17
ACGTGATCAATTTGTCACGTTTTTGTCACGTTCCCAGGAAGCGGAGAGCTGCAGGCTAACGTAACTATTTGATTGACTGGTAGGCCGTACTGGATTCGAACCAGTGACCAACGGATTAAAAGTCCGCTGCTCTACCAGGCTGAGCTAACGGCCCGAGAAGGGCGCGGATTATAGCGCGAAGTCGCGTTTCGAGGCTTGACCTGAAGAGCAAAAACTAGCGGGCGGACGACGCGTGGTCGTCCGTCGCAACTACTGCAGGTCGCGAGTGAGAAACGCAGGCAGCGACAGAAAGTCGATTCCCTCTTCGCGCAGCGAGTCGGCTTCTTCGCTGGTCGCCTGACCACGGATCGCGCGCTTGGGCACTTCTTCGTAGTGAATCCTGCGAGCCTCTTCGGCGAACGCCACGCCTACGTCGTCGGCACGGCGAACCATGCGCCGAAGCTGATTCAATAGTTCCGCCTCACCGCCGACTTGAACCGTTTCGGTCTGCTGCGGTTCTGCCGGAGGGTTTGTCACCGGCGCTGGCGCCCGGCCGACTTGAATATTGGCCGAGGGACGGCGCTCGATCCCGGCGTCGTCGCACACCGGGCAGCGGATCATGGTGCTCTGGCGCTGGCGCTCATAGTCTTCGGCCGAGGCAAACCAACCCTCAAACCGGTGCGATCGACCGCAGGCGAGTTCGTAAACGATCATTGTGTTCCGTCGCGGCTTATGCCGCCTCCACCCTCCAATATTGGTACTTGAGCGCCGCCGCACAACCGGCAACGATCGCCAGCAGGGCCAGCACCGAGCCGAGTGCCAGGGTCGAAATGCCGCTCAACCCCTGCCCTATAGTACAGCCTAAGGCAGTGACGCCCCCAAAACCCATTAACACGCCACCGGCGATATGGTTGACCAGATCTTCGGTCGACGCAAATCCCTCCCAGCGGAACGTCCGGGTGGCTAGGGCCACCGCCGCCGATCCGACCAGCATGCCCAGCACTCCAGCAATGCCGAAGGTCACGATCCGCGACTGATCGCTCCAGAGCATGAGCAGCTCCAAGAGATAGGCGTTGGGGGCGACGAAGGAGAACGATTCCGCCCGGCCCGAGTTGGTCCCGACGAACGTTTCTTCGAGCGTGCGCGGGTCCTCGGGAACATGGCCCAAGTACCCGGAGACGTACCAGCCGCCGACGATCACCGCCCCGATGGCGATGCCGCCGGCAATCATCGCCGGCGACGCACGGAAGTCGCGGCTGGAGAATGCAAAAACTACGAGCGCCGCCGCCACGACGAGCGGCAAGGCCGTTCTCACTGACGCGCTGCCGCCGACCAGCGCCACCACCACGCTTGCAAGATCCGAGTGCGCGGCGCCGATCGCACCCGTGTCGAAGCGCACGACATCGAGCGCGCTTACCCGCCACACCGCGAACAGGCCTTTCAACGTCATGTATGCGGAAATCGCCAGAACGATGAGGACCACCAGCGATTTGAGATTTCCCGCGCCAAGGCGGATCAGGGTCTTGCTGCCGCATCCGGAGGCGAGCGTCATGCCGAAGCCGAAGAGGAATCCGCCGACCAGGGAGGAGAGCCACGTAACGCGCGGTGCGGTGTAAATGGTCTTGCCGAAATCGACCAGGCGCGCCGCGTCGAGCAACGCGACGCCGGCGATCGCCACTGCCATTGCCAGGATCCACATGCGCATGCGACGCCAGTCGCCGATGTGGATCACGTCGGTCACCGCGCCCATGGTGCAGAAGTTCACCCTGCTGGCGACTGCACCGAACACCGCGGCAAGCCCGAAGGCGAGCCAGGCAACCAGCGCGGTAGTGTGGTCAAGGTTGTTCATGACAGTGCAGCCGTGCTGATTATCGCACCCCATTTCGCGTAACCCTTTGGCGGCTCGCTAACCGTTTATAGGCAGCGTAACGAGGATCCGCCCGGAGAAGCGCCGGGCTCGAATTGTCGATCAAAACAGCAAAGGGAGCCGATCATGGGCAAGACCTGGAAGCACTGCATTGCCGCCGTCATTGCCGCGTGCGGGCTCGCGGCCGGGAGCGCAGCCAATGCGCACTGGCCGAGCTCGCGCCTGAGCGTAGAGATCTTCGATCGCAACGAAGGGCGCGTGCTGCCCGTGTACACCTACGCCGGGCGACGCTTTGTGGTCGGCAAACCGGGCAATGAGTATTCGATTCGCGTGCGCAACACCGGTGGCGAGCGTGTGCTGGCGGTCATGAGCGTGGATGGCGTGAACATTATCAGCGGCGACACGGCGTCCCCGGCACAGTCGGGTTACGTACTGGGGCCCTATGAAACCACGGAGATCGCGGGATGGCGCAAGGACATAACGCGCACCGCAGCGTTCTACTTCACATCGCTTCCCGATTCTTACGCCGCACGAACCGGGCGTCCGGACAACGTCGGCGTGATCGGCGTCGCGGTATTCAATGAGCGGTCGCGCCCTGTGCCGTACGGGATACTGAAGGATCGCGAACGCGCCGAGAGCGCCAACCGCGCCGCTCCTGCAGCGGCGGCCGCGGCACCGCTGGCTCAGGACGCGCAGGCGAAATCGCAGCTCGGCACGGGCCATGGCCGCAGCGAGTCATCGTATGCGCAGTACACCAACTTCGAGCGGGCGAGTGACACGCCGAGCGAAACCATCGCGATCTATTACGATTCGTACGAGAATCTGCTCGCGCAGGGCGTACCGCTGGGGACGCCGCCGATCGCACGGTATCGACCCGATCCGTTTCCCGAGCGCGGTCGCTTCGTGCCCGACCCACGTTAGTCGCGAAAGCAGCAAGGGCGGCGTGCGCTGCCCTTGTCACCTCATGGCCCCGTGCCCATACTGCACGGGCCATGCCCGCCTCCGCCGCGCCCAGCGACGAAGACTTGATGCTCGCTTACGCCGCCGGCGATGCCGCGGCCTTCGATACGCTCTACGCACGGCACAAGGGCGGTGTTTATCGCTACCTGCTGCGTCAGTGCCACCACGCCGGCGTCGTCGACGAATTGTTCCAGGACGTATGGATGAACCTGATTCGAGCCCGCCAAGGTTATGTGCCCAGCGCCAAGTTCGCCACCTGGCTGTATCGACTCGCGCATAATCGGCTGATCGATCACTTCCGGGCGAGCGGTGTCGCATTGCTGGTGTCGGTCGACGATGACGAGCACGCCGATCAAGTAGCGGCAATTGCCGGCGACTGCCGCGAACAGCCGGAGCTGCGCGCCGAGAATCATCAGCTGGGCGAGCGGCTCAAGCATGCGGTCGCTGCGTTGCCGGCTGCTCAACGCGAAGCGTTTCTTCTGCATCAGGAAGGCGGCTTGTCGCTCGCCGAGATTGCCGAATTGACTCACGTCGGTGTCGAAACGGTGAAGAGCCGACTGCGTTACGCCGTGAACAAGCTGCGCAGCGACCTGTCCGACCTGTACGAGTCTCAACCATGAGCGAGATCGACCGCCAGATCGAAGCCGCGTGGCGTACAACCAGCCGCGAGCAGCCGCCGGCGGCTATGGACGACGCGATCCGCGCCGCCGCGCGCCGCGCTGTCGACGCGGGTCCGGCGAACAAGCGGACGCAATCCTGGTGGCGGGCCAAGACGCACTGGGTACCGCTCGCCGCGGCAGCGGTGATGGCGGTCCTTGCGGTCGGCCTCATCCAGCTCACTCCGCCCGTGCAGGTCAATCCGGTTCTGATCGCCGCCGACCAATCAGCTTCACTACGTCTAGCGGAACAGTACCCGATCAAGGCTGCGCCGGCGGAACCGACTCCGACATCCGCGGAACTGGCGCGCCGCGACGCCCAATCATCGGTGGACCAACTCGCGAACGAGCGCGGCGCCGAGATCGCGAACAAGCAACTGGCACAGCTTGCGACACAACAAAGCGCAAGCGGCGCGGTGGAAAAGAAGCGTGCAGCGGCTTCATCGCCGGAAGCGCCACGTCCGAAGGATGAGCGTCAGCGCGTCGCTTCGCTGGATGCCGGCGCTCCAGCCAGATCCAAGGTCGAAGCTGCCGGCGCTGCCGTTACGCGCTCCGCGCCGAGCGAACCCTTTCCAGCGGCCCAAGCGCCCACCGGACGCAGTCAAGCTTCCCCTGCGGCATCGCTCGCGTCGTCACCGACCCTGCGAAGCGAGCCTGCGGTTCCGCCACCTGCCGCGTCGCCGGGAGTTGCCCAAAGCGAACCATTCCGAGCAGCGGAACGAAGCAGGGTCGCGTCGAATGCGGCGGCGCCGGCGCCGCCTGCCGCCATGCGTGAGGGCGTGCCCCAAGTGGATGGCAAGCTCGATACCCCTTCGGCCAAACCTCAGCCAACCCAAGTCGGCCTGGCGAAGGTTACTGACCTTCCCCATTCCAAGGATTCGTCGGCGCGCGCGATCGATGAGTGGATCAAGCTGATTCGCAGGCTGCGCGACGAGGGCAAGTCGCAGGAAGCCGCAAAAGAACTCGCCGCCTTCCGCGGGGTATACAAGGAACGCTCTGACGAGCTGCTTCCTCCCGATCTGCGGGAGCGAAAGCAGTAAGAGACGGCGATGCGAAGCCGAGGTTGAGTCCGAATTTCCGCGAAAACACGCGGGCCAGGTGTCTTCGCGCTACCCGTCGTGATCGTTAGGTTTCTAGCGAGCGGAGGAGCTTCTTGATTGGTGCCGGCAGTGCGGCACCTGCCGCATCGGCCAGCGGCAACCAGACGAGTCCGGGCTCAGCCGCGTGCGCCGGCCAACGTTTCACCATGCATCGCTGCGGTGTGATGGTGAGGCGGAAGTGAGTGAACACATGCTCGATTTCGCGCAGTGATGCTAGGGGTTGGACCTGTGCAGCGAAGCGCTTGCGGCAGTAGCGCGCGGCGTCGGCACCCGTTTCCAGTTCGGGTAAGCTCCACAAGCCCGCCCAGACTCCGGTGGGTGGACGGCGCTCGAGCAGCACCTCGCCTGCCTGTTCGATGACCAGTACTTTGAGCATCCGCTGGGGCAGGACCTTCCTGGGTCGCGGACTCGGCAATTGATCGACGCGACCACCGCGTCTGGCGCGGCAGTCGGTGCGGATCGGGCACGAGGAGCAGCGGGGTGCGACGCGAAGGCAAACCGTCGCGCCCAGGTCCATCAACGCCTGCGTATAGACCGCGATGTCGTTTTCCGGCAGCAGTTCCTCAGCACGTTTCCAAAGCGCACGTTCGATGCGAGCGTCACCGGGGTAGCCCGCGATACCCGCGTGACGCGCCAGCACGCGCTTCACGTTGCCGTCGAGGATAGCCGCACGCTCGCCGTACGCGAGCGCGGCGATCGCGGCGCCGGTGGAGCGTCCTATCCCAGGCAGCATGGCGAGCGCTTTCGGGTCACGCGGCATGATGGCTGCGTGTTCCGCGACGAGCGTCTGCGCCGCGCGGTGCAGAAGATGCGCCCGCCGGTAGTATCCGAGCCCGCTCCAGAGTTTGAGCACATGGTCGATCGGCGCGGCGGCCAGCGATCGGACGTCGGGAAACGCCGACACGAAGCGCAGGTAATACGGGATGACGGACGCGACCTGAGTCTGCTGCAGCATGATCTCGGAGATCCAGACACGGTACGCGTCGGGCGTCTTCTGCCAAGGCAGATCATGCCGGCCATGCGCGCGCTGCCAGTCGATCAGACGCGCAGAGAACGGCTTCATCGATGGAGCAACCCATCCACAACAAACGCCGCAGGCTTGCGCAGTAGCTTGGCGCCGCCCGCTAGCGGCCGGCGAGGCGCTGGCGCGCCTTCCCCGCAGCCTCGGAGGTTGGATATTTGCTAACGATCTCTTCGAGCGTGCGGCGCGCCGGCGCGGCTTCACCCAGCTCGATCTGGCAGGTCGCGATGTTGAGCAGCGCGTCGGGCACCTTCTGGCTGTCGGGATAAACCGACAGGAGCTGCCGTTGGGTCGTGATCGCGCCGCGGAAGTCGCGCTGTGCGAATTGCGCATTCCCGGCCCAGTACAGCGCCGACGGTGCGAGCGGGCTTCGGGGATAGGTACGCACGAAGGACTGAAAGCCAGCCGCCGCCGCAGGATAGTTGCTGCCCTTGAACTGTTCGAGCGCCGTGTCGTAGGCGCGCTGCTCGGCGCTCGCGTCGCCTGGCCGGGCTGGCGGAGCGCTGGCCGCCGGTGCACCGCTCGCAGGCGGCGACGCCTCGCTCGCTCCCGGCGCGCCGGGCCCGCCTTCGAGCTTGCGCAAGCGCGTGTCGAGATCTTGGTACAGATCGCGTTGTCGCTTCTGAGTCTGCTCGAGCTCGTAGGCGACGACCTCGTACTGGCCGCGCAGCTTGGCGACATCGGCTTTGATCTGCTCGACGTCACGCAGGACATCGACCATGCCCGCCGTCTTCGCTTCCAATGCGTCGAGGCGCTGCAGCACCGAGCGCTCCAGCTGATCGATGCGCACCTTGAGGGCCTCGATGCGCTTGCGTGCTTCGTCGTCGTCAAACAGTGCGGCGCGCGCCGGCATCGACGCGAGCTGCAGGGCCAGCATCAACACGCCCAGCATCGGGGCGAGTCGTATAACTGCCTTACCTCCCATCAAGCGTGCGTGCTCCCTGCGTTGAAAAAGGACTGAGAGATTGTCTAGTCGATTCCGACGTAGACGATTTCGTCGCGGCGGTTTTGTGCCCATGCCCCTTCGTCGTGACCTTCGACCCGCGGCTTTTCCTTGCCGAAGCTTACCGTCTCGATCTGCACTTCGCCCGCGCCGTACAGCATCATCATCTTTTTGACGGCGTCGGCACGGCGTTGCCCCAGCGCGATGTTGTACTCGCGACTGCCGCGCTCGTCGGCGTTGCCCTGAACGGTCATCCGCTGGCCGCGGTTCGCCTGCAAATATTTCGCATGCGCCTCGACCAACGGCTTGTACTCGTCCTTCACCACGTAGCTGTCGAAGTCGAAATAGACGATGCGCTTGGACAGAATGCTGCCCGGATCCTTGAGCAGGCTCGCCCCGCCTCGGGTGGCGCTGCCGGCGACGCCTCCGGAGGTCGTCCCGGACGTCGTGGCGCCCGCTGCGCCGGTGGACGGGGTACGGTCCTCGACTGGGGCGCCTTCTTCCTTGGGCGGCGTGCTCTGGCACGCAACAAGCGTGAGCGCAAGCAGCGCGCTGAATATCAGTTTCTTCATTGGTTCTCCTTGGTTCACGTCGAAGTGCGACCGCCGGCTCATTTCGCCAACGGACCCCACGCCGGCTCGCGCACATCCGTCGCGGCGGCGGTCAATCGCTGCTTCACGCGTCCATCGCTGGAGACCGCGGCCAATATACCACGCCCCCCGGTGTTCGACGCGTAGAGGATGAGCTTGCCGTTGGGTGCGACGCTCGGAGATTCGTCGTTGCCTCCCTGAGTGAGCACCTGCACCTGGCGCGTTGCAAAATCTTCCACCGCGATGTTGAACTGGCCCCCGTCGCGGCGGACAAATACAAAGCCCTTGCCGTCGGGCAAATGGCGTGGCGATACGTTGTAAGTCCCCTCGTAGGTCATGCGCTCGATCGCGCCGTTGGCGAGCGTCAGCTTATAGATCTGCGGGCTGCCGCCGCGATCCGATGTGAAAAGAATCGACCGTCCGTCCGGAGCAAAGTTCGGCTCGGTGTCGATGCCCGCCGAGCTGGTCAGTCGCTGCACACCGCTGCCATCGGCATTAATTACATAGAGCTGCGAGCCGCCGTCCTTGGTGAGGGTCACTGCAAGCTTGGAGCTGTCGGGCGACCAGGCGGGCGCGCTGTTGCTGCCGCGGAAGTTGGCGACTACCTGTCGCGCGCCAGTCCCCAGCGACTGCACGTAGATGACTGGCTTTTTGTTCTCGAGCGATACGTAGGCGATGCGCGTGCCGTCGGGCGACCATACCGGCGAGAGCAGCGGCTCGTTCGAGGTGACGATGGTCTGGGGACTGTAGCCGTCGGCGTCGGCGACGATCAGCTCGAAGCGCGACCCCTGCTTGGAAATGTAGGCGATGCGCGTGCTGAACACGCCGACGTCGCCGGTCAGCTTTTCGTAGATCACGTCGGCGATGCGATGCGCAGTCGCCCTCAGTTGCGTGGGCAACACGGCGTAGGTGAAGCCGGCGAGCTGAGTCTGCTTGACGGCGTCGAGCAGCGCGAAGCGCACTTCGACACGGCCGTTTTCCTGCGGGCCAACAGTGCCTACGACCACCGCATCGGCCCCGCGCGACGTCCAGTCGCTGAAGCGTATGTCTTCGGGACGAGAGGGACGCGGATTGACGCCGCCCGGATCGATCAACCTCAAGCGTCCGCTGCGTTCCAGATCCGCGCCGATGATCGAGCTCAAGCTGACCGGTCCGGCTTCGCCGCGAAAGGGCACGATGGCGATCGGGATCGCGGTCGCACCGCCGCCGACGATCTCGATGGTGAGCTGCGCGCGCGCCGAGAACGGAGCTAGCAGGCACAGCACGAGCACTACGAAGCGCAAGAATCGGGGCATCGGGAAGAAAGTCGGCGTCAGCACACGCTGGCGTAAAGCGACTCGAATGCGATTAAGCGTGGCGATTATAACGGACGACAGGAGGATTTCGGGCCGAAGTGCCACTGGTCAGTGCAGCCTCACTGTGCCCGCACCATGCCGTCGAGGCCGAGGGCGGCGCGCAGCCGCTCCGCACTGCGCGCTGCGTCGTCGCGCGTCGGGTAGGGCCCTACGAAAACGCGGAACAATCCGTCGGCTTGGCGCACTTTGGCTTCGACGCCGAGTCCCGCGGTTTGGTTCGCCATGCTGACGATGAAGCCCTGCGCATTGGCGTTGTTGGCGAAAGCGCCGAGTTGAACGATGTAGCCACCTGTTTCCGCCGCAACGGGCAGCGGCGCGACGGCCGCGCTCTCGGCTGCGGCCACCGGTGGCAGCGGGGCGGCAGCGGCGACAAGCAGTGGCGCGTCCGCGGGCAGAATGCTCTCCACCTCGACCTCGCCGCTGCCCTTCTGGGCGATGCCGATACGATCGGCGGCAGCGTAGGAGAGATCGATCACGCGGCCGGGGTGAAACGGCCCGCGGTCGTTGACGCGCACGACGACGCTCTTGCCCGTGGCGATGCTGGTCACGCGCGCGTACGACGGCAGCGGGAGCGTGGGATGCGCGGCTGTCATCGCATACATGTCGTAGGTCTCGCCGGTAGCCGTCTTCTGATTGTGAAACTTCCGGCCGTACCACGATGCGATGCCTCGCTCCGTGTACGGCCTCAAGCTGGTCGCGGGAACGTAACTGACGCCGAACACCGAGTAGGGGCGGTTGGCGAATCGATGCAGCGGCTCGACCCGCGGTACGGCATCGGGAATGCTCGCCAAATTCGCGGGCGGATTTTCTCCCGGGCCGTCGTCCTTGTAGTAGCCGCCGTTCTTGGTAGGCGGAATTGGTGGCTTCGCCGCCTCGCGCGGAGGGGAGGACTGGCAGGCTGCGATCACAACCGCCATTGCGAGAAGCAGTGTCGTGTGGCGTTGGCAGATTCCAACAGCCTCCCGCAACCCTATGCCGATCCCCACGCTAGTACGCCGACCCACAGATTTGCGTACATGCCGAGACGCGCATCGGCGCGCCGAGTGCGCGAAGCGAGCCGCAGCCATAGCCCACGCTATGGCGAGGATGAGCGACAAAGCAATCGGCGATGCGGGGCGCGTCGAACATAGCAAAATTTGTGGGTCGGCGTACTAGGTTTTCACCAACTTCCGGTTCGCCTGCACGTTCATCAGGATGCCCAGGCCGATGAACAAGCTCACCAGCGCCGTGCCGCCGAAGGAGATCAGCGGCAGCGGCACGCCCACGATGGGCAGCAACCCGCTGACCATCGCCATGTTGACAAAGGCGTAGGTGAAGAACATGAGAGTGATTGCTCCCGCCACAAGTCGCGCAAACGTGGTGGAGGCGTTCATGGTGATGACGAAGGCGCGCGCGATGAGCAGTATGTAGAGCAGGAGCAGCACGGCGTTTCCGATCAACCCGAATTCCTCGCCGAACACCGCGAAAATGAAGTCGGTGTGGCGTTCCGGCAGGAAATCCAGGTGGGTCTGCGTACCGTTGAGCCAACCCTTGCCGACGATTCCGCCCGAGCCCAACGCGATCGACGCCTGGGTGCTGTGATAGCCGGCGCCCAAGGGATCGCGTCCGGGATCGATGAAGGTAAGGATCCGCTCCTTCTGATAGTCGTGCAGGTGCGTCCAGATGAGCGGCGCTGCGGCGCCGGCGCCGGCGGCGAGGCCGACCATGATCTTCCACGACAACCCCGCCAGATAGAGCACGTAGAAGCCCGATGCGCCGATCATCAGCGCGGTGCCCAAATCGGGTTCGCGCTTGATCAGCCACACAGGCACGACGATGAGCGCGCCTGCGACCACGAAGTCAACAAACCCGATCTTCGACTCGCGGCGCTGGAAATACCAGGCGAGCATCAGCGGCAGCGCGATCTTCATCAGCTCCGACGGTTGAAAGCGAGCCACACCCAAAGTGAGCCAGCGCCGCGAACCGTTGACCACCGTGCCTCCGAGGGCGACCGCAACGAGCAGCAGCACGCTCAACGCGTATAGCGGCAGCGCCGCGCGCGTCAACTGCTGCGGCGGAACATTGGCGACCAGCCACATCAGCACCAGCGCGAGTCCGAGCGCCACAGCCTGGTTGGTGACGCGGGCGACGCTCTGGTCCGACGCTGAGAACAAGGTGACCATGCCCACGCCGACAATCGCCAGCGCCGCCGCCATGAGATAAGCATCGACGCGTTGCGCCAGAAACTCCCAGGCGCGGGCGAGGATGGCAAAGAAGGTCGACACTAGGGCCTTCCCCTAGTCGCTCTCGTCGTCGCTTTCGCGCGGGCTTCCGGGCGGCGCCGGCAGGCCCGACTGCTCGCCCAGCAGGAAGTAATCGAATACTGCGCGAGCGACTGGAGCGGCGGCCTGAGCGCCAAAGCCGCCGTTCTCGACCAGTACCGCCAGCGCGATCCGCGGATGGTCGGCGGGAGCGTAAGCGATATACCAGGCGTGATCGCGCAGGCGCTCTTCGACTCGTCCTGCGACATACTTGGTCTCCTTGAGCGAAAAGAGCTGCGCGGTGCCGGTCTTGCCGGCCGAGACGTACTTGGCGCCGACAAACGCTTGAGCGCTGGTGCCTTCCTTGGGCACACCGATCAGGGCGTTCTTGATCACCGCGAGGTGCTCGGGTTTGACAACCAGGCTGCGCTGCGCGCGTGGCGCCATCTCGCGGGTTTCACCGGTCGCAACATTCTCGATGCTTTTCACGACGTGCGGCTGGAAGGAGACGCCGTCATTGGCGATCATCGCGATCGCCATAGCCTGCTGCACCGGAGTAAACGCGTTGTAGCCCTGACCGATGCCCGCCGAGATCGAGTCGCCCAGGTACCATTTGCGGTGCTCTTCGCGGTAGTTCTTGCCCGAGAAGCGCTCGCGCTTCCACGCCCGCGAAGGGAGCACGCCGGGGAGCTCGCCCTCGATGTCGATCCCCGTCTCCTTGCCGTAACCGAACTGCGACATGAAGGCGTAGGTGTCGTCGATGTCGGTCTCGCCGGCGAGCGTGTAGTAGTAGGTGTCACAGGAAACGATGATCGATCGCGGCATGTCGACGTAGCCGTGGCCGCCCGGCTTGTCATCACGGAAGCGATGCGCACTCCCGGGGATCTGGTAGTAGCCGGGATCGGAGATCGCCTGGGTCGGCGTGCGCTTTCCCGATGTGAGCGCGGAGAGCGCCAGGAACGGCTTGATGGTCGACCCTGGCGGATACGCGCCGCGCAATGGACGGTTCAGGAGCGGCTTGTCGGGCGATTCGTTCAACTCGGTCCAGCTCGCCGGATCAATGCCGTCGACAAAGAGGTTAGGATCGAAGCCGGGCTTGGATACGAAGGCGAGCACCTCTCCGTTGGTGGGATCGAGCGCAACCAGCGCGCCGCGGCGCTCACCGAAGGCACGTTCGGCCACCTGCTGCAAGCGAATGTCCAGCGCGAGCCGCACGTTGTTGCCCGAGGTCGGCGGCGTGCGCGACAAGGTGCGCACGGCACGGCCCCCGGCATCGACTTCCACCTGCTCCACACCGGTGATGCCGTGCAATTCGCGCTCGTAGGAAAGCTCGACGCCCGATTTGCCGATGTAGTCGGATCCTTTGTAGTTGGCGGTTTCGTCCCAGTCGTCGATGCGTTTGACGTCCTTATCGTTGATGCGACCGATGTAGCCGATCAAATGCGAGGCGAGCGCGCCGAATGGATACTGCCGAAAAAGCCGCGCCTTGATCTCGACGCCCGGGAAACGGTAACGGTTGACCGCGAAACGGGCGACCTCCTCGTCGGTCAAACGCGTGCGCAGCGGAAGGCTTTCGAAATTCTTGGATTCCTCGAGCAGCCTCTTGAACCGCTTGCGGTCGCGCGGCTGAACGTCGACGATGGTCGAGAGCTCGTCGATCATAGCGTCGAGATTCTTCACTCGCGACGGCATGACCTCGAGCGTGTACGCCGAATAGCTCTGGGCAAGCACGACGCCGTTGCGATCGGTGACGACACCGCGATTGGGGACGATCGGAACGATGGCGATGCGATTGCTTTCGGCCAGCGTCTGATAGTGCTGGTGCTCGATTAACTGAAGATAGACGAAACGCCCCAGCAGCCCGCCGAAGGCGGCGATGATGATGACGCCGGCGATGGTCATGCGCCGGCGGAAGTACTGCAATTCCCGCTCCGGGTTCTTCAACTCCGGCGCTTGAATCCCCGGGGGACGGTGCCCGCGCTTGGCGAAGATCCGGCGCATTCAGGGCCTCGGGTTTGTGTCCATAGCGCCAGCAGGCCCTAGAGTTCACCCGGTGAGCGCGGGGGCCGCTGCGGCCATTGCAGCAGTACGGAGAGCGGCGGCCACAGCAAGGCGCCGGTGAGCGCGCCGACGGCGTAGGTCCACCGCGGAAGCGGGGCGCCGCCGACCACGCGCACCAGCGCCACCAGCGCCGAACAGAAAAGCAGGAGGACAGCCACCTGTGCCGCCTGCTGCCACAGGGGAAATCGCAGCACGCGCCGGCGGAAATATTCGGCGGAGTAGGCGAGCACTGCATAGGCAAGGGCGTGCTGGCCGAATACCGTGGCATCGGCGACGTCCATCAGAAGTCCCAAGCACCAGGCAATGCCGACGCCGATCAGGCGCGGCTCCTGGATGCACCAGTACAGCAGCACGAGCGCCAGGAAATCGGGCTTGATCGTGAGCGCCACACCGGAGAGCGGCAGCATGTTGCCCATCAGTCCCATCAGCAACGTAACCATGACGAACCACGGCTTGACCGGGAGCAGGATCTCCTCGGGACGCGCTGCGGTGAACAGTGTCGCCATGACCGTCGCTATCCTCGGCGCTTGCCACGGCCCTTGCGCGGCGTGTCGGCCTCGGCGGGCTCTTCCGGGCGCGGAGGCGCCGCAGCCGCCTGGCCGAGAATGAGCAGCTGGCCGCTCGCGTCGACGCCGGCCAGCGGCTTGCACGTTACTCGCGCGAAGATCTGACCGGTATCGCGCTCGACCGACGCAACCACCGCAACGGCCAGGCCGGCCGGATAGGTGCCGTCCAAGCCCGAAGTCACCAGACGGTCGCCCTGCTGTATCTCGGCATTGGGCGAGAGGAAGCGCAACTCGGGAAGGCGTCCTGTGCCTGCGCCATACATCACGCTGCGCACGCCGCTGCGCTCCACTTTCACCGGCACCGCGTGATCCTTGTCGGTGAGCAGCGTCACCTCGGACATGTGCGGGAAGACGCGCGTCACCTGGCCCACCACACCGACATCATCGATGACCGCCTGTCCTGGCAGCACCCCAGCTGTCTCGCCCTTGTCGACGAAGACCTTCTGGGTGAAGGGATCGCGACCGGTGTAGAGCACCTCCGCCGTCGTGGCCGAGCCGCGGAAGCGCGCCTCGACTTTGGAAAGCGCCCGCAGACGCGCGTTCTCCTGCTCGAGCATCGGATAGCCCTGCGCCGCGGGCGCCTGGGCGAGCAACTGCTCGCGCAGTGCCGCGTTTTCGCTGGCAAGCTGTTTTTGCGCAATGAAGTACGAACCGACGTACGCCAGCGCCTCGCCCGGAAGTTGCACGGCGCGCACGATCGGGTACAGCACGATGGCGACCACCTGACGGATGTTTTCCAGATAACGGTAGCGCGTGTCGGCAAACAGCAGCGCCAGCGACAGTAGGCCGAAGAACGCGAGCCTCGCCAGCGGCGAGGGGCCGCGGTGGAAAAACGGCGGCGGCTCGACAGTGATGTTGCGCATCGATTGAGGTCAGCCGCAGGCGCTCGCGCGGCAGGAAATCCTCTTGGCGCGAGAAAGCGGCAAGGGGATCTTGCGTTGCACGGGACTCGTTCAGGCGTGAATAACCACGGCTGTCAATCCGACGTGAATATCGTCGACAGCTTTTCCATGTTCTCCAGCGCGCGCCCGCACCCGCGAACCACGCAGGTCAGCGGATCATCGGCGACGATCACCGGGAGCCCCGTCTCTTCCATGAGCAGGCGATCGACGTCGCGCAAAAGCGCGCCTCCGCCGGTGAGGACCATGCCGCGTTCGGCGATGTCCGCGCCCAACTCCGGGGGCGTGCGCTCGAGCGCGCTCTTGACCGCAGACACGATGCTGTTGAGCGGGTCGGTCAGCGCTTCGAGAATCTCGTTGCTCGACACCGTGAAACTGCGCGGAATGCCCTCGGCAAGATTGCGTCCCTTGACTTCCATCTCCTTCACTTCGGAACCCGGAAACGCCGAGCCGATGGTCTTCTTGATCTGCTCTGCGGTGGTCTCGCCGATCAGCATGCCGTAATTGCGGCGGATGTAGTTGACGATCGCTTCGTCGAACTTGTCGCCGCCCACGCGCACGCTGCCGGCATACACCATGCCGCCGAGCGAAATGACGCCGACTTCGGTCGTTCCTCCGCCAATGTCGACCACCATCGAGCCGGTCGCTTCCGAGATCGGCAGGTCGGCGCCGATCGCCGCGGCCATCGGCTCTTCGATCAGGTACACCTTCGATGCGCCCGCACCGAGCGCGGACTCGCGAATGGCTCGGCGCTCGACCTGCGTCGACCCGCAGGGCACGCAGATGATGATGCGGGGGCTGGGCGAGAACAACCGCGAATCGAGCACCTTCTTGATGAACTGCTTGAGCATCTGCTCGGTGACGGTAAAGTCGGCGATCACGCCGTCCTTCATCGGCCTTATCGCCGTGATGTTGCCGGGAGTTCGGCCGAGCATCTGCTTCGCGGCGAGGCCAACTTCCTGGATCACACGCTTGCCGTTCGGCCCGCCTTCCTGGCGAATCGACACCACCGAGGGCTCGTTGAGCACGATGCCCTGACCGCGGACATAGATGAGCGTATTTGCCGTGCCGAGGTCGATCGCCAGATCGCTGGAGAAATAGCCTTTGAAAAATTCGAACATGAAGACTTTCGTGCGAAGCCGAGCATGCCGACCCGGCCGCTCATGACAGGGGAATATGATACCCTATCGAACTAAGTTTCCGCATCGTTTCCCCGGGTAAATGCCGCTTTCGCTCGACGATGTCCTCCGCATCGCGCGCTTGGCACGGCTCGAGATCACGCCAGCCGAGGCCGACGACGTTCGCCAAAAACTCGACGATATCTTCGTCATGATCGGCCGCATGCGCGCGATCGACACCACCGGCATTGCTCCCATGTCGCATGCGCTTGACGCCGTTTTGCCAATGCGCGAGGACCAGGTTACAGAGAGCGACCATCGCGAGGACTACCTGCGCCTGGCACCTGCGGCCGAAGCGGGGCTGTATCTGGTTCCCAAGGTCATCGAGTGAGTAGCCGTCTATAGCAACGAGTGTGCGCCGCCGCGCCGCTCGAGCAGGCGTGCTGCATCGACAGTTCGTGAATTAGAGATCGTGCTTACTGCGTCCATTGCAGACCTGGCGGCAGCGCTCACGGCGAAGCTCGTCTCCGCCGTCGAGCTGACCGAAAATGCGCTCCGCCGCATCGATGCTGCAAATCCGCGGTTGAATGCGTTCCTGACCATCGATCGCGAAGGCGCACTCGATCGCGCGCGCGCTGCCGACGCGGCACGCACCGCGGGCAAAGCCGGACCGCTGACAGGGATCCCGGTAGCGCACAAGGACGTACTGATGACCGCGGGCTTAAGAACGAGCTGCGGCTCGCGCATGCTGGAAACTTTCGTTGCGCCGTACGACGCTTTTGTAGTGCAAAGACTCGCGGACGCCGGCATGGTGATGGTCGGCAAGACGAACATGGACGAGTTCGCGATGGGCTCGTCCAACGAGAACTCGTTCTTCGGGCCCGTGCGCAACCCGTGGAATCCCGAATACGTGCCCGGAGGGAGCTCCGGCGGCTCTGCGGCCGCGGTATCGGCGCGACTGGTGCCGGCGGCAACCGGTACAGACACCGGAGGCTCGATCCGTCAACCCGCGGCGCTATCTGGCATCTGCGGCTTGAAGCCCACTTACGGCGTGTGTTCGCGCTTCGGCCTGATCGCCTTTGCTTCGAGCCTCGACACTCCGGGAGTGCTGGCGCAGACCGCGCAAGATTGTGCGCTGCTGCTCAATGGCATGGCGGGACACGACCCGCGCGACTCTACCAGCCTCGACCGGCCGGCTGAGGACTACACGCGCGAGCTGGGCCGGTCGCTTGAAGGCGTGCGCATCGGGCTGCCTAAAGAGTATTTCGGCGAAGGGACCGAGCCAACGGTGATCGAAGCCATCGAAGCCGCGCTCGGCGAGCTCTCAAAGCTCGGAGCGAAGACCGTGGAAGTGAGCTTGCCCAGCGTCGATCTCGCGGTGCCGGTCTATTACGTGATCGCGCCCGCCGAGGCCTCGTCCAATCTTTCGCGCTTCGACGGCACGCGCTACGGCCACCGTGCCGCCCGCTACGCCGACCTCACCGACATGTACGAGAAGACGCGTGCGGAAGGCTTCGGCGCCGAAGTCAAGCGGCGCATCCTGGTGGGCACTTACGTGCTGTCGCACGGCTATTACGACGCGTATTACCTCAAGGCGCAGCAGGTCAGGCGGCTGATCGCAGAGGACTTTCGTCGCGCGTACGAGCAATGCGACGTCATCATCGGTCCGACCTCGCCGACAACCGCATTCAAACTCGGTTCAAAAGTCGACGACCCGGTCAAGATGTATTTGAACGACATTTTCACTGTCGCTGGCAACCTGACCGGCACTCCGGGCATCTCCATTCCGTGCGGTTTCGACCAGCGAGGGCTGCCCGTCGGCATGCTCGTCCAGGGCCGTCACTTCGGCGAAGCGCGCATTCTCAACGTCGCCCACCAATACCAGCTCGTCACCGACTGGCACCGCCGCACGCCACCGCTCGCGCCATGAAGTGGGAAGTCGTCATCGGCCTCGAGACCCACGCCCAGCTCTCTACGGCGTCGAAGATCTTTTCCGGGGCGCCGACCGCCTTCGGCGCCGCGCCGAACACGCAGGCGAGCGCGGTCGACATCGCTCTCCCCGGCGTTTTGCCGGTGCTGAACATGGGCGCCGTGGAGCGCGCCATCCGCTTCGGGCTCGCGGTCGGCGCAACGATCAACCGCCGCAGCGTATTCGCACGCAAGAACTACTTCTATCCGGACCTTCCCAAGGGCTACCAGATTTCGCAGTACGAGATCCCGGTGGTGCAGGGCGGTTCGGTACGCATCGTTTCCCCTGCGCGCGGCGAAATCGGCATCCGGCTCACACGCGCCCATCTCGAGGAGGACGCTGGCAAATCGCTGCATGAGGACTTTCACGGCATGACCGGCATCGACTTGAACCGCGCGGGGACGCCGTTGCTGGAAATCGTCTCTGAGCCGGACATGCGCAGCGCGGAAGAGGCCGTGGCCTACGCCAAGGTGCTGCACTCTCTCGTGCGCTGGATTGGTATATGCGACGGCAACATGCAGGAAGGGAGCTTCCGCTTCGACGCCAACGTATCGGTGCGGCCGGCGGGCGAATCAAAGCTCGGCACGCGGTGCGAGATCAAGAATCTGAACAGCTTCCGCTTCCTGCAGCAGGCGATCGACTTCGAAGTGAGGCGGCAGATCGAGCGCATCGAAGACGGCTTGAGCGTCGAACAGGAGACGCGGCTGTTCGATCCGGACCGCGGCGAAACGCGCTCAATGCGCACCAAGGAAGATGCGCAGGACTACCGTTATTTCCCCGATCCCGATCTGCCGCCGCTGGTGATCGACGAGAGCTGGATAAATGAAATTAGGGCTCTTAGTGCGGACACCCCGGAACAGAGAGAAAGACACTACGTTGAGGACCTGAGGCTTTCGCAATATGACGCTCGAGCGCTGACGGCGTCGCGCGAGATCGCGGATTATTTCGACGCGTTGTGTGAGGCGTTCGCACGTAAGGTCGGCATCAGCGCGATTCAGCCTGAGTCCGCGAAGACATGCGCGAATTGGGTTACCGGCCCCGTGGCTGCCGCGGCAAACAAGGCAAACGTGGACTTCGCACACTGTCCGGTGCGCCCGGAGCAACTCGCGGAACTGCTAAAGGAAGTCCAGGCTGGGAGAATCTGGCCCCAGCAGGCAAGAGAAGAGGTCTTCCCTGCCCTATGGGAGATGCCGCCTGGGAAAGCGAGCCCGACGGTAACGCCTTCGCACCCTGGTTTCGTGGGCAGTGGCGTACTCGAAATCATTCAGAACCTGGGGCTGAAGCAGATCTCCGACGCCGGCGCCATCGAGAAGGCGGTAGACGAGGTGATCGCCGCCAACGCGGCGACAGTCGCAGAGTTCAAGGCAGGCAAAGACAAGGCTCTCAACCCCCTGGTCGGCAAGGTAATGGCGGCGACCAAGGGCAAGGCTAATCCGGCGCAGGTGAACGAGATACTGCGACGCAAGCTCGCGGGCTAGAAAACCAGACGCGGTGTTTTGCCGGCAGCAGCAAGCCGTCTTGGAATGATGGGCAGGGGCGTGATCGAAACCTTGCTCGACGTGGTTGGTGCGGCTGCGAACCCGTCGACACGCCACTAAACATCCACCTCGACAGGCTCAATGCATGAGCGGCTTGTACCGCAAGCGGTGCGGGCGCGCGCCTTCTTCACCCAGGCGCTTGCGCTTGTCGGCCTCGTAGTCCTGATAGTTGCCTTCGACAAACACCCATCTGCCCTCGTCTTCGGCGGCGAGAACGTGCGTAGCGATGCGATCGAGGAACCAGCGATCGTGCGAGATCACCAGCACGCTACCGGCGAACTCAGTGAGCGCGTCTTCCAGAGCGCGCAGCGTCTCCACGTCGAGATCGTTCGATGGTTCGTCAAGAAGCAGCACGTTGCCGCCGCGAAGCAGCGTGGCGGCAAGATGCAGTCGCCCGCGCTCGCCGCCTGAGAGAGCGCCAACGTTCTTCTGCTGATCGGGCCCCTTGAAGTTGAAGCGGCCCAGGTACGCGCGCGAAGGCATTTCGAAGCGCCCCACGGTGAGTATGTCCTGGCCGCCGGAGATCGCTTCCCACGCGGTCTTGTCATTGGGTAGCGACTCGCGCGTCTGATCGACGACGGCGAGTTTGACCGTCGGACCGATGATGATTTCGCCGCGGTCGGGCTTTTCCTTTCCAGTGATCATGCGAAACAGCGTCGTCTTGCCAGCGCCGTTGGGACCGATTACCCCGACAATTGCGCCGGCCGGAACACGGAAGGACAGATCGTCGATCAAGAGGCGATCGCCGTAGCCCTTGCTCACGCCCTTGAACTCGATCACCGCGTCGCCCAGGCGCTCGGCGACAGGAATGAAAATTTCCTGCGTCTCGTTGCGTTGCTGATGTTCGTAAGAAGCGAGCTCTTCGAAGCGCGCGATGCGCGCCTTGCTCTTGGCCTGACGCGCTTTGGCGTTGGTTCGCACCCATTCGAGCTCCTTGTGCATCGCCTTGATGCGCGCCGCCTCCTGCTTGGCCTCGATCGCAAGCCGCTGCTCCTTCTGCTCTAGCCACGAGCTGTAGTTGCCCTTCCAGGGAATCCCGTAGCCGCGGTCAAGCTCGAGGATCCATTCCGCGGCGTTGTCGAGAAAATAGCGATCGTGCGTGACCGCGATCACCGTTCCCGGAAACTTCTTCAGGAACTGCTCGAGCCACTCGACGCTCTCGGCATCGAGGTGATTGGTCGGCTCGTCGAGCAGGAGCATGTCCGGCCTGGACAGCAGAAGCCGGCACAGCGCGACGCGGCGTTTCTCCCCGCCCGAGAGCTTGTCGATTTTCGCCTCCCACGGCGGAAGCCTCAGCGCGTCGGCGGCGATCTCCATCTGCACCTCGGAGTCTGCGCCGGCAGTGGCGATGATCGCTTCGTACTTCGCCTGCTCCGCAGAGAGCTTGTCGAAATCCGCATCGGGCTCGGCGTAGGCGGCGTAGATTTCTTCGAGTTTTGCCTTGGCGTCGAGTACTTCGCTCATGCCTTCTTCGACACTCTCGCGCACGCTCTTGGCCGGGTCGAGCTGTGGCTCCTGCGGGAGGAAGCCGATGCGCATGTTGGGCATGGGCACCGCCTCGCCTTCGTACTCGCGGTCCTCGCCGGCCATGATGCGCAGCAGGCTGGATTTGCCGGCGCCGTTCAAGCCCAGCACGCCGATCTTGGCACCGGGAAAGAAGGAGAGCGAGATGTCGCGCAGGATCACGCGCTTGGGGGGAATAACCTTCCCCACCCGGTTCATGGTGTAGACGTATTGCGCCATTGGGAGTTGGCCGCGGCACGCGCGGCAAAACTCGAATTATCGCAGCTTGGACCTCGGGGCGGCGAGGGCGTGAAATGCAAAGGGCGGCTTCGAAAGCCGCCCTCCACCGTTCATGAGCGCAACGCTAACGCGTCGCCGTCGCGGAGTTTCCGCTGGGCGCTCTGGCTGCGTTCGGCTTTTGCGGTGCAGCGGTACTGGGAGAAGCGTTCGCGGCCGCGCTTTCGGCCGCGGCCGCGCGAGCCTGGTCCGCCTTGATCTCCTGCCAATGCCGCTTGTCCGCGTCGTACCTCGCACTGATGGCCGCCATCTCATCCTTCCTCTGGCTGATCTGCTGAGCCTGCCGCGCCATTTCGTCGTTGATTGCCGAGACCTGGTTCTCCAGCGTGGCGGGCACCGGCTTGCCGGCCAAAGCGGTTTTCTGGTTTTCCAGGTCGGCGAGTCGTTTCTTCAGATCCGCATTGTATGTTTCCGCCGACTTGAGCTGCGCTTCGATGGCTGAGAGAGCGCGATTGCGAGCGAAGTCGATTTCCTCCACGCTCGTATAGGACTGCAGAAGCGCGAGATCCCTGCGTGTTCTTTCCTCCTTAGCCTTGGTGAGCGCCTTCTCCCGCTCGGCCTCGGCCTCCTTTGCCTTGAGTTGCGCGGGCGTTGGGGCGGGTTCGATTTTCTTGACCTCCCGGCCCTGCTTGTCGAGCACCACCGTGCCCTTATCGACCGCTTCGGGCGGAATTTTGTCGCTGTAGTGAACGACGCCGCGCTCGTCGGTCCACTTGTAAAGGCCGCCGGCCGAAGAAGCTTGCCCGCCGAGTGCAAGCAAAGCGCTCAGCAGAGTCATCACAGCACACTTCGTCGTATTGCTGTTCGCCATGTCACCAGCTTCTCATCGATTCGCTTCGACCGGCGCTTCAGACAATTGCGCCGTAACGTTCCCGGTATGCCGTTACCGCCGTACGCTGCGCTGCCAGCTCGGGCCTCTTGCTCAGAAATCCGAGCAGATCCTCGAGCGTCGCGATGGCGATCACCGGCACACCGAACTGTTCTTTGAGCTCCTGAACCGCTGAACGCTCTCCTTTCCCGCGCTCCATCCGATCGAACGCAATGAGGATCGCGGCTGGCGTCGCGCCGTGTGCCCGAATCAGCTCGATCGATTCGCGCTTCGCGCCGCCGTCAGTGATCACGTCATCAACGATGAGCAACCGTCCTTTGAGCGGCGCGCCGACGATCACTCCACCTTCGCCGTGATCCTTTGCCTCCTTGCGATTGAAACTGTACGGCAGATTGTGCCCCATTTCGGCCAGCGCAACGGCAGTCGCCGCAGCCAGCGTTATGCCCTTGTATGCAGGGCCATAAAGCTGATCGCAGACGACTCCGGAAGCCAGATACGCCTGAGCGTAGAACCCGCCTAGCCGGCGCAGACTGTCTCCGTCGTTGAACAGTCCAGCGTTAAAGAAGTAAGGAGTTTCCCGTCCCGCCTTGGTTACGAATCGGCCAAAACGAAGCACTTCGCGTGCCAAAGCGAACTCGAGAAACGCCTGACGGAAATCGCTCATTGGGATGCAGCCGGGTATCCGATCTGCGATGCTTTTGTCTTGCAGACGTGGGGCGCTGCGATTTCGCTATCATTCTAGCGCAAGCGCGCCGGCGTTTAAGCGCGGCGTGCTTTCCACATGCGCATCATCACACTCAACGTCAACGGCATCCGTTCGGCGGAGCGCAAGGGGCTCGCGCGCTGGCTCAAGCGCGTCGAGCCGTGGGACGTCGCGTGCCTGCAGGAGATCCGCGCCGAAGCGCGGCACGTGCCCAGAGCGCTGACCGCTCCGCGCAAGGCGCACGCGGTGTTCCATCCGGCGACCAAAAAAGGCTATAGCGGGGTCGCCCTGTACACCCGAAGGCCGATTGCTTCGCGCACAGGCTTCGGCAGCAACGAATTCGATGCCGAGGGACGCTATCTCGAAGCCGACTTCGGCAGCGTGTCGATCGTCAGCGTGTACTTTCCCTCCGGTTCGAGCTCCCCGGCGAGGCAGGCGGCGAAGTTCCGTTTCCTCGAATCGTTCCTTCCCCATCTCGAGAAGCTGCGCGCCGCCGGACGCGAGGTGATCCTCTGCGGCGACTGGAACATTGCGCATCAGCCGATCGACCTCAAAAACTGGCGCAGCAACCAGAAGAACTCGGGTTTCCTGCCCGAGGAGCGCAGCTGGCTCACGCGCGTATTCGACGAACTCGGATTCGTGGATGTGTTCCGCCAGTTGAACAAGGAGCCCGAGCAGTACACCTGGTGGTCGAATCGCGGCCAAGCATGGGCGAAGAATGTTGGGTGGCGGATCGACTATCAGATCGCTACCCCAGGCATCGCCGCCACGGCGCGCTCCGCCGCGATCTATAAGAACCGGCGTTTTTCCGATCACGCGCCGCTCGTCATCGACTACGCGTTCGACCTGACGCGAGACTAGCTCCGGCGCCCTGCAGCGCCAGCTTGGCACGGTTTCTGCTGCCCTTCCCGCGAAGGGAGATTCCACAGGGTGGCAGCCAACGGCTTTACTGTCCGGGGAGGGGTTCGTGCGCGCTCGCTGAGTACTTCGTTCGTGCTCGCCTGCGCACTGCTCTTCGCGGGTCTTTCCTGCGCAGACGTGATCGTGCCGGCCGGCTCGGTGGCAAGCCTTGGCCCAGGTGTGATCGATCTTGCCTGCACCGATGTCGTCGTCTCCGGCACGCTCCAAGTCAACTCCGGACAACTCAAGAATGTCCGCAGCGTCACCATCAATTCGGGCGGCGCGATCGACGGCGGCTCGGGATTGATCGAGGTCGGCGGCAACTGGACCAATTCCGGCACCTTCGTTGGCGGCACCGGCACTGTGAACTTCCGCGACCTTTGCTCCTTCGGCAACGCGGTAATCATGGGCAGCACCACCTTTTCCCGTGTGAGCTTTGTAACCGCCAGCGGCAAGAACTACGTGTTTGCCGTCGGCTCGACACAGACCATCAAGTCGCTGCTGCAGATCACCGGCACCGCACCGCAGCCGATCCAGTTTCGCAGCTCACTTCCCGGTCAGGTCGCATTCATCGATCTGCTGATCGGAGGCACGCAGCAGATCCAGCACGTGGGCGTGACCGATGTTTGGGCGACCGGTCAATGGCTGGCGCCCTCCCTCACCAACGAAGGCGGTGGCGGCAATGCGCGCCGCTGGTTCGGCGTACCCAATGATGCGGTCGTACCGATCCCGACTCTCGATCGGACGGCCATCCTCGCCCTTGCAGCTTTGCTCGCCGCGATGGGTGCACGGTTCCTCAACCGCCGCGGCGCGATACGCCGCTCGAAACCGAAAAGATGACCGGCGCGCGTGATTGGCGACGCCAAGGGAGAAGCAACATGAACGGGAAACGATTCAGACAACGACCGCTGGCGATTGCCCTCGCCACCACGCTTGCATTGAGCGGCTCCAAGGCGCTCGCCGCCGACGTCGAGGTTCGGACACCTCCGGGCGGTGGCTTCACCGTGCGCGATTCAGCGGGGACGCTGCTGAGGCTATTCGTCAATGGAGCGACAGGCGAAGTCACCATCCCGTTCCTTGTCAGCGCGCCGCAACAGGCGAATGGCGTGTGCTTCCAGAACGGCACCGGGTTGCTCGGTCAATGCCCGCCAGGATCACAGGGACCGCAAGGGCCCCAGGGAGCCCAAGGGTCGCAAGGCGCCCAAGGTACGGGCGCTCAGGGTCCACAGGGCCCGCAGGGGACGGCAGGTGCGCAGGGCGCAGCGGGTACTGCCGGCTCCCAGGGTTCGCAGGGCACTGCCGGAGCGCAGGGGCCACAGGGATCGGCAGGGGCACAAGGTTCGGTCGGTGCTCAGGGCCCGCAGGGCTCGATCGGCGTACCAGGTACTCCAGGCGCTCCGGGCGCCCCTGGAGCGCCGGGGCCGCAGGGAACTCAAGGGACGCAAGGCAGCGACGGCAAGTCCGTCCTGAGCGGGGCAGGCGCTCCGCCCAGCGGACTTGGAACTAACGGCGACTTTTATATCGACACCACGACCGACACGATCTACGGTCCGAAGACCGGCGGTTCGTGGGGCACGGGAACGTCTATTGTGGGCGCGCAGGGTGCTGCCGGAGCACAAGGGACACAGGGCGGTTCCGGGCCTCAGGGCGCAGCTGGAGCGCAGGGGCCGCAAGGCGCGCAAGGATCGGCCGGCGTGCAGGGGACGCAAGGATCACAAGGAACGGCGGGCGCGCAGGGCTCGGCCGGCGCACAGGGATCGCAGGGTGTTCAAGGCACGATGGGAGCACAAGGCTCGGCGGGAGCGCAAGGCGCGCAAGGCGCCCAAGGGTCACAAGGAACAGCCGGCGCGCAGGGCTCGGCCGGCGCACAAGGTGCGGCAGGTGCACAGGGTTCAACGGGAGCCCAAGGTTCGGCTGGTGCACAGGGTAGCGCCGGCGCGCAAGGTGCGACGGGGGCTCAGGGTGCGACCGGTGCCCAAGGTACCGCCGGGGCCCAAGGCCCAACTGGAGCGCAGGGTGGCGTCGGTGCTCAAGGTTCGGCCGGCGCCCAGGGAACGACCGGAGCACAGGGGCCGCAAGGCGCCGCTGGCGCTCAAGGGGCTCAAGGTGCCCAAGGCTCCGCCGGCGCTCAAGGCACGACCGGAGCACAAGGTCCGCAGGGCAGCGCGGGTGGCGCCGGTGCCCAAGGCTCACAAGGTTCACAGGGTGCCCAAGGCAGCCAGGGGGCACAGGGCGCCCAGGGCAGTCAGGGCGTTACCGGCGCAGTCGGAGGGTTCAACTCGACGATGACGCTGACCACGGTCAACAAGACGCTATACCCGACGCAAGCCTATACGATCGTCAGCACGGATTACATGATCCTGTGCGACGCGTCCGCGACCGGCGGCACTGGCTTCACTGTTACTCTGCCAGCAGCAGCGTCGTTTACGGGCCGCTCTTTTGCCATCAAGCGAGTGAATCTGCAAGTCGGAGCTGCGTCGAACAATCGCTGCAACGTGACTCCTGTGGCAACAGCGACAGCGAACATAATGTCGCTCGATGCGCCGGACGTAACGAGCACCAACACCTACAGCAGCGTTACTTTTGTGTCCGATGGCACCAGCTGGTGGATGATCGGGGGCGCGCCGTAATGAAAGTCGCAACCGGCGCGGCCGCGGTATGCGGTCGCACCGCGCGGGGCTAAATCTCGCAGATCCCCGGCTGGCGCTGGCCTTTGAGCGCCACCAGATCCGCGTACACGTACGGGATGTTGTGGGTGCGATGCCATTCGGTGGGAAATGTCTGCCAGATGCGCGTTGCCTGGAAGCGGCAAGCCACGCCAGGAACGTAGCGCGCCTGCTCGCGCCGCGTGTAATACCAGAACGAGTTGGGATTCCAGAACGAGACGTGAGTCGGATCCTGGAACGCGCCGCGGCCGTCGGTCGAAGGCGTGCGAGAGATGATCCAGCCGCCCGGTGCCAGCACGCGATAGAGCTCGTTCATCAAGCCGACGATGCACTTGCCGGCTATTCCATCGGCGCCGTGGTCGCAGGTTGAATCGCGGCAGGTCGGCACGTGCTCGAGAAAGTCGAAGGCGCGCACGCAGCCGACGGAACCATCGGGTACGGGCAAGCCCTTGCGCAGATCGCAAACGAGATCGGCATTGCGCAGATCCACGCTGCGAAAGCCTTCGGGACATCCCGTCGCACCGCCTAGATCGTACATCGGCAGGTTGTTGCGCCTTGCCCATTCGGCGATCAAGCCGTAGATGTAGCGGTTCGAAACCTCCTGCTGGCGCTGCTGAATCTCAGCGTTGCGCTGGATGTACGTGTTCTGCCCGCCTTCCTGCAGCCGATAGAGGTAGAGACACTCCGGGATTCGTTTGAACGGTACGCCCGCGAGGTAAGTCCGGCAGACCAGGTCGTGGTCATCGGCTACGCCCAGCGTCGAATCGTGTCCCGCAGCACGACGATAGGCGTCGCGGCTCCAGGCCCGTACGTGATTGGGCGCATAAAAGATCAGATGCAGCGAGCTCGCGTCGGCATCGAAGGCGCGCATGGCGGTGTAGGTCCTGCCGGCGAACTCAACGGGATACGACTCCCAGCCATACGCCTTGTCGTAGACCTCACAACTGAAGTCGGCGCGGAAATTCGCGAAATCGGAATAAACGAATCCGGCACCGCCTTCGACCGCTTCAGCGATCCGCGCGAGCGCCTGCGGTAGCAGGAAGTCGTCGTGATCGAGTTCGACCAAGACATCGCCGGCGCACTGTTCGCAGGCGTAGCGCTTGAGCATCCCGACGCCCAGCCGTGAGATCCAGTCCGGCGCCGGCACCACGCGCACGCGCGAATCGCCTCGGATCCGCTCCGGTAGCTCGAACGCCGGGCCGTTGGGCACCAGAACCCATTCCCAATCGGTCCACGTCTGTGCGGCGAGTGAAACGTGCGCGTCGCCGAGATAGTCGGGCTTGTGGGTCGGGGTGAATACACTCAGCTTCATGCGGGTCGGACGTCGTTATCGATCGCGGCGATTATCGCAGGGCGGCGCGGTCCCGCAAGCGGCGCACGAGCTTGAGCCCCGACCATGTTGCGTCGATCGCGCACACCTTGACGTCGACCAGACCGCGCGCAAGCGCGGCGTCGCGTACGACATTCTCGGTCAAATCGGTTGCGACACCCGAAGCCTTCTTGGGCCATGCGATCCAGATCATGCCGTCGGCTGCGAGCTTCGGTTCCAGTCTTGCGAGCGCAGCCATCAACGCGTCGCGCGACGTGAAAAGGGCCAGCGCAAAGTCGAACGGGACGAGCCGCGCGAGGCGGTCGAGATCGCGCGGCGCTCCCGACAAAAGCGCTTCGATGTCCGCGGGCGGATTGAGCAGTAGAACTCGCAAGCCGGATTTGAGCCCGAGCTTTTTCCACAACGGCGTGCCTGAATAGCCGGCGGCAGACGCCGTCATGAACTCTCCTTGGACAGTGGCTCGTTCCACGGCGCCACGCGCCACAGGAGCGCCATCCCGGGGAGTGCGAGCACGGTGCAGACCAGATAGAAATCGACCCAGCCCATCGCTTCCACCATCCATCCGGTGGAGGCATTGACCACCGAGCGCGGGACGACCGCCAAGCTGGTGAACAGCGCGAACTGAGTCGCGGTGTAGCGCGGATCGGTCGTGCGAGCGATAAAAGCCGTGAACGCCGCGGTCCCCAGGCCTACGCCAAGCGCTTCGAATCCAATGACGCCCGCGAGCAGCGCCAGATCGGGCCGGTTGACGTACGCGAGCCATGCGAATCCGAGGATCGATATGAGCTGCACCGCTCCGAACAGCCAGAGCCCGCGGTTGATTCCGATCTTGAGCATCCATACGCCGCCGAGCAAACCGCCGAAGATGCTCGGCCACAGTCCCGCGTTCTTGGCCACCAGCCCGATCTCGGATTTGGTGAATCCCATGTCGAGGTAGAACGGTGTGGCGAGCGCGGTCGCCATCGAATCGCCCAGCTTGTAGAAAAAGATGAACGCCAGGACCAGCGCCGCCTGGCGCCAGCCTTGGCGGGTGATGAACTCGTGGAACGGCTCGACCACGGCCTCGGTGAGCGTGCGCGGCGCCGGCCGGGCGAGCGCCGGCTCGGACACGATCAAGGTGTTGGCGATACCCGGCAGCATGAACAGCGCGGTGATGGTGAACACGCTCTGCCATGGCAAGCGATCGGCGAGGATCAGCGAAAGCGCGCCGGGAATCAGGCTGGAGATCCGATACGCCTGCACGTGAATGGCGTTG
>Ga0126381_100001187_pt1 | contig 28298 bp, 15 predicted proteins | sample PanSoiMetPlot_28_FD_96465 | JGI IMG/M metagenome (GOLD analysis project Ga0126381, IMG submission 96465) | Tropical forest soil microbial communities from Panama - MetaG Plot_28 | ecosystem: Environmental > Terrestrial > Soil > Tropical forest > Bulk soil | place: Panama | collected 2016-02-17
TATAGCAATTTTTTATATTATATATAATTGCTATCTTACAATACACACAAAACCTATTGCTATTGTATTTTAATTTTTTTGTTTTATAGTAATTACTATAGCACCAACCATTGCTAATAATAAGATTATAGAGGTTATTATAAGTCATATACTATAACTTGTATACATAATATTACCAATGCTAGTAATATGGCTAGCTTCAGCTATATTACCGTCTCACATTTTACTGGTGACAAAAAATATTTCACCATTATCTAACTCTGCATTGTTTAGACTAAAAAATTTATTTAAATAATCACTATAGTTATTGTATCACATATCGTTTAAGGTATTATTTAAATCAATGGTATAACTGTTAAAAGAAGCAATACTATAAGGCAATATTTGATATACAGTATAATTAAATGAAATAGCTATAAGTACAGCTAAAGGTATACTATTACTAGTATTACTTAACAACTCACTTATTCTAACATTAATTAACATTAAAATGAATAAGAATAATATAGATACCGCACCTACATATACTAATAAGTAGGAAATACCTATAAAATTTAAACCTAATATCATAAGATAACTAGCTATGCTTAAAAATAAACCTATTAAGAATAAAACAGATACAATGGGGTTTTTGCTAATAATAACAAGTATTCCAGATAAAATAGCTAGTAATGAAATAATGTCCAAAACTTCTGCTCTGTAACCATTAGTAAAAGTTTCATTTATAAGAAAAATACTATTCATTAAAAAGAGAATAATTAACCTCGTTGTTTATTAAAAAAAACAAGTATAATAGTTACCTTTGTTAAGATAAATGACTACTAATCACTTATACTTACAAATATGAGGACATAGCAACTATTATTTAAAATAAAAAGTATAAACGTTTACAAAATAGATTTATGTTTAAATGTAAAATTGGTTTAATAAACCAGTACGTTTTTATTTACTTTTTTGTAAAAATTTACAATTATAACTAAGATTAATAAATAAGATTTAATCTTAAACAAAAATAGTAAGTAATATATATAAGCGTGTACAGGATTCGAACATGTATATTTGTGTCCGTAGCACAAAGTTCTACCATTGAACTAACACACTTTTATAAATACTTATCAAGCCCTTGAAATGAATTGAACATCTATCAGAATATTAACAGTATTCTGCTCTACCATTGAGCTACAAAGGCTAATGTTATGCCTTAAATATATATATATATATTTAAACTATTAGGAAGAAAAGGACTCGAACCTTCGACAGCACTGTGCTATTGAGTTTACAGCTCAACCCGTCATACCAACAAACGGAACCTTCCTTATATACATAAATACTCTTAAATATATCTAAAAGCAAATATATATATTATTATATTGTTAATATTAATTAATCCCGTGCAATTTCCACTACACGAACCGTATTTCGACTTAACACCAATCAAAGTCACGCATACGAAAATTCTAAATAATTAGATCTAGAACTAATGATCTAAACCAGTCAACTATAAGAACCAAACTTATTGCACACACTTCTTTCGGCGCCTGACGAGTAGTTAGTACCTATCTGAGATTAAATTCACCGTGACGTGGTGATTCACGATTACTAGTAATTCCTTATTCATATAGTCGAATTTCAGACTATAATCCTTATTATATCCTATTTTATTAGATTAGCTCAAATTCACATTTTCGCATCATTTTGTATAGGAAAATGTGGCACGTCTATCGCCCACAATATTTAGGCCATGATGACTTGTCTTAATCCCTGTTATCATATCCAATATAGAGGTGAACTGCTTTATTACATAAAATATTTAAATAAAGCAAGGGTTTCCGTTAATTTAATGGAATTAACCAATATCTCACGACATTAACTGAAGACAGCCGTGCAACGCTTGTAATATCTCAATTTGAGATATTATTCAAATTGTGGTAAGGTTTTTCGCGTACTTACGAATTAAATAACATACTTCACTACTGGTTTCAGAAACGGTCTAATGATTTCAGTTCCTGCGTTGCCACATTACTCTTGAGGTGAAATGCTTACACTTTCATTTATAGACTAAAATTTCTAATCTATGGCATTCATCATTCTCTGCTTGGACTACTAGGGTATCTAATCCTGTTCGTTACCCGAGCCTTCGTCCCTCAACGTCAGTTTATTAGATAAGAGGTTGCTTTCGCCGTTACCAGTCGTTATGCTATCAACGAATTTCAACTCTACTGCATAAATACTCACCTCCTCATATATAACTCTAGTATAACCGTATCCTGTTTAAGACTAATTATACCGTCTAGGTACCCTTTAAACCTATTAAATATGAATAACACTAGTCTTTTACGTATTACCGCGACTGCTGGCACGTAATTTGGTCAAGACATATAGATATAAAATGGTCATCATCAGTATTATATCTAGAACTTTATTCGATAAAATCGATCTTACACTTGTTCATGAGAATAAAATATTCTCTAAATCTAATAGAAATGACAAATTAATTAACCACTTAGCTTTCTAAGCGCTTAAAATGAATAATTTAATATAAATAATTTCTTATTTATACTAAATTAAGCAGCCAAGTGTAATTAGCCGAAGCTATACGTTCTACCAAGTTGCTGGTTCAGCCGTTAGGCTATTGACCAATATTCCCCACTGCTGTACTATACGTATTGGGGTTTTTTCAGACCCAATGTGGTCGATCGACCTCTCAGCCTCGACTACGGAATCTTAGGCTAGTTAAGCCATTACCTTAACTACTACCTATCCGAAATATTTATTGTCCTCTTAAAGCGGAAGTTTTCCTCCTTTAGTTTAATTAAACGGGACTTGAACCCAGATAAACTTCATAAGGTATTTATTAACCTTACTTTAAGGCAGCCAAAATATTATATACTCACCTGTACACCACTTCTAATGAAATAAATAACATATTATAACTTATTAGATTAGACGTTCGATTAGCATGTGTCAAGCACTTGGACAGCGTTAATTCAGAGCCATCATCAAACTCAATTTAATGGTATAGATTAATAGTACTCACAAATAATACTATTTTATTACCTATACCATTACTAATACATTTTTAATGTTAATAAGGTAAAATTTTACCTTATTAACAGACTTATTATACTAAAATACTATTTTTTTTTTACTTCGGATACTTTTAAGCCGGGTCCTGTTATAGTTATTATTCTACAATATGACTTAACGCATGGCTTGAAAGTTCGTTAACGTTCTTTTACTATATAAAAATAAAATTTATTTTTATACATTTGCTTATAGTTATATTCATGACTATAGGAAGACGTTATTTATTTTCTGTATAATACCCTAATTTTTATTAAACACACATTACTTATATATTTATGCCTAATAAGTACCGGACTTTCCTATATTATAACTTTTGATATTATAATACTATACTATTAGTATCACCACAAATACATTTACTTTTTTATAAATGTTATAGATATGAAAGTAAAAAAAAAATATTTTTTTATTAATTAATGTAAATCTAAAGCATCTTTAATATAACTACTTGTTAACACTACAAATACTTGAGCTTGTATGAAAGCGATTCCTAATTCTAAACCAGAAAATGCTATTATGAAGGCTAAAGGTACTAATCCTAAAAAGAAGAATATGAACCCAGAAGTCATAATATTATAAGTGAAACCTGCTAAAATATTTAATAACATGTGACCACTTAATATATTAGCACCTAATCTAAGCCCTAAAGAAACATTTCTAGATAAATATGAAATAAGTTCTATTAAAACTAGTAAAGGTAATAAAGCTAAAGGGCAACCAGCTGGCACAAATAAAGAAAAGAATTCTAACCCATGTTTTTGGAATCCCAATATACTTGCACCTAATACTACAGTAAAGCTAAGAGCAAATGTAAATATGAAATGACTTGTAGATGCAAAACTGTAAGGAACTAGACCTATTAAATTATTCACTAAAATAAAAATAAATAAAGTATAAATAAATGGGAAATATATTTGCCCTTTAGTAGGATTTATTTGATTTGTTACTATACTATGTATAGTAGCATATAGTGATTCTTGACTTATTGATCAGTTATTGCTTACTACTTTATTGTAGTTAGTTGCTAAGATGTTTAATGTTAATACTAAGAAGGCACCTATTGTTAAATACAATCCTATGTTAGTTAATGTTATATTAAAATTACCCAATATAGGGGCATCTAAACTTATTAAATTTCTTATCTCAAATTGATCTAGAGGACTTGTAATGTTTGTGTATGAAAAATTTATCATTTTCCTACTAAATTTAAGATTTTTATTGAAATATTTACTTTATTTTATTTACGTAAACTTTATACGAAAAGAAAGTATAAGGCTAGGAATATAGCTTATACACTAGTAAGCTAATTAACAATAAGAAGTTAAATAATTTATCTAATATATTAATAATTTTGTAAACTATAATTTACTTATAAATACACGAGTAATGAATAAACGAACAAATCTAGGTAATATGTATTTTGAAAATGCGTATATCATTACTACAAGTAATATAAAAGCGAATGTTACCTGATTTACAAAATAAAAAGGTACTAATTGTGGCATTGCATTTCTATTAAAATAATTTCAATGTTATTATAATAGAGTTATTACACTATTAATTATACATTATTATCTAATTAAAGATAAAAATTTTTTTGGGCTTAAGAAAAAAAAAAGTATTATTTATAAAAATGGTATACTTTTTTCTATTATTGTAAAATTAATTATTATACATATATATTACTATATAAATTATTAAAAATTTAGCTTATTATCATATATTAAGCTATGTTACTATATATTAATGATGAAACCGAATAATGTAAACCGTCTAAAATAGGTGCTGGGTATATACCAAGTACAACAGTGAATACAACTAATGTAAGTAATATAAAGAATTCACGTTTATTTACGTCATTTATATTAGCTTCAAAGAATTTACTAAATGATCCCCCAAAAGCTATTCTATTAAACATATAAATAGTATATGCAGCAGATAGCACTATAGATGAACTAGCAAAAACACCTAATAAAGGTAATCTTTCGAATACACCGTATAGAGACATAAATTCTCCTACAAAATTTAAAGTAAGAGGAACTCCACAATTACCTAAAGATAATATGAAAAATAGTATAGAGAATAAAGGCATTACTTGAGCAATACCTCTATAAAAACTAATTAGTCTAGTACCAGATCTGTCATATAATACACCTCCAACACATATAAATAAGCCACTAGAAACAAATCCGTGGGCTAATCCTAAGGCTATACCACCTTCTATTCCTTGTATAGTATTACTAAATATACCTATAAGATAAACAGCAGCATGTGATACAGAACTATAAGCTATAAGTTCTTTTACATCTATTGTTCTTAAAGTACTAAGACTAGCATATATTATAGTTATTACACCTATAAGGTATATTATGTAAGTATAATCTAAAGAAGCTTTAGGTAATAAGGGTAATATAAGTCTGAATACTCCATATAAACTTAGTTTTAAAACAATAGCGGCTAGTATAACACTACCACCTAAGGGTGATTCAACGTGAGCTTTTAATAACCAACTATTCAAGAAAATAGTTGGAGTTTTTACAGCAAATGCTATAAATATACCATAAAATAAAAATAACTGTGTAGAATAGTTAAAATTTGTTTTATATAATGCATCGAAATCTGTAGTTCCCATTATTGAAGACATAGTTAATATAGATAATAACAAGAATAATGATCCTAATAATGTATATAAAAAGAAATAAAAACTAGCTCTTACTTTATTACTTGATCCAAATAAACCTATTAGTATAAATAATGGAGGCAGTATACTTTCGAAAAAAATATAGAATAATAAAATATCTAAGACTAAAAAAACTGCTAATAATAAAGTTTCTAGTAACAAAACTATAATTACAAAAGACCTTACATTGTAATTAATTGAATTTCAATTACTTAATAATGCAATAGGAATTATTATAGTTGTTAATAACACAAAATAAATTGATAACCCATCCAAACCCAAGTAAAAATCATAAGAACTGATTTCATGATATTCTTGAACGAATTGGAATTGATTGTCACTAAAGTCAAATAGCATGAATACTAATAAGGAAATAAAAAGATTAATTATAGAAGTACTTAAAGCTATTGTTTTGATACGTTTAATATTTAAACTAGATAACTCATAAGATATACCCGTAGATATAACAAATATTCCTAAAATTGGAATTAATAATAATGATGTAAGCAACATAAATGATAAACAAATATATAAAACTAATTTCCCTCAGGATTAAATTTCTTATTTAATCTTTACTAACACCACACAAAATTGTATGGTAAAATTTCTACTATTTTTTCTATGTATATTCGCATATATTACCATAAATAGTAGAAAGTTGGCTATATATAATCGGAACAAATCCTCCTATAATAAAGCAATATTGCTAGGTATTATTTCAAAACTATAAATTACACAAGGAACTAGTATAATAAAAGCAATAACTATAGGTAATAGTATAGTTCAACAGAAAGACATCAATTGATCAAAACGTATTCTAGGGAATGAAGCTCTAGCTCATATAAAAACAAAAACCATAATACAAGATTTAAAACCTAAACTTAAACCATAAAATAACCCTTCTATTAAAGGACCTCTAAATAAACTTTCATTATGTAAATTGCTTATATAATAATCAAAATTTATATACTGTATTAAGCTGAATAAAGGTAGATAATCATATAAATAACCACCTAAAAATAAAATACTAGTTAATACACAAATTAAAACAATACTAGCATATTCAGCCAAAAAAAAGAACACGAAGATAACAGCAGCGTGTTCTGTCATAAATCCACTTACCAGTTCCGATTCAGCTTCAGCTAAATCGAAAGGAGCTCTATTAGTTTCCGCTATAGACCCTATAAAGAATATTATAAAAATAGGAAATAAAGGTACTATAAATCATATAGCTCTTTGAGCTTCTATACTTGTAGTAAGATTTAAACTACCTGTTAACATTATAACAAGTAATATAGCTGAACTTAATATTAGTTCGTAACTTATCAACTGTGCTGTACTTCTAAGTGAACCTAGGAAAGCATATTTACTATTTGCACTTCAACCAGCTAATAATATACCATATGTAGATAAAGAAGAAACTGCTAACATATAAAGTATACCTAAATTAAAATCACTTAAGGCTAATCCAGGACCATAAGGTATAACAAGATATCCTAATAGTGAGAATATCAAAGTTATAATAGGACCCAGGAAAAATAAACTTAAATTAGCCTGTGTAGGTGAAACATATTCTTTTAAAAGAAGTTTTAAGGCGTCAGCAAATGCTTGCAGAAGACCATAATATCCTACTATGTTTGGTCCTAATCTTCTTTGCATGCTAGCCATTGTTTTCCTTTCAGCTACAGTTACATAAGCTACCGTTAATAAAACAGGAACAGTTACCAATAGAACTTCCAATATTGAAATTAAGGTTGGAAGATATAACATTTTTTTTTTAATTAAAATTAATTTTAATATTAAAAATATACCTTATAATTAAAATATATCTTAATATTTAATATTAGGTTAAAAATAACTTAAAGTAGTTTTTATAGTTACCCATTATTAAAAAGAATTTATAAAACATAGTGAATTAATATAAATTTATTAAAACCTATTTAACTAGTCGTCTGCAATTCAAACGAATTCTTATCCAAGACTCGAACTTGGATCCAAATATTAGAAGTATTCTGCTCTACCATTAAGCTAATAAGAGTTTATGATGATAATTATATATTATTTATATTAATATATAAATATTCTAGTTATAAGTTACAATTAAGCAACGTATAATAATAAGAAAGCCATCATAAGAGCGAATAAACCAGTAGCTTCTGCAAAAGCAAAACCTAATATAGCGTATGCAAATAATTGACCTCTTAATGAAGGATTTCTAGCTACACCTAGTATTAATGCACCGAAAACTACACCAATTCCTACACCGGCTCCTATTAAACCTGTAGTTGCTAATCCTGTCCCTATAATTTTTGCTGCTTGTATCATTTTTATTACGTCGTATATTATTTTATAAAGGATACCCTTATTAGTTTAAATCACATTTAACACAAAACTTTTTTATTAAGCATTTATTGTTATTAGTTCATATATTTATTTTCATGTAATAATATTTACAGAAAAGTTATAAACTATTACTTTATTGATATAATATTTTCATAAATTTATATAAATTTAGGGACATGGAGGAATTGAACCCCGTATTTAAGATCTGCAATCAAAATGTAGAACCTTCTACTTCACATCCCTAATAAATATAGTATATATATTTATTAACAATTCCACATAACTATAATATTAAAGATTATTTAATAATTAATAAGTCTTATCAAATTATGTTTTATTGATTTTACCTTCTATAAATTCTATTCTAGAGGTAAGCAGAGTCGCTCTGGCTTCCGCTCTAACTTTATCTCTGCTTAAGCTATCTAAGTCTTTTAATATCTGGTTTTTCAATCTAAACTCATATTCAGTTGTTGGAATTGTAGGCACTTTTTCTAAGGCATTTTTAGCAAAATCCAGTTTACTTTCAATTACTTTAACAAATAATAGGTTATTATTCCTCTGCTCTATTGCAGTTTCTAAGTCCATTTTTTTAAACTGACTTAATATATGTGTATTGTAATCAATATGTCGACATATTTCATCATGTATAGGTACTTCACCTCCGGGTACGTTAAATCCTGCACCTGGATTAATCTTTTTAGGGAAAAACACAGAAGCGGGATCAGCACCGGGAAAAATTCTAAATCATGTAAACATATGAGGCTCCACTGGTTCTGTACCTTGTGTTATCTCTTTACCTTTATTTAACGACATCTTTTCAGTATCATACCCTCCTATTCCAGAGAAACCATCTCTATCATAAAATGGATGCGATTCTCGATCTATGCCTTTACCTTTGTCTAAACCTTTGATTGAATTAGATTCCTCGTCTGATTCCATAGCGTAACCTAACTTATATTTAATGTTATCAGGTGAAGAGACCTGGCCGGTTTTTATAGTATCATATCCATAAATAAACTGTTCTAAATTTAAATTAATGCCTTTGATATCAAAATGTTCTGTTAATAAACTCATTATACCTGTATTTAGGCTTCAACCTAATAATGCTATATTAACATTATTTCAGAATTCACTATAATCTATGTGAAGATTACCTGAAATAGAATATTTTAAAAATGCCACTAATAATGCAGTAATTATTGCGCTTAATAATTTGGCTAATGTGAAATTAGCTAATATGTGATTTATTTTTAAGTTAAAGAATTTTTTCATGTTTTTTTTGTTATATTAATAAAGTACCAATTAACGTAGATATGCCGGCACAGATATTTTAAGTAATGGACTAAAAGAGTTGTGCGTCTCTTAACCACCAGTCAACTGTTAACAAAACAATATTGACCCTTTAGTAAACAAGATCTTTTACCAAAAGTATTTATTCCTATATATAAGCATATAAAAGCTATATATAGAGAAATTTGACTCTCTAGTATATAGAATTTTTTTTTCGTTTGTACATCAACTAAAATACTCTAATTATAAAAACTTATAGTACTTACCTTTATTCATATACGGGGGGTCGGTCAGCCGTTACCCAAGTTCTCTCATCCCTTTCTGAACATAAGGCGTCTTTGTAGTAAACGTCCAATATTTTTTTTCAACCAGCAAGTCTGTTTAACTTCGTTTAATTTCTTATTCTCTTACATTTACTTTGTTTTTTATAACTTGTATTATATTAATTACATTTCTTAATGAAATGATTAGTTATAAAGAACTCTGTAAAGGTAAACTTACAAAAGCGTGTGGTTTAGGTGGACTATTTAAAGCTCACTCTAAGCTATTATAACTTCTATTTAATAATGTTTGTAAAGAGTCACTATAGAATTGCGGAGTTAATCATGGATATCTACTTGTAGCTTTACCTTCAACTAACTGTACATAAACTATGTATAAGAATAATCATGTAGCAACTACACTTATAATACTTCCAAAACTACTTATTAAATTTCATCCTGCAAATGCATCAGGGTAATCACTAATTCTTCTAGGCATTCCTTGTAATCCTAAAAAATGTTGAGGGAAGAATGTTACATTAACTCCTATAAACAATATTCAGAAATGTACTTTCCCTAACATTCTATTGTAATCTAATCCTAATATTTTAGGTATTCAGAAGTATCATGCACTAAATAATGCAAACACAGCTCCCATACTTAATACATAATGAAAATGAGCAACAACATAATAAGTATCATGGAAAGCAACGTCAAGAGAAGCGTTAGCTAAAACAACTCCACTTAATCCTCCAATTGTGAACATAAATATAAATCCTAAAGCAAATAACATTGAAGCTGTTAATTGTATAGAACCTCCATAACATGTAGCTAATCAACTGAAAATTTTAATACCAGTTGGAACTGCTATAATTAATGTAGCAGCTGTAAAATACGCTCTTGTATCCACATCTAATCCAACTGTATACATGTGATGACTTCAAACAACGAACCCTAATACACCTATAGACATCATAGCATAAACCATACCTAAATACCCAAACACGCTCTTATTAGAGCTAGCAGATACTACAGTACTTATTATTCCGAACCCAGGAATAATTAATATATAAACTTCTGGATGGCCGAAGAATCAGAAAAGATGTTGGTATAATATAGGATCACCACCACCCGCTGCTTCAAAGAATGATGTATTGAAATTTCTATCAGTTAAAACCATAGTAATTGCACCAGCAAGTACAGGTAACGATAATAATAATAATACAGCTGTAACTACCACAGCTCACCCAAATAAAGCTAATTTATGTAATCTTATTCCAGGACTTCTCATATTTAATATTGTAGTTATAAAGTTAATAGCACCTAATAAACTACTTATACCTGATAGATGTAAAGCAAATATAGCTAAATCAACACTTGGTCCACTATGACTTTGTACTCCACTTAAAGGTGGGTATAATGTTCAACCAGTACCTGCTCCATTTTCTATACAACTAGCAAATAAAAATAATAATAAACTAGGAGGTAATAATCAGAAACTTATGTTATTAAGTCTAGGGAATGCCATATCTGGGCCCCCAACTAATAAAGGTAATAAAAAATTACCGAAACCTCCAATTAAGGCAGGCATAACCATAAAGAATATCATTAATATGGCATGAGCTGTAATGATACTGTTATATAACTGGTTATCTGCAATATATTGAACACCAGGTCCACTTAATTCTAATCTAATTAAAACAGAAAAAGCTGTACCTAATAATCCAGAAAATAAGGCAAATATTAAATATAATGTTCCTATATCTTTAGCATTTGAAGATAAGAATCATCTTTCTGTTCATAAAGATATACTTGATTTCAACACAGAAATATTTGATTGATCAGTCTCTTTAAATTGTGCTGATATATAATTAGAAGAAATATTGTAGGAATGGAGATGGGAAGTAGGCAAACATTATCTCTAATACGCTATGCTTAATAAGTAATACAATTTATTACTAGCAATAGGTAGGTTTATTATTTAAAAAAAACCAGATTAATATATTTTAAACATATTAAAAAGGCCTAAGAGATTAACTACTTAGGATTTACTAAAGATATTTTAAGTATATTATTTTTATTATAATTACTCAAATAATAATTAGCATTATAAGTATTGTTATTTATACGGTTTTACCGTATTTTAGATTGATGAGTACTTAGTTCTATTAAACTATTTTCAAGAAGACTTACAAAAGGTACTATTAATAGGAAGTGGGCAAAATATATAACTGTACTTATTTGTCCAAATTCTATAAATGGTGATTCAACGTGTTTGGCACCTAATTGCATTAATATTAAGAAATTACCTACAAATACATAAAAGGCAACTTTACTTAAAGGTCTGAATTGTATACCTCTAGATCTACTTAAGTCTGTAAATGGCATAGCTAACAGTATTACTATAGCGCTAAACATTGCTATTACACCCAGTAGTTTATTAGGTATAGATCTTAGTATAGCATAAAAAGGTAAAAGATATCACTCAGGAACTATAGCAGGAGGAGTTTGCATAGGGTTAGCCATAACATAGTTTTCACTATCTCCTAATACATTAGGCATAAAAAATACAAATATACTTAATATACCTATAAATATAAATATAGTAATTAAATCTTTAAATAAAAAGTAAGGAGCAAAAGGTATTCTATCATATGTACCTGAAATACCTAAAGGGTTTCCTGATCCAGCACTATCATGAAGTGCTATTAAATGCATTAAAACTAAAGCAGCTAACACAAAAGGTAATACAAAGTGTAAGGCGAAAAATCTGTTTAAAGTAGCATTATTAACACTAAATCCACCTCAAAGGAATTCAACTATATCATGTCCAATTCATGGTATAGCACTCATAAGATTAGTAATAACTGTTGCACCTCATAATGACATTTGACCATAAGGTAAAACATATCCTAAAAATGCTGTAACTATCATTAATATAAATATTATTGTACCTAGTGTTCATACTAATGTTCTAGGTGCTCTATATGATCCATAATATAATCCTCTACCTATATGCAGATATACTAAAAAGAAAAAAGCTGAAGCAGTATTACTATGTAAATAACGTATTAATCACCCATTATTCACATCACGCATAATATGCTCTACCGAGTTAAAAGCTTCTAATATACTAGGGTTATAGTGCATAGCTAAAGTTACACCTGTTATTATTTGTATAGCTAAACAAAAAGCTAATAAAGAACCAAAATTCCATAAATAGCTTATGTTAGATGGCTGTGATGCATCGATTATATATGAATTAACCAATTTTAATAAGGGATGACTTTTCAAAATTCTCATTATTCAATTGAAGTTTATTTATTTTTTTTTTCAAGAAGTTAAAATGGTGTAAATAAAATTATGTTATTCTAGTAGTCTAATTTAACTATATCTATTAATATTTGTATAAAAAAAAAAGTACAAGTCTTATCTAATACTCGAACTCTAACTAGAATTAGGATATTCCTAATATCCTGTTATATCATTGAGCTAATAAAAGTTTATTTTTAGTATATTTTATATTGATTAATATGCGGATTACTAATGTATTATTAAATGTAATAATTTACATAAGTTTTAATAAAACTTATGTAAATTATTTTTTTTTTAGAAATAGGTGAATCTAACACTTTTATAACTATTTTTAAAAATAAGTTTATTTTACCTTTGAACTAATTCCTTTAAACAACTTTAATTTTATTAATTAAGTATTAAGTAATTTATAATTAATGAATTATATAGATAGTTATTTAGATTAATTTTACAATACTAAAAAGAGATATTAATATCAATAATAATAAACTATTATCAACTAAAGATAAATAAGGTATTAATATATAGAATATAAGACCTATTAATATATATAAGGCATAACTTGTAATAACACCTGTATCTAAACTGGCTATATTTTTACTCAATGTTATTAAGCCTTTTTCTAAACCATAAGGCCCTAATAATTCTACACTTCCTTTATCTATAACCTTAGTAGTTTGTCCACCTAAATTTAAAACTAAACCAGTTATATACTTATTATAAAAAAGTTCAATTAAAAAACGTTGATTAAAGAATCCAAATATATTATATCCTAATCTAGAAAATTTAAAATTAATAAGAATCTTAGGTAAAAATTCTGAAAAAATTATAGAAAAAACGCTAAGAGAAATAGTAAAGAATAAAGGTAATAACTTAAATAAAGTAGGTACGGCAAACTCTGTATCCAACATTATTTCATGTGTAGGGTGAATAAATATACTATTATCAGCAAAAAAACCTGAGCCTAACCCTAAAAAAATATCTTTAGTAATATAACCAAAGAATATAGAGAAAATGGCCAAAATAATTAAAGGTAAACTCATATATATATCACCTTCATGAGCATGTTTATAATTAACAATAGGTCCATTAGGATTAGTTAAGAAAGTTAAATATAAAACTTTAACAGAATATAAAGTAGTAAACATAGCACCAATAGTTGCTATAAAGTAGACGACTGTACCACTAAAACAAAATTGCCCATATGCGGATTCTAAAATAAAATCTTTGCTATAAAACCCAGTCATAAAAGGGAAAGCTACTAAACTAAGACTTGCTATTAACATTACAGAATAAGTTAAAGGTAAGAATGATTTTAATCCACCATATTTTCTAAAGTCTTGATTATCAGCAACTGCGTGAATTACTGCTCCTGCACCTAAGAATAATAATCCTTTATAAAAGGCGTGATTAACTAAATGAAATAAAGCAACATTGTATGAGGATAAACCTACAGCTATAACCATCATACCTAATTGACTCATAGTAGAATAAGCAATAACTTTTTTAATATCTTGTTGGAATAACCCAATAAGAGAACTAAATACTGTAGTAATAGCACCTAATCACAAACATAATATTAAAACAGTTGAACTATATTCTATTAAAGGGCTAGTACGCATTAATAAATATACACCTGCAGTAACCATAGTAGCAGCGTGTATTAACGCAGAAACAGGTGTGGGACCTTCCATTGCCATAGGTAATCAAACATGTAATCCAACTTGAGAACTTTTAGCCATGGCACCAATTAACAAACATATACCTATAATTATAATAATATTTTCATTAACAAAAGGCGCTAGTGAAAATACAGTACTATAATCTATGTTACCAAAAGACCATAATATAGCAAACATACCAATAGTTAAAAAACAATCACCCACTCTGTTAGTTAGGAAAGCAGACATAGAACTTTGATTTGCTGCTATTCTAGTAAATCAGAAACTTACTAGAAGATAAGAACAAATACCTACACCTTCTCATCCTACAAACATTAATAAAAAATTATTAGCTGTAACAAGTGTAATCATCATAAAAGTGAATAAACTTAAATAACTAAAAAATCTTTGATTATGAGGATCGTGGCTCATATATCCTATAGAATATATATGAACTAAGGAACTAACTATTAGAACTGGTATCAACATAGACACTGTTAAACTGTCAAAGTGAAAACCTCATAAGACATTAAGGGATTCACTATCTATTCACTTAAATAGATTTATTGAGACAGGTATATTATTTAAACCTACTTCAAAAAAAGCAACGATTGCTAATAAAGTTGTTATGACTACACTACTACATGTAATTAATTGTGCTCCGCTAACACCGATTTTTCTACCAAAAAAACCGGAAACTATTGATCCTAATAAAGGTAAAGTAATTATAGCTAAATACATTATTTATATTCTATTGCAATACTTCCTCTTAATCTATAAAAAGCAACTAAAATACCTAAACCTATTGCTGATTCTGCACCAGCTATAGATATAACGTATATAGCGTAAGTTTGACCTAATATATCATCAAAGCTAAGTGAACTTATCAATATTAAGAATGTAATAGCTAATAACATTATTTCAATTGAAATAAGCATTAATATTATATTTTTTCTATTTAATACGAAACCCAAAATTCCTATTAAAAAAAGTATTAAGGTTAAATTCATTGTATATATTCTTTCATTAATTATTTGTAAAAATAATATTGCTAATATTCAGGGACTCCCATCTAAGATTCGAACTTAGATATTAAATCATATAAGTATAAGTAGCTTATATTATTTAAATTGCTCTACCTTTAAGCTAATAGGAGTCATAATATTTACATATATAATTATATATGTAAATATTATAAATAGAAAATATAACCAAGGTTTAGTATATAATTAACAATATTACCTATTGCTCTTCTAATCATGATAAAAATTTTTCTATACTTACTGATTCTATAACTATAGGCATAGAACTATGTAAAATTCCACATATTTCTGAACATTGTCCATAGAATGTTCCCTCTCTATTTATAAGAACAGATACTTGATTTAATCTACCTGGACAAGCATCAACTTTAATACCTAAAGAAGGACAAGCAAAAGAATGTATAACATCAGCCGCTGTAACAATAAATCTAACGTGTGTTAATTCCGGAAGAATAACTCTGTTATCTACTTCTAGCATTCTTAATGCTCCATCTTCTAAGTCAGATTCTGGTACTAGATATGAATCAAATTCTATAAATTCATCATCTGAATTTAAAAAATCTGGGTATTGGTAACTTCAATATCATTGATGACCTTCTGCTAGAACAGACATAGCAGGATCACTAACCTCATCCATTAAATATAATAATTTAAATGATGGAAATGCAATTAATATTAATATTAAAGCAGGTGTAATTGTCCATATTAATTCTATTAATGTTCCATGATTTAAATATTTATGCGATATGGGTGACTTATCACTAGTGTAATTTCTTATAATAGATATTATTATTCAACCTACACCAAATAATATTATAACTAAATAGAACATAATATTGTCGTGTAATTCAACTAACCCTTCCATTTGTGGAGCTGCACTATCTTGAAAATAAAGACCTCAAGGTCTAGGTGTATCACAATTATTAAAAAAACTTAAATTTATTAAATTTAACATAATTTTACATTATTCCTTTTTCTATTATGAATACTTATTTATAAAATTATAGTATATTAATCATACATAAAGTATATCTTATATTATTTATATCTATAAGATATATAATAGAAACCAACAAACAGCTTTTAATACATTACATTGTAATGTATTAAAATTATCTATATAGATAAACTTTACAAAAAAAAAGATAATTATCTTTTTTACTATTTTAATTAGCAATATGAGAATAAGTTAACTTTTTACTTAAACTCTGATAATAATGTAACAGCAGATGACATATTGCTGTCTAAAGTAAGCATTTGTCTACTGTCAATTTTTAAGGCATTTTTACCTAATTCAAATGCGAATCCTAATGTTAATGCTAAAAAGAATATTAACATTATAACTAAACCATATATACCATTTGTATATGCACTAACTACATATGGATAAACTAAAAGAATTTCTAAATCAAATAATAAAAAAAGTAACGCAAATATAAAGAAAGAAATACTGAATTGTGTTCTATTTTGACCTAAAAATGAATGAAATCCACACTCAAATGCACTATCCTTTTCTTGATAAGGATTGTGCGGAGCAAATATTAAATTTATAGCTAATAATATTATAGCTAATATTGGTATAAAGACGAAAAAGAAAGTAGTACTTGTCATTTAAGGATTAAATATTATTAATGCTAATATATTAGCCATGCTTAATCATTCTTGAGGTATAAATATAAATAATAAAACAATTAAAGTTAATGTAGATATAGTTATAGTTAAAGAGCTAGATAAAATAATACTATTTGCTTTAAATGTTAATTTTTCAATTAGAACATTATTTTTAGTAATATTACCATGTAATTTAATATTTTCTAATTCAGGGTTAATTTCGTATTCAGTTTTATCAAAAAAGACTTGTTTAATTATATTTAAGTAATACACTGCACTAATAACACTAACTAATATTGCAATTAAAGCAAGGAAAATATAACCGCTATCTAAAGCGGCGCTTAAAACCATCTGTTTAGCAAAAAATCCTACAAGAGGTGGTATACCTACAAATGAGAATATTGTAATTCCTAAACTTAGTGCTAAGACAGGATTTATATAGAAATAACCTTTTAATTGACTTATTAGTTGTATAGGAGAATTATTTTTATCAGGTAATTGTTTATACTCATCACTATCGTTTACATAACAATAAAGAGAAAAACCTATGCTTATTAATATAATAAAAGCGTTTAAATTACTTATAGAGTATTGCATTAAGTAAAATATAAAGGCTTGTATTGACTCTATACTATTAATACTTAAAGCTAATAATATAAACCCTACGTGTGAGATAGTACTATAAGCAAATAATCTTTTTATTCTAAATTGAGTTAAACCTACTATTGTTCCTATAATTAATGAAAGTAAAGAACTAATCAATAGACTTGAAGTTCAACTAAATTGATAATTAAATAAAGAATTACTTGTATAATGCACTAATTCTAAAAAGAATATAAATATAGAAATTTTAGCTACTATAGCTACAAACGTTGTAACTATAGTAGGAATAGCATCATAAACATCAGGTGATCAAAAATGGAAAGGTGCAGCACTTACTTTAAATAAGAAACCTACACTTAGTATTAATAATGAAAAGTTTATATAATAAGATTTATATCAATATAAAATATTACTACTATCATTTGCCAGATCACTTAAGCTAGTGATTATGTATATTCCATCCAAATTAGTTGTACCAGAATTTGCATATAATAAACTTGTACCCAATAAAATAAAACAAGAACTAAGACCTCCTAATAAAAAGTATGTAAGACCTCCAGAAGTAGCTAATTCTGAGTTTCTATATAATGTACTAAGTAAATATAACCCATAACTTTGTAATTCTATAGAAAGAAATATAGAAACCAAATCACTAGTTGAAACTAAAAATATAGCTCCTGTAATTATAAATAATATAATTAATGGGTATTCTATTATTTTAAATTGTTCTCCCATTTTATTTACAATTTTTGTTCTATAGTATAAAAAGTTGTAAAGGAATAATTTGCTTATTGAAGAATACTCTGCTATTCATACCCTTCTAGGATAAAACCCTGTAAGTTGTAAAATGGCAGCGCTTATTAAAAAAATAAAAATATGGAATACTTGTGTAATGCTAGTTACATGAAATAAACCACCATATAAGCCTATTCCTTTATCTAGGTAAGTAAAATATAAACTAGTCATTGCGATTAAAGAAGAGTAAAGTAAAACTATTATAGCTACTCTACTGAAAAGTATAGATTTATCTCGTCTCAAAGTAACGGCATTAGATAATAATAAAAATAATATAGAAAAAATTAACATTAAAAAGTAAGAGAATCGAACTCTTATTTTACCCTTATTCTTATCTAGTTTAAACAAGTTTTTTTAATAATTAAAATAGTATAAACTTTATAAGCCAGAAGAGAAATTTGAATTCTCATTCTTAATGCATGAAATTAATGTTCTAACCAATTGAACTATCCTGGCTAAAAAAAAAAAAATAAAAACTTTTATTAAAACGAAGGGTGAATACCCTGACTTGAACAGGGAACATACTGTGCCACATACAGTCGCTCTACCGATTGAACTATATTCACCTTATAGTCATTATAAAATATAGTATTAATAAATATATGTTCAAATGCTAATATAAGTAGGTTATGAAATATCACTATTTGTTTAGTAATTATGTTGGAGTGATTCGAACACTCAATGATAAATACCAAAAATTTATGACTTACCGATTAGTCCACAACATATAATCTTCAGTTAATTTAAAAAGGGTATTTTAAGGTAGATCCGACTTGAACGGATAAAATTAAAAAAATTAAATAGTCCTAAGCTATTCATGTCTACCAATTCCATCACTACCTTTATATAAATAAAATTGCTCGAGATAAGATTTGAACTTACAACCTAAACATCTTCAGAGTTCCGCTCTACCATATTGAGCTTCTCGAGCTTAAATGTATGAAAAAAAAATTAAAAAGAAACCAGCCTTCCTTTTATAAAGTATGGAGACATCAGGACTCGATCCTGAAATAACGATATGCAAAATCGCAGTTTTACCAGTTAAACTATGTCCCCTTACTAATTAAAGTATTTTAGTATCCGAAAAACGACTTGAACGTTCACGATGTTATATCAATAAATCTTAAGATTATCCTGTCTACCAGTTCCAGCACTCGGATTTATAAATATAATTACTTATGTTAGCTAAGGCCAGAGTGATTTGAACACTCATCTCAGCTGTCATGAGCAGCTTGCTTTACCAATTAAGCTATAACCTTGTAAATAGTTAACTATACGTGCGGACAAAGGATTTGCACCAATATATGCTGGACATGAGCCAGTTATGTTACTATTACATCAATCCGCATTACTATTAATATTAATATTAATGTTTTTAGCCCCAGAGGGGATCGAACCCTCGCGTGTAATGATGAAAACATTATGTCTTAACCGCTTGACTATAAGGCCTTTTATACTTATAGTATTAGAAGTCCAGTGCAAGTATCGCACTTGCTTCAGCTGGTTACAAAACAGCTACATTACTTTTATGCTAACCGGACTAATATTAAAGTATATAGCTTTTGTTTAGTATACAATTTAATTTTGTGAGATATCTCTGATATTTAGTTATATATATAATTAGTACTTTATACCTAAAAACATTTAAATTCTTTCAGCTAAAGCCTATTAATTGCGATTAGTTTCAATATATCGATAATTGCAAAATCGTAGTGTTCAACTACGTATATTTAAGAATATCTTAAAGTAAGTTTCGTGCCTAGATGCATTCAGCACTTATCTTTAATCAACATAGCGTTCCTGCCGTGCTTATGCTATAAATTTACTTTAGTGAGAGTAACATCCCTGCATAATATTATTAAATAATATTATACTTGAATTAATATTGGGCACATAAACAACAGGTAAACCAGAGGTTAATATACCCAGCTCCTTTCGTACGAGGGGGCTATCTTTATTTTATTCTAATTTCCTCTAGAAGATAGAAACCATACTGTCTCACGACGTATTTAACCCAGCTCGTGTAACTTTTTAATCGACGAACAGTCGAACCCTTCATGATTCCTGCATTCATGTGGATAAGTTAAGCCGACATCGAGGTGCCAAACTGCGCACTCAATTTGTACTCTCTCGCGCAATTAGCCTGTTCAATTGTGTTTATAAGACATGTGTCTTATATTTCCATTATTCGCAAAATGGTTCAGACTATTTCTTCACTTTTTTTCTATTTTATAATTAGAGCAACGCGAAATCTGATAACAGAACAATATAAACTTAGTGTAATATATGATACTTATGTTATTTATTACTTATTCAACCTTTAACTCCAAAAGCCCCATTACGGTTTTTAGAGCTTATCATAGAATATTGTACATTAGGTTTTACATTACCTCTTAACAATATAGTAGATAATCCTTTGAATGAGGAGTCTACGTTTTTTAAACCACCTTTTCACTTCATTTTGAATACAGATCTGGAAGCGGTAAATCTTCTTGTTAATCTTCCTTTAGCTTCTATTCTAATACCTGCCATCTTTACATGTTTTAAAGATTTAAGTACATAATTTCTTAAGGAAATGGAACGTTCTTTAGATGATCTTTTTAGAACATTAGTTTTTAAATTATCAGCTAAGGGAAAACAGTCTAATAAGACATTTCCTAAAGGATCATTAGCATTATTTTTAAACATGGAAGCAATGTTCTTATTTCTTATTCTATTAATAAGAAATTCTTCTTTATTAAATTTGTTCTGTTTTTCACTTAATCTATTTACACTTGGTAATTTAATTTTACGTAAAGAAGATTTTAAAACTCTATAGAGTTTATTATCTCTATTTCTTAATTTTAATGACACAGCTTGTGTAAAAATATCACTATTTAAATGCATTTTTTTCAAATTAACAATATTAAATTCTACTTTTTTATTATATATACTTTGAACTAAACGTGTTAATTCAAACATAAAAGGTTTTGTAAATTTAACATTATTAAATTGCAATAAATATCTAAATCTATTTAAACCACTTAAATAATGTGTTCTTACTTTTAGCATGTAGCAATTAAAGCTAGGATGATTCAAATAATGAATGTTTTCACATAAAGGAATAAAAATGTTTGTTAAATCTTTCTGAGTAGCCGCTTTAACATTAACCAGTTTTATTAATATTTTATACTGTAATAATAAATTACTTAAATATAAATTCTTAACCTCAATATAAGACAAAATATGGTCAATATATCATTTATTATAATGATCAGGTAAAGCTAAATACTCTTCTAAAGTAAAGGATCTATTGTAAGATACAATCTCTTTATTATTTCTATCTTCAGTAATAAATTTTTTTAAACGGCTTTTAGGGTTATACAAAGATTTTAAAACTAATTTAACAGCTCTAGCTAAATATATTTTCTCTGTGTTATGTACATAGAAAGTAATTATTACTTTAGAACTAGTATGTTTCAGTTCACCTTTACCTACAAAAACTCTTTTTGTAGATAAACGTTTAAATCTAATAGGCATACCTTTAGTTTTTAGAACCTTACTATTAATTTGAAAATTAAAATAACTTTTTAATAATTTCATAAGATTTGTATCTGCAATAGGTAAAGATTTAATATAATTATGATTATAACTATATATGTTGTTAAACCATTCCTGAGCCGCAGGAGTAAAACGTCTAGTAATACCTGTATCACTATTTATGTATGCTAAGGGTTTAATCACATATCTTTTACTTTTTTTATTAAACAATACTGGTGTGTTGTAATTTAGATTATTTTCTAATTGAAGATTTATTTCTGATTTGTTTTGTACATTATTCATTGTATGTATATATATATATTTATTTTCTGGTACTTAAAATATTTACCAGAAGCCTAATCTTTATTCTAAAATTAAGTCTATTTCATTAATAACTTTAGTTACTAATTATTATGGTATTATGTATTCACAATTTATTTAATTATAAAATAGAAAAAAAATGTTGGGTTTCAAATGAAGGAGTATTGTTAGCATTACTCACCTTCTAGTCGTTGAACGTTTTTACTTTTATTAAACGCTTAAAGTAAACTCCGCTTCAAGTTAACTTTTATAAAAGTTATCCTTGAAATTAACCCAATTAATTACCAATAGGTTTATATCATAACTATGATTAATAAAACATTGGAGGACTAACATCCCTAGCGTAGCTTTTTCAAAAATCCAAGACCTTTCCTTTCTGCATCTTGTGATCATATGCCCCGCTTACGCGACTGATAGACGTGTAAGTCAAACAGTAAAGCAAGATTAAGCCATTAAACTTGACAAGTAATAAACATAATTACCTTATTAGTGAATTTACACACGCTTAAATAATTATTATTTAAACATACTAATAAGATAAGTAAAAACATTAGATATTTTTTTTCCTAATATTTTAATTACATCTATTTTCCATATAGTAAAAATCTTACTTGAATAAAAATATTAGTTCTAACTCAATAGATATATAGCTGGATTAATTATAACTTCATTCCCTATTTAGAAAAAGTTATACTAAATAACACACTAAAAATAAAAAAAAATATATATAAAAATTTATATATTTGAGTGCTATAACTAAGTTATAACAATTTTACAAAATTAACTTTGGATACACCCAGGTACTTTTTATGGGATCTGTGCCCCGCATAAACTGCCTCCTAGCAATTGTCCCCTCAAAAGAGGGTTAATAATTATATCGTACATCGAAAGACGTATTGATACTTTTACGCAGACATTGTCTACCAATATGATATACTAAATAAAGGTGTTTCAATTGTGTACTTAAGACTACCTTATACGCTAAAATTCGTAATATCATATTCAATAGCTAGCAACAGTAAAGCTGCATAGGGTCTTCTCGTCTAACTAGAGGTAAACTGTATCTGCACAGTTATTCCAATTTCACTGAGCCAATCATTGAGACAGCTGTTGTATCGTTAAATCATTCATGCAAGACCGCATTTAACGGCCAGGGTATTCCGCTACCTTAGGACCCTCATAGGTAAGGCCGCCATTGATCGGGGTTTCCTTCGAAGCCAAGCTTATATTAGTCAACTTAGCAAATCCGTTAACCAGCCGACATCGGGCAGAAATCACACTCAATACTTTGATTTATTATCTTACTGCAGAGTGCTTTGTTTTAATTAAACAGTCGTACAACACTATTCCATGCTTCCTATTCTTTACCTGATATTAATCAGGAGGAATGGCTCTCCTTATCCCGAAGTTACGGTAGTTAATTTGCCGAGTTCCTTAATGATTGTTCGCTCAAACGCCTTCGTATTCTCTACTAGCTTACTTGTGGTAGTTTCTAGGTACGGTTTTATATATCTAAATAAATTAGATTGTTACTGTTTTTCCAGAACCTTCCTCACTTTTTTATTTAATAAAAGAAGGTTGTTACTATGTAACAAAGATTTGCTCATCGTTTAATCCTTTAGGTTGGTAAACTTAGAGGCCGTTACTTTATAAAATCCATAAGCTTTAGGCGAGGGTTTCCCCTTTTTCGTTACTCATGTCAGCATTCTCACTTGGGTTATCTAATTATTATTCTTAAAAAGAATAGATCTAAGATTTACCCAACGTTCTGCTACCCCATTAAATATAATAATGCATATTATTATTATATATATGGACAAGGTGTCGGTATATTGTTTAGATCCGTTAAATTTTCGGTGCATATATCAATGTAAATATTACTTACGCTTACACTTACTAAACCAGTGCTCTGTTACGAGATCTTCAAAAAATGGACCGCTTCTAAGCCTATTTCCTAGTCATATTTGATATAAACTTCCTTAATTTCACTTAACAATAATTTTGGAACCTTAACTCTTGTTCTGGGCTGTTTCCCTTTAGACATACAACCTTATCGTACTATGTCCGATTATTCAATATTCATAATTGCCCTTCCGAGTGCGAATACTCACCGATAAAATCTTCACGATTGCCCGATATATGCAAAATTATCCACTTACTTTCAGGCTTGTGCCTAGAGTAATAAGAGAAAGTTGCCTGAGATCACAGTTCTGTACCTGCTATTATGTAACTTAAATTACCTACTTATATAGGTTTCGCAGAAAACCAGCTATCCTAGTCAGTGTTGTCTTTCACTAACTTACCACAGTTCTTCGGATATCTTTACAACGATAACCCGTTCGGGCTATTATAACCCTGACTATGGTAAGATCACCAGGCTTCGGGTCTAATTTTAGATACTAATTCATTATTTCATAATTGGTTTATCTTGGCATTGCTGCTCGCATCTAACATTAACTTACTGACCCATTATGCAAAAGGTACGCTCTTATTATTTATTTAAATTTTACTCGAGCTGCTTATAAAACTACTATTTCAAACCTTTCCTTCATAGTACTATACGCTGTCGCTTATATATTATATTTAGCCTTAGAGGAAGGTTCCCCTTTTGTTCAAACAGGTTTTGCCCGTTCTACTTACTTAAATTATCAGTGGATTATATTAATCCTAGTAATGTTAATATTATTAATTAATTTATTACATATATACATTCATGCTTACGCGATTATATCTGATATTTTTATAGGCTCTTCTATTTTCATTCACACTAATCATAGAATCTCGTTTGATTTCTTTTCCTAAAGTTACTAAGATGTTTCAATTCACTCCGTTTATTATTGAATTTCTCTAAGAGTACATGTGTTGACACTTTTCTAAATAAAACACAAATTAAAAAAACTCTCTTTAATATATAGCTAGGTATCCATAATAGTTTCTTTATATACTTTCTTATACCATATTATTAACAATATGGTATAAAAATACCAAATAGATATCATTCACATTACTAATATACCTTTAAATTGTATAATATTTGAGTAAAGTTATTATATTTATTATTAATACTTTTATTAATTTTATTATTATTATATACGGGTTAGATCGGGATTGAACCGACATATCTTTTCTTGACAAGAAAATCCCTTACCAATTAGGGTACTAACCCTAATTATAATTTTACTTATAGTAAATTAAGTATAATATATATACAGCCAGCCGTTAATATTAATAAAAAAAAAAATAATAATTATATTCAATAAAAGAAAACAAATTAAGATCTATGGGATTTGAACCCATATAACAAAGATTAAAAGTCTCGTATTTTACCATTAAACTAAGATCTCTATATAATTATATATACGATAAAAGCATATTATAATTATGTTTATTATATTTAACTTAATTTTTTTTTTTATTTTTATCATGTTTTTTATAATTAAAATAAATTTATTAAATTTAAGTCTAAGAACCCCAGTAGTATATAGAAATAAAAAGAAATAATCAAACAACATCAACAAAATGTCAATATAATATAGAAGACTCAAGACCTAGATGGTGATTTTCTGTTGAGTGGTAAGCAAGTACACGTCATAAACCTACAGCTATAAAAGCTGTACCTATCATAACATGAAGTCCATGAAAACCTGTCCCAAAGTAAAAACATGATCCAAATGCACCATCACTTATAGTGAAAGAAGAAACAGTATATTCTATACCTTGTAAAGCTGTAAACACTATGGCTAATATTACTGTAGCAATTAAACCATAAAGTGCTCCACTTCTATTTCCTTGTATTAAAGAATGATGAGCATACGTTACTGTTACACCTGAAGATAATAATATAACTGTGTTAAGTAAAGGTAATTCAAATGGATTAATAGCTTCTATACCCATAGGTGGTCATTGAGCCCCTAATTCTACAGTAGGCGATAAAGCACTATGAAAGAATGCTCAGAATATAGCTAAGAAAAACAATGCTTCTGATACTATAAATAAAATGACACCCATGTTTAATCCTCTTTGTACAGCTAATGTATGATTTCCTAAGTATGTTCCTTCACTTATAACATCACGTCATCAATATGACATTGAAAGAATAACTGATAAAAAAGCAAATATTAATATATAATTTGCATAATTAAAACCATGAAATGTTGATACTGCGCTAGTTGTTAATGTTAATAAGGCAAGACTTGTATATATGGGCCAAGGCGATGGTGATACTAAATGAAAAGGATGAGCTTGAAATTTACTTCTTGTTAAATTTGTCATTTGCATTTTTTTTTCAGTATATTTAATTTGATTAATTAAATTTATTTAAATTTTTATTATTAAACATAGTGTAAATATGTTTAATAATTTAAATAAGCTTTTAATATTAGCAGACTATAGGTCTATAATTAGATATATAAAATTTACCTTTTTCTTAGTTTTATCTTAAAACCAGATTATACAGATTAGCTAAGGAATAGGTGACTTGAACACCTAACCTACCGTGTGTAAAACGGTTGCTCTACCATTGAGCTAATTCCTTATATTTTTTTTTTTAATTAATAAACTCACTAATTAAAATTATAAAAGCAAACATATAAATATAATACGAAATATACATAATACTAAAAAAAAAAGTCTAAAGAAATATTAACACTAAAATAACCAAAATTCTAAAAAAAATTTTTTTATTCATTATAAATTTATAAAAATATAAAAAAAGAGTCACATTACTCTAAAAAAACACTAAAAAGAACACTAAAATATACAAATATTTCAGCCATCGGGTTACTATGATTCGAACATAGAATCTCCTTGACCCAAACAAGGCGTCGCACCAACCTGACTCTAACCCGTGTCATGTATATACAAACATTTACATAAAATACAGAGAATATCCGATTCGAACGGATGTGATTTATTAAACCAAATAAGTTTCAAGCTTATCACCTTAAACCTCTCGGTCAATTCTCTTTTTATTCGCTAGATAAAACTACAATTTAAATCTTATTAATCGCAGTAAATATTATTTATTGTTTTAGTATTTAAAATATAGTAAATGATTCCTCAGAGAATTGAACTCCGAACATATCCTTATCAAAAATACGCTTTACCAATTAAGCTAAGGAACCAAATAAATTTGTAGTAAACTATGTGTATAGGTTTTCATAAAAAGACGAAATATTTTTTTTTATTATAATTATTATGGTAGTTATATAATTATATAAAACATAAATACAAGAGCACTCAGACTTGAACTGAGAAAGTGAAGTTTGAAGCTTCAAATTTTACCATTAAACTATGCTCTTTGTCATTATGCTTTACTTAACAATTAACTTTATTGTAGCTTGTCAATGTCAAATTAAATCGGAAAAGAGATGATTCGAACATCCAGGTGCATAACACAATATTTAGCAAATATCTCGCCTTACCAATAGCAACTTTTCCATTATATTATTAGGGTAATATAATATATTAATATTATTAATATAATTTTTTTTTTATTACCTAGTAAACATCTTAACATTCATACGGCCAGCCGAATTCGAATCGGCACAATTCGTTTGGAAGACGAAAGGTCTACCATTAACCTATGGCCGTTAGTATTTTTATATTTATGTTAAATTTTTACCAAACATAAAAATTTTGTAGAAGATATAGCAATTTTTTATATTATATATAATTGCTATCTTACAATACACACAAAACCTATTGCTATTGTATTTTAATTTTTTTGTTTTATAGTAATTACTATAGCACCAACCATTGCTAATAATAA
>Ga0126381_100001188_pt1 | contig 28290 bp, 21 predicted proteins | sample PanSoiMetPlot_28_FD_96465 | JGI IMG/M metagenome (GOLD analysis project Ga0126381, IMG submission 96465) | Tropical forest soil microbial communities from Panama - MetaG Plot_28 | ecosystem: Environmental > Terrestrial > Soil > Tropical forest > Bulk soil | place: Panama | collected 2016-02-17
GCGCCCGAACAATGGCTCTGGCGATTCTCCGCGACCTCCTTTCCTCACCGAATTCGTAAATCGCGTCGGCAAGCTCGCGCTCGTCGAAGCGGTTTACCACTTGACCGGCAGTCAGCCCGGAGTGCGGATTCATCCGCATATCCAAAGGGCCTTCCGCCTGAAAACTGAATCCACGCGCCGCGTTCTCCAACTGCATCGAGCTGACGCCCAGGTCGGCGAGCAATCCGTCAACCGATGCTGCCGGGACATGCTGTGCTACGCCGGCAAATGACGAATGCACAAGCTCGATCTGCGGCCAGTCACTCGCCAGTTCCGCCGGCGGCTTCGTCAACCGCTCACGCGCGTGCTGTAACGCTTCGGGGTCCTTATCGAAGCCAATCAAATGACCCTGAGGGCCGAGGCGTTTTGCGATTTCCCAACTGTGTCCGCCTAAGCCGAGGGTTGCATCGATATAGGTCCCGCCGCGCCGTACGGCCAGGAATTCGATCGCTGGTTTTAAAAGAACTGAGACATGGCCAAAGTCGCCGCTTCCATGTCCGCGCCCAGGGGCGCTGTCCGATTCTGAAGATCCCTTGTCCACTCACTGCCATTGCGAATGGAAACCGGAAAAGCTAAATTCCCAGACCGCCGAGTGTGGCCTCATCTTCCTCGGTGAAGGGTTCGACAATCGCCTTGCGGAGCTCTTCCGCGTTGCGCACCACCAGGTGCTTCAAGTTGCCCATCACCGCAACCTCGCCCTTCAGGTTGGCCGTCTCGCGCAGCACCTGCGGCATCAGCAGCCGGCCCTGGCCGTCGAACTCCACCACCTGCCCGTAATAGCTGGTCCGCTCCAGAAATTTCTGCTTGGTCTTGTTCATCTCGGGCAGGGCGGCCAGCTTGCGCTCGATCTCTTCCCAGGCCTGCATGGGATAAACTTTGGCACTCCTCCCGTCCCAGCTGGTGATATAGAATTGCGCGCTGTAGTTCTCGTCGATTTCGCGCTTGAATTCCGCGGGCATCTTCAGACGCCCTTTGTCGTCGAGCCGGGTTAAGTGAGTGCCGCGAAACATAGCGTCGGGCCTTTTCAATCCCGAGCAAGGAGGTAGACGTCACAAGCCCTGCCGAGTCGTTGCGATCAAGTTGCACCATAAGTTGGGCAATAGTCCGCTTCGCATCCAGCGACTGCTTTGAGAGCCCCGAGGGTCGTCCCACCACGTCCCACTTCTTACCACTTAGGACGTATCCTACTCCTAAACCGTTGTCTGTCAAGAGGAAATTGAGGCTTTTTGTGGCTAAGCTGCGTCTAGGCCGCTCACCACAAGGGATGGGGTGGGAGAACCTTGGCGGACCCAATAAAAACGGTTAACTAAGAAGGTTCACGTTGGCCGCACGCCGCGAAAAACGCGGTGTTTCCCGCGAGAAGCATGAAATTCGGATTTCTGCGGAATGTTTCGCGATGAAAACAGGAGTAGTGCGTCCTGTGCCCGTACGTGATGCTCTGGTGGGAAACCGTAGGCTATTCTTCAGCCTTTGACGCCAGTGATCACCGGCGCCTTGCTTTGCTTGGCTTCGGCAATCATGTGCTCGACCATGGCCTTATTCTCGAAATTGGGGTTCGCCTGGAGTAGCTTCTCCCATGCCGCCACGGCACCATCGACATCATTCTTGCCCTTCCACTTGATGATGCCGATATTGATCAGCGTCCCGGCGTGCTTCGGATCGTAGCTGAGCGACTTGTTCAGCTGCGCCAGCGCGCCATCCACATCGCCCAGATAATACAGGCAGGAAGCCATATCGGTACGCGCGCCGACGTTCTTCGGGTTAATCGCCAGTGACTTCTGGTAGTACTCGATGGCCGTCTTGAATTGATGGGTAGCGCGATACATGGTTCCGATCTGGTTGAGCAGTTCGGCATTGTTGGGATCGCTCTTAAGCTGTCCCAGCAAGGGCGCGGCCTGCTTATCGGCCATCTGCTTCATCTCGTCCAGACTGGGCATGCGCTGCTGACCCATGCCCGCGTGCGGATCCTGTGCTGACTGTGCCTGCCCCGCCTGAGGCGCTCCCTCGGAGGCGATGGCGACCGGCGTTGACGAGGCCGAGCCGCGCAGAAAATATCCGATGGCCAACCCGATAAGGAGGCAAATCGCCGCCAGGGTGTAGGTCTGTGCCGGCTTCCAAATGGCGGTGGTGGCACGCTCGTTTGGGTTGCTGTCCATGATGTCTTTCACCCCTTTACGTTCCGGGAGCGACGCAGGGAGCGTGCTCCGCGCAGAGGAACCTTGATACGAAAGCACCTGGATTGCCAAAGGCATCGCTTCCTGGGATTCAACAGTTCTCCTTAATTTTCAGGCTGTTAGGCTCGACCAGGCACAGAGCCGCCGACCGTCGCAACCGTCCGGCGACGTGTCTTAGTCCGCAGTAACGCGTTTTTTGGCGCGGAAGGTTCAGGGATGGCTGACTTCGCTAGCGTGAGAGACCAGCTGGAAGTAGATCTGTTGCGGCACGGCGGTATCCCAATGGCCGCTGAGTTTTGCGTATCCCACTAGGCCGAAGAACAAGATCGCGATTGCCGCGGCCAGACTCCAGGCCGGGATAGCTTTCGGCGTTCTCCAGCGCGATCCACTCTTCTTTGCTCCCCAGCCAAACATTGAGGCGAGCACGAGAGCATCCTGGGCGGGGCAGACGGCAACGCATTCCAGGCATCCCGTGCACTCGGCGGAGCGGATCTGCACCAACTGGTCGACCCGCAAGGTCGAGGGACACGCCTTCGCGCACTTTCCGCAATCGATGCAGGTTGTCTCGTTGCGACGAATGCGCAGCGGACTCAACATCGAGACTAGCCCCATGAGCGCGCCGTACGGACACAAGTAGCGGCACCAGAAGTTCTGCACAAACAACGACGCCACAATCAGCGCCAGGATGACGAATGCCGCTGTTCCGCCGAGGAAGCGGAAAAAGTTCAGCATCCGAACATCGACCACCAACCCGTAGGGCGAGCTCAGGAAGCCGGCAATCGACTCAGCCGGCATAACCACAACGGCGTAAGCGAAGAATGCCAGCAGCAGATACTTTGTCCCACGCAGCAGGACATCCATCCAGCGCGGTAGCGTGAAATTGCGGCGAAAGGTGTAGCGGCCCAGCTTCCACAGATACTCGGAAAGTGTTCCGACCGGACACAGCCAGCTGCAAAACGATTTGCGCAGCAGGAAGGACATCAGGAGGAAGACGGTGATCAAGAACAGGCCGGCAGGATGGACCAGCGGCCAGCGGTGTGTGACTGCCACATACTTCAGTTGCATCAGTCCGGCAATCGGCAGCCAGCCTTCAACTCCAGCAGGACGTTCGACTGCGCGCGTCTTGCCTGCGGTCTCAGCCCACCGCACCCACTGGTAGAACTGAATCCCAATCCACACATTCAGCAGAAGGAACGCCAGCTGCACGCCGAGCCGCAGATGTTGCGAGTAGTCACGATCGGAGCGGCGGATGAGCTGCTTTTTCGATCGCTGTTCGGTAATCGCTATTGGCTCTTCGCCAGAGTTGATGACCGACGCTGGACAGCTGCACATGTTCTCAGCCTATCCAGCCGCTGTCACGCCCGCCTATGACTTACGTCACAACGTAAAACTTCCCCCGCATTAAAAAATCCCGCTGCGATAGATTACCCACCAGCTCACAAACAGTGCACCGAAGCTTTCGGCCACGCCCCACCAGAACGGCAAGAAGAAACCGATGCAGCTGAGCACAGCGAATAACAGCCAGAAGGATTTCTTCTGCGAATCCACGCAGCACGACTCCTTAATCGCGAGCGCTCGATCGCGTATAGTACGAACGCGCTTTCACCCTGAACCGAGGCGGCGACGATGCCTGGTTACATTCTCCCTCACAACCTTGCCGGCGAGCAGCACCGTCTGGCTTTGATGTCGGAGTTGCTGGACCCGATGGAGCGGGCGCACATCGAGCTTCTCGGTCTCCGTCCCGGCTGGCGTTGTCTGGAAGTGGGATGCGGCAACGGCTCCATCTCGCGGTGGCTCGCCGATCGGGTTGCGCCCACGGGGCACGCAGTCGCCAGCGACCTCGACATCAGCTACGTCACGGGCGTGCGGCAGTCGTGCCTCGAAGTGCGCCAGCTTGACATCACGCAGGATGCAATCGAGCCAGGCGTATTTGATTTAGTCGTAGCGCGTGCCGTGCTGCATCACCTTCCCTCCGCTCGGCAGGTGTTGGAGCGTATGATCGCGGCGCTGAAGCCTGGCGGTGTGCTTCTGTCCATTGAACCAGATTTCCTGCCGGCCACGGTCGCCGAGCCGGAATCGATGCGCCGATTTTGGCAGGGATGGTTGCAGTGGTCAGTGGAGGTGAACATCGACTACTTTATCGGGCGCAAAATTCCCGGCTGGATGGATTCGCTCCAGCTCAACGATGTCGGGGGCGAGGGCCACACGCCGGTGTTCAACGGCGGCTCTCGGTGGGCCACGTATTGGATCGAAACAATGCGAGAGTTGCAGGCGCGGATCGTGGAATCAGGACACATTAACAACCAAGGCTTTGAACAGTTCGGAAACTTGTACCGCGACTCGCGATATTGGACGCGCGTGATGAGCGCGGTGGCGTGTTGGGGGCGTAAGCCGCCCCGATGAGCGCGGGTCGGAGACCCGCGCTACGTGTGCTTAATCTGCCGCGGCCGCATCCGCGCGCTCTTCCTGTGGCACAACCGCGGGCACGATGGTCAGCATATCCGTCTGCACCTTGTCCCACTGCTGGATCAGCAGGCCCTTGGCTTCAAACAGATCGCGGATCTTCGTCGAATCCCACTTCACTACTTCCTCGAGAATCGGAACCAGAATGGCTAGCGCACTGTCGCTGATGACGGAGCGCTTCGCGATCGGCGCCAGGTACTTGTTTTCCGACACGGCGATGGTGAAGCCGTCGCGACGGTTGATGTGCAGCATCACATGAATGTCGGAGCTGCCGTCGCCGACATACACGATGCGGTCCGGGCCGGTACGCAGCTTCTCCAGCAGCTGGTCTATGACCGCGACTTTGCCGTAGCCGGCGGTGACCTGCTTGATCCGCTCGATTTCACCCGCGGCGTTGTACTCGAATTCCGTACCGTAGATGTGGTCAGGCGGAACAATGCCCTCCAGCGCCGAGCAAATCACCTCCACCGGCGCCGCCGAGATCACGTAAAAGTCGAAGTGGAAGCCCTCGACCTCTTGCGACAAGAAGCTGTAGAGCGCGTCGATGTTCGGCTTCAGCCGCACCCGCTTGCCGGTCTCGTACAAATGCTCGCGACGCACGCGCGAGCGGAACTCGGGATCATGCAAGAGCAGATACGCAAGTTCCCCGCCCTGCTGCACCAGGTTGAGCTTGGTCATGCCGTCGGTCTTGCGCTCGAATTCGCTGACGGAGATTCCCAGCAGCTCGCTCAGCACGTAGCCCGAGTCGTTGAAGCTCAGCGTCTGGTCGAAATCGCTGGCGAATATGTAGCGTTTCTTCGGTGATGTCTTCTCTGCCGTCATTTCCAACACAACTTCGTCAACATGCTTTTGCATGGGCACAGTTTTAGTCCAGTGATTGTGGGGATTAGGGGTCACTTTATTAGATGACAGAGCTGGTTGCGGGATGATGAATTTGCGGTCAAATGACGAGCAGCGCTGACATGCACTAATCAGAAGATACGGCCGCCGCGAAGCTCGTTTCCGCTGCGGCGGATGACTCCTGCAGGAACATATTGGGCAGCGTTTCGTTTCGATTCACTTCAGCGCGCGCGGCGAGGAACCGCTGGGCAGCATCACGCAAGCCATCGACTTCGCGCTGCAACAGGGCTGCAGCAGCGGCGATGGCTGTGTGGTCGCCAAGCTCAACCTGTTGTTCCAGCGCATCGGCCGCGTAGTAGGTACGGTTAGCGCAAATCGTGTCCGCTGACATCTTCAGCCTGTGCGCCGCCCGCGCTGCCGAGCCCTTGTCGCTGGTTTCCACGGCGCGCAGGAGGACAGGCGAGAGCGTATTCGCATCGTGCAGGAACAGCTCGCAGAGTTCGGCCACGATCTGCTTGTCGCGGCCGTTGCGCTCCACGGCGCGCGCGATGTCCAGCACGCCGGGATCGGCCGTGATGGCTGCTCCCACCTTTGCCACATGGCCCGCCGAGTGCGTGCCATGCTGATAGATCATGTGCAGCAGTTCCTGCTTCTGTACGGGCTTGGCAACGTAGGCGTCCATGCCCGCTTCCAGGCAGCGCTCGCGGTCTCCCTTCATGGCATGAGCGGTCAGAGCGATGACAGGCACGTGCTTACCGCTCTGCTGCTCGCGGCCACGAATAATACGCGTCGCCTCCAGACCATCCATCACCGGCATCTGCACGTCCATCAGAATCACATCGAAGTCGGTTTCGTCGCTGGCGGCCACAGCCGCTTCGCCATCTTCCACCAGCGTAACGTTGTGCCCCTCCTTCTCCAGCAAGCGGACCAGCAGCCGCTGGTTCACGCGGTTGTCCTCGGCAGCAAGAATGTGCAGCCGCCCATGCCGCTCTTTCTCCCACAGCTCCTGCCCCTGCTCGGGAGCGGTAAAGGACTCCTTGCTCTTCAGCACCCGAACAATGACGTTCATCAGCTCCAATCGCCGGATCGGTTTGATGACATAAGCGGAGACCCCCAGTTCGCGGCAGCGGCTGATGTCCCCCGAGCGTAATCCAGGACTCAGCATCAGGATGGTTGCGCCGGCAAACTTGGGATTGCGCCTGACGCACTCGGCCAACTGGAATCCATCCATCTCCGGCATGGTGGCGTCAATCAGCACCAGGCGGTAAGCGGCATTGGCGCTTGCCGCCGTTTCCATGGCGGACAATGCGCGCATACCGCTTTCAACTGAGTCCGGCTTCATGCCCCATTGGCTGAGCATGCCGTCGAGGATCTTTCGCTGCGTCAGGTTGTCGTCGACGACCAGGGCGGTCACGCCTTTCAAGCACGCGGGGATTTCTGCGGTCTGCAACGGTCCGGGCGGCAGAGGCACCATCACGTGAAATTCGCTGCCCAGGCCGGGCTCGCTGTCGACCGAAATCTGCCCACCCATCAGCTGCACCAGGCGCGACGTGATCGCCAGGCCCAGTCCCGTGCCCCCATAGCATCGGCTGTGTGAGGAATCGGCCTGCGAGAAGGCGTCGAAGATCATCTGCCGTTTGTCGTGCGCAATGCCTATGCCGGTGTCGCGCACCATGAGGTGAATCATGTTCGGCGCGCCCTCCGGCACGCTGTCCAGGATCACTACCACCTCCCCGCTCTCGGTGAACTTGATCGCGTTGGCCACCAGGTTCAGCAGTATCTGACGGAGGCGATGCGCGTCGCCAATAAGGATGTCGGGCACTGAGGGACGAACGTCATAGACCAGCTCGATTCCCTTCTGGTGCGCGCGAATCGCGATGCCCTTCAGGGTCGATCCCACCAGGTCGTGAACGTTGAATTCGAAGCAGTCCAGCTCCAGGCGACCCACCTCGATTTTGGAGAAGTCGAGGATGTCATTGATGATCGAGAGCAGCGACTCGGCCGAGAGTTTCACGGTGGAAAGGTATTCGCGCTGCTCGGGGGTGAGGTTCGTCTCCAGCGCCAGCTCGGTCATGCCGATGACGCCGTTCATGGGCGTGCGGATTTCGTGGCTCATGTTGGCCAGGAACTCGCTTTTGCTGCGATTGGCAAATTCGGCTTGTTCCTTCGCCAGCACCAGCTCGCGGTTGATTTCCTGGCGGCGCTTCAGTTCCTCTTCCATTTCGAGCTTCTTCTGTTGTAAGTCGCTGTCGCGCTGCTGGATCTCCGCCAGCATGGTGTTGAACCCCCGCCCCAGTTGCGCAACTTCATCGTTGCCGCAGACGGCGGCGCGCAGGCCATAGTCCTGCTCCTGCGTCACCTTCCGCATAAGATTCGTCAGCCTGGATAGCGGCTGGGACATCCTGCGCCGCAACACCGTGTCGGAAATACCGCCCAACGACAGAGAGATGAGGAGCAGCGTACCTGTGAAGATGACCAGCACATGTGTCTCGTGCCAGAGGGTAGCGTGGTCCGAGAGAAGATAGAGCTGTCCCACGGCGTTTTGTCCGAGATAAACGATACGGGTTGTGGAGTCGTAGCCGGCGGCCGCGCGCCGGACTTCGTGTGGATTGGACGGACAGGGGATGTAGGTCTTGGAACGCTGATAGGCGGCGAGCAAAGTTCCCGAGGAATCGTAGAGGCAGCCGGTGACGACTGCGGCCTCGGCGCGCAGCGAAGCTACGGCCATCTTCGCACCGTTGCGGTCGTCATCGCGCAGGGCGGTTGCTGAGATGCTGCCCAGCACCTGTGACCACATAGACAGTCGCTGGTCCAAATCGCGATGAGCGTGTACGCGGTCGAAAACCAGCAGCGCCGAGGCCAGGGTGCCGAGCGCCACTGCGCCTGCCAGCACGCCAACCAGCGTCATCTTAGTCACGAAACTGCCAGAGGAGAAAAGGGCAATCCGCCAGCGACGGTCCACAACAGGCCTCCATAAGAGGCCCATCGGCAATAGCTCAGGGCGGCTTCAGGCAGGGCCTTATCACAACACGCCGGCTGTTCGTCCTCGAACAGAAGCGTTCAGCGCCGAACACAGGCCAGGCCTGAAAGCCTCGTTGGTGGCACTTGCCCATTCATAATGAATCGCTTACAGACGGGCCTCAGTGGAGCAGAGATTGCTTCTCTCTCCTGCATTCTCGCAGGGAGTACTCATGCGCAGCCTGACCGACGACCTTCGCTACGCACTTCGCCAGCTCTTCAAGTCGCCAGGATTCGCGGCGATGACCATCCTCACCCTCGCACTGGCGATCGGCGCCAATACTGCCGTCTTCAGCGTGATCGACGCGGTCATGCTGCGGCCTCTGCCGTACGACCATTCTGAGCGCCTGGTTGAGGCGGACTCCATCAACACGCGGAATCCATTAACCAGGGCCATATCCTATCCGGATTTCTTCGACTGGCGCGCGCAGAACCACACGCTGGAGCATTTGATCTCGTATCACGACAATCAGTTCACTTTGACTGGCGCGGGCGAGCCGGTGCACATCGACGCAGAGGTCACCTCATGGGACCTTCTGCCCGCGCTGGGCGTGAATCCTGAGTTGGGCCGCGGCTTCACGCGCGAGGAGGAAAAGCGCGGCGCGCATGTGGTGCTGATCAGCCACGCGCTCTGGCAATCGCAGTTCGGCGCCGACCGATCCGTCCTGGGACGGAGCATCAATCTCAGCGGCGATCTCTACACCATCATCGGCGTGATGCCCGCCAGCTTCCGCTTCCCTGTTACCGAGCCACAGGTCGGCATGTGGACGACGCTCGCCATCGACGATGACCCGAACGATCCGCATCCGGCCATCAGCAACCGCGGGGGGCATTTTCTAAATGCGATTGGCCGCCTCAAGCCCGGAGCTACCGTGGGGCAGGCGCGCCAGGACCTGAACCTGATCGCCACGAACCTTGCGAAGCAATATCCCGCGACGAACTACAAACACGATGCCGCGCGGGTGGTAAGCGCGCTGGATGGCCTGGTCGGCGACACGCGCACGCCGCTGCTGATCGTGCTCGGCGCGGTGGGATTGGTGCTGCTGATCGCGTGCAGCAACATTGCCAACCTGCTGCTGGCCCGAATGCGCGAGCGTGAACGTGAGATCGCAATGCGTTGCGCTTTAGGCGCGGGCCGGGCGCGCATCATCCGGCAGCTGCTGGTGGAGAGCCTGGTACTGAGCGCTGTCGGCGGCCTGGCAGGATGCGGCCTCGCTTATCTGAGCACGCCGCTCATGCTCTCGCTGATCGGCGACAGCGTCCCTCGCGCTGTAAGTGCGGGCGTGGACCTGCGGGTCCTTGGCTTCGCCATGGGCATTGCCTGTGCGGCGGGCATTGCATTCGGGATTGTGCCGGCGCTGACCGCATCGCGCACCGACCTGGTCTCGAATTTGAAAGAGGGCACGCGCAACGAAGCTTCCGGACGTGACTGGCTGCGCTCCTCCCTCATTGTGGGACAGGTGGCGCTGGGGTTGGTGCTGACGGCCGGCGCGGGCCTGCTCATCACCAGCTTCCTCAATCTGCGTAATGACAAGCTGGGATTCGATTCGCACAAACTGCTGACGCTCTTCTTCGAGACGCCAGACACGCGTTATCGCAAGAGCCGCACTCCGTTTTATCGCGAGTACTTCGAAAAGGTGCGCGCTCTACCGGGTGTGCAGTCGGCGGCGGGCGCCATGCTTCTGCCCATGACCGAAGATGGCGCGGTCATCAGCTTCGAAGATACCGAGCATCCTCTGCCCGAAGGCCAGCGGCAGAGCGCCGACTTCAATGGGATCACGCCGCAGTTCTTCAGCGCCATGCGTGCACCGCTCCTCGAGGGGCGGGACTTCACCGATCGCGATGACATGCACTCGCCATTCGTGATCATCGTGAACCGCGCTTTCGCCGACAGATTTTTTCCCGGCGAGCCGATGCTGGGAAAGAAGCTGAAGCCCGGCGCGGGCATCGGAACCGAAGAGACACCATGGCGTGAGGTCGTCGGAGTGGTGGACAATATCAAGCTGTCGCCGACACAGCGCGAGATGCGTCCCGCAATGTACGTCCCGGCCGATCAGCTCCCTACGTGGTGCTGCGTCTACACGGTGGTGCGCTCGTCTGTCGATCCGCTCAGCCTGGAGTCCAGCATCCGGCGGATCGTCTCGTCGATGGATAAGGACATCCCGGTGACGCAGGTGCGGACCATGGATGAACTTGTGTCGCGGGGCCTCGCGCAGCCGCGATTTGCCATGGCGCTGCTCGGCGCCTTCGCGGGACTTGCGCTGGTGCTGACGGTGGTCGGACTGTACGGCGTGATGATGTACGCCGTGACACGCCGCACGCGCGAGATCGGCGTGCGCATGGCTTTGGGCGCTCAGCGCATTACCGTCCTGGGCATGGTGCTGCGCGAGGCCGCCAGGCTGCTGCTTGTCGGACTGGGAATAGGAGTCGCTGCCATCCTGCTGACCAGCACCGTGCTGCGCAGCATGCTGTACGGCACCGGCTCGCGCAATCCGGTGGTGCTTGCGTTGGTGTGTCTGGTAGTGGGAGTCGCGGGGATTATCGCGGCTTATATTCCAGCCTTGCGCGCCGCGTCGATTGAGCCGATGGAAGCGCTGCGGACGCAATGATCCCTCTTTTCTAAGAGAACTATCCGTGATGTCTCAGAAGCTTTTCGGCCAGCGACGCCTGCCATGCAGCAGAGCCAGCACCTGGACGGTGGACTTGCCTTTTAACCGATACGCCACGTGGTAAGGCGTTCCCACAATCACCAATTCGCGCGTGTTCTTTACCCGGCCTTCCCGCCCGGCCTTGGGAAAGAACTCAAGACGTCGCACAGACTCCGTGATTTTCAGGAACAGCGCATCGGCAGCCTTGATGTTATCCGCCGCAACATAATCGACGGCGGCGGCGAGTTGCTGGACAGCATCTTTTGTCCATCGAATTGTCACTTGACGCGCCGCAACCTGGCGACCAACTTCTCCACCTCGCTATGGTCCACCAGTTCGCCGGCGTCGGCTTGCCGGATACCTTTTTCGATCAACTCGATGTGGTACTGGTTTAATTCCAGGTAGTAGTCGATCGCCTGGTTGAGCAGATAAGTGCGATCGCGTTCCTGTAACGCCGCCAGGGCATCCAGGGTCGCGACTTTCTTTTCGTCGGCGCGGAAGCTGATGGTCTTGTCCATTATTGCGGCATATTATTCCGCATTATTCAATATTGCAACAGGCTCGTCGACACCGTATGGTTGAAATGCCAGCTTCCAGGTTCGCGCCCCGAACCAGGCTGGGGAGTGAAGAATGGGACGGGCCGCTTGAATACCGCGACAGGTACCGCGCCGTACCCGCTGAAAAAGGGTATAAAAGTCGGTGCTGAAGACAATGAAACAAATCTCTGTCCTCGCCTCACGATTCTCGCTGTTGATCCTGCTGATCGCTTCTCTGGTCATTCCGGCGAGTTCGCAGGGGGCCTCAGCGCCGCCGGCCCCTGCTCCCACCTCAGGTGTTCGTGCCGAGTTCCTCGACGACCTGAAGGTTCAGGAGGACAAGTACGTTTCGCTTGCTCAGGCCATTCCCGCCGACAAATACACCTGGCGACCGGCCGAAGGCGTCCGGTCGATCAGCGAAGTTTTCCTGCACGTAGCAGCCGCGAACTACAATTTGCCGAAGCTGTTCGGCGTTCAGCCGCCGGCAGACTTCAAAGTGCAGGGCTTCGATAAGTCGACGACCGACAAAGCGAAGGTTGTTCAAACGCTACAGGACGCCTTCGCCCATATGCGTACCGCGGTCGTGGGTATGCCGGAGTCAGATATGGATAAACTGGTCAGTTTCCGAGGCGGAAAGAAAAGCACTCGGGCTGTGCTTGTTTTCATCCTGGAGCACAACGCTGAGCACCTCGGCCAGTCCATTGCCTATGCTCGCATGAACGGAGTTACCCCGCCGTGGACTGAAGAGCAGCAGAAGAAAGCGCAGAGTCAGTCGAAGCAATGATGTGAGTCAGTTACGCTCAACTTTCCGTGAATCCTTTTTAACCCTGTTATAATCAAGCTCATTAAATGCCACAGAAGCGTCTGATTCGCTCTACTACAGTTCTTTGCGTGCGCCGGGATGGGAAGGTGGTCATGGCTGGTGACGGCCAGGTCACGCTTGGCGAGGGCGTCATCAAGCACTCGGCCCGCAAGATTCGCCGCCTCTATCAGGACAAGATCCTCGCCGGCTTTGCCGGTTCCACCGCCGACGCGTTCTCGCTCTTCGCCCGCTTCGAGTCGAAGCTGGAGCAGTATCACGGAAATCTGGGCCGCGCCGCCGTGGAGCTAGCCAAGGACTGGCGCACCGACAAGATGCTGCGCTCGCTGGAAGCCCTGCTGCTGGTCGCCGACGGCAACCAGACATTCCTCATCAGCGGCCAGGGTGATGTGATTGAACCCGACACGGGCATCGCGGCGATCGGCAGCGGCGGCCCGTACGCTACGGCGGCGGCTCAAGCGCTATTCGAGCACACGCAGATGCCCGCGAAAGCCATCGCCGAGGAAGCCATGAAGATCGCCGGCAAGATTTGTATTTACACGAATGACAAGGTAACGATTGAGGAGCTGTGAGAAGCAGTTGTCAGTTGCCGGTTGTCAGTTATCTGATTGGCAATGGGGCAGCCTCACTGGCCGAAAACTTCATCGTTCCTGTTCTTAACTGACAACCGACAACTGAGAACTGACAACTGATTATGGCCATCTATCTTCCCGCAACCGCTGATGAAGAACACGTAGCACTCGACGAGCTCACCCCGCGCGAGATCGTGCGCGAGCTCGACAAATATGTCGTAGGCCAGGACCAAGCCAAGCGCGCGGTCGCTATTGCCCTGCGCAATCGCATGCGCCGGCAGAAGCTTCCGGCTGAGCTCGCCGAAGAGGTCATTCCGAAGAACATCATCATGATGGGGCCGACGGGCGTCGGCAAGACGGAGATCGCGCGCCGCCTGGCGAAGCTCGCCAACTCGCCCTTCCTCAAGGTGGAGGCCTCGAAGTTCACCGAGGTCGGCTACGTCGGCCGCGACGTCGAGTCCATGGTGCGTGACCTGGTCGAGATCGCCATCGACATGGTGCGCGAGGAGAAGCTGGAAGATGTCGCCGACAAGGCCGAGATGAATGCCGAGGAGCGGCTGCTCGATTTGCTGTTGCCATCGATGCCCGCGCAGGTGCCGAAACCTACGCACGATGACAAGCAGATCGGCTTCAACATCAACAACGAGCCGCTGCTTGCGGGCGAGCCGGGATCGCGTACGCGCGAGAAATTCCGCCAACAGTTGCGCGAAGGCAAGCTCGATGAGCGCATCGTCGAACTCGATGTTCGCGAAAAATCGATGCCCGCGTTCGAGATCATCAGCAATCAGGGCGTCGAGGAGATGGACGTCAACATTAAGGACATGTTGCCTAACATCTTCGGTCAGCGCACCAAGAAGCGGAAGATGAAGGTCAGCGAAGCCTTCGAATATCTCATCCAGGAAGAAGAGCAACGCCTGGTCGATATGGACCAGGTAACGCGCATTGCCGTCGAGCGCGTGGAGCAGTCGGGCATCATCTTCCTCGACGAGATCGATAAGATCGCCGGCCGCGAAGGCAGCCATGGGCCGGACGTCTCACGCGAAGGCGTGCAGCGCGATATTCTGCCGATCGTGGAAGGCACGACCGTCAACACGCGCTACGGCATGGTGCGCACCGATCACATCCTGTTCATCGCCGCCGGCGCATTCCATGTCTCTAAGCCGAGCGACCTGATTCCCGAGTTGCAAGGCCGCTTCCCCATCCGCGTGGAGCTGCAATCGCTGACCGTCGAGGACTTCATCAAGATTCTCACCGAGCCGAAGTCGTCGCTCACCAAGCAGTACACGGCGCTGTTAGACACTGAGGGCCTGAAGCTGGAGTTCACGCCCGAGGCGCTACAGGAAGTCGCAAACTTTGCCTTCCGCGTGAACGAGGGCACGGAGAACATCGGCGCCCGCCGCCTGCACACCATCATGGAGAAGGTGCTGGACGTAATCAGCTTCGAGGCGCCCGACATGAAGGAGAAGCACGTAGTGGTCGACGCTGACTACGTGCGCAACACGCTCGCCGATATCGTGAAAGACCAGGATCTGTCGCGGTACATCCTGTGAACTAACCACAGAGGCACAGGGACACAGAGGAAGGCTTTTCCGGGAATCCGACTTCGGTCTCTTCCCTGAAGATTGTCATCCCGAGGAGGGCTTCAGCCCGACGAGGGATCTGCTTTCGCCCTCAGCTGCAGGATCATGTACTCCTCATCAATGTAGCGGTTGCCCACCTTCAGTGCCTTCGGCTCGCGGCCCCAAGGCGTGAAGCCGAGTGAACGGTACAGCGCGATGGCCGCAGTCTGCGTGCTCGCCACGCTCAGCGTGATTCGCTCCAGCCCGTCCAGTTCGCTCGCGCGCTGCACCACCGACTGTAACAATCTCGATCCGACCCCTCGCCCTCGCAGTTCTCCATCCAGGTAAACGCCCCAGATCCGTCCTTTGTGGCGCACCTTCGGACCGCGCTCACGGACGAATCCCGCCGTGCCGACCAGCTTTCCCTCAACAAACGCGCCGAAGACACAGTTGTTCACCGGGTCGGAGGACAGACGCGAGCGAACCTCCTCCTCGCTTAACTTAAGGTGTTCTTCTACCGAGGAACTGAAAGCTTCAGGATCACGTTCAAGAGCCCGCAAGCGGCAGACCGAGTAGGCAGCGGCGTCATCAGCCGTAAGAATCCGGATCTCCACTTCAGACACTGGCAAGTTCGCTGTCATCGAGAAGCGATTATTTCTCCCAATGCGCAGTGGTGAACTGCTTAGGATCGAAGATCGCCGGATTGAGCTTGGGATTGGCCTCAATGTCTGAATAGCTCTCGTTGAAGACTTCCTTGCCATCGATGTAAAACTCCACTCCCGCCGCAACCCAGCCCACAGGCAACTGGCGATAGTCGACGAAGCGGGTGTCGGCCGTCTTGCTGGGATCGCGCTGGTCCGGCTGGATCATGCGCACAAACAACAGCCGCTTCTTCTCGACCCAGAACTGCTTCGATTTCAAATCGCCCTTGTCCGCGCCGACAACATACGCCGCCTCGCCCTGCCAGGTATCTTCGTGCAGTTTGGTGAGATCGAAACCCTGTCCCTTCACTTGATCGATGGTCGTCTGCGGATCCTGCTTGTACACATCGAATCCCAACACCAGCAGCATGTGTACGAGCGGCTTGGTGGCCGCAACTTTGCCGTCCTTGAACGATGTCACCACCCCATCGGCAAAGATGACGCCGTTGTTATCGCTAACTGGTCCCATGTCGATGCGCAACTTGCCAGGCAGCATCGCCGCCTCGTGCCAGGTTTCGGTTGTCGTGGTCCCATCGGGTTTGTGGGTTGTGCTCGCCTGGGTGAAGGTCAGGGTCTCATACCAGTTGTTCTGGTAGCGGTCGTGCATCGCGCGCAGAAGCGCCTCGCCGTTTTGGATCTGCTGAGCGTGCGCTGCGGTGAAGCACGCGCCCGCCAGCAAAGCCGGCATCAACCATCTCAAAGCACGTTTCATGTCATTCCTCGCACTGGGTGTCGTTGTGCAACCAATGATTGTACGGCCAGAAGTGTCAGGCATACCCGGCAGGTACGTAGCTGAGGCGGGGAATGTTTCGCGATTCGGAACTCACGCTCGCGAGCGCACTCAAGCGGAGGCATCCCTGATACGCTTTTCGGCCTGGCAGTTTCATGTAAACTTACCACTCTCTAGTGAGGTGAAGTATGGCTACCCCGGTCACAGAAACGACGACCCATTCAACGATCGCGCTAAGGCAGCAGCTGATGCAGATTGCCGAGGGCTATTTGCCGTCGGCGTGTCTTCATGTAGCCGTGAAATTGAAAATCGCCGATCTGCTGGCGGATGGACCGCGACCGGTGGAGGACCTGGCCTCGGCAACGGGAAGCAACGCCGACGCCTTATACCGCGTATTACGGGCCCTGGTAAGCATTGGCATCTTTTCCGAGCCCCAAGCGCGCACCCTCGCGCTTTCTCCGGCAGCCGAACTGCTTCGTACTAATGCGCCCGGAAGCGTTCGCGACATGTTGCTGTGGATGTCAAACCCCTTCCTCATGCACGTCACCAGCGACTTGCCGCACTCGGTCGGGACCGGCAAGCCTGCCATCGAACATCTCTATGGCAAGCCGGCCTTCGAGTGCTTCGCTTCCATGCCGGAGTTCGCCCGCGCCTTTAATGAAGGAATGACCGCGATCAGTGCAGCGCTTGCGCCCGCGGTGCTCGAGGCCTATGACTTCTCCGGCGTGGGAACGTTGATGGATGTCGCCGGCGGCCAAGGCTACTTCCTCTGTGAAGTGTTACAGCGGCACCCGCAGATGAAAGGTATTCTGCTGGACGTCCCCAGCGTTGTCGAGGGTGCCAAGTGTCTGCTGTGCGACATGCGGATGGAGGAGCGCTGCCAGCCCGTCGCCGGCAACTTCTTCGAGCACATCCCGTCGGGCGCCGACGCCTATTTCATGCAGCATATCCTGCACGACTGGAGCGACGAGAACGCTCTGAAAATACTCGCCAACGTGCGCCAGGCGCTCACCGGACGGGCGGGTGGTCGCCTGATCGTGGTGGACATGGTCCTGCCCGAGGACTCGAGACCACATCCCAGCAAGATGCTTGACCTGCTGATGCTGATGTTTCCGGGCGGGCGCGAGCGTACCGAGCGGGAATGGCGTGACCTGCTGGCCAGGGGCGGTTTCACTGTCACCCGGATCGCGCCGACCAGGGCGCCCGACAGCGTGATCGAGGCCGTGATCGGCTAGCTGGAACTCTTCGAAGCATAGCCGCCGAACGGTAACGCCGGTGCCGAATCCGGCCGCGCGGCCCTTAACCCTCATTTTTCTGCAAGTCTTCCGCTCCGTTTCGCTTACGAGCAGGTTACAATCTATGGTGGGCCGGATTCTATAAATCCGGCGGGTGAGGGCAGCCATCTAATGCTGTAGACAGAGGATACGTGTCTGCCCCTGACTAACAGGAGTTTTCAGTGAATTCGACGGTCAAAACGGTCGTGTTCTGGCTCGTGATCGTGCTCTCCGGCGTCCTGCTCTGGCAGGTCGTCAAGGGCGCGAACTCGGGCGCCAAGGAGCATGACTTTACCTTCTCGGAGTTTCTCTCCAACGTGGACCAGGGCAATGTCACGGAAGTGACAATCACTGGCCAGGAGGTCCACGGCAAGCTCAAGAGCGACAAAGCAGGTTTTCGCACCACCGTCCCCGCCAGCTATCCCGACATGATCAAGGAGCTGCGCGACAAGGGCGTCAACATCAACGTAAAGGACGCACAGGGTGGAGGCTGGCCGACGTGGCTGCTCAACCTGGCGCCGTTCATCCTGCTGGGTGCGCTGTGGTTCATTATGATCCGCCAGATGCAGACTGGCGGCAACAAAGCGCTGTCGTTCGGCAAGAGCCGCGCCCGCCTGCTCTCCATGCAGCAGAAGAAGGTGACGTTTAAGGACGTTGCCGGCGTGGACGAGGCTAAGGAAGAGCTCCGGGAGATCATCGAGTTCCTGCGCGAAGCGCAGAAGTTCCAGAAGCTGGGCGGACGTATTCCCAAGGGCGTGCTGCTGGTCGGGCCTCCCGGAACCGGCAAGACCCTGCTGGCGCGCGCTGTCGCCGGCGAAGCTAACGTTCCCTTCTTCAGCATCTCCGGTTCGGACTTTGTAGAGATGTTCGTCGGCGTCGGCGCAAGCCGCGTCCGCGACCTCTTCGAGCAGGGCAAGAAGAACGCCCCCTGCATCATCTTCATCGACGAAATCGACGCTGTCGGCCGTCACCGTGGCGCAGGCCTCGGCGGAGGACACGATGAGCGCGAGCAGACCCTGAACCAGTTACTCGTCGAAATGGACGGCTTCGAGTCAAACGAAGGCGTCATCCTGATTGCCGCGACCAACCGTCCTGACGTGCTCGATCCGGCGCTGCTGCGGCCTGGCCGCTTCGATCGCCGCGTCGTGGTCTCGCGTCCCGATGTTCGCGGCCGGGAAGAGATTCTCCGCGTCCATACGCGCAAGATTCCCATCAGCGACGACGTCGATCTTGGCGTGCTGGCCCGCGGAACTCCGGGCTTCTCGGGCGCCGACCTGGCCAACATGGTGAATGAAGCCGCGCTGAACGCCGCGCGTCAGAACCGCAAGACGGTGCTGATGTACGACTTCGAGCAGGCCAAGGACAAGGTCCTGATGGGCGCCGAGCGCAAGTCGATGCTGCTCTCGGACGAAGAGAAGAAGGTCACCGCGTATCACGAGGCCGGGCACGCGCTGGTCGCGGCCATGCGCGAGCACGCCGACCCGCTGCACAAGGTGACGATCATCCCGCGCGGTATGGCGCTGGGCGTGACCATGCAGCTGCCCATCGACGACAAGCACACCTACACGCGTGATTACCTGGAGACGCGGCTGGCCATCATGATGGGCGGACGGGTTGCCGAGGAGCTGTTCCTCAACACGATGACGACCGGCGCGGGCAACGACATCGAGCAGGCCTCCGACCTGGCACGCAAGATGGTGTGCGAGTTCGGCATGTCGTCGCTCGGCCCGATTACCTTCGGCAAGAAGGAAGAGCAGATCTTCCTGGGCCGCGAGATCAGCCAGCATCGCGATTTCAGCGAAGAGACAGCGATGAAGATCGACAGCGAGGTTCGCCGCTTTGTCGACGACGGCTACAACTCCGCTCGTCACATCCTGGAGAGCAACCGGCCGGTCCTGGAGAAAATCGCGCAGGCGCTGCTGGAGCGCGAGGTCATCGACGGCAACGATATTCAGTTGCTCATCGAAGGCAAGGAGTTGCCGGCGCGCGTGAATCCGAATGCTCCGCCTGCGAAGGAAGATGTCCAGCAGGTGCTGAAGCCGGCTCCTGGCCAGCAACCGAACGTGGCTCCGGAGCGCCCGGCGCAAGCTTAGCCTTCGGCTCTCGTCTAAAACGATTTGGGCGGCCTACGGGCCGCCCAGGATTTTCTGCGCGCGTGTCCGAGGATTAACGTAACTCCGCCGTAGTAATCCCGACATTACCCGTAAGCGGCTGCCGCACCAGAACGCTCAGCGTCTGTCCATCCTGAAAACACGCCAGCGTGCCGCGAAAGTCCGGCTTGTACTGCCGAATCACCTCACCGGACTGCACGTCATACAGCACGTAAACGAACGAGTCCTTGGGATCATCCGCTTCGCCTTCGTAGACCACCAGCAGGCGGCCCTCGGAGACCCACATATCACTCGCCACGCCGTTCTCGAACGGCTCCTGCAACTTCAGCTGACGAACGATTCGCCCGGCCTGGCTGACGACCGCAATCTTCGCATGATCACCGTCCAGCAGAACATACATGTTGCCATCGTCGCCAAGCCTTACCGACTCCGCGTGAAGGAATGCGTCGTTAACGTCCCCGTCATCTTCAAGCGTTCTAGCAGGCACATCGCCGCGCAGACGTCTCTGTAGATGCGCGTTAGCGCCAAAGATCCCCGCAACAGGGCTTTCCGAGACCCCATCGTTTGTCTCCTTCATCATGATTCCCGACAGAAAGAAGTTTCCATTGGGTAATGGCAGAAATGCAGAGGGAATAAGCTCCTGCCCGAACGGCTCGCGCGAGCGCACATCACCATCGCCATCGAAGCGCACATACTCGACCATCTCTCGCGCATCCGTCGCAGCGGCGCGCAGAATCTCGTACATCGCGCCGTCACGATCAACGGCAAAAGTAAACACGTGACTATTTTCGCCCTGCACCTGGCCAAGCGAAAATGTTTCGGTGCTTCCGTCAGCCTCAACTCTGGCGATATTCGACACATAAGATCCGCCGTCCTGCATGGCATAGCGAACATACACAGTGCCTACGCTGTCGCATTGCGGGCTTCCCAGAAGCGCGGCGGGCGGAAGCTGCGTCGGCCGCAGCTCGCCATCAAGCGGCAGAGGAACGATAGGTTGGGCGATTTGGGCGCTGGAAGACAAGCAAGCGAGAAAACTGGTCCATCCAAGTAGAAGACACCATACGATACTGCGCATCCTGGCTCCGACGATAGGCAAACTGCAGAGAAACCCGTGCCTGACTAGCCGGAAACCTTCAGGGTCTACGCGCCAGTGGACCTGCTCCTCGGCGACACCGCGTAAGGGCGATTACCACAAGAGAAGCAGATTATTCCTTCGAGGTTGTCAGGTTAAGCCGAAGCAAATTTGCGCCACCAGCGCGATCGATGCCGGCGGCTGCAGCTCCGGTTATTTGCCTCTACCGTCGGCGCGCGCGAGTCCGGATGAAAACAGATTCTTGACTGGAGCAGTTAGTTCAGCGATCCGCGCCTCAATGGGCGACGTTGCCGGGGGCACAGATGCAAGTGTCATTTCTACAGCATGTGAAAGCTGTCACCCGTCAACTCATCCCGCCTCGACGCGCCCGGCAAGGCTTTTTCGATATAATCCGGGTACACGCCACACGGTAGGGGATGATGTCGGCAGTTACGGCAGCCAAGAGTCAACAAGAAGCTGCAAGCGTTGAACCTCCGGCATTACTTTGCGAACTTGAGCCGTGGTCTCGGACCTTCTTTCGCAACCTTGGCGACGCCATCTTCCGGCGCGAGCCACCTCCGCTTGAAACTACCGCGGTCCCCATCCCTGTTCACCAGAACTACTTCATCAAGACAGGCGTTGACCTATCGAAGGTCGCGGAATCGTATGGCGGACACATTGTGTTCGTCATCGCGGTTTATCTGGTGTGCACGCTTCCCTTCTTCAATCGCCAGGTACAGCTGCGTTCACCGGTCGAGAACACCGAGCTCACCTACTATCCCGTCAGCGAGTACCTGCCGCCGATCAACACCGCGCAAAAGGCGGCGATGAAGCCGCGCCATGGCGCGCCGAAGCTGGCGAAACAGGAGATTCTCTCCGTGCCTCCGAATCCCGACAACACGCGGCAGACAGTGGTTACGCCGCCGAAGATCAAGCTGAATCACGATGTGGCGCTGCCGAACATTGTGGCGTGGACACCCGTGCCATCGACGCAGCCGGTGGCGGCATCGGCGCGTTCGGTGTCGCAGTTGACCGTGCCTACCTTCCAGCCGGATGTCGTCGCGCCCACCGCCGACGTGTCGAAGGTGCACAATACGCTGACGGTGCCGACATTGACTCAGCCGCCGGACGTCGTCTCGCCCACGGCGGATGTATCGAAGCTCCATAACAGCCTGACGCTGCCGAAGTTGCCGCAGCCCTCGGTGGTTGAGCCCGCAGTCTCCGCCGATCAGCTGAAAGTAGTCAGCGGCCAGCTCAACATCCAACTCGAACCTACGGTGGACGCGCCGAAGCTTCCGGTACCCCAGCAGCGTGCCGTCGCGGCCGCAGGCACTGGAAATGCCGGGAAGGACATTCCACCATCGCCCAATGTGCAGAATGTTCCGGGCGGAGGCGCACAGGGGCAAGGTCAGCTGATTGCGCTGGGGCTGAGTCCAGCAGATGTGCGCGGACCGATCAGCGTGCCTGAAGGCAATCGCAGCGGCGAGTTTCATGCGTCGCCTGCCGGAAAGCCGGACGCGCCCGGTACACCGAACGTCACCGGCGCTGGAACGGCCGACAACGGCGGCGGCCACGGCAAAGGAAATGGCGCGCCACCGGGAATCGTCGTGGGAGTGCCTCCTCCGGGAGCGACGGTATCAGCCGTGGCCGGAACGCCGAATGGATCGGCCGCCAAGCCGTCCAACGCGAACACGGACGCAACCAGGCGATTGCTTGCCGAAGCCATGAAGCCGTCATTGCCGAATTATCGCGACCGCATGGCGCCGCCCGCGACCAGCGTTGCCGAGGATCCCGACGCCAGCATCGAACGCAAAGTATTCGGCCGGCGGCATTACTACTCGCTGATCATGAACATGCCGAACCTGACCTCGGCAACCGGCAGCTGGATCATCCGCTTTGCCGAACTGAAGGAGAGCGCGGACGACAGCGCACTGACAGCGCCGGTCGCGATGACCAAGGTTGATCCTGCGTACCCGCCTGACGTGCTGCGCGATCACGTGGAGGGCACGGTTACGCTATACGCCATCATCCGCGCCGATGGAAGTGTGGATGGCATTCGCGTGCTCGACAGTCTGGACTCCCGTCTGGACGAGAATGCGATGCGCGCGCTCTCGGCTTGGAAGTTCCGGCCCGGAATCAAGCACGGCGAACCCGTCGCCGTCGAAGCCGTGGTGCAGATTCCCTTTCGGATGACGAAGCTGCGGTAGGAACACCTGGCAATCGGCATTCAGCCAATCAGCCAAGAGTTCGGAGGGCATCTTCGCCTTCCCGTAATCTAGTTTCAGGGTGGCGTCCCAATCGGGATTCGTCTACCGCCTTGTGGCGCGTGTGTCGTCCTAATCCGTAGCGGCTACATCGGAGAGCTGCTGCAGATTGCACGTCCCTTCCGTGCGGGAAATTGGGAGCGGCCACAAGACCGCCAATGCGGACAACATCCAAGAACAGAAGGAACGGCGTGCAACGGTACGATGCAATCATCATCGGCGCAGGAATCGCAGGATTGGCGGCCGCCGAATGCCTGGGCAAGGCCGGCTTACATGTGCTCATTCTCGAAGCGCGCGATCGTATTGGCGGCCGGATACTGAGTCTGCCGAGTCTCACGCCTGAGCACGCAATCGAGCTCGGGGCCGAATTCGTTCATGGCAGACCGCCGCAGTTTGACGAATATCTTCGAAGCCATGGGCTGAAGTTGCAGGAAACCGCGGGAACCAGTTATTGCGCGGGCCAACATGGACTGGAGCGGTGTGCTGAGGCGGATTCTGATGTCTTCGATCAGCTCAGCAAACTGGATCCAACGGATTTTCCCGACGAATCCTTCGATGCGGCCCTGCGTTACCGCTTCCCCGGAGCTTCGGACGAAGACAAAGCCTGGGCGCGATGGTTCGTCCAGGGTTTCCACGCTGCCGATACATCACGCATCAGCACGCATTCCGTGATTGCGGACACTCGCGCCGAAGAAGAGACCGATGCCGATCATAGTTTTCATATTGTCGGCGGATACTCGAACGTCGTCGAGGCACTGCGGCGCGATCTCACAGCGACCGTTGAATTGCGAACCAGCACAGCGGCTGTGGGCGTCAACTGGGGCGCGGAGGACATCACGGTGCGCGCCTGCGCGGCCACCGGACAAGTGCTGGAGAGCGTGGCGCCGCACGTGGTGATCACACTACCGATCAGCCTGCTGCAACTCAAGCCACCCGCATCGGGCGCCATCGAATTCGATCCGCCTTTGAGGGAAAAGCAACTGGCGCTGAATTGTCTCGTCATGGGGCCGGTGGTTCGCATGGTCCTTCAGTTCGACTCGATCTTCTGGGAAGACTCCAGCGTAATGGCCAACGGCACATTGAACGACCTGCACTTCCTGCTCACGCGCGATCCGGTCTTCCCGACCTTTTGGACGCCGATGCCGCTGCGACTGCCGCTGCTGACCGCGTGGGCCGCAGGGCCGCTCGCCGACGGCAAGCGCCAGTTGACACAGCAACAGATAAGGGACGAAGCTCTCGGCACGCTGTCGCGATTCTTATCCATTCCAAGGGAGGCGCTAGCTGCCAAATGTATTCGTTCGTACTATCACGATTGGCAAGGCGACCCGTTCTCGCGCGGGGCTTACAGCTACGTTCTCGCCGGAGGAATGCTGGCGCAGGAGGACCTGGCGCGTCCGCTAGGAAGAAAGTTGTTCTTCGCCGGTGAGGCCACGCAGAGCGACGGCCATCACGCAACGGTCCATGGAGCTTTCGCCAGCGGCTACCGCGCCGCACAACAGATTCTGTCAGCCAGATGAAAAATGTTCGCAGCCGGTGCGGGGACCTTCACTTACAGGTAATTTTCTTGATGACCGGAAGACCGGCAATCTGCTCCTGCGAGTTGTAAACGACGGAACACATCGTGGTGTGCGGCGGCAGCGTTCGCGTCAACTCGATGGCTGTACCGGCATAGCTGCAGGCGATCCACGCTTTACGCTCATTCTTCGGATCGAAGTTCCAGATCGCCGTCTCCTCTCCTTTCGCCTTCGTGATCTTGTCATAGACAAGAGAAGCCTTCTCGGAGGGCGGCCCATCGTAGAACGTAATGCCGGCGAGGTTGTGCGGCGCCTCGTCGCTCATCTTTGTCCAGCCGGCAACTTGCGATGTCAGCTCTTGTCGCGTTGTGATCGTGGCCGGACAAGTGACGGAATCGGCAGCCTGGCAGACGAGTGTCAAGAGAAGGAATGATATTGCAAAGAGCAAAATGCTTCGTAAACTCATGGGTTCACCAGCGCAACCAAGCAATTTCGACGGAACGTCGCGGGCGACGGAGAGCGCGCATCGCTTGCCGACAAACACAGTTTGGCGCCTGTCGTGGTCAGCATAACGTAGGCTCGCTCACGATGCGCCACGTACAACGCCGCCACGATCGGCCTTCTCCAGTACTCCTGGCAAGTGGGGCATGGTATCGCGAATGACCAGCCCTCGCACGAACAATATCCGGACCGTTGGCGCCGAAGTACGTGATAGCGCTGATCTAATCCCCGCTTGTCGTGGGCGCGAGAGCGGCTGCATGTGCAGCCTTGTTGCGCGGTCGGCCTGGGTCGAAGAAGTTCAGAAAGATGCGGATCGCCCAATATCCAGCCGCGATGCCGATGGCGAAACAGCCGACAATCGTCAGCAGCAGCATGCTGGAGAGAAAGAATGTGGTCATTACTTGTTCTCTATCTTATCCGATGTGCCGCGCTCCGCGGCTGATGTTTCATCGGGCTTCATTTACTGTGATGCTGCCACTTTACCGCTGATTGACGCGCTTTAGTGTTGACAACTAAGATACGTGAGTAGGATTGCGCACTCACTCGCCTGAAACTTCCAGTGCAGTCGAGAACGGGTAGAGCGGCCCTTCCGGGTCGCGTCCGGGCGATTTACCGTCCCGCCTGGAGTGCGTGATGTGGGTGCGAATCGGAATTTCATGGGTATCAGCAGCATCAGCGTTCGCGGGGCACGGCAGCACAACCTGAAGAACATTCACGTTGAGATTCCGCGCAACACTTTGACCGTAATCACCGGCCTCAGCGGCTCGGGCAAGTCCTCGCTTGCGTTCGACACCATCTATGCCGAGGGGCAGCGCCGCTACGTCGAGACACTCTCCGCCTACGCCCGCCAGTTTCTGGACCAGATGGAGCGCCCCGACGTTGACAGCATCGACGGCCTGAGCCCGTCCATCGCCATCGAGCAGAAGACTACCAGCCGCAGCCCGCGCTCTACAGTAGGGACAATCACCGAGATTTACGATTATTTGCGCCTGTTGTACTCCTCCATCGGCGTCCCGCATTGCCCGCAGTGCGGGCGGCAGATCTCGCGCCAGTCAGCCGACCAGATCCGGCAGCAGGTGATGGCGCTGAAGCCCGACGAGCGTGTGATGGTGCTGGCGCCTATCGTGCGCGGCCGCAAAGGCGAGTTCAAGAAGGAGCTCGACAAGCTGGCGCAGCAGGGCTACACGCGCGCGCGCATCGACGGCGAGCTGCGCAATATCGTTGACGAAGAGATCAAGCTCGACAAGCGTAAGAACCACACCATCGAACTCGTGGTCGATCGCCTGCTGGTAAAGCCGGGGATTGAGGCGCGCCTCTCGGCGTCGGTTGAACTGGCGATGAAAGAGGCGAATGGGCTGGTGCTGGTCGCGGTGGTCGGAGGCGAGGAGCGGCTGTATTCCTCGAAGCTGGCGTGCCCGGAGTGCGGCATCAACGTTCCTGTGCTGGAGCCGCGTTCGTTCTCCTTCAACAGCGTCTATGGCGCGTGTCCGGAGTGCAACGGACTTGGCAGCAAGTACGACTTCGATCCGGCAAAGGTCATCAACGACTGGTCGAAGCCGCTGCTGGATGGAGCGCTTGGGCCGGGTTCGGCGTCGCAAAACCTGATCCGCATTTTGCAGCTCGCAGCGCACGCCTACGGATTTGATCTTTCCACCCCCTTCGAGATGCTGCCACGCAAGACACAGAACCTGATCCTCTACGGCCCCGAGGCGAACGAAAAGAAGCGCGGTGGATTTCTCGGCGTCTTCGCCTACCTGCGGCAGTCGATGGAAGAGAGCGCCTCGGAAGGTTATCGCGAATGGCTGCTCGATCATATGTCGGCGACCACATGTCCCGCGTGTCAGGGCAAGCGGCTGCGTCCAGAGAGCCTGGCAGTAAAAGTGAACGGCATGTCCATCGCCGACTTCACTGCCCTGCCCGTCTCGCGCGCAGTCGAGGCTGCGGCACAGATCAAACTCAACGAACGCGAAGAAAAAATCGCCGGACGAATTTTGAAAGAGATTGCCGAACGGCTGGGATTCCTCAACGCCGTCGGGCTCGGCTACATCTCGCTCAATCGCTCGGCGGCGACGCTAAGCGGGGGTGAAGGGCAGCGAATCCGCCTGGCAACGCAGATCGGCTCGAAGCTGCGTGGGGTTCTCTATGTGCTGGATGAGCCCTCGATCGGCCTGCATCATCGCGACAACGACCGCCTGCTGCACGCGCTGGAATCGCTGCGCGATCTCGGCAATACCGTCCTGGTGGTCGAGCACGACGAAGACACGATTCGCCGCGCCGATTACGTCATCGACCTCGGCCCCGGCGCAGGCCGTCACGGCGGCGAACTGGTTGCCAGCGGCACGCCGGAGCAGATCGAGGTTGCGCCGCGCTCGCTGACTGGTCAATACATCTCCGGGCAAAAGAAGATCACCGACCGCCATAAGCGGCGGCAGCCGAACGGTAAGGCGATCGCGATCCTGGGCGCACGCGAGAATAACCTGAAGAACATCGACGTCAGCTTCCCCCTGGGCGTGATGACGGTGGTCACCGGCGTCTCCGGCTCGGGCAAGTCGACGCTGGTCAATGACATTCTCTATCGCGCGCTGGCGAACGCGCTGTACCGATCGCGCGAGGAAGCCGGCGCGCACAAGTCGATCAGCGGCATCGAGCACATCGATAAGGTTATCCGCATCGATCAATCACCCATCGGCCGGACGCCGCGCTCGAATCCGGCGACCTACACCGGAGTCTTCACGCAGATTCGCGATCTTTACGCCATGCTGCCGGAGTCGCGGGAGCGCGGCTACAAGGCCGGGCGCTTCTCCTTCAACGTTGCCGGCGGCCGCTGCGAGGCGTGCCAGGGCGAAGGCCAGCGCCGCATCGAGATGAACTTCCTGCCCGACGTCTACGTGCTGTGCGAGGTCTGCGGAGGCAAGCGCTACAATCATGAGACGCTGGCGGTAAAGTACAAGGGCTTCTCGATCGCCGACCTGCTGGAGACCCCGGTGGCCGATGCGCTGCCCGTGCTGGAAAACATTCCGCAGATCAAGCAGAAGCTGCAGACGCTGGTGGATGTCGGGCTGGGATACATTCACCTCGGCCAGTCGGCGGTGACGCTGTCGGGCGGCGAAGCGCAACGCATCAAGCTGGCGCGCGAGCTGAGCAAGCGCCAGACGGGCAAAACGCTTTACCTGCTGGATGAGCCGACGACCGGGCTGCACTTCGACGACGTCAGCAAGCTGCTGGAGGTGCTGCACCGGCTCACCGACCTGGGGAACAGCATCATCATCATCGAGCATAATATGGATGTGATCCGGAACGCCGACTGGATCATCGATCTTGGGCCGGAAGGCGGCGAGGACGGCGGGCGCATCGTGGCGCAGGGGACGCCGGAGCAGGTGGCGGAGACCGGGGGCTCGTTCACCGGGCAGTACCTGCGCGAGGTGCTGGGCGGCAAGAAGCCGGTGCCCTCGAA
>Ga0126381_100001189_pt1 | contig 28269 bp, 27 predicted proteins | sample PanSoiMetPlot_28_FD_96465 | JGI IMG/M metagenome (GOLD analysis project Ga0126381, IMG submission 96465) | Tropical forest soil microbial communities from Panama - MetaG Plot_28 | ecosystem: Environmental > Terrestrial > Soil > Tropical forest > Bulk soil | place: Panama | collected 2016-02-17
GCAGATCCGGCGGGGCCTGATCCTTGGACATCGGCATCAGATAGCCGTCCTGGGTGATAAAATAGCTTTCGCCGCGAATGATCACGTAATTGTTGTTCTCCTGGCAGAGATATTCGATCCATGCCGCCTTGCGGTCGCGCCGGAAATTCCGGGTCACGGTCCAGGGGCGGGTGAAGGCATGATCGATGAGCGTGACCTCGTCGTGGAGAAGGTCGGCGTCCGCCCTGTCGAGGCTCACGCGCTCCTTGATGACGGTCTGATTGTCGAGGTGGAGCGGAATGCCGGTATTGTCGATGATGCGCGGCCCCTTGAAGCCGCGCGTCTCGACCTCGAGCGTGTCGTAACGGCCGCTGCCTGAGGTATCGATCCAGCGGCCGATGGAGTTGCCGATATAGGCGCCCTGGAGCGGATGCGGCCATTGCCGGCCATCGGTGTAGATGCGGCGCAGCTCACCCAGGACCCCGTCGTGCACATAGGTCACCTCCGGCGTGACCAGAATTTCCAGCGGCTCATAGGCGATCATGGCGCGCGGCATGCCGGAGGGGATGCAGCGGATCTGCGGGTTGTAGTCCTGGCCGCCCACGGTCTGCTGCTCCCTGAGGGCGCGGTCGTAGATCGCCTGATATTCGGCGGTCAGCGGCGCCTGCTGGCCGCGCGCCGGCGGTTTCGACGGATCCCATTGCACGCCGCTCGCGCGCAGCCACTGGCCGCGCCAGTCGGGGTATTTTGCATCGTCCGCGCGGACGGCGGCGGTTGTCAGCGCGAGAAAAAACGCGAACACGAGGAATTTCAGCGATCGTCCCCGCGCATAGCCCGCGAAGACGGGCGTAAACGCCCTTTTGAGCGGGGACCCAGCACTTTGTCGGATGGACTGGACCCCCGCTTGCGCGGGGGTGAGCGGATGTGGGGCCATCAGCGACCAGGCCATCTCAAGCCATCCTGCGGACGTCGGCCGCATTTACTTGAAGTACCGCAGGTCCGGCGGCTGCTGGCCCTTCTTGGCGGGCATCAGGTAGCCGTCGGCGCTCAGCATGAAGTTCTGGTTCTGGATGCGCACATGCGGATTGCCTTCGGCGCAATCGCTCTCGACCCAGATCGGCTTGGCGACGCGCACGAAGCGCTTGTTGACCGTGTAGGGGCGGGTCAGCGCATGGTCGCGGGTGGTGATGTCGTCGTGCAGGACGTTGTGATCATTGGCGTCGAGATAGATGCGCTCGTTGATGATGCTCTGGTTGTCGGGATGGAGCGGCGCGCCGCTCGGATCATAGGTGCGCGGCCCCTTGAGCAGCCGCGTCTCGACCTCGAGCGCCTGATAGCGGCCGCTCGCGTCGGGATCGACCCAGCGGCCGATCGAGTAGCCCATGAAGCTCGGCTCGAAGTCCTCCGGGAAGGAGCGCCCGTCGGTGTAGATGCGGCGCAGCTGGGTCAGATACTCGATCATCATGTAGGTGGTGTTGGGCGTGACCACGATCTCCATCGGGAAGATCACGTTCATCGCCCGCGGCATTCCGTCGGGAATGCACACATAGGTCGGATCGTTGCCCTGCCCGCCGAGCTTCTGGTCGGCGAGGCCCGCCTCGAAGACCTTCTGGAATTCCGGCGTCAGCGGCACCTGCTGGGCGGCGCCCTGCGGCTTGCTGATGTCGTACTGGTTGGCGATCCCGGGCGGCCGTTTCCATTGGCCGTTGAAGTCCGGATATTTCGAGTCATCGAACGCGAAGGCGCCGCCCGCGCACGCGAGCGCGCCGAGCAGGACGGCGGCACCGAGCAGGATTTGTTTACGCATTGTATTTGCTCCCGTACGATTTTTGATTGTTTCACTTGCGGCGCAGGGGCGCCCCTTGTGGGCGCCCCTGCAGGGCGGCCACAAGGGCCGCCCCTACGACTTATTGGTTGAAATATTTCAGGCTCGGCGGTGTCTGGCCCTTCTTGGTGGGCATCAGGAAGCCGTCTTCGCTCACATAGTAGTTCTCCCTGCCGATAAGCACATGATGGTTGCCGTCGGGGCAGCTCGCCTCGAGCCAGACCGGCTGCGCGTCCTTGACCCGGCTATACCTCTTCTTGGCGCTGAACGGCGCCGTCAGCGCATGATCCTCGACCGTGATGTCGTCGTGCAGCAGGTTTGCGTCCGCCGCATCGAGATAGATGCGCTCGTGGACGACGGTCTGGTTGTCCTTGTGGAACGGCAGCCCGCTCGCGTCATAGACGCGCGGGCCCTTGAGGTTGCGGGTCTCGACCTCGAGCACGTCGAAGTGGGCGCTGCCCTTGCTATCCAGCCATTTGCCGATGGAATAGCCCGCAAAGGTCGGATCGATGCCGGTGGGCCAGGGGCGGCCGTCGGTATAGATGCGGCGCATGTCGTTGATGTGCTGGATCAGGATATGGGTGATCGTCGGGGTGACCACGATCTCCATCGGATCGTACACGTTCATGATGCGCGGCATGCCGGGCGAGATGCAGGTATAGGTCGGATCGACACCCTGCCCGCCTGCCGCCATGTCCTTGAGGTTGGCCTCGAAGATCGCCTTGTACTCGGGCGTGAGCGGCGCGTGCTCATCGTCCCAGCGCGGCGAACCGATGCGCTCCCACTGGCCCTTGAAGTTGGGATAGCGCGATTCGTCGAAGGCGTGCGCAGGCGGCGCTCCGACGCAGGCGGCCGCCAGTGCGCAGGCGGCGATCAGAAGGATGCGCATGCTCATTCTCCGACCTCGTAGGATGGGTTGAGCGCTGAGACCGAACACCAGACGTCGTCCCTGCGCATAGCCCGCGAAGACGGGCGTAAACGCCCTTTAGAGCAGGGACCCATACGCCGTGTCCTCTCGATAGGCTGCGGAGTATGGGTCCCCGCTTTCGCGGGGACGACGAGGGTGCTGAGCTCTGCCTTCATTTCCCGGCGCCCTTGAAATACTTCAAATCCGGCGGCGCCTGACCTTTCTTCGCGGGCATCAGCTCCCGGTCGGAGCTGAGATAATAGGTCTCCTTGCCGATCTCGATCCAGACATTGGATTCCGGGCAATCGTCCTCGACCCAGACCGGGCGCGGGTTGGGATCGCGGCGCGCGCGCTTATCGACGGTCCATGGCCGGGTCAGGGAGTGATCGATTACCGTGACCTCGTCGTGCAGGAGATTCCTGTCGGCGCGGTCGAGATAGATCCGCTCCTTGATGATGCTCTGGTTGTCCCTGTGCAGCGGCGCGCTCATGGCGTCGTAGACGCGCGGGCCGCGGAAGCCGCGGGTCTCAACCTCCAGCACGCTGTAATGCCCGCTGCCCTCCGGATCGAGCCAGCGGCCGATGGAGTAGCCGTTCAGCGAAGGATCGATGTCCTTGGGCCAGTCGCGCCCGTCGGTGAAGATGCGCCGCTGCACGTTGTAGCGATCGATCAAAATGTAGGTCGTCTCCGGCAGGACCGTTACGTCCATCGGATCGAACAGGTTCATGGCATGCGGGATGCCCCCGCCGCGGCAGGTGGCGCCCCGCGCGCCCGGCCCGCCGGCATACTGGTCGGCGATGCTCGCCTCCCACAGCGCCCGGTATTCCGGCGTGACCGGCGTATCCTGGGCAAGCCCGGACGGCTTGGTCGCATCGAACGGCGGTATGAGCTGCCCCGTCACGCCGGGCGGCGCCGGCGCCCGCGTCCAGCGGCCGTTGAAGTCGGGATACTGCGCGTCGTCGAAGGCAAAGGCGCCGCAAGTGCTTGCGGCCAGCGCAATAACGAACAATCCTCGTTTGATCATGCTCTTTCCCTCGTAGGGGCGGCCCATAGCCCGTCTTTAGACGGGCGTAACCGCCCTTATGGTGGCCGCCCTGTAGGGGCACCCACAAGGGGTGCCCCTACGATCATTGTGCATGTTTGAAATACTTCAAATCGGGCGGGGCCTGGCCCTTCTTGACGGGCATCAGGAAGCCGTCCTCGCTCACGTAGTAGTTCTCCTTGCCGATCGCGACGTGATGGTTGCCAGCGGCGCAGCTCGCCTCGAGCCAGACCGGCTGCGCCTCCTTGGCGCGACCGTATTTCTTGTTGGAGGTGAACGGCCGCGTCAGCGCATGATCCTCGACCGTGATGTCGTCGTGCAGCAGGTTCGCGTCCACCTGGTCGAGATAGATGCGCTCGTGGATGACGGTCTGGTTGTCGCTGTGGAACGGCAGCCCGGTAGAATCGTAGACGCGTGGCCCTTTGAGGTCGCGGGTCTCGACCTCGAGCACGTCGTAGCGGCCCGTACCCCTGGTGTCGAGCCATTTGCCGATCGAATAGCCCGCATAGGCGGGCTCCACATCCTTCGGCCAGGCGCGGCCGTCGGTGAAGATGCGCCGGCCGTCATGGATATGCTGGATGAGGATGTGGGTGGTCGAGGGCGTGATCACGATCTCCATCGGATCGTAGACGTTCATGATCCGCGGCATGCCGGGCGACAGGCAGGTATAGGTCGGATCAACGCCCTGCCCGCCTTGCGCCATGTCCTTGAGGTTGGCCTCGTAGATCGCCTTGTACTGCGGCGTCAGCGGCGCGTGCGCGTCGTCCCAGCGCGGCGAGCCGATGCGCTCCCACTGGCCCTTGACGTTGGGGTATTTCGATTCGTCGAAGGCCCGCGCCGGCAGCGCGAGGAAGCAGGCTGCCGCAAGCGCGCAGGCGGCAATCAGAAGGCTGCGCATGCTATTCTCCGACTTCGTAGGATGGGTTGAACGCCGAGCCGGACACCAGACGTCGTCCCTGCGCAAGCAGGGACCCATACGCCGTGTCCTCTCGACAGGCTGCGGAGTATGGGTCCCCGCTTTCGCGGGGACGACCGGGGTGCCGAGCGTCTGCCTTCAATGTCCCACACCTTTGAAATACCGCAGGTCCGGCGGCGGCTGGCCGGGCTTGGAGGGCATCAGCTCGCCCTCTGCACTCAGCATATAAACTTCTTTTCCGATCCCCACCCACGGATTGCCTTCGGCGCAATCCTCCTCGGCCCAGACCGGCTGCGGGCTCACGTCGCGCCGATAGATCTTGTGCACCGTCCAGGGCCGCGTCAGTGCATGATCGATGACGGTGATATCGTTGTGCATCAGGTTCTTGTCGGCCTTGTCGAGCCAGAAGCGCTCCTTGACGATGGACTGGTTGTCGCGGTGAAACGGCAGGCCGCTGGCATCGGCGGTGCGCGGCCCGTTGAAGGCGCGCGTCTCGACCTCGAGCACGTCGTAGCGGCCGCTGCCGCCCTCGTCGAGCCACCGGCCGATCGAATAGCCCACGAGGGCCGGATCGATGTCGCTCGGCCAATCGCGGCCGTCGGTAAAGACGCGGCGCGAAATGTTGCTGCGATTGATGCGGATGTATGTGGTCTCCGGCAGGATGATCACTTCCATCGGCTGAAACAGCGTCATGATGCCCGGCATCCCCAGCGTCACGCAGGTATGACCGCGGTGATTGCCGGGGCCGCCAACTGCCTGGTCGGCGAGGCTCGCATCCAGGATTTTTCCGTATTCGGCCGTGAGCGGCGCGCCCTGCGCTCTGCCCCAGCCCTTGCTCGGGTCAAAGGCCGGCTGCGGGGTGCGCGGCGCGCCGGGCGTGGGGGCGCGATCCCACTTGCCGTCGAAGGCGGGATACTGCGCGTCGTCGAAGGCGCGCGCTCCCGCGAGCGGCATTGCGAGCGCGAAGATCAGCGCCAGCGCGCCGACCGGGCTTGCATGCAGCATGAGCTCTCCTCCATCCGACGCTGCGCCTTTTCTGGCGCTCCGGTTTTGCTCCGGCTTCCGCGTCCCTTTTGCGGCCAAAAGCTATCACAGCGCCGCCCGACGCGCCACGCGGGCGCCCATAGCCCGTCGAAGACGGGCGTAAACGCCCTGTTGCCCGTATCAGCGAAAAATCGCCGCGTAGACCTCGCTCCAGTGAGCAAGCCCGCGGTCGAGCGCCTCGGGCGTGATCACGTTGGCCGGGAAGCCTGCGAGCTGCGGGGAAATCGCGGCCGACAGCGGCGGCACGTCGGCGCGCGCCGGCAAATAGCCGGCATTGCGGAAAATCTCCTGGCCCTCTGGCGACAGGACGAAGTCCACGAACAGCCGCCCCGCGCGGGGATGGGGCGCGCCGCGCGTCACACCGATCATGTGCAGGGTCGCCCAGGCCTGGCCGAGCGGCAGGAAGACGACCGGCGCGCCGGCCTTGCGGCTGATCTCGGTATTGTGGGCCGACACCCCGAGCACCAGCGCGTGCTCGCCGCCGATCACGGCGTCGAGGATCGCGCGCGTGCTTGCACCGATGGGCGCGAGATTCTGTCCGGCAAGCCTGCGCAGCCAGGCGAGCCCCCGCTCCTCCCCCATCGTCGCAAGCACATTGCCGATGAAGCCCCAGGCGCCGGTCACGTCATTGGGCTTCCAGGCGATGCGGCCGCGCCATTTCGGCAGCAGCAGATCCTCGTAGCTCGTGGGCAGATCCGCTTCGCCGACCAGATCGGTGTTGGCCGCAGCCCCGATGACGATCATGTTGGTGGCGGCCCAGAAGCCTTGCGCGTCGTGCAGCTCCGGCGGCAGCGCCTGCGCACTCTCGCTCGCAAACGGCTCGATCAGGCCTTGATAGCGAAGCGAGCCGATGCCGCTCGCCGTGCTCCAGACATCGGCGCTGGTGCGGCCCGCCTGGTGCTCGATCGCCATCTTGAGCGCCGCAGCCTGGCTGTCGCCCCGCCAATAGGTGACCTTGATGCCGTATTTACGCTCAAAGGCGGCCGCGAGCGGGCGCACGATCTGATCGACGATCAGTTCGGTATAGTAAACGACTTCCTTTTCGGCCTTGGCAGGCGCGACCAGCTCGGCCGTCGTCTGCGCGCGTGCCGGCAGGCTCGCGAGCAACGCACAGGCGGCAAGCCACAGATATCCGCACCGCATGGCCAAACCCATCCCCCGGATGCCACAAAGATAGCACTTAAGGGCATGGCGCGCCTTGTTGAAATCCTTGCCGCAACGCGTCATGTTGTCGGTGCGGCGCAATCTCATGCCGCACCTCGAAGACTGGACCAGGACCCAGGATGATCGTCGGAACCGTGCTTGTGACCGCCGTGCTCGTGCTGGCCGCGCAGGTCATGGATCAGGCGGCCTCCGGAACGCGAACCACCATCACGCTCGCCTCGCAGCTTGGCCTCCCGGCCGACCGCACCTTCACGGACTGGCCGGTGATCGAGCCCATCATCCGCGCGGTCGTTTACGACATCCCGATCTGGTTCCTGCTCGTTCTCGCCGCCGCCGTGCTCTACTGGCTGATCGATTGGACCGACGAGAACCTCACCCGCCTCTACAGCCGCCGGGCGCGCCCACCTGCGGAGACGAATTCGGGGCCCGGCGAGTCACCCAAGCCCCAACCCTTTCCCCACCCAACCGAAGTGCCGCGCTAGCGCATCGAGGCCGCGCTTCAGGGCGGCAAGCGCGCCCTCCGGGCACGGCTCGCCATGCACTGCGACACGGGCGACCGCGCGGGCGGCGCCGTGGCCGGCCTCCATGACCGCCGCGAAGGCCGCGTCGTAAAGCTGCTTGCGGCGGGCGCATTCGCAGCTCGCCATCAGGGCGTTTACGCACGTCTTAGGACGGGCTGTGGCGTCGCGCCCGCACGCCGCGCTGCCCGGGCAATCGTAGCCGCGGCCCGAGCCCGCGGTCGCGCGCGGGGTTTCGATGACGGCGCGATACTTGCCGACCACAATCGCGTAACGCAGCCCGGCGCGATACTGCGCATCGGAGATGACGCCGAGCAGGTTGAGGCAGCCGAGCGGGCTCGCGGCTTTCTGATCGAGCCGCTTTTCCTGCGGCAGCCAGACCCGGTGCGGCTGCAGCGCGGCGAGCGCGCGGAAATCGAATTTCGCTTCAGGATTTGCGCGCGAGAGATCGCCACTGCGATTGCGCGGACCGAATTTGCGCCGCCGTCCTCTGCGTGCCATGGCGCCTAGTCTCCATCCGGCTCGTTTGACGCCGCCTCAGGCGAGCGCGCGGCGGCCGGGGCGGCATTGCCGGCTGCGGCAACCTTGTTGCGCGCAAACAGCGCGTCGAGCTCCTGCCGTGACAGCTGGGACGGAGGCTTCGCAGGCACCGCTGACCCCGACGCAGCATCCTGCCCGGACGCAGGCGCAGACTTGGTCGGAGAGTCAGAAAGAAGAGAAGAAATGATTCTGTGACTGTGATTGGTTGGCGGTTGCTTCGTTTTTGCTTGAGCATTTGCTTCGTCTCCGCTTCCCCGCAGACGAAGCATTCGCTTCGCCTGCGCCTGCGCGGCGATGATCGCCTCACCCCGGGCGATCGCGCGCGCCACGCCCGAGCGCAAGCCGCCGCTCGAGCCGGCGCGGCGGCGCGCCATCGCCACGCGCTCGGCCTTGACGAGCTCGGCCTCGATGCGCTTGTGCCTCCAGCCGTCGCGGAATTTGGCCTTGATCGGCGCGCCGATGCGGCGCCAGGCGGGCAGCGTCAGGCCCGCAATGGCAGCGAGCTGCCGGTCGTCGGTGGGCAGGGCGTCGTGCTGCCAGTAATGCATGATCAGCAACAGATAGGCGCCGTGCTGGAGCGTCGAGAGATCGCGCGTGTCGCGCAGATAATCGCCGACATAGAGCGGCATCCAGACGCGGCTCATGGGTCTCCTCCTCGTGGATGTAGCCCGGACGGAGGCGCGTAAGCGCCGTAATCCGGGGAGAGGCCATTTCCCGCATTGCGGCGTTTCACGCCTCCACGCGGGCTACACGTTTGGCTACGCAGCGCGCCTCACAGCGCGCGGCGTGTTCGCTCGTGCAGTGCTCTCGGCCGGCGGTGCGCCTTGCGCGTCGTCCGCCCGGTAGGCGATGAGGCAATGGCCGATGCAGTAAGGATGGCCGGCGAGCGGCGCCGCGCCACAGAATGCAAAATCGGGATCGCCCGGATCGCCGATGGGCCAGCGGCAGGTCTGCGCGGAGAGATCGAGGAGGGAGCACGGCGTGCCGAACGCCCGGCCGGAGCTCTCGTGATCGATCGCCGCGTCCCCCCGACCTTCGAGATCGAGCGCGCGGAGCACTGCCTGCAGCGCGATCCGACTCATGGACTGCGCGCGCTTGCGAGCGCGGGCGCGCCGCGGCCTGCCGTTTTTGCAGATGCGGCGCAGCTTGGTGTCGGGCTGCTTGAGCTTGAGCCGAAAGATCTTCCCGAGCACCGCCGAGCGCGAGACGCCACCAAGCTCGAGCGCGATCATGCTGGCACTCGCGCCCTCGGCCCATCGCCGCGCCAGCAACGCCACGCGGGCCTCGTTCCAGTCGTAGCGAAGACGCCCAAGCGCCGCGCGCGCGGCCTGCCAGGCCGCCCGATCCGCCGCATCCATTGTCTCACCTCCGGGGATTCATAACTTGAAAATAACTTATGTTATATTACCGTCAAGTCCTTTTTTCGAGGCCAGTTTCTCTCAGGAGTCATGGCCGGGCTTGTCCCGGCCATCCACGCCTTGTCTCTGCATCGAAGACGTGGATGCCCGGCACAAGGCCGGGCATAACGACTGCGCTTTTGGTTATTGACCCGGACTATAACCGCGGTTATGGTCCCGCTCTGTGGAGGACAGTCATGGAGCCGGGTGAGATCATCCGGCGCCGGCGTGAGGAGTTGGGCCTCTCGCAGGCGCAGCTTGGCAATCGGGTCGGCATTTCGCAGCCGGCGATCCGCAAGATCGAGGCGGGCGACAGCCGGCATTCGAAATTCCTGCCGAAGATCGCCCAGGTGCTGGGAATCCCGCTGGTCGATCTCGATGCAACGCTCGCCGGCGTCGTGGTGCCCAAGGGTCCCGACCCGGCCGCGGCGGCGCGCATCATCGGCGAGCGCGATTTTCCGGTGCATGCATCCGCCGAAGGCGGGCCCGGGCAGATCATCGTGTCGGCGGACGCGGTCGACTTCATGGCGCGCCCGGCCCCGCTCATCCATGTGCGCGATGCCTATGGACTTCTCATCACCGGCACCTCCATGGAGCCGGAATACCGGCAGGGCGATACCGCGCTGGTCAACCCCTACCTGCCGGTGATCCCGGGCGAGGTCTACATCTTCTATGCCGAGAAGGCCGGCGAGGCGCGCGCCACGATCAAATATCTGCGCCGCGCCACGGCCGAGAAGTGGCTGCTGAGCCAGCACAATCCGCCGGACGGCATGAGCCGAGACTTCGCGCTCCCGCGCAAGGACTGGCAATGGGCGCACCGGGTGATCGGCAAATATTCGCGCGCGTGATGGCGACGCGGGCCGGTCCTGCGGACGTCGCAGGCTTAATCGAACATGCGGATCACGGCCTCGACGCGGGACATTGCGACACGATGCCTTTTTGAGCGGGCGCGGGAGGATGCTAGCTTTGCAACCGGCGCCCTGAGGGACCCCCCTGCACAGGGGCGCCGCACTGGGGCCTCGCCGGATTGATCATCCGGCGAGGCTTTTTCGCGCGCGGCACGATTCGAACTTGGGAACGCCGAGTAGCACTGCCTTAACCATCGCGCAGAAACCGGCATTTTACCATGGCGGCGAAGATCGGCGGCGCCGCGCGGCGTCGCGACCTTCCGTACCCGATATATGTAACGGTTGGCCCCTTATGCCGATGGGTGAAACCGCGGATCAGCTTCCTTTCGCCGGGGGATTGCTCCGATGGACCGCCTGCTCAAAGCCGCGATTGGACCGCTGGTCACGCTTGCAAGCGTGGGCGCCGCCTATCTGGTGGACCGATACGTCTTCGCGGTTCCCAACCCGGGCGCGATCTCGTTCCTGGCCGTGGCCTTTAGCGCCTATATCGGCGGCCTTGGTCCGGGGCTGGCAAGCGCCGCGATCAGCATTGCCTATGCGGCGGTCGCGTTCTCCGAGCCGGGCCATCTCATGCAATTCGCGCCGGACAATATGAGCCGGCTGATCGTGCTGGCGGCGGCGACGCCGGCGGTCGCCATCCTGGTCGGAGCCCTGCACCGCCAAGCCAGGCGCGCGCTGGCGCGCGAGCGCAGTGCGCGCGCGACCGCCGAAGCGCGCAACCGCGAGTTTGAGACCTTGCGCGGCGCGCTCGACCGGATCGACGTCGGGATCGTGCTGCTCGACCGTGAGCTGCGGGCGCAATTCATCAACGACGCTTTCCGCCGGATGTGGCAGCTCCCCGATTCATTGGCCGACCGCAAGCCGGCGTTCGTGGGCCTGATGTATCACGGGCGAAACTTGCGGGCCTACGCGGTGCCGCCCGAGGAGCTCGACGCCTATGTGCGCGAGCGCACCGCCGCGGTGCAGGCGGGCGACGAGCGGCCGCTCGACCTGCGGCTCGCGAACGGCGACGTGCTGCGATTTCGCTGCAAGGTGCTGCCCGACGGCGGACGCATGCTCACCTACGGCAATGTCAGCGACATCGTGCATGGTGCCGATGCGCTTGAGAAGCTCGCGACCCACGACTCGATGACCGGCCTGTACAATCGCGGCCAGTTCCTTGAGCTGGCCGAGCAGGAATGGGAACGGTCCCGGCGCTACCAGCGGCCGCTGTCGCTGCTCGTCCTCGACATCGATCACTTCAAGGCGGTCAACGACGCCCATGGGCACGATGCGGGCGACCGGGTCATTATCGCGGTCGCGGCCGCCTGCCGCGGCGGCAAGCGCAATTCCGACATCGTCGGCAGGCTTGGCGGGGAGGAATTCGGCATCCTGCTGCCGGAAACGCAGCTCAAGGATGCGCTGGCCTTCGCCGAGCGCCTGCGCCGCGCGATCGCGGAGCACGCGGTGCCGGGCCAAAGCATACCGGTGACGATCAGTGTCGGCGTGGCCGCGGCGGGCGAAGGCGCGAGCTGCGTCCCCGATCTGATCAAGCAGGCGGATGTGGCGCTCTATGAGGCCAAGCGCGGTGGCCGCAATCGGGTGTGCGCGCACACGCCTGCCGGCACCGCCGCGGCCTGAGGGCCGTGTTCGAAAGCTTGAAAAAAACGGAGAGGCGCGGCTTCGCCCATCAGAGGATGCGCTCAGGGGGCGAGCCGCGCCTACTGGGAATGGAAGCGTCCGACTACGCGGGACTGTGACGCTCAACCAACCCACGTGTAATAAACCAGACATTGTGCTTCGAGTGTATCGGGTGAGTCATGTAGGTGACCCGCATTCGGCCACGCCGTTGCCGCAATCAAACACGAGTCGCGGATTGAAATACCGCTGCGGCGCAACGGCTCGCTTGGCTCAGCCGCCCTTGTCGGCCGCCAACAGGCGCTTCATGTAGTCGAAGGTGGCCGGCGAGGAGCGCGCCAGCTGGGCGATGCCGCGATCGAGATCGTCGGCGCCGAGCGGGCTGATGTCGAGGCCAAGCTTGCCGGCCTCATCCAGAAAGGTTCGGTCGCGATGGGCGGCGAGAAACGCCGCCTTGAGGGCGTTCGCGCGATCGGCGGGAATTCCGGGAGGCGCCGCAAAGGGGCGGGCCATGCTGAGGAGCGGCGCCTCCGCAAAAGCGATGAGCTCGCGCGCTGCGTCGGTCGTCGCCAGTTCCCGCGCGGTCGGCACCTCGGGCAGATCCGGGTGGCGCGTCAGCCGCGCGAACTGCAGAAGCACGCGATAGCCGCTTGCCGGCGTGAGCCAGGCGGGCCGCGTCGCTTTGACGGAGGAGAGGTCGAAGGTGCGGCCGTCGACCTCGCCGCGCTCGACCGCCAGAAAGATCGACGGCGAGTCCGGATAGCCGAGCACCTGCTTGATGTTGAGGCCGAGCGCATCGCGCAGGATTTTCGGCACGTCGCCGTCGGTCGCGCCTTCGCCGGTGCCGCCGAGCACGAGCGGCGCCCCGCCCGGGCGCTGCGCGTCCGCGAGCGATCGCACCGGAGCGCCCGGACGCACCATCAGCACATAGGAATCGTCGGCGAAGCTCGACGAGGTGCCGAGCCAGGTGAATTTCCTCGGATCGAACTGCACGCTGGCATTGCCGGCAATGAGCCCGATGAGCGGCATGTCGCGCCCGATGACGCCGAAGGTGCTGCCGTCGCGCGGCGCGCTCACGTAGAGATAATTCGCCGCCCGCATGCTGCCGGCGCCCGCCATGTTCTGCACCACGATGCTGGGATTGCCCGGGATGAAGCGGCCGAGATGGCGCGCCAAGAGCCGCGCCGTGATGTCGTAGCCGCCGCCCGGCCCATAGCCCACGATGAGGTTGATTTGACGGTTGCGATAGAACTCCTCGATCGTCTGCGCGAAGGCGGTGGTGGTGGTGAGACAGAATCCAAACAGAAGCAAAACAGTTGCAGCAATCGACCGCGCTGCGAACTGACTTTCAGAAGCCCAGATTTCCGCGTCGTCCCGGCCAAGGCGGCGAAGCCGCCGCAGAGCCGGGACCCATACGCCGTGTGCTATCGAGAGGGCACGGAGTATGGGTCCCTGCTTTCGCAGGGACGACTGGTGGAGAGGCATTGCCCTCATCCAGCTCACCGCAGGCTCACGCTGCGAGGTTGCCGAAGCGTTTGAGATTCTCCCGCTGCTTGTCGTTGCGGGGTGGGAGCTTGAACAGGCGCGCGGCAGTGCCGCCCAGAATATTGTGCTTGGCCTTCTCGGTAAGGAACGGCAGGTCCCAGATGGTCGAGGGCAGGTCGAAATCCCAGTGCGGGTAATCCGACGCGTAGAGCAGCTGGGTCTGCGCGTTGATCATGCGGAAGGTGCACTCGAGCGCCGCAAGGTCGTCGCGCTCCATCGGCTGGGAGGCGTAATACATGTCGCGCATGTAGTCGCTCGGCCGCTTCTTGAGCAGCGGATATTCCGATACGCGCAGCATGTATTCGTGATCGAGCCGCTGCATCAGGAACGGGATCCAGGCGAGCCCGCCTTCGATCCAGATCACGGGCAGCTTCGGGAAACGCTCGCCGAGCCCGTTGGTCACCCAGTTGGTCAGATGCAGAATGTTGTAGAACGGGAAGCCGAGCGCATGCACGGAGGAGAACCGGTTGAGGCTCTTGAACACCGGCTCCCCGATATTGACCGCGGAATGGAAGCAGACCGCGAGCCCCCGTTCCTCCATCGCCCGGTAGACCTTCATATAGGCGTTGTGGTGCACCGGCAGGTGGCGCACAGCGGTGATGAGGAAGCCGGTGACGTGCGGACGGCTGCCGAAGGTCTCGACATGGCGCAGCGCCTCGTCGGGATCGGAGAACGGCATGCACAGCATCGAATAGAGGCGGCCGTCCCCCTGCGGCAGCGCCGTCTCGGTGAGCCAGCGGTTATAGGCCCAGCACAACTCGACCTCCATTTCGAGGGATGGATGCAGGCCGATCGACAGGAGAAACGTCGGGAACAGGCAGGCGTAGTCGACGCTCATCGCATCCATCCAGCGGGCGCCGAGCTCGACGTCGCGCAGCTTGCCGGGAGCCGTCTTCTCGGAGGCGCGCATCGGATAGCGGGTGATCCGCCCGCCCATGTCCTGGAAGCTCACCTGCGAGGGCATCAGGGTCTGGCGGCCTTTTGCGCGGCCGGCGAGCACAAGCTGGCGCAGCACGTCGTTCTCGATGAGCGGCAGGAACTCGTCGAAGCATTCGTTCTCGTAATGATGGCTGTCGACATCGACGATCAGCACCTCATCGAGCCTGCGCGCGCGAGCCTGCGCGCTCGCATGGGCCAGGAGCCGCGAGGTGTTGAGTTCTTCGATGCTGACGCGGCGGCCGCGGTCGGCGAGGAGGTCCATGGGGCGTCTCCGCGAGTAGCGAGTGGCGAGTGGCGGATAGTGAATGGCGAACGGCCAAGTGTGAAGGGGGGCGGATCACGCAGAGTCGGGAGTGGCAATGCCGACCCGAACCAGGCGCGCGCCGGCCACAAACCTTGTCACCCCCCTTTTCCGACCGGCCTCGGTGGAAAGAGCTCCATGCCGGTCGAGGCGCTCTACTTGTAATCTGCTTTCACGGTCGGTAACGGGGGTTGAGTCGCCGCCGTAGGCGACTGTCGTCGCTTCGCCAATCGCGTCACTGGTTTCGCCAATGGCGGTGGTAACGATAGTTCGCCCCGATTCCACGATAGTAAAAATACGGCCACCACAAATTTGACGGATTCTGGCACAGAAACGGAGCAGTTCTTATCCAACCGTGCGCGTACCACGGGGGGAGCTGGCAGCTCACCTCATCGAATGGAGTGATCGTCGCAAGCAATAACGCGGGCGAGCCAAGCGGGAGCGACCTGGCGGGGTCTGGCAGTACCAAACAAGAGATTGCCGCTGACGCAAACATAGTGACGGTCAGCTTGCGCATTGATCGATTCCCATTTCAAAAAGTCGAGAAACTCACATCCGTAATTACCAACGGATAGCCGTAGACGCACGACTCCATTCCAAGGAGGCCGCCACTTGCTCCGGCACGTCTTCCTTGAGCGAGTTGATGTCGCCCTCGACCCGTGCTCTTGAGGCGCTCCATCTCGCTACGGACATTTCCGAGGATGTCTTGCGACGAGGCGGGCGCCAGTCCAAGCAGACTCGCCAAAGCCGCCACCAACAACGATAGAGGCGCTCCTGATCCACTGATTTGCGCGCCGTCACGCCAACAATCCACTAAATTGGCGCGTTCGACGGACATTGATCTGAATCAAAAATTCTCGGAAAAACTTGTCAGCGTGCCAATGTGCTCGGAGGTCTGCTTCTGGCCCTGACCGACGTTGTTCGATCTCCGCTTACCCGGCAGCTATCGGGGGCCAAGCAGAATTGTTTCAAACGGTCCTAATCCGGCCCTCATGCCCCAAACCGACCTTCGCCGGCCGATTTTTCGCTGCGATGCACAACACACCTCGTAATTGAGGATGTGGTAGGCTGCGCCTTGGTTGGAGGGGCGGCTCATGCGACGGCGTGATTTCATAACGTTGCTCGGCGGCGCGGCGGCGGGGTGGCCCGTCGCAGCACGGGCGCAGCAGGCAGGCAAATTGCCAACCATCGGCTTCCTTGGGCCGGATGCATCGGCTTGGCGTTCTTGGACCGCTGCTTTTGTAACCCGACTGCGCGAACTCGGCTTGATTGAGGGGCGCACGATCGCGATCGAATATCGGTGGTCGGAAGGGCGTCCTGAGCGTGTCGCCGAGATCGCGGCCGAGTTCGTCCAACTCAATGTCGATGTGATCGTCGGGAATGAAAATGCGGCGCCCACGATCAGGCAGGCGACGTCGACCATTCCGATCGTGTTTGTTTTGGGCAGCGATCCGCTAGGCACCGGACTCGTCGCCAATCTGGGGCGGCCGGGCGGCAACGTCACCGGCCTTTCGAACCAGCAGATCGAGACCGCCGCAAAGCGACTGGCCCTCTCGCGTGAAGCTCTTCCTGAGCTTCGCCGACTGGCGATCATGGCAAATGTTGAGAATCCAAGCGCGGTTCGAGAGATGCGCGAGGTCGAGGCGGCGGCCGGCGCGCTCGGCCTTCAGACCACCACGCTCGATATCCGGCGAGCGGATGATATCGGCCCCGCGCTCACGGCGCTGAAACCACGAGCAGACGCACTTTACGTCGCGGTAGACCAGCTTGTCGGCGCCTACCGCGACCGTGTCATTATCTTCGCCCTAGCCGCACGGCTGCCCACGATCTTCAGCAACCGAGAATTTGTTCAAGCCGGTGGTCTCATGTCCTATGGAGCAAACTTTCCGGCCGAATTCCGACGCGCCGCCGAGTATGTGGAAAAGATTCTGCGCGGCACGAAGCCCGGCGATATTCCGGTCGAGCAGCCGACAAAGTTTGATCTGGTCGTCAATTTGACCACCGCCAAAGCGCTTGGCCTTACGATCCCGGAATTGTTGCTCGCGCGTGCCGACGAGGTAATCGAGCAATGAGACGCCGCGATTTCATCACGCTGCTCGGCGGCGGCGGCGGCTGGCTGGCCGCCGGCAGTGCGGGCGCAAGCCCGCTTGCCCACGATTGGCGCGCTCGTGACCGCTTGCGGCCCTGAGCGTCGATTGGGCTCGCTCGTTCGGACTTCCGCAGTTGAAGTTGAAGCGGAAATCTTACGTTCGCCCCCCATCGCAATAGTACTTACTTGGCTGCCGCGCTATCCATGCCATTGGCTGTTACGGCAGCGGCCGTTTCAGGACCCGTGAGAAATTGTAAGATCGTCCTCGCAGCGTTTGCGTCCTTGGCATTTGTCCCAATGGCTGCCGAGAAAACGAATGTCCGTTCGAATTCTGTCGGAAAAGGAACAAATTCAATACCGGGGACCATCCTGATTTCATTCGAGAGCTGAACCGCAATGTCAGCTTCGCCCTTCGCGACGAACGTTGCGTTCCGCTGACCCCGCGTGAGCTTAAGCTTGGGGGCCACCTGGTCCATGATGCCAAGTCGCCGGAATACGTCGGCAACGTGAACTCCGGCGACGCCGCCGGAGGCGGGATCGGTTGCGACAATCGCCTTGGCGGCCAGCAGCACCTGCTTGAATTTTTCCGCCGAGCTGATGTCCGGCTTCGGTCCATCCTTACGGACGCCGATGCCGATGGAGCTTTGCGAGATGTCGATGATTGTTCCCGCAACGGCGTTGCCGTCCGCCGCCACCTGATCGAGAACGATCCTCGGCAATATCACGACATCCGCGATTTCACCGTCCTGCATGCGCTTTCGCAGGTCGCCAGCCTCGCCGAAGCCGATGCTTACCTGCCCGAGGCGAGGTTGGAGTTCGCTGACGATCTCTCGCATGCCGCTGGCACACAGTATTTTGACCTCGGCAGCACCTGCCGTATTCGATGCAAACGGCAACGCAAAGATCAACGCTGCGATGAGCGATTTATTGAACATTGACTCCCCCCGCCCCCTCGAAATTGGCCAGTTCCTTTCGATCATTTGCATTCCGAATCCGGAGTAGACGCACCATAGCGACCCTGGATGAGATTCGTTTTTCCTTTGGCAGAGGTTAGAACAAACAAGTTGTCGTAAACTGAAGCGCATATGTTCGGCAGGTGGGGTCCTCCAACCGAAGCGATCAGCCCGGGCACTGACCAATCGTGACCCACCACAAGAACGACGCCGGACAGGCGCCGCACCTTAGGTTCCAATAGCCTGATGTACTTGGCACGTTCCGTGAGCACATCCGGCGGGAATTGCGCGTCTGCTGCAGGATTGGCGACGAGCGCACGCTCCCCGACGTTGACCACCTCCGGGGTTAACCCGAGCAGTGTGGCCAACGGTTGAGCAGTCTCGCGCGTGCGCCGGAGCTGCGTCGTGATGATGCCCGTGACCCCCGCGTTGCGCAGCGCCGCAGCAAGGTCCTGAGCGCGCTGCGCGCCTGCAGCGGTCAGGGGCGGGTCGTCCGCAGGTTGCGCTGCTTTGTCCGCGTGCCGAACGAGGACAAGGACTGGAAGCTCTTCCGCAGCCTGAACGACGGAAGGAAGCCCCACGGCACCCACGGCGGCCGCGATCAGATAGACACCAAACAATCGGCCGGCGGATAGCATGGCCAGCTCTCCCCAATTGGTGGGTATGAACCTACCCCCTTTGGTAACCACGCGAAAGCGCCTGTTTTGGCTGTGACGCACAACACAGCGCTCAAGGCCGCGATGTGGTAGGTTTCGGGCTGTAATACCCTGGCCGAACACCTGGGGGCAGAATGCGACGGCGCGAGTTCATCACCCTTCTCGGCGGCGCCGCGGCGGCGTGGCCGCTCGGCGCGCGCGCGCAGCAGGGCGAGCGGGTGCGGCGGGTCGGGATGCTGCACGGCGCCACCGAGCTGGACAAGTCCACCTCCGACCGGATCAGCGTATTCCGGGAGGGATTGGCGAAGCTCGGCTGGGTCGAGCCACGCAACCTGCGGATCGACCTGCGCTTCGCCGGTGGAGAAGCCGGCCGCATTCGTGCCGGTGCAGCCGAGCTCGTGAGCCTTGCTCCCGATGCGATTGTCTCCGCGACCGGGCCCGCGACCAGGGAACTGCAGCGGCAGACCCAAACCATTCCGATCATCATCACCGGGTTGGGCGACCCGACCGCCGGCGGGATCGTCCAGAATATCTCGCGCCCCGAAGGCAACATCACCGGGATCACCAATCTGTACGCTTCGATCCCGGGCAAATGGGTGGAACTGCTCAAGCAGGTCTCACCCAGCATCGAGAGGATAGGCCTTGTTCATAACGCGCAGATCGCCGGGCCAGCCGCCCTTGCGGTCATCGAGGGCGCGGCGCGCGCGTTGTCGGTGAAGACGATCGAGATTCCCTATCAAGACGCCGTCGACCTCGTTTATGGGATCGATGGATTTGGGGCGGAGGCGAACGGCGGCCTGATCGTGCTGCCGCCAACCCCGAACGCGAGCAACCGCGCGGTGATCCGCCGGCTTGCTGACCGGCACCGGCTACCGGCCATCTATCCATTTGGAGAGTTGGCCGCAGAGGGCGGCCTGATGGCGTATGGATCGAACCCGTTGTCCAACTACCAGCGCGCTGCATATTTCGTCGACCGCATCCTGCGCGGCGCCAAGGTCGCCGACCTGCCGCTCGAGTTCCCGACCAAGTTCGAGCTCGTCATCAATCTCAAGGCCGCCAAGGCGATCGGCCTGACGGTCCCGGAAAACCTCGTCCTCCTCGCTGACGAGGTGATCGAGTGATGCGCCGGCGCGAGTTCATCACGCTTCTCGGCGGCGCGGCGGCAGCGTGGCCGGTTGCGGCGCGGGCGCAGCAAGCGTCGGTGCCGGTGATCGGCGTCCTTTACGGCGTATCGGCCGCCGAATGGGCAAACCGCATGGATGCATTCCGACGCGGCCTTGCGGAGACCGGCTTCGTCGATGGCCGCAACGTCAGTATCGAATATCGCTGGGCTGAGGGTCATTTGGACCAAATGGGCTGGATGGCCGCTGGGCTCATTGCTCGCCGGCCGGCCGCCATATTGATCGGCGGAGATACCACGAGCGTGCGCGCCCTGCTGACGGCGACTCAGACCATCCCAGTCGTTTTTACCACCGCTGCTGATCCGGTCGCAGACGGACTCGTCGCCAGCCTCAGCCGGCCGGGTGGCAACGCTACTGGCGTGACCAATTTCGGGAGTGAGCTTGGCGCCAAGAAACTCGAATTCCTGCACCAAATCGTGCCGAATGCCAAGAAGATCGCCGTCCTCGTCAATGAAAACAACAAGGTCGTCTCCGAGGACGACATCCGTACCGCGCTGGCGACGTCTCCTCGCCTCGGGCTGGAGATAATCGCGGTCAACGGAGGCACCGAAAGCGAGATCGATGCCGCGTTCATGACCGCTTCGGAACAGGACGCCGGTGCGGTCTTCATCGGGGCGGGCGCATTCTTCGTCAGCCGGCGCGACCAGATTGCCGCATTGTCGGTTCGTTACAAGCTGCCGACGATATCAGCGCAGGGCGAACTCACGCAGTCCGGGGCGCTGCTCAGCTACGGCGCCGATGATCTCGATATGTATCGGCAAGCCGGCGTCTATGTGGGGCGCGTTCTCAAAGGCGAGAAGCCGGGTGACTTGCCGGTCGTTCAGCCCACGAAATTCAAGCTGGTCATCAACCTCAAAACCGCCAAGGCGCTGGGCCTTACCGTGCCCCCAACCTTGCTCGCCCTCGCCGACGAGGTGATCGAATAATGCGGCGCCGCGATTTCATCACGCTTTTCGGCGGCGCGGCGGCCTGGCCGTTCGCGGCGCGCGCGCAGCAGCAAGCCCTGCCGGTGATCGGGTTCCTTCACTCGGCATCGCCTGATGGCAACGCGGACCGCGTGCGTTCATTTCGCGAGGGCCTCAAGGAGGCAGGCTTCGTCGATGGCGAGAACGTCGTCCTCGAACAACGCTGGGCCGATAATCAAATTGAACGGCTCCCGGCGCTGGCTGCTGAACTGGTTCGGCGCCGGGTCGCCGTGATCGCCGCGATCAGTGGGGCTCCAAGTGCCCTCGCAGCAAAGTCGGCAACCACGGCGGTTCCGATTGTTTTTATTGCGCCCGAGGATCCGGTTCAGCTCGGCCTTGTCACGAGCCTGGCCCATCCAGGCGGTAACATGACCGGAATCAATTTCTTCCCGGCTGAGGTGTCGGCAAAGCGACTGGAGCTCCTGCGGGAGCTGGTACCAGGCATTAAACGCGTTGGCGTGGTAGTCGACCCGAGCAGCGGGGCGGCGACCGAGTCGATATTGCGGGACGTGGACGCGGCTGCGCACACCATGGGACTGCAAATCCAGGTGCTCAAGCCCGCCACCAGCGGCGAGATCGATGCCTATTTTGCAGGTATCGCACAAGAGCCGCCCGATGCCCTCTTTGTCGGAAGCGGTCCTTATTTGACCGATCGGCGCGTCCAATTGGTCCTCCAGGCGATGCTTCACAGGCTCCCAGCGACCTTTGCGTATCGCGATTTTCCCGAAGTTGGCGGTCTGATGAGCTACGGGGCGAGCCTGCGCGATGCGATCCGGCAGGCCGGCATCTATAGCGGCCGCATCCTAAAGGGCGCCAAGCCTGCAGACCTGCCGGTGCTTCAGGCGACCAAGTTCGAACTTGTCATCAACCACCAGACCGCCCGAATGCTGGGCATCATGGTGCCACAGACGCTGCTCGTGGCGGCCGACGAGGTGATTGAGTGATGCGGCGCCGCGATTTCATCACGCTCCTCGGCGGCGCGGCGGCTTGGCCGGTCGCGGCGCGGGCGCAGCAGGTCGAGCGGGTACGGCGCATCGGCCTCCTCCTACCCGCAGCCGCGGATGATGCGGAATTTCAGGCCCGCGTCGGAGCGTTCCTGCAGGCGCTGGCGCTGTCGGGCTGGACCATCGGACGCAATGTACGGATCGACACCCGCTGGGCTGCGGCCAACATTGCTGACATGCGTCGATATGCGACAGAGTTGGCTGCGCTCGCGCCGGACGTGATTCTTGCCCATGGCGCTGCGGCTGTTGGGTCGCTGCTGCAGGCGACTCGCACCATTCCAATCGTGTTCCCCTCCGCCGTCGATCCGGTCGCCGCCGGCATCGTCGAAAGCCTGGCGCGACCGGGCGGCAATGCCACCGGCTTCATGTCCGTGGAATACAGCATCGGCGGGAAATGGCTGGAACTACTCGTCGAGATCGCACCGCGCGTGACAAGGGCGGCGGTTCTGCGTGATCCCGCCCTAGGCACGGGGACCGGCCTGTTTGCCGCCATCCAGGCTGTCGCACCGTCGCTTAGAGTGGAGGTCAGCCCGATTAACATGCGCGACGCGCCTGAGCTCGAGCGCGCCGTCACGGCATTTTCTCGCTCGCCGAATAGCGGCCTGATCGTGGGGACAAGCAATTTTGCGATCGTTCATCGGGAGCTGATCGTCAAGCTGGTGGCGCAGCACAGGCTGCCCGCGGTCTACTTCGACCGCTCTTTCGTCACCGCCGGTGGACTGATCTCGCTTTCACCTGACTACATCGACCAGTACCAGCGTGCGGCCGGCTACGTCGACCGCATCCTCAGGGGCGAGAAACCCGCAGACCTGCCGGTGCAGGCGCCCGTGAAATATGAAACCGTGATCAACATGAAGACCGCTAAGTTGCTCGGGCTCACCGTGCCGCCCACCCTGCTCGTCTCAGCCAACGAGGTGATCGAGTGATGCGCCGGCGCGCCTCAACCCCTCATGGTGAGGAGGCGCGGGCTGTGCCCGCGCCGTCTCAAGCCATGGCTGCACGGCACGGACTCGCGGCCATCCTTCGAGACGCCCCCTTCCCTACCCTCCCCCGCAAGCGGAGGAGGGATAGGGAGGGGGCTCCTCAGGATGGTCGAGGCGCGTTGCTCGCACGGCGGCAGTTCATCACCCTTCTCGGCGGCGCGGCGGCAGGCTGGCCATTGGCGGCGCGGGCGCAGCAGCCCCTTCCGGTGATTGGCTTTCTCGATGCGCAACCGCTTGAGCAAGACGAGGGTAGAAGCCGCGCATTTCGGCAGAGCCTCAAGGACAACGGATTTATCGAGGGCGAGAATGTCCTGATCGACTATCGTTTCGGCGGCATCCAAATGGAACGGGTACCGGAGTCCCTGAACGAACTGGTTCGCCGGCGCGTTGCTGTCATTGTCGCTATCGGCGGCCCCATTTCGGTTCTGGCTTCGAAGGCCAGCGCCAACATCCCAATCGTCTTCATGGTCCCCGAAGATCCGGTCAGGCTTGGGCTGGTGGCGAGCCTTGCCCATCCGGGCGGCAATATGACCGGGATCAATTTTTTCTTGACCGAATTGGTCGCAAAGCGGCTCGGACTCTTGCGCGAAATGCTGCCGGGAGCGATGCGTGTGGGTGTTTTGGTCAACCCGGTCGAGACTGTGATCGCCGAGACCACCTTACGCGAGGTGGATATGGCCGCCCGTGCCATGGGGGCGCAAATTCAAATTTACAGGGCCAGCACCGGCGGCGAGATCAATGAGGCGTTTGCGGCGATCGTGCGGGATCGCTCTGATGGTCTGTTTGTCAGCAGCGGTCCCTACTTCAATTCACGGCGAGTTCAATTGGCCAACCTGGCGTCGCGCCATGCGATCCCGGCGACCTATTCGGGTCACCTCTATGTCGAGGCGGGCGGGCTGATGAGTTATGGGACCAATTCGGTGGATTGGTATCGCGAGGCCGGCATCTATGTCAGCCGAATCCTCAAAGGCGCCAGGCCGGCCGACCTTCCGGTCGTGCAGTCGACCAGGTTCGAGTTGGTCATCAATCTGCAAACCACAAAGCTGCTGAGCATCGACGTGCCCCCGACCCTGCTCGCCATCGCGGATGAGGTCATCGAATAATGCGCCGCCGCGAGTTCATCACGCTTGTCGGCAGCGCGGCGGTATGGCCGCTCGCGGCGCGGGCGCAGCAGCGCGAGCGCGTGCGGAGGATCGGTGTGCTGTTGGCCCTGCGCGCCGACGATCCCGTTGCGACTGACCGCGTCACCGCCTTCGCACAGGCGCTGCAGCCGTTGGGATGGACGACCGGCCGTAATCTGCGGATCGACTACCGCTGGAGCCCGGGCAATGCCGCGGAGACACGCAAATTCGCGGACGAGCTTGTTGCGCTCGCGCCGGACGTGATCCTGACCGGCGGCGCCGCAGCCCTGACGCAATTGCTGCAGGCGACCCGGAGCGTGCCGATCGTCTTCACGCTGGTCGCCGATCCGGTCGGCGCCGGTCTCGTCGACAGCCTCGCCCACCCGGGCGGCAACGCCACCGGCCTTATGGCGCTCGAATACAGCCTCGGCGGCAAATGGCTGGAGCTGCTCAAGGAGCTGGCGCCCGGTCTCAAGCGGGCGGCGGTTCTGCGCGATTCCTCGACATCGGCCGGGATCGGCCTGTTCGGCGCCATCCAATCCGCGGCGCCATCGGTCGGCGTCGAGATCAGCCCGATCAATACCCGCGATGCAGGCGAGCTCGAGCGCGCGATTGGCGGCTTCGCGCGCGGCGGTAACGGCGGATTGATCGTCACGCCCAGCGGTTTTGCGGCCGCGCACAAAGACCTGATCATTGCGCTCGCGGCGCGGCACAAGCTGCCGGGCGTCTATCAGGGAGGGGAGTTCGTCGCGGCCGGCGGGCTTGCGACCTATGGACCCGATATTCTCGATCAATACCGGCGTGCGGCCGGCTACGTCGATCGCATCCTCAAAGGCGAGAAGCCCGCCGACCTGCCCGTGCAGGCGCCGGACAAGTACGAGACGGTGATCAATCTCAAGGCTGCCAAGGCGATTGGCCTCTCGGTGCCGCCCGCCTTGCTGGCCCGCGCCGACGAGGTGATCGAGTGATGAAACGCCGCGCCTTCATCACGCTTCTCGGCGGCGCGGCGGCGTGGCCGCTTGCGGCCCGGGCGCAGCAGTCAGCTACGCCGGTGATCGGCTTCCTTCACTCTGGTTCATCCGATACCATGGCAAACTTTACGTCGGCATTTCGCGAGGGATTGCGCGAAAGCGGCTATGTCGAGGGCCGCAATGTCGTGATTGAATATCGCTGGGCGGAGGACCGCCTTGATCGACTGCCGAGCTTGGCGGCCGACCTCCTCAACCGCAAAGTGGCAGTGATCCTCGCAAACGGTCCTGCGGCTCTGGCGCTCAAAGCGGCAACCACGACGATCCCGATCGTGTTCATGATCGGCTCCGATCCGGTCAGATTCGGCCTCGTACCGAGCCTTAATCGGCCGGGCGGCAACGCGACCGGCGTTGCCTTCTTCACGGGCCTACTGGGTGTGAAGCGGCTGGGGCAGTTGCGGGAGCTCGTTCCTAATGCGGCTGTCATCGCTGTGCTGCTGGACGCCAATCAGTACGACTCTGAAACCCAGGAGAAAGATGCGGAGGCTGCGGGTCGAACCATCGACCGCGAAACGCTGATCATGAAGGTCAGCAGTGAACGCGAATTCAATTCCGCGTTCATGAGAATTGTCGAAGGGGGCGCCGGTGCCTTGCTCGTCGGCAATAGTCCATTCTTCACCGGCCACCGTAGACAGCTGGTCGCGTTGGCGGTGCGTCATTCTCTGCCTACGAGCTATACGCAGCGCGACTTCGTCGATGCTGGGGGGCTAATCAGCTACGGCGCGAGCATCTCGGGCGCATACCGGCAAGGCGGGATTTATACCGCCCGCGTCCTCAAGGGCGCGAAACCCGGTGACCTGCCGATCGAGCAGCCCAGCAGATTTGAGTTTGTGATCAATCTCGGGACTGCGAAAGCGCTGGACCTCGAAATCCCACCGACGCTGCTCGCCCTCGCCGACGAGGTCATCGAGTGATACGCCGCCGCGACTTCATCATGCTCCTCGGCGGCGCGGCGGCGTGGCCGCTCGCGGCGCACGCGCAACAGCCGGCGCTGCCGGTGATCGGGTTCCTCAGTGGCGCATCGCCTCAGACAATTCCGCAGAGGGTCGCTGCATTCCTCCAAGGCTTGGGCGAGACCGGCTACATCGAGGGCAGGAACGTTGCGATTGAATACCGCTGGGCGGCCGATCAACTTGGGCGGCTGCCGGTGCTGGCGGCGGAACTTGTCGACCGGCCCGTGGCGGTGCTCGTCAGCCACACCGATCTCGCGATAACTGCTGCAAGGGCAGCGACGACGACGATTCCGATCGTTTTTCTCACCGGATCGGATCCGGTGAGGGCTGGTTTTGTCTCGAGCCTCAACCGGCCGCGCGGCAACCTCACAGGGGTCACTACTCTCAGTTCCGATTTGGGGCCGAAACGCATCGGTCTGCTGCATGAGCTGATCCCAAAGGGAACGGTCATCGCCGTGCTTGTGGACCAGAACTTTCAGGATTCCTTGTCTCAGCTGACAAGCATGGAGGAGGCCGCTCGCAGCATCGGGCGAGAGATCGTGGTTCTCAATGCGCGTACTGCCGGCGACATCGACGTGGCATTCACCACCCTCGTACAGCGCGCCGGTGCACTTCTTTTGCTCGGGGGCAATTTTTTCAACACTCGCCGCGAGCAGATTATCGGCTTGGCGGCGCGCCATAAGATTCCGACAATCTCCGACGCTCGCGAATTTGCCGAGGACGGCGGTCTGCTGAGCTACGGAAACAACCTTACGGAAAGTTTTCGGCAGCTCGGTATCTACACCGGACGTATTCTCAAGGGAGAGAAGCCAACCGACCTGCCGGTGACGCAGCCGACCAAGTTCGAGCTGGTGATCAACCTCAGGACCGCGAAAGCGCTCGACCTCACGGTGCCGCCAGCGCTTCTGATCGCCGCCGACGAGGTCATCGAATGACTGTCAGGCGCCGGGAATTCATCACGCTCCTGGGCGGCGCGGCTGCAGCCTGGCCGGTCACGGCGCGCGCGCAGGGCGAGCGCATGCGGCGGATCGGAATTCTTTCTGCGCGCGACGATCGAGACGAGCAGGCCAACCTGGGTGCATTCCGGGAGGAGCTTGCCAAGCTCGGCTGGGTCGAAGGCCGCAACCTGCGGACCGATCTTCGGTTTGGGGTAGGTGATCCGGAACGCTACCGCGACTACGCGGCCGAGCTCGTCGGCCTGGCGCCGGAGGTGATTTTCGTGGTCGGCGGGGCACCGACGTTCGCGCTTGAACAGCGTACGCAGACCATTCCGATCGTGTTCACGGGTCCTGACCCGGTCGATGCGGGTCTGGTGCGAAATGTTGCGCGACCCGAGCGCAACATCACCGGGTTCAGCATCTATGGGTCTTCGATCGCCGGCAAATGGCTGGAGTTGCTGAAGGAGGCGGCGCCGCACCTCGCCAGGGTCGCGATCATCTTCAACCCGGAATTGACGCTGACCGCCTCAAGGTACCTCTCCCCGATCGCGGCGGCGGCAGCAGGTTTAGGCGTGACGGCAGTCGATACACCCGTTCGCGAGGCAATCGACATGGTGCGCACGATCGATGCATTTGCGGCGCAGCCGAACGGCGGCCTTCTGGTCCTACCGCCGCCTCCCAACACTTCGGTTCGCAACACGATCCTCCACCTGGCGGAACAGCATAAGCTTCCCGCGATCTATCCCAGTCAGGCCGACGCTGCCGCAGGCGGTCTGTTGACCTATGCGACGGACCTTGTCGAACTGCACCGGCGCGCCGCGGGCTATGTCGACCGCCTCTTGCGCGGCGCGAAGGTGAGCGAGCTGCCGGTCCAGTATCCGACCAAATTCGATCTGGTGGTCAACCTCAGGGCCGCCAAGGCAATCGGTCTCTCGATTCCGGAGTCATTTCTCGCCCGAGCCGACGAGGTGATCGAGTAAATTATTACATTCGCAGGAGCGATGCGATGATTCGAAGCTTGTTCTCAGTAATCCTGCTCCTGACAGTGGCTTGTGCTGCCTCGGCGGCAGAGATTCGGGTGCTGACGCCGGGCGGCGCGGCGCCCGCCGTCAAGCCGCTCGCCGAGCAGTACAGCCGGCAGAGCGGAGCGGCTGTCGCGGTCACCTCCGGGCCACCGTCCGCCGTGCGCCAGAAGATTCTGGCGGGCGAGCCATTCGACGTGGTGGTGCAGGCAACGCCCGCGATGGCGGAAACTGCGCAATCCGGCGCGCTTGCTCCCGGCAGCCGCATCGCGCTTGCGCGCGGCGGGATCGGCGTGGTGGTCCGTGCGGGTGGACCGGTCCCTGATATCTCGACGGTCGAAGGCTTCAAGCGCGCGCTCCTTGCGGCGCCGCGCGTCGTCTATGGCGATCCGGCCCAGGCCAATGCCAGCGGCGAGCTGATCGTGCGCATCCTGGCGGCCGCCGGCATTCTCGATGCGGTTGCCCCCAAGGTGGTCCGGTTCACCGAGATCGTTTTGGGCAACGAGATGGTCGCCAAGGGAGAAGCCGATATCGGTCTCTTCAACGTGACAGCCATCCCCTACAGCGTCGGCGTGCAACTCGCCGGCCCGGTCCCGGCGCCGCTGCAGCTCTATACTTCCTACGTAGGCGCCGTCATGGCGAAGGCGGCCGCACCGGAAGGCGCGCTCGCGTTTCTCAAGTTCATGGCCAGCGACGGCGCGCGCCAAGCATGGACGATGGCGGGATTCGAAACC
>Ga0126381_100001190_pt1 | contig 28264 bp, 22 predicted proteins | sample PanSoiMetPlot_28_FD_96465 | JGI IMG/M metagenome (GOLD analysis project Ga0126381, IMG submission 96465) | Tropical forest soil microbial communities from Panama - MetaG Plot_28 | ecosystem: Environmental > Terrestrial > Soil > Tropical forest > Bulk soil | place: Panama | collected 2016-02-17
CCCCTCCAGCCAGCTGTCGTCGATCTCGCCAGCGTCGTCCACCAGGTAGGAGGCACCCGCGCCTGCGTCCCTTGCCACTTCGACCAGGCGCACCGAATTGGACGAGTTCGGCGAGCCGACGACGATCACACCGTCGGCCTCGCGGCCGATGACCTTGACCGCCGCCTGCCGGTTCTGCGTCGCGTAGCAGATGTCGTCGCTCGGCGGGTCGATCAGCTGCGGGAAGCGCTCCCGAAGCGCGGCGACCGTCGAGACGGTCTCGTCCACCGACAGGGTGGTCTGGGACAGCCACACGACCTTGGCGGGATCCCTCACCTCGACAGCGGCGGCGCCGTCGGTGCCGTCCACGAGGCGGACCCGCGCCGGCGCCTCTCCGGTGGTGCCGACGACCTCCTCGTGCCCCTCGTGGCCGATCAGCAGGATGTCGTAGTCATTGGCGGCGAAACGCCTCGCCTCGTTGTGCACCTTGGTGACGAGCGGGCAGGTGGCGTCGATTGCCCGCAGCCCCCGCTTTTCCGCGGCCGCGCGTACCTCAGGCGCGATGCCGTGCGCGGAGAACACCACAACGCCGCCCTCCGGCACCTCGTCAGTTTCCTCGACGAATACCGCGCCGCGCTTTTCCAGCTCGTTGACCACGTGTGTGTTGTGCACGATCTGTTTGCGCACGTATACCGGCGCGCCGAACCGGCCGAGCGCGATCTCCACCGCTTGCACGGCACGGTCGACCCCCGCGCAGTAGCCGCGCGGCTTCGCCAGCAGGACACGGCGTTGGGTCTTCGACATGTATCCATCGTAGGCGAGAGACTTTGCCCCGCTGCCAGAAGGCCACCTCATATCGATAACCGTCCATAACTCAACGTGTCCGCACGCCCGCATTTGCGCACCTGGCGGGAAAGCGCGAAGATACCGCCTTAATTAAGGCACACCGGCCGAGCCCTTTGCTGCGGCACACTGGTGGTACCCCGTCCTCCGAGGAGAGTGTGATATGCGTGTCCCGCCGGTCAACGAGCGCGTGAAGGGCGCCCCAGTGTCCATGCTGCGGGCAATGTTCGCGGGAATCGGCTCGGTGCTTCGCACCACGGACAAGATTCGCGGCAAGTCCGAACCTGGTCCCGTGGACCCCGAGAAGGTGGTTTCCGACACATCCGCGCCCGCCACGGCGCCCGCTACGGCGCCCGCCGCTGCGGCAGAGACCGCTGTCCCGCAGACCGCTGTCCCCGAGTCCGCTGCCGCAGAGCCGACTGTCACGGAGGAGGTCGCCGCGGACGTGGCGGTCGCCAGCGCGGCAGCCGCCGAAGCCGCGGCGCCGGCGCCGGCCGCCGCGGAAACGAAGCCGAAGACGGCAGCCAAGCCAAGGGCGGCGGCAAAGCCCAAGCCCGCCACGGTGGCACCCGAGGCCTCATCGCTGCCCGCTGGCGGCCACGTCAGGCTGCTGCCCGCCGACGAGGTCCCCGCGGCGCCCGCCGCGGCCGTGCCCGAGCCGGTGGCTGCGGCTGCCGCGGCCCCCGCGGCGGCGTCCGGTGCGGATCTGCCGCTTGCGAACTACGACGGGCTTTCGGTCGCGTCGCTGCGCGCCAGGCTCCGCAACCTTTCAGCGGACCAGCTCGGCCAGCTCATCGCCTACGAGAAGGACCACGCGGCCCGCGAGGACGTCATCACGATGTTCGAGCGCCGCATCGCCAAGCTGGCGGAAGGCTAAGGCGCCAGGGACGGCGACTCCCGTTCACAACTCGCGACTCGCGGCCCAACCGAGCACCATCCGTGGCGATCTCGCAGCGTCTTCACCATGATCACGAAGGTTTTTCGATCTTATAGCGTGATTTTCTTACGCGTTGAGAAATATTTTCGTGATCATGAGCGCTGGAGCGTGGCCAGGGTGGTCTTCAGGGACTGCTGGGGCCTACGTAGCTGCCGGGGTGCAGAACGTGGCTGGCGTGCGGGCGCTTCCGGCTGCGCAAACGGCTCAAGCTGGGCGGCATCGGGTGACAGCCGGCTGAATGGGCACATTCAGCCGGCCTGTCGCGAGGCGGTTGCGCTCCGCGGCCGCCCGGGCGTGGTGGGATGTGGGCATGGCGCTTGAGACGTCCGCGCAATCACCTGTTCCCGTGCGGACGGTGCTGCAGCTCGTTGGCGGGTGGATCGGCAGGCTTGGCCGCGTCTGGGTCGAGGGGCAGATCGCCGAGTGCAAGAAGCGCGGCAGCACCGTCTTCCTCACCTTGCGGGACCCGGTCGCCGCGGTCTCCGTCCAGGTGGTCTGCACCAGGCAGGTGTTCGAGGCGGCGAGCCCGCAGGAGGGCGCGCGAGTCGTCATCTTCGCCAAGCCCGACTTCAACGCCACCCGCGGCTCGTTCACGCTGACCGGGCTCGAGATCCGCGCCGTCGGGATCGGCGAGCTGCTGGCGCGGCTTGACCGACTGCGCCGTGCCCTGGCCGCCGAGGGGCTGTTCTCTCCCGAGCGCAAGCGCGCACTCCCGTTCCTGCCAGGCGGGATCGGCCTGATCTGCGGGCGAGAGTCCGCGGCGCAGCGCGACGTGCAGGAGAATGCCGAACGCCGGTGGCCCGCCGTCAAGTTCCGCGTCGAGCAGACCGCGGTGCAGGGCCCGCACGCGGCCGGTGAGGTCATCGCCGCGCTGCGGCGGCTTGACGAGGATCCGGACGTGGACGTGATCGTCATCGCCAGGGGCGGCGGCTCCGTTGAGGACCTGCTCCCGTTCTCTGACGAGACCCTGATCCGCGCGGTGGCGGCGTGCCGCACCCCGGTCGTCAGCGCGATCGGGCACGAGCAGGACACCCCGCTCCTGGACTACGTCGCGGACCTGCGGGCATCCACTCCCACCGACGCGGCCAAACGCATCGTGCCGGACGTCGCCGAGCAGCAGGAGCTAGTCACCCAGCTGCGCGGCCGGGCACGCCGCAGCGTGCTCGGCTGGCTGGACCGCGAGCTCGCCTGGCTGCACGGCGTCACGTCACGTCCGGCGCTCGCCGACCCGGTACGCGAGGTGGAACGCCAGGCCGAGCAGGTCGATGCCCTGGTGCGGCGAGCGCGCCAGTCTCTTGACGGCAGCCTCGTCAGGGCAGCCGACGATGTCGGGCACACCCGCGCCCGGCTGCTGGCGCTCTCGCCCGCCGCGACGCTGCGCCGCGGATACGCGATCGTGCAGCACGCCGACGCGTCGGTCGTCCGAGCGGCCGGCGAGGTCGCGCCTGGCGAACTCCTCTCCGTCAGGTTCGCCGAAGACCAGCTCGCCGTCCGCCCAGCCGCGCGGGCCGGCGACGGCGATTACGAGTAGGATATGTTTTGTGACAGATCGTGAATCCCTTTCCTATGAGCAGGCACGGGACGAACTCGCCGGGGTGGTGAAGCGGCTCGAGGCAGGCGGGCTCTCCCTTGAGCAGTCACTTGACCTGTGGGAGCGCGGCGAAAAGCTGGCCGCGATCTGCGCAGAATGGCTGGACGGAGCCCGTGCCAGGCTGACCGCGGCCATGGCCTCCCGCGAGCCGGGCGACGCAAAGGATGACCCCAGCGCCCCCTTCTGAACCACTGGCCCATGTGATTTAGCAGCGGCTGGGAGGGCCTTTAGGCTGTACGCATGCGCGTAGATGTCTGGAGTGACGTCGTTTGCCCTTGGTGCTACGTCGGCAAGGCGAGGTTTGAGAAGGCGCTCGGCGCGTTCGGCCACCGCGACGAGGTTGAAGTCGTGTTTCGCTCGTTCGAGCTAGACCCCGATTACCCCGGAAGTCAGCGCGAGACAGCGCTGGGCATGCTGAGCCGGAAATACGGCATGACGCAGGATCAGGCAAGCGCCGCCGACGCGCGAGTCGCCGGGCTCGCCAGGGCAGAGGGACTCGGTTTCGACTCCCGCCGGCCCGTGGGCAACACCTTCGACATCCACCGGGTGATCCACCTCGGCCACGCGAAAGGCCTGCAGCACGAACTGATCACCGCGGTCAACGAGGCCTACTTCGCGCACGCGCGTGAGGTGTTCGACCGGGACGTGATCACCGAGGTGGCGGCCGGAGCCGGACTTGACGCCGGCGCCGTCGGCGAGGTTCTCGAGACAGACGCCTACGCCGACGCGGTCCGCCTCGACGAACTCCAAGCGCGCGAGCTTGGCATCAGCGGCGTGCCGTTCTTCGTGTTCGACATGGCGCTCGGCGTGTCCGGCGCGCAGTCGGAACAGACGTTCACCAGCGCCCTGAACCAGGCCTGGACTCGCCGCGGCTGACGCGGCAAGCGGGGTAGGAACTCACCATGACCGAAGAGCAGACCGACACCTCACGCGACACCGACATCCCCGGGTCGCCTGAGCCCAGCGAGCACGCGCCAACCAGGAACCTGGCGCTCGAGCTCGCGCGGGTGACCGAGGCGGCCGCGATGTCCGCCGCCCGCTGGGTGGGCCGCGGTGACAAGAACGGCGCTGACGGCGCCGCGGTGAACGCGATGCGACAGCTGATCAACTCCGTGTCCATGCGCGGCGTGGTGGTGATCGGCGAGGGCGAGAAGGACCACGCGCCGATGCTGTTCAACGGCGAGGAGGTCGGCGACGGCAGCGGCCCCGCCTGCGACGTCGCCGTCGACCCGATCGACGGCACCAGGCTGTGCGCCAACGGGATGCCCAACGCCGTGTCCGTGCTCGCGGTCGCCGAGCGCGGATCGATGTACGACCCGTCCGCGGTCTTCTACATGAGCAAGCTGGCCGCCGGCCCCGAGGCGGCCAGCGTGGTCGACCTGGACGCACCTCCCGCGGTCAACATCGCCGCCGTCGCGAAGGCGAAAGGCATCTCCGTGCACGACGTGACGGTCGTCATTCTGGACCGGCCGCGGCACGCGGACCTGATCACCGCGGTTCGCGCCGGCGGTGCGCGGATCCACCTGATCACCGACGGCGACGTGGCCGGGGCGATCATGGCGGCCCGGGAGGGGACGGGGATCGACCTGATGCTCGGCATCGGCGGGACCCCCGAAGGAATCGTCGCGGCCTGCGCGCTGAAGTGCCTCGGCGGCGTGATTCTCGGCAAGCTCGCCCCCAGGGACGACGAAGAGCGGCGCCGGGCCCTCGACGCCGGGCACGACCTGGACCGGGTGCTGACGACCGATGACCTGGTCTCCTCCGACGACGTGTTCTTCGCCGCCACCGGGATCACCGACGGAGAGCTCCTTGACGGGGTCAGGTACAAGCCGGGCGGGGCCACCACTCACTCGCTGGTGATGCGATCCCGCTCCGGCACGATCCGGTCCATCACGAGCGAGCACGCGCTGTGGAAGCTCAGCGCGTACAGTTCCGTCAAGTACGACTGATCGACAGGGACTGACCGCGCCTAGCCGGGGCAGCGCAGCGGCCTGCGAGGACTTGTGACGTGACGCACGGTGCACGCCCCGCGTGTCACGCCGCCGCTGAGCGCGGCGTCCGCGCGCAGCATCTGCTCGTGCAGCCGGCGCAAATCCGGCCCCGGGTCCGCGCCGAGCTGGTCGGCGAGCCCTTGCCTGGCGTGCTGGAACGCGGCAAGCGCCTCTGCCGCCCGGCCGGACCGGTACAGGGCCAGCATGAGCTGCGCGTGGAACCGCTCGCGCAGTGGGTGCTCGGCGGTAAGCGCCTGCAACTCGAGCACCAGATCCGCGTGCCGGCCTAGCCGCAGGTCGGCGTCGATGCGCCACTCGGTCGCCTGCAGCCTGAGCAGGTCAAGCGACGGCAGCGCCTGCCCGCGCAGCGACTCCGACGGGACGTCGGCCAGCGGCGTGCCACGCCACAGGCTCAGCGCCTCGGCCAGCACATCGGAGGCCACGCGCCAGTCGCCCGCCCGGACCGCGGCGCCGCCACGGGCGCACAGCGCCCGCACCCGCAGCGTGTCCAGTTCCTTCTCTTCGAGCTGGATCAGGTAACCCGGTTCCCGGGTGACAATCCGCTCACCGATGTCAGGGCCGAGCAGCCTGCGCAGGGACTTGACGTAGTTCCGCAGCGTCGCGCGCGCCGCCCGCGGCGGCGCACCGTCCCATACATCGTCGGCGAACTCGTCGAACGAGACCACGCGGTTCGCCCGGACGAGCAACGCGACGAGAACCGCCCGCTGCTTCGCGGCGGCCACCACGACTTCGCCATCCTGTCCCCGCACGTACAGCGGGCCAAGTACTGACAGCCACATGCGTTCCTCCACCGGCGGCGCCGGGCTGCCCTACCTACGCACGCCACCGCCCTCTTCCTTACCAATTGGCACGAATGGCCAGCCGAAATGGTTCAGCGGGAAAGGAAAAGAGGGCGTGCGAAGGTGAGAGCAGCGCCCCGGACGGAGCGGCGTCCGGGGCGCTGGCCCCCGCGGCAGGCGTGCTCGAAATGCCCGAGCTGGGCCTGCCATGCCTGACGGTGTGCTGATCCCGGTCGCGGGCGGATCCGGCACCCCGGGACTCCAGGGTGCCGGCGGCCCCGGCCATAGGATCTCTGCCCGTGCCAAGAGTCTCCCGGCCGGGTAATGCCGGCGTAGTTTCTGCGTAGCGCCGCACGCGGTGGCGCCAGGCAAGGCGGCGCCTATGACAGCGAGGGCCGGCCCCACCTCGGCAGCCAGCGGCGCGGTCGCGGCGGCGTCCGCACCAGCACCTCGCCAGCGACCACGAACGACCGCACCTCGATGACCGGCACATCCGTCTCCGCGGGCAGGGCGACCGCGGTCGCTCCGCGCCTGCGGCCGAGCAGCACGGTCCCGCCCATGACCACCTCGACCCCGGCAGGCACGATCAGCCGCACCCGGCCGCAGAGCGCGTACGCGTAGAGCACCACGTGCCGTTCCTGCATCAGCGCCTGGCGGAAGTCCACCTCCACCTCGCCGCACACGGCAGAGCACGTCAGGACCGGCGGCACCACCCAGCGGCCGTCACGTATCTCGGTGCCGAAAACGCCGCTGACCATGCGCCCGTCGTCGACGCGAACAGGCTGGTCGGCGGGAGCGGCCAGATCCGTGGTCAGCCGCGCGAGCTCGCCAAGCGTGCGGGCAGAAAGAGCGGCCGTGACCCGTTCGGAGTGCTCATCGGGAGTCAGGCGGCCGTCGCCGAGTGCCGCGGCCAGCAACGCGACCACCCGATCGCGGTCTGAGTCAGACGCGCGCAAATCACGCGGAGCGGGCCGTGGTGGCATGGTCAGACGATACCTTTCCCCCATGACTGAGGTGCTACGGCGAGCCCGCGAGGAGAACGTTTCGCTGGTGCGATTCCTGTACGCCGATCACGGCGGGATCATCCGCGGCAAGGCCGCCGCGGCGGGCCGGCTGGCGGAACGTATTGACAGCGGCATCGGCCACACGCGGGCGATGATGGCGATGTCGATGATGGACGAACTGCAGCCGGTGGACGGCATGGGCCCCGTCGGCGAAGTCCGGATAACGCCGGACCCTAACACTTTCGTCACGCTGCCCTACGCGTTCGGCGTGGCCGCTATGCTGTCCGACCAGGTGAACCCGGACGGCTCGCCGTGGGACGGGTGCGCGCGCACCTTTCTCAAGCAGGCGATCGCCGACCTGGCCGCCGAAGGATATGAACTTCAGGCCGCGTTCGAGCCCGAGTTCACGCTCGGGCACCGTGAAGGCGCGGAACTGAAGCCGGTAGACGAAAGCCTGTGCTACTCTGCTACCGGTTTTCACCTGGCGCACGACTATACAATCGACCTCGTCGAGGCGCTGAACAAACAAGGTCTAGAGGTCGAGCACTATTACCCCGAGCTTGGCCACGGCCAGCAAGAGGTATCGATCAGGCATGCGGAGGCGCTGCGCGCCGCGGACAACCACGTCCTGCTGCGGGAGACCGCGCGGGCCGTCGCGATCCGGCACGGGTTGTGGGCCAGCTTCGCGCCTAAGCCACTGCCAGGCCAGGCGGGCAATGGGGCCCACCTGCACGCCTCCCTATGGTCAAGCGGGTCGAACGCGTTCGCGGACGCGTCCGACCGCTTCGGCCTGTCCAAGATGGGCTACCACTTCATCGCGGGGGTGCTCGCTCACCTGCCCGGCCTGGTCGCGCTGACCTGCGGGAGCGTGAACAGCTACCGGCGCCTGGCACCGTCGATGTGGTCCGGCGCCTACGCCTGCTATGGGCCGGACAACCGGGAGGCGGCGGTCCGGATCTGCTCGCCAATCGGCGCGGCCGGCTCGGTCAACCTCGAGCTCAAGCCGTCTGACTCCAGCGGCAACCCCTACCTGGCCCTCGGCGCGTTCATCCACGCGGGGCTCGACGGGATCCGTCGCGAGCTTGACCCGGGCGAGCCGCTCTTGGTCGATCCGGCAACCCTTTCTTCTCCCGAACGGGCCCGCCTGGCTGTGGCCAGGCTGCCTGCCTCGCTTTCCGGGGCACTGGACGCCCTCGCGGCGGACTCGCTGCTCATGTCGGCGCTCGGCCCGCTGCGAGCCACCGCGTACCTGGCGGTCAAGCGGTCAGAGGCGGCGCATTTCGCCCAGCGGGACGTCGCCTACGAGTGCTACCACCACTGGATGAGCTTCTAGGTGCGGCTGACGCCTAGGCCGTCGATCTCGACGGTCTTGCCACTGGACAGGACCGAGATCGTGATCTTCGCGCTGGTCAACTTGAACGCGGGCAGGAGGAACACTGTCTGGCGTGCGATGCCCGTGCCCGACAGGTTAATCGTTCCGATCAGCTTCGTCCCCACGTAGACACCGATCTGACCGCAGCCCTTGCAGCTGGTAGCCACCACCGCGAGCCGGTCCAGCTTGGCGCCCGTCAGGGTGAGCTTCGCCAGGTGCTTCGTGGTGACGGTGAAGGTGCCCAGGTAGTACTGGCTGTTCTTCTTGCGGGTCCAGCCGCCGGACGCGGCGAGCGAGGCGTCGTCGAGCGGCCTGGCTGCGCAGTACGGCGCGGTCCAAGCCGACGACCTGCCGCCCTTCTCCACCGCGCGGACCTGGAAGCAGGAGTCGAAGCCAGCCGGCAGCCCAGGAGTGGCGAACGGGGGAATTAGCGGTAGGTGCGGGCCCATGGACCAGGGCCCGAAGCCGCCGTTCCACCGGGCGCGCTCAGTGCGCACCTGGTAATAGGCCAGGCCAGGTCCGCCGGTGTAGTCCTCGCCGGTCCAGTAGAGCAGCGCCTTCGGGGTGAGCCAGAACGGCACCGGCGGCACGAGGAGCTGCACGAGCGGCTGCTTCGGGATGACCTTGATGGTCACTGTCGCGATATTGGAACTAGCCGAGTCGATGATGCCGGTGACGCCGTTGCTGCTGCCGCTGTAGGTGGCGGGGCAGCCGGTGTTCTCCCCATGGAAGCTCATGCAGTAGGTGAACGAATCGGTGCCGACGAATCCCGGCTTCGGCACGTAGCCGAACGAGGCCTGGCTCCAGGAACCCATTTGCCAGGTGAGCGTTCCGTGCTTCGGCAGGGTGCTGACGTTATCCAGGGCGTACCAGACAGGCTCGTCGTTCGTGTGGGGGTCGAACAGGCAGCCAGTGCAGCCGACGAACAGCGGCGTACCGGCGGGCGTGACGTAGGTGTCGTTGTTCGCCTTGCCCATGAAGAAGCTGAGCGTCGCGGTCTGGCTCTGGCAGCCGGCGGTTGGGTTGCTGATGAGGATCTGGCAGTACGAGACCGCGTCGGAGCCGAAGTACCCGGGCTTTGGCGAGTAGGAATAGTCCTGGTTCAGCGCCCCGGACCAAGTGATCTTGCCGTGCGCCGGGGAGCCGAGCGGGGTCTGGGTGTACCCGGTGCAATCCACGCCGATCTGCCCCTGGATCACGCCGTTCGAATGGGCGGGCAGCGGAATCGACACGAAGATCGACTGGTCATACGCCACCGGGCAGGTGCCGCCGGACACCGCCGAGCTAGGCGCGGCCGTCGAGGCCAGGAATCCGCCGGCCGACAGGAGCACGGCGACCACGGCGACGGTAAGGCGTGCGCGGACAATCTTCGTGAATCCCGACATGGGCGCCATGATCGCCTAGCGCTTCGGCGTCCGCATCAGGGTGCGTCCCCGAGAATTGCGTCATTTCAGGAAAATCGGCAGTTCGGCGCGGGACCGGACGCCCAGTTTGCGGTAGGCGGCGGCGAGGTGGGATTCGATCGTCTTCTGGGTGACGAACAGCGTCTGCGCGATCTCGGCGTTGGAATGCCCCGTGGCCGCGAGCCTGGCGACTCTGGACTCGCTCGGCGTCAGCGACTCCACACCCGAGAAACTCGCCCGCCGCGGCCTCGCGCCAGCCGCGACAAGCTCGTCTCGCGCGCGTCTGGCGAGCCCCTCGGCGGCGCATTCCCTGGCCAGATCGAGGCCACGCTGGAGATGCTCCCGTGCCGCGACACGTTGCCCGCGGCGTCGGCAGGCCGCGCCGAGTTCGACCATTGTTCCCGCCCGCACCAGCCGTCCGCGTGAGCCCTCCGTCAGCTGGCGTGCCTCGTCCAGCACGTCCATCTGCTCCGCCACGTCAGAGATCGTGACGGCGAGGGTGTGCAGGCAGGTGGCGAGCGTGATCGGGCCGCTGAGCCGCCGCGCGTCCGCGACTTCCTCCTCGGCGGCACGACGAGCGGCGGCCGACTGCCCCGCGCGAACAAGGGCACGAGCGAGGTGGCCGCGCCAGTTCATGTGCCCGGGATTGGCGAAGCCGAGCCGTTCGAATAGGGCACCACTGCGACGCAGGTCGGCCAGTGCGCCCGCGCTGTCACCGCTTTCGCATCGGAGCTGACCGCGAAGGTCCACGAGCAGCGCCTCGGTGTAGGTGCGCACTCCGTCGTAGCTCGCGGCCGGTAGCGCCGCCAGTGCCGCCTGCGCCTCTTCCACCCGCCCCTGCTCGAGCAGGATGTTCGCGCCAAGGGAGCAGAACGCGAGCGAGAGCAGCGGCCAGCCGGCCAGCTCCGCGGCCTCGGCCGCGGTCCGCAGCTCGCTCTCCGCCGCGCGCAGGTCCCCAAAACGCAGGAACTGGCGCGCGGTGCCCAGCCCCACGCTCGCATAGGCCAGGACATTGCCCCTGCTGGATGCCTCCGCGCGCATCGTCTCGGCGAGGACGTCGAACTCGTCATGGAACTCCAGCGCGTGCAGGCAGTTGAGCAGCCACAAGGCATCGATCGAGGCCGCGCCGATGTGCGCCGTGATCCCAGGGGGCGCGAGCGCCAGGCGCAGCAGCGCCTCGACGTCCGCGCGGGGCTCGCTATTGCTGGCCGCCACCACCAGGTAGGCCAGCAGTTCGCGTCTGGCCAGCGAGTCGGGCCTGTCGCGGCGGGCCCGCATGTCATCAAGCCCCCGGCCGGGTTCGCCAAGCAGGGCGATGGGGTCGAAGAGCTGAAGCCAGCACCGCTTCACCGCCAGCCTCAGCGCCAGGTCCTCGTCCAGCCGGCCGGCGCCCGACGCGAGAACGTCATCGAGCTGGAGCATGCTGGCGTGCGCCTGGCCCGCTGTCATGTGCAGATCCGCGCTCAGCAAAGACCGGACCGCCCGGCTGGCGTGATCGGGAGTGGTCGCCACCGCCTCGCGCACATGCGCCAGCGCAGCCGGATCCGCCAGCGCGAACTCCGCCAGGCCGAGGTCGAACAGGATGTCTGGCCGGCCCCGAGTGCCTGGCGACTCGGCAAGCGCCCGCCTGAGGAACGCGGCGGTCGCTGAAGGCGTGCCGTTCCGCGCCGCGGCCTGCGCCGCCGCAAGCAGTGTGGTGACCCGCCCGGGATCATCAGCAGGCTCACAGCGAAGCAGATGCAGCGCCACGCGCTGCGGGTCGGCATCACGCGCGGCGAGCAGTCGCGCCGCCCGTTCGTGCCACTCCCGCAGCGCGTGCTCGCCGACGTCCGCGAGCACCGCCGTCTCGACGATGGGATGGGCGAAGCCGGCTCCGCCCTGGGCGAGGACGCCTGTCGCGGCGAGCTTGTCCGCCAGCTCGGCGGCCGACCTGGCCGGCACCCCGGCCAGTGCCGCGCAGTCCGTCAGCCGCGCGCCAGCGCCGAGCACCGCGTACGCCCGGGCTAGATCGACGCTTCCGGCGGGCAGGCTGGCCATCCGGGACAGCACGCTGCGCACGATCCCGGGCGGCCGGACCCGCGAAACCCATTCCGCGTCGTCGCCGCTGTCCGTCCAGCGCGGGCCGAGGTCGCGCAACAGCTCGCCCACGTAGAACGGGTTGCCGCCGGTTGCCCTCGCCACGGCCGCCGCCGCCTTGTCGGTCCACCGCTCGCCGTATGCCGCGCGGCACAAACTGGCGATCGCACCGTCGGACAGCGGCTCGAGTTCTACGGTCGTATCGGCCTCATCGGCGAGCTCATCGAGCCGTCGGCCGTGCTGGCCCTGCTCGGCTGGCCGCGCCGCCATCATGATGAGCACCGGCAGTTCGCGGCGGCGGCGTGCCAGGAACGCCAGGAAGTCAAGCGAAGGCTCGTCGGCCTCGTGCACGTCGTCGACGAGAACTGCCACCGGCCCGGAGTGGCAAAGGTTGGCGACCACCCAGTACAGCGCGTGCGTGATCGCGAAAGGGGTGACCTCGCCCGGGTCCGCGGCGGCACCGGCTGCCCGCAGGCCGAAGAGTCCGGCAGCCATCGCCGCCACGCCGTCGAACAGGCCGCGGCCGGCTGGCGAATCGGCGATGATCCGGCCGAGCAGCTGGTGGACTATCCCGAACGCGAATCCGCGCTCCAGGCCTACTCCGCGTGCTTTGAGCACCCGCAATCCGTCGGCGGCCAGACGCTCGCCAGCGGCCGACAGCACCGACGTCTTGCCGAGGCCCGCCTTAGCCTTGACAAGCAGCAGCCGCCCGGAACCCGATGCCGCGGACCGGCCGCCGCGCTCGATCGCCGAGAAGACGTCGTCGCGTTCGAGCAACACCGAGGAGTTGGCGGTCACGGCATCCCCTCGGCGATTCCCGCTTTATCGCGTGCATTTTACTGCTCGCAATCGCGAAATCCTGGCGTCCGCCGACGGCGGACGCCAGGATCAGCGAACCCGGGACTAGCTGCCCGGCGCCCGGCTGAGGCCGCCGTCGCCGCCGGGACGGAACATCCCCTGGGCTGGCTTGGCGACGACCGATAGTGGCTTGGCCACGTCTTCCAGCGCCTTGCCCTCGGCGTTGACCCCGAAGAAGATCGCGGCGACACCGCCAAGGATCATCGCGCCGGCGCCGACCAGGTAGCCGACGAACAGCGTGTTCCTGTCGGTGCCTGTACCGATCAGATGGCCGTACCAGTGCGAGCCGAACGCGCCGAACAGCTGCGCGATCGCGAAGAACACGGCGATGGCCTGCGCCCGGACCTCGAGCGGGAAGTCCTCGCTCGCGGTCAGGTAGCCGGCACTGGCGCCCGCCGAGGCGAAGAAGAACACCACTGCCCAGCAGAGCGTCTGCGTGGTCGCGGTCAGCGCGCCCTGCTTGAACAGGATCGCGGTCCCGATCAGCAGCACGCCCGCGAGGATGTAGGTGCCCGAGATCATCTTCTTCCTGCCGACCGTGTCGAACAGGTGCCCGAGCAGCAGCGGTCCGGCCAGGTTGCCCGCCGCGAACGCGAAGAAGTAGTAGCCGGTGTTTGTGGGGTTGACGTGGAAGTAGTACTCGAGGACGAGCCCGGAGGTGAAGAAGATCGCGTTGTAAAGGAACGACTGCGTGATCATCAGCGCCGCGACCAGCACCGCACGTGTCGGGTAGTTCTTGATCAGCACCTTGATCAGGGTGAGGTACCCGAACCGCTCGGTCGGCCGGATCTCGAGTACCTTGCTCTCGTCCACGGGCGGCAACTCGCCTTTGGTCTCGGCCACGTCGTGCTCGATCTCCCGGATCGACGCCTCGGCCTCCTGCTGCTTGCCGTGCATGATCTGCCAGCGCGGCGACTCCGGAAGGTTGCGCCGCACGAAGATGATGACGAGTGCCAGCACCGGGCCGACCAGGTAGGCGATCCGCCAGCCCCACGTCGGCGTGACGTGGTTGAGCAGGAACAGGGTGACGATCGTGCCCAGGATCGCGCCGGCCCAGTAGGTGCCGTTGACCGCCAGGTCAACGCGGCCGCGGAACTTGGCCGGGATCATCTCGTCGATCGCGGAGTTGATCGCCGCGTACTCACCGCCGATGCCGGCGCCCGCGATGATGCGGGTGAAGTAGAGGAAGATGAACCAGTAGGCGCCCCGCGGCGTCAGCGCGGTGAGGCCGCTGCCGACCAGGTAGACCCCGAGTGTGATCATGAACAGGTTCCGGCGCCCGAGCTTGTCGGAGAGCCTGCCGAAGAACAGCGCGCCGATGATCTCGCCGATCAGGTACCACCAGGCGATGTCGGACACGCTGCCGGCGTTCATGTTCAGCGTGTTCGACAGCGTCAGGTCGGGACCGACGTTGGCAGCGATGGTGATCTCGAGGCCGTCGAGGACCCAGGCGACTCCTAGTGCCATCACCAGCCTGGTATGGAACTTCGACCAGGGCAACCGGTCGATCCGCGCCGGGATCAGACTTCGGATGTAGGGACTCTGCGTGGTGATGGGCGTCGTCGCCATGATGCACTCCTAACTCTGCTGCCCCTCACTCCCCTGCTGCATCACGCCACTTGCCTAAATTTGCTACCCCAAACTTTTTCGCACACACATCAATACGCACCTGGTCAGAGCCACGCCAAAACTCATATAGTTAGCTCTGTGAACGATGTAAGTATCGCATCGACCGCCAGCGCCCAACCCGTTCCCCTACGTGCGGGTGACCAGGCGAAGGCGGCGGCGGCGGAATTGCTCGCGGCGCTCGGGGCCATTCAGCGGATTGCCCGCCGCGCCGTGCGCGGCGCCGCGTACGCCGAGCCGCTTCCCCCCGCCCGCTCGGAACTGCTTCGGCTCACCGCCCGCAGGCCGGGCATCAGCGTCGCCGAGGCGGCGCAGGAGCTGCGCCTTGCGCCGAACAGCGTCAGCACGATGGTCAGCAAGCTCGCCGCCGACGGCCTGCTCAGCCGGGGCCGCGTCGAGGCGGACGGCAGGTGCGTCCGGCTGACCGTGACCGATAAGGGCGCGGCGCGGATCGGGCAATGGCGGGACATCCGGGCCGAGTTGGCGGGCCGCGCGCTGGAACGGCTCGGGACGTCCGATCGCCAGGCGATCAGCGCGGCGGTGCCCGCGCTCGCCCGCCTGGCCGCGCAGATGGAGGAATCGTGACCGCTGGCGCCGCGGAGATGGCACCAAACGAAACTTTGACGGACGCGGTCCGCTGCGCGGACCTGAGTTACCGGTTCGGCACCCAGACGGCGGTGGATCACGTCGACCTGACCATCGCGCCAGGCGAGATGTTCGGCCTGCTCGGACCGAACGGCGCGGGCAAGACCACCACGATCCGCATGCTCACCACGCTGCTCAAGCCGGCAACGGGCACGGTGACCGTATTCGGCATCGACGTGGTGGCGCACCCGATGCTGGTGCGCCGCGTGATCGGATACGTGCCGCAGATGCTGTCCGCGGACGCGAACCTGACGGGTCTTGAGAACGTCGAGCTTTTCGCCCGGCTCTTCGACGTGCCGCGCAAGACAAGGAAGGACAGGATCGCGGACGCCCTCGCGACGATGGGGCTGACCGAGGCGGCCGCGAGGCTGGCCGGCACGTACTCAGGCGGCATGATCCGCCGGCTCGAACTCGCCCAGGCGCTCGTCAACGCGCCCCGGTTGCTCGTGCTCGACGAGCCGACGGTGGGCCTTGACCCGATCGCGCGGGGCGATGTCTGGGAGCACATCGCGAAGCTGCGCGCGGAGCACCAGATGACCGTGCTGATGACGACCCACTACATGGATGAGGCCGACGCCTACTGCGACCGGGTCTCGCTCATGCACCGCGGCGCCATCAGGGCCACGGGCCGCCCCGCCGACCTGCGCGCGGGGCTTGGTGACGGCGCCACCCTCGACGACGTGTTCCGGCATTACACCGGCGACACCCTGGACAACGCACCGGAGGAAGGAGGCATCCGTGACGTACGCCGGACCCGCCGCACCGCCCGCCGACTGGGATAACCCGATCGTCGCCGCGCGGCGCCTGGTCAACAGGATCGACACGCTGTGCTGGGTTGAACTGCGCAAGATCAGGCACGACCGCACCGAGCTTTACACCCGGGCCATCCAGCCCGTGCTATGGCTGCTCATCTTCGGCGAGACGTTCACGCACCTGCATACGATTCCGATGCCGGCGGGGGTCTCGTACCTCTCCTACCTGACACCAGGCATCCTGGCGCAGTCGGCGCTGTTCATAGCCATCTTCTACGGCATCCAGATCATCTGGGAGCGCGACGCGGGCGTGCTGACCAAGCTGATGGTGACGCCTACCCCAAGGTCGGCGCTGATCAGCGGTAAGGCATTCGCGGCCGGCGTGCGGTCGCTGATCCAGGGCGTGGTCGTCGTGATCATCGCCGCGATCCTCCCAGGCGTCGCGCTGACCGCCAACCCGCTGAAGCTGGCGGGGGCCGCGATCATCCTGGTGCTCGGTTCGGCGTTCTTCTCCTGCCTGTCCATGTCGATCGCGGGCCTTGCCCTGGCCAGGGACCGCCTGATGGGCATCGGCCAGGCCATCACGATGCCCTTGTTTTTCACTTCAAGCGCCCTGTACCCGGTCCACCTCATGCCCGGCTGGCTGCAGCCGATCAGCAAGGTCAACCCGCTGACCTACGAGGTGGAGGCCCTGCGTGGCCTGCTGATTGGCTGGCCAACCAATCTGCTACTCGACACCGTGGTCTTGATCGGCTCCACCCTCGCCAGCATCACCTGCGCCTCCCTGCTGCTGCCCCGGCTGGCTAACCGCTGACCCGGGCGGGGGTGGCCGCCGGTCAGGTGAAGATGATCTGGCCGCCGTCGGCGAGCGCGTAGAACTCACCGACCGTGATGATGTCCTTGACCGGCTCTACGAAGTCGTCCATGGTCATCCCGAACAGGTCCGCGGAGGCCTTGCACGCGTAGAGACCGGCGCCGGTGTCGGCGATCATCTCGACGAATTCCGGAATGCCGGGAATGTCGAGCGCGTCCATCTTGTGCTTGAAGTAGCGCGTCATGAGCGACGACATCCCAGGCACCGCGCCGAGCAGGGTGCCCAGGTGCAGCCCGGGGTTGCCGACGGTGGCGACCTTAACGTGCTGCTGGCGCTTCTTGTGGATGGCGTCCATGCCGAAGAAGGTGAAGAACAGGTTGGCTTCGATCCCCTCGGCGCGCGCGCCGTTGGCCATGATCAGGCCCGGATAGATCCCTTCGAGTGAGCCTTTCGAGACGATGATCGACACCTTTTCTATCGCCATCGCGCGTCCCTCCTTCAGATGCAGCCGCGCGGCTTGGGGATGCCGGCGATCTTCGCGGCGAGCTTCGCGGGTCCCTTGGGAAACAGTTCGTAGAGTTCCTTGACGGTGATCCCGGACGCCTTGCCGAGCAGCCGGACGGTCGGGCCGTCACCGGTCTGCTCGAACTCGTGCCGCATGAACTTCACGACCTGCCAGTGCCGGCTTGAGAGTTCTGCGATTCCCGCGGCGCGGGCGATCTCCGGCGCCATCTGCTCGGTCCACTGCGCCGGATCGACGAAGAACCCCTCGTCGGTCACCGCGACTTCGGTGCCCGCGTAGACCACGGTCGGCATAGTTCGGCTCCTTTCTCAGCGCGTTTTCCCGGCGAGCGGCATCTGGCTGGGTACGCCGGGCAGGTCGTGGCCGGGCAGGAGGGCGTGCCAGTACAGGTGACGGAACGCGAGCTTGCCGAGGTGGTTCAGCCTGGATTCACGCAGCAGCGGCAGCCCGAAACGGCCGGGGAACCGGCCAGTTCCCGGCTCGGTCTGGTAGTTGAAGTCGATGAGCAGCGCCTTGCCGAACCCGCTTTCGATGAAGCAGTTCGCGTGCCCGTCGTACGTCGCGTCGAGCGCTTCGCCCGCGAGGTAGCGCTCCACGTTCTTGACCAGGACGTCGCCTTGGAAGTGCGCGACCGAGCCTGCCTTGGATACGGGCAGGTCGGCGGCGTCACCGATGACGAAGACGTTTGGCGCGGCCTTGGCCACCAGGGTCCGCTCATCGGCCGGCACGAAGCCGAGCGCGTCGCCGAGCCCCGGAGAACGTTCGACATACGGCGCGCCTGCGTGCAACGGCACGACGACGGCCATGTCGAAACCGACCTCCCGGCCGTCAAAGGAGACCAGCGACAAGTCGCGTACCTCCCCAGTGTTGAACTCCGTGACGACATCGATCCCGCGCCGCGCGAGGAGGTCGCCGAGCTCGCGACTGGCCACCGGCCGGGTGAAGGCGCCGTCCAGCGGCGTCACCAGGGTGATCTCTGTCTTGCCGCGCAGGCCGCGACGCCGGAGGTACCAGTCGGCGAGGAGGGCGAACTCGATCGGCGCGACCGGGCACTTGACCGGCATGTCCACCACGTTGACCACGAGTCGGCCGCCCTCGAACGCCGACATCGCCCTGGCGAGCGCCGCCGCGCCTGGCAGGTCGTAAAAGGTGAAGACGCGCTTCATCCACCACGGCCCGATGAGTCCTTCGGTCTCCCCAGGCAGCAGCACAGCCCCGCTCGCGACGACGAGCACGTCGTATTCCAGAACCTCGCCGCCGACCAGCGATACCGAGTTGCCTTCGAGGTCCACGCGATCGATGGCGCCGCGCCGGAACTCCACCCCATCGCGGAACTGCCGATGCCGTGGCCTGACAAGTTCGCTGGCCTGCTCGAGCCCGAACGGCACGAACAGCAGACCAGGCTGGTAAACGTGCTTGTCGTCCTGGTCGACCACGATGATCTCGACCGCGGACTCATCCAGCTTCCGCCGCAGCCGATTGGCCGCCAGCGTCCCGCCGGTCCCCCCGCCAAGAACAACAATCCGCCTGCTCACCACACCACACTGCGCCACTGCCGCCACCAGCCTTAGGGCCGAAAGGCCATCACCCACCAGGCCATCCGCCCCACCCGTATCACGCCAGGGCCCCCAGAAGCGCACCCAACGCGTACCGCGTGAGCAGTGTGGCCCCCGCGCTCATCTAGTGAACGCCGTGGGCCACACACCTCACCAGGATTGGCAGGCACGTGAGGTGAATGGCCCCTTGCCCTCATCTTGTGAGTGGAAGGGGCCATTCACCTCACCACGGCATGGGCAACGCCTGCGGCGGCACCGGACGCGGGAGGGTGGCGGCGCCTGACGCGGGGACGGTGCAGGGCTGTGCCCCCCAGCCCCACTCTTGCCAGGGCTGTGGGCCCCCCACCCCAATGGGGCATCCTTCGGAGGGCAGCGAGCGCGGGCAACGGGTGGCGCGGCCAGGAGCGAAGCGACGAAGCCGCGAACGGGGCGTCCACGTCGAGTAGCGAGGCGAGCGAAGCGAGCCGCGCTAAGGCGGGAACTGGACGCGGGGACGACGGGTAGCAAGGCGAGCGGCGGAGCCGCGAAGCCGCGATCGCTCGGGAGCGCGGGGCCGAAGGCCTCGCCGACCGAGCGATACTACGGCGAGCACCGCAACCAGGCTGACGGGGGGTTCCGGGGGGTCGCCCCCCCGGGAAATAGAGCGACGGCGCCGCAGCTCAGCCGCCGCGGACGGGGGCACCGCGTGGCGAGCAATCCAGTCACGGACGGGGGCACCGCGTGGCGCAGCGCCGTCGCACACGTCACAATACAAGCTTGGGTAAACGCAAACAAGTGGTGACTATAAGGACACTCCTTGAGTGAACGCGGCGTGTGTCCAATCCCCCATAGAACATGACAAAGCGCGCGTGTCGCGTTACACAGCTCACACCGCGGGCCGCCAGCAGGGGCACCTAAGCTGGGCGGCGGGGGACACGCGAAGACGAGGACTGCGACGATGGCTGAATTTTCATTTACCGACTTGCTACCGCTGGGGCACGACGACACCGTGTACCGGAAGATCGGTGACGGCGGGGTGAGTAGCCACGCCGCGTTCGGGAGAAAATTCATCGAAGTCGGCCCGCAGGCGCTCACTTCCCTGACCTCGACGGCGATGCACGACATCGCCCACCTGCTGCGACCTGCGCACCTCCGCCAGCTACGGTCCATTCTTGACGACCCCGAGGCCAGTCCCAATGACCGGTACGTCGCGCGCGACTTGCTGCAGAACGCCTGCATCGCGGCCGGTGGAGTGCTGCCCATGTGCCAGGACACCGGCACCGCCATCATCATGGGCAAGCGCGGTCAGCAGGTGCTCACCGACGGGCGCGATGAGGAGCACATCGCGCGCGGCGTCTACGACGCGTACACGACGCTGAATCTGCGGTACTCGCAGATGGCGCCGCTGACCATGTGGGAGGAGAAGAACACCGGCTCGAACCTGCCCGCGCAGATCGAGTTGTACGCCACCGATGGCGACGCGTACAAATTCCTGTTCATGGCCAAGGGTGGCGGCTCGGCCAATAAGTCGTACTTGTTCCAGGAGACCAAGGCGGTTCTCAACCCGGCCAGGATGGCGTCGTTCCTCGAAGAGAAGATCCGCGCGATCGGCACGTCCGCGTGCCCGCCGTATCACCTCGCGATCGTCGTGGGCGGCACCAGCGCCGAGTACGCGCTGAAGACTGCCAAGTACGCCTCGGCGCGCTACCTCGACACGCTGCCGACCTCGGGTTCGCCGAACGGGCACGGGTTCCGCGACGTTGAACTCGAGGCCGCGGTCTTGCGCATCACGCGGAAGATCGGCATCGGCGCCCAGTTCGGCGGGAAGTACTTCTGCCACGACGTGCGGGTGATCCGGCTGCCGCGGCACGGCGCCTCATGTCCGGTGGCGATCGCCGTGTCGTGCTCGGCGGACCGGCAGGCGCTCGGCAAGATCACGGCCGACGGCGTGTTCCTCGAGGAGCTTGAGACCGACCCCGCGCGGTACCTGCCTGATCCCGCTTCGGTGACCGACGACGCCGGCGAGGTAGTCGCCATCGACCTGAACCGGCCGATGTCCGAGATCCGCGCCGAGCTGACCAGGTACCCGGTCAAGACGCGGCTGTCACTGACAGGGCCGATGGTGGTCGCCAGGGACATCGCGCACGCCAAGATCGCCGAGCGACTGGACGCGGGCGAGCCGATGCCCGCCTACCTGCGCGACCACCCGGTGTACTACGCGGGCCCGGCCAAGACGCCCGCGGGGTACGCGTCCGGATCGTTCGGGCCGACGACAGCGGGCCGGATGGATTCTTACGTCGAGCGGTTCCAGGCGGCCGGGGGGTCATTCGTTATGCTGGCAAAAGGGAACCGGTCTTCGGGGGTAACCGAGGCGTGCAAGCGGCACGGCGGGTTCTACCTAGGCTCGATTGGCGGTGCGGCCGCGCGGCTGGCGCAGGACTGCATCACCAAAGTCGAGGTGCTGGAATACCCGGAACTCGGCATGGAGGCGGTGTGGAAGATAGAGGTCCGCGACTTCCCCGCGTTCATCATCGTGGACGACAAGGGGAACGACTTCTACGCCGAGGCTTCAGGTCCGCTTTTGACCATCGGCAGTCATCCCTAAACGCTGATATGGTCCGGCTATGCCCCCTATGACAGGGCGGGTCATCGCCGGGCGCTATGCCCTCTCGACGCCTATTGGCCGAGGTGCCATGGGCGTCGTCTGGCGTGCCCGGGACCAGCTTCTTGACCGGGAGGTCGCGGTCAAGGAAGTGGTGCTGTCCGCCGCGATCGGCGAGGACGAGCGGCGGAATGCCTACCAGCGGACGCTTCGCGAGGCGCGCACCGCGGCGCGGCTGTCACACCGCGGCGTTGTCGCCGTCTTCGACGTGGCGGAAGAGGACGGCCGCCCGTGGATCGTCATGGAACTCGTGCCCTCGCGTTCCCTGGATCAGCTGCTCACGACCGACGGGCCGATGAGCGCGCTGCGCGCCGGACGGATGGGCCAGCAACTGCTAGCCGCGCTTGCCGCCGCGCACGGCGTGGGCGTGCTGCACCGGGACGTGAAGCCGAGCAACGTGCTGATAGCCGCGGACAGGACCGCGGGCGGCTGGGATGAGCGGGCGGTACTGACCGACTTCGGCATCGCGCAGTTCGAAGGCGACCCGCGGCTGACGGCCACCGGCATGGTCATGGGCTCGCCCGGGTTCACCGCGCCGGAGCGGATCAGGGGCGGTGACGCCACACCGGCCTCCGACCTTTGGTCGCTGGGCGCGACGATCTACACCGCGGTCGAGGGTCGCGGACCTTACGAATCGCGCGGCGGGGCGATAACCACGATGTCCGCCATCATCAACGAGGACGCGCCAACGGCGCCGTCCGCCGGGCGACTCAGACCGCTCATCGCGTCGCTGCTCAACCGTGAGCCGTCAGCGCGGCCGTCTGCCGCGGCGGCCGCGCGGATGTTCGCTGAGGTCCTGCCGATGCTCCAGGACGCCGCCCCAGCGCACCCGGCGACGGTGCGCTCGACATACGTCCCTCCCCCGCCCGCTCCGTCCGCGTCGGCGGCACCGGCTCCATCCGCGGCACCGGCTCCGCCGGCGGCACCGGCCGCCTCTCACGCGCCGGCTGCTCAGAAGACACCGGCCGCACCGGCCGAGCCTTCGGCTCCCGCTCCCGCGGCGGCGGCTGCCTCTTCCGCGCCGGCTGCCCCGGTGGCGGCTGCCCCCGCATCGGCCGCGTTCACACCGGCTGCCGCCCCCGCGGCGGCGGACGCCGTGACACCAGCCGCGGACACCGGGGGCGTGTCTGCGGGGAGCAAGGCGGCGGGCCTGAACGCCGCGGCGGTGGACGCGGCGGCGGTAGGCGCCGCGGCAGCCGTGGGTGCGGCAGCACTTGGCATGGCGGGCGCGGCAGGCGCCGCCGCGGACGACCGGGCCAAACTTGCCAGCGAACCGACACCTGCGAAGACAGACCCGCCCGCGCCGGCGTCGCTCGGCTCCCCCTCCGATCGTCCGGAGACCGTGCTCGACCGTCCGGAGACCGTGCTCGACCGCCCGGAGACCGTGCTCGACCGCCCGAAGACCGTGGTCGACCCCGGCGCGCTCGGCAACCGTGGCGCCGCGGCGCCGTCCGCCGATCCCAGGCTGGCCAGCGCACCCGCGCCGACCGAGCGGCCTGTTCCGCTGCCTCCGCCTGAGCCACCCCAGCCGAAGCCGACGTTCACGGCCTCCAAGCCCGCCAAGCCCGCCAAGCCCGCCGAGAAGCCCGCGTCGCCGTCATTCTCCACGCCGCAGCCGGCGCCCGGAGTGGCACCGCAACAGGCTCCGTCGTTTTCCGCGTCGCGGCCGGTCAAGCCCGCCGACCCGCCGACCACGCCGGAACCCGCATACGGGTCACAGCAGTGGTCTGGGCCGAACGCGCCAAACGCCCCGTACGGGAACTCAGGAGGGCAGTACGGCGGCCCGGGGGGGCAGTACCCCGGCCCGTCCCGGGACTACCCCGATCTGGTCAGGCAGTACGCTCCGGGCACCGGCGGCCGCCCGCGGCGCCGGCGCGGCCGCACGCTGGGGATCGTCCTCGCCGCCATCGTTATAGCGGCCGGGGCTGGCGCCGGCGCCGCGTACGCGCTGCACGGCAAGAGCACAAGCAGCGACACCCCGCCGCCGCCGACGTCCTCCGCCTCCGCCTCCACTTCCCCGGCCGCGCTGCCCGCCAACCTGCCCTGGTCGGTGCGGGCGCTCGACACGCCGTCAGACGCCATCCAGCCGGGTTACACCACGGTGACCATCCAGCCGTCGGACACCCAGACCACCGCCGGATTCTCCATTGACATTCCGCCTGGCTGGACCGAGACCCGGCCATCGGCGCTGGTCGTCAGGCTCACCGATGGCAACGGCGACCGGGTCATGGACATCGACCTGACCCAGCACACGTACCCCAACATGGTCAAGGAAGCCAGGTACGTCTCGCAGCAGTCGGTGGCCGAGCACAAGTTCCCTGACTACCATCTGGCCGCGCTGAAGGGGGTGCCCGTCCACGGCACCGCGGGCGCGTTCTGGCAGCTCACCTACCTGCCCGTGACTGCGAAAGTGACGTACCGCGCCGACGACATCTTCTGGATCGAGCAGACGCCGGCCGGCCCTCAGTCGTTCGCGATCTTCTTCAAGGCGCCAGACAAGGGCTGGAACGCCAAGTTCCGGCCCGTCTTCGAGACGATACTGCACAGCTTCAAGGCCATCCCCTCGTAGCGCGTGCATGAAAAGGCCCGGTCCGCGACGGGGGGAATCGCGGACCGGGCGGCTCGTGACGAGCAGGTGTGACTAGCGGATCAGTACCAGTTGCTTGCCTGCTCGTGCGCCCAGGCGCCGGCCGGCGAGCCGTACCTGCTCTGGATGTAGTTCAGGCCCCACTTGATCTGGGTTGCTGGGTTGGTCCGCCAGTCCGAGCCGACGCTCGCCATCTGCGAACCGGGCAGCGCCTGGGGGATGCCGTAGGCGCCCGAGCCCGAGTTCTCCGCGTGCGGGTTCCAGCCACTCTCGTGGGCCCACAGCTGGTCCAGATACGAGAACTGGCTGTCCGACCAGCCGTACCCGGCCAGCATGGCCCGCGCGATCTGCTGCGGGGTACCGGAGGTCAGCCTCGCCGCCGCGGCCCTGGCCGCCTTGGCCCTCGCGGCCTTGGCTGCCCTCGCCTTCGCGGCCCTGGCGGCCGCCGCCTTGGCTGCCTTGGCCTTGGCGACGGCCAGCTGGTGCTGGTGCTGGCGCTCGCCGAGGCTGAACCGCACCCGCTCGAAGCCGACGATCCGCTGAGCCGAAGTCAGGGTGTCCGCATGCGCCGCACTGGTGACTTGCTGGCTCTTGGTGACCGAGAGCAGGTGAGTGTCGGCGGTCCCGGCGGACGTCGCGGCGGACGCGGACGGCAGCGTAAGGGCCGCGGCGGTTGCGACGGTCGCGACGGTGAGGGCGCCTGCGACGGCGGCTGTGACCAGCTTGGAAGAACGTAGGCGTGCCAAAATATTGAACCCTTGGTAACTCGCGCCCAGCGCGATCGATTTTCACCCCTGAGACCACGATCCGAGCGCAACGGCATCGGCAGGCATCGGCACACGGGCGGGACGCGAGGACAAGGCGCCTGGCTGGGGGAGCCACCATCCCGTGGGCGGGGTGCTGTTGTGGGTAACCATGCCATGTAACAAACGTTTGCGCGAAATAGATTCCGCGTCATGTATCCGATTTGGGCGGTTTTGCGGATCGGGCGAACGCACGAAACCCCTTGTTTACCTGCGGGTATGGTTACCTGCCGGTAACTAATGTGAGGTGAGCCACTCCGCGAAGGCCGACGGGATTGGTAACAATCGGTTGCGAAGCAGCTACCGGATACAGTCGCCACGGACCCGTTCCGTATAATATTTGCGCGGCGTATACACTCAGAGTATATTGACGGTGTGAGTGTTCCCCTGACCCTTCTCGGGCTGCTCGAGCGCCAGCCGAGCCACGGATACGACCTCAAGCGCGATTACGACACCTACTTCGGGCGGGGCAAGCAGCTCCCGTTCGGGCAGGTCTATGCGACCCTCGGGCGGCTGGCTCGGGACGGCAAGGTCATCGCCGGCGACGCCGAGCCTGGCGACGGGCCGGACCGCAAACGGTACGCGATCACCGACAGCGGCCGGGCCGAGGTCGACACCTGGCTGGGCGACCCGATCGACCCCGAGCCGCACCTGCAGACGATCCTGTTCGCGAAGGTGACCCTGGCCCTCATGCTCGGCAAGCCGGCCGAGGCGTACCTGGACCGGCAGCGTTCCGCGCACATCAGGCGCATGCAGGACCTCACCGAACTCAAGCGAACCGGGTCCATCGTCGACGTGCTGCTCGCCGACCACGCCCTGTTCCATCTGGAAGCAGACCTTCGATGGATCGACCTCACGTCAGCGCGGCTGACGGAACTGGCGAACATGATCTCCCGGGGCGAAGCCCCCGCTCCTTCGAGAGGGTACTGACAACGATGAACAGTCCTGTGGTGGCGCGCCCGTACCTGATCGAGGCACGCAACGTCGCCAAGTCATTCGGCAAGACGCCGGCACTGCGCGGAGCGAGCATAGCCGTCACCCCGGGCGAGATCCTGGCGGTCATGGGCCCGAGCGGGTCCGGCAAGTCCACCTTGCTGCACTGCCTTGCCGGGATCTTCGCACCCGACAGCGGCGAGATCTGGTTCGACGGCAAGCGGCTTGACGCCCTCGGCGAGGATGAGCGCACCCGGCTGCGCCGCACCGAGTTCGGCTTCGTCTTCCAGTTCGGGCAGCTGGTGCCCGAGCTCACGGCCGTGGACAACGTGGCCTTGCCGCTGCTGCTGAACCGGACCAACCGGAAGACGGCGTACCGGATGGCGCGCACCTGGCTTGACCGGCTCGGGCTCGCGGACAAGCACACGAACAGGACCGGGGAGCTTTCCGGCGGCGAGGCACAGCGAGTCGCGGTCGCCCGCGCGCTCGCGCTTGGCCCCAAGCTGATCTTCGCCGACGAGCCAACCGGGTCGCTGGACTCGCTGACCGGCGAGAAGGTCATGGACCTGCTAACCGGGCTCGCGCGCGAGCAGCGCACCACCGTGGTGATGGTCACCCACGACGCGCGGATCGCGGCTTACGCCGACCGCGTGGTGATGGTGCGTGACGGTGTGGTGTCGCTTGACCTCGGCACGGTCGGCGACCAGGTCTCTACCGCGAAAGCGGCGAAGTGATGGTCCGCCTTGGCTTGCAGCTGACCCTGCGCAGCGGCCGCGAAGCGCTCGTCCGGCTGATGATCACCGCCGCCGCAGTCGCGGTCGGCGTCGCGCTGCTGCTTGGCGTCCTCGCCGAGTTCCACGCGTTCGAGGCTAACGCCAACCAGCCCTGCTGGTCGTGCACGATCGGTGAATCGATCCCGGCTACGCTGCCGTCGCACGGCGAACTGTGGAACGACAGCGTGGACTTCTACCAGGGGCAGACCATCACCCGGCTCGACGTCGCCCCGCTTGGCCCAGGCGCGCCGGTGCCGCCGGGAATCTCGCGCCTGCCCGGCCCCGGGCAGTACTACGCCTCGCCCGCGCTGGCCACCCTGCTGAGGACGGTGCCCGCCGACGAACTAGGCGACAGGTTCCCCGGCCACCAGATCGGAACGATCGGCGACGCGGCCCTGAACGGGACCAACGACCTGGTGATCTACATCGGGTACACGCCCGCCGCACTCGCGCCGGCCGCCGCGCTCCCGCCAGCGAAGAACACCACCCTCGTCACCCCGGCCCCGGTGTCCGGGACCACGTGGGTGACATCGATCGCCACGGCGCCGTCATCGGAAGTGTTCACCCCGTTCTTCCGGTACGCGTTCGGCGTCGGCGTCCTCGCCGTGCTGTTCCCGATGCTGGTGCTGATCAGCACCGCGACCCGGCTGGCGGCCGACCGGCGTGAGGAGCGGTTCGCCGCGCTGCGGCTGGTCGGCGGAACCCCCGCCGACATCCGGATGGTCGCGTCGGTCGAGTCGGTGGTGAGCGCTTTTTGCGGCGCGGTCATCGGAGTCGCCATCTTCCTGCTGGTGCGGCCAGCGCTCGCCGGGGCAGCGCTGATCCGCACGCCGTACTTCGAAGAACAGATCACGCCGACCGTCTGGGGATACCTCGCGATGCTCGTGGGCGTGCCGTTCGCGGCTGCCGTCGCGGCGCTGATATCGCTGCGCCGGGTGCAGGTTTCCCCGCTCGGCGTCAGCCGGCGCGCCACGCCGAAACCGCCGACGTTCTGGCGGCTGACTGTGCTGGTCATCGGTCTCGCGCTGTACGTGTTCGGACTGTCGAAGACCACGCATAAGTCAATCGGCGGGCCGGCCTATCCGGGCCTGCTTGTCACCATGGTCGGTCTTGTCATAGCCGGTCCGTATCTCACCTCGGTCTCGGCACGGCTGTTCGGCCGCCTCATGCCGGGATCGTCGGCACTGCTGGCCACCCGGCGGCTTGCGGACAACCCGAAGACGGCCTTCCGTTCGGTGACCGGTCTGGTGCTCGCCGTCTTCCTCGGCACGATGGTGGGCACGCTGGTGCCCGCGGTGAACGGGATTCAGGCGACGCCGACGGCGGGCGCGCTCAGCAACGTGCTCCTCGACGGTGGGCTCAACCTCTCGCCGCACGACGGGGCCACGCTGCTCAACGGTCTGAACGCCATCAAGGGCGCCGACGTCTACCCGATCTACGCGTCGCTCGGCTCGGCCGCTGGATCTGGCACCGGCTCCGGCGCGGGAGGCGGGAGTGGCGTGAGCAGCGTGAGCAAGGGCCATAGCCACGGCCATCAAGCCGGTCCCGGTGGCGGGCCAGGACCTAACGGCGCGGGCAAGGGGCCGGGCGGCGGCGGGGCGTCCCAGCTCGGCCCCAGCGTGATGAGCTGCTCAGCGCTGCGCGGCCTCGCCGTCCTCGGCCAGTGCGCGCCGGGCGTCAAGGCGGTCAAGGTCAACGACAACTCCCTCTACGGCGATAACCCCATCTACGACACGGCCGCGATCGCCGGCCCGTCC
>Ga0126381_100001191_pt1 | contig 28254 bp, 24 predicted proteins | sample PanSoiMetPlot_28_FD_96465 | JGI IMG/M metagenome (GOLD analysis project Ga0126381, IMG submission 96465) | Tropical forest soil microbial communities from Panama - MetaG Plot_28 | ecosystem: Environmental > Terrestrial > Soil > Tropical forest > Bulk soil | place: Panama | collected 2016-02-17
ACTACCAGCGGAGCACCCTGACGCTCGAGCGGTACCCCATGATCTTGAGAACGCTGCCACGACGATGCCACCACCGATCTCACCGTCTCCGGCGTGGTGCCATCCTCAATGAACCATTCCCACGCCCTGCGGATTTCCTTCTCTTTAATCACTTTGAGGAACCGATTTTTGGCGTTTCGTCACGCAGGGAGACACATCCGAACGCTCCCGAGATCGCCTCTTCGATTCCTTACCTGACAAGATTCTTGGAATATGATCAAGAGAGTATTTAGCTCAGATCGCAGCGGAGTACTGGTAGGGCGAGGCTCCCGAAAGAGCTTATGGTGTTCGCAAAGGGGAATCCGGCTTCGATGCTCTGTCGTTCGCTAAGCCGATTGATGGGCCGAGCCGGGGGCTGGGTGTGCCATACATGAAAACTTGGAACCATATGGCATGGCACCGGCAGGGGGCCGAGGCTCGGCACGTGGCTTGGCCTCGCACACTAAAAAGCAGCGATCGGCCGGCCTCTTTGCTTATTCGCTCAGGTCTTTCGGGAGCCTCGTCCTACCATCACTCCATTCACGCACTTGACTGTTTATCGGATAACTTTTACTAAATGACGCTGTTGTTCTTTCTCAGAGCCATTACCTCATTGAGGTAGTGAAAATTCTTCAGAGGGCCCTTTGCTACGGCAAAGGGAGAAATTGGGAAACGGGTGTAAATCCCGTGCGGTTGCGCCGCTGTAACGAGTGACGAACGTTTCATTTTGCCACTGTCTCTAAATTCGAGACGGGAAGGCGAAACTAGTAGATTGACCTCGAAGTCAGAAGACCTCCTCTGTCAGAGCTCATCAGATCCGGGATAGTCCGGATCACTGTCTCGCCAAAGACAGGATGGGAACCGTTGCAGTTCGGCGTTCAGGCGAGTCCCTGTCCACGAGGAGTGCGGTTTCCAAAAACCCACGGTGACAAGGGCGTTTCCGCGCACTCGCATCGTGCGTACGCACAAGCCTTGGCGGGTTTGCGCTTTGGAAAAATGCCAACTGAAACGAATAAAGTCTCTGATCTGCTGGCTCACCACGGCCTGGCTCACAGAAGTTATGGGCTGCTAACACAGCCTCGTCCCACATCTGCTCCAAAGCCTGGCCTCTTTCTCGATATCTCGAGATTAGTAACCGCTTCCTTCTTGTCTCTAGCGACAAGCCATTTGGCGTTCGGCGACGATTCCGGCAGCAACCTGGACAGTTTTTTCGACCGAATCATCGTAACCGCAACGCGCACTCCCGAAAACGAGTCACAGATTGGGAGCTCGTTCAGCCAACTCACCGGGGAAGAGCTCCAGACCGAACAGATAGACGATTTGAAGACTGCCTTGAATACAACGCCAGGAGTATTTGCGTTGGAAACCGGCGCCAGAGGTGGATTCACCACCGTCAGTATCAGAGGGACCGATCCTTCCTACACCCTGTTCCTAGTGGACGGAATGCGGGTGAACACGGGCATTTTTGACAACGCAGCGCCCTTTTTGGCGTATGCACAAAACTTCAATCTCGATACCATCACCATCGTAAGGGGCCCGTACAGCACACTGTACGGATCTGACGCTATCGGTGGGGTAGTTTCCCTGGCGACACATCAAGGTTCTGGAACGCCCTCGGTCACCGGCTTCGGCGAGTACGGAACCTACGATTCAATCAAAGCCGGCCTCATCAGTTCCGGTGTCATCGGCAAAATCTCCTACTCATTTGACTACGTTCATGACGAAACCGCTAACGCGCGGCCTAACAATCATCTTCGGGAAGACGGCTATTCATTCCGTCTCGACATCCCCCTGACCGATAACCTCACCCTCGGGGTGACCGCGAGAGGCGAGTTTGGCCGATACGGCGAACCCAGCAGCAATCGGCCAGTGGACATTCCCTTCGACGACCCAAATGCAAAAGCGACCGGTGAGACGAATCTGGTGACGCTATTTGTGAATTGGAAAACCACAGACTGGTGGCAGCAGCACCTTATAGTGGGCGCTTATAACGAGCGCTACACCTTCGTTGATCCCCCTATTCCGTCGGAGTTTTTTACAGGGAGTGTTTATATCGGAAAGGCCTTCAATTTAGAGACCGATTGGCAGAATACCTTCCAGATCACTTCGAAGAATACCGCGGTAGCCGGCGCTACCTACTATTTAGAAGCGGGTCACGACAATTCTTTCCCTCAACAGGAAGAAAATAATTTTGCTCTCTACCTGCAAGACCTATGGGAGATCATCCCGAATCTGACTCTGACTGCGGGTGGCCGATACGATCACTATCAACTGGCCGGCAACGCCTTTACCTATCGTTTCTCCGGCGCCTACCTGATCGAGGCGAGCAAAACTAAATTGCGGGCCAGCTACGGCACCGCTTTCAAGGCCCCCGATCTTTTTAACACGTTTTCGATCGCGTCTTTCGCACTGGGCAACCGCAATCTACGGCCGGAAACCTCGCAGGGATATGATCTTGGCCTAGACCAATATTTATGGGACGGCGCAGTGACCTTGAGTGCCAGCTATTTCCAGAATTTCATTCACGACGTTATTGCTTTTATCCCAACCAGTCCGGTCACCGGCAGCTATCAAAATCAAAATTCCGGCGAGACGTACGGGATTGAAACAGAAATTCGCCTCAATCTGGTTAAGAACTGGCAGACTCGGGCGGCCTTTACTTGGACAGAGTCCTATTTCACGGCCTCTGGAGTCACCCAGAGAAATCCAGATATTCCGCGCTACTTGTTCAGCCTGGATACGAACTACAGATTCTTCAATGTTCTAACGGTTGGATTGGGCGCCTTGTTTTCCGGGCAACAGATAGCAGAAGATTTTTCGTTCTTTCCCGCGAAATACGTCAGGCTCAACGATTATTGGGTATTGCGCACCTATGCCCGATGGCAAGTAAACGATCATCTGGCATTCACCTTCAGAGTAGAGAATTTGTCAGATCAGCGTTATTACACGACCATCGGATACCCTGCCCTCGGAACCGCTGTGTTTGGAGGAGCTGAAATCCACTTCTAACCAAGCAAAGCCATGCAACCGACACTCGACAAAACGCAGACCGCAAAATCGAGGACCGTGTTCGAATTAGGGAACGGCACCCTGGAGATATTTGATCTTGATCCGTCCGAGTCAGTTCTGTTCGAGTTATTAAAAGATCTGTTTGAAAACCATTGGGAGGAGATTGTCTTCGGAATTCTGATTCAGGGGGCAGCCTGGGAGATTAAGGCAGATCACAAGCCGGAGAGCGTCACTCTCCATGATGGATATTTGACGGTCGATTTTGGGCACTGGCACTTTCATATCTGTATCGGGGAGAACAAAGGCTCGAAAGCGCATCCCACCGAACCAGAGCTCAAGGCGCATCGCCAAACTTCGCGGGCAGAACTGTACCGCCAACTAAGCGAGAGTGGGACGCCTAATTACTGGGGGCTGCGTCTTTACAACGGTAAAGACGAACAACAACTGACCATCTTTCTTCCGAACCCGTTTCTGACACCTGAGATGCAGATCGCCAAACAACCCGATTGGTCACGATTAGCGCTCTGGGATCACCTTCGTAATCGGTGGCTTGGCTTATCGGAACCCGATCCTCTGGACCGGACTGGACTCAAATTCCAGCACGGGTAAACGATTACTACCAACCCTTCAAAATCGACACTTTCAGACAACTGATCATTATGAACCTGCTTAAAGCTAAAAACGCTTCCGTTTCACTACCTGAGACCGGCCTCGAAGGTCCCCCTTCAATCAATTCCCCGCGCGAATTTATCTGGCTCATCCTCTTACTCCTTTCGAGCCTCGTGTTTACCCTGGGATTTTCCTGCGCGACGCCGCTGGCAGCATTTGCAGCGATCGCAGCCGTGGCATTTAGCCGACGGGATGCGTTAATCCTCTGCGGAGGAGTCTGGTTCGTTAATCAAGTTGTGGGTTACATCATCCTCAGATACCCGTGGAACGTTAATTCAGTTAGCTGGGGCCTCGTCTTGGGCGGGGCGACCATGATAGCCAGCTTGTCTTCCGAATGGATCTACCGTCATAGCAAGACCCCCAATCTCCTCAGATTGGTAGCCGCTTTTATTACTGCGTTCGCCGTCTTTGAAGTTGCCCTTTTGGCAGTTGCCCTTTTCGTTCTCGGAGGAGTGCAAGACTTCGCGGCCGATATTGTGGTTCGAATCTTTGCGGTCAACGGCGGCGCTTTCGTTGGTCTTTTAGTGCTGCATTGGCTGGCTGTTACAGTGGGTTTAATTCCAACAAGTTCAGAAGCGCAATCGGGTACTGGTCGACGGGTGACCGCGGGACGTCCTGCGGCCTGAGTTCCCCCTGGGAATCCAGAGGTTGCTAGTATTCGGGAGAGCCTTTGGCCCCTGACGCAAAGATTCACGCAAAGCAGACTTTGCCCCATCTCCCCTTTTGCTGTGTCGGCCAGGGACGCAAAGGCGCAAAGGGGTAGAGGGAGAAACCCTGTCCGCTACACGGCAAAGACAAACAGTCCTGACAAAAGATCCAAAACTCATCTTGCTTCGAAATCTCTATTAATGCCATGGACATTTAGAGTTTTATCCTTTAAAACGGTTGTCGGTATGACCACAGACGAGGTTCTTGATGCCTTGGGCCGTTACACCAAAGACTCCAAGAGGAGCCATCGCGAAACGGCCGCTGAACTCGGGATCAGAGAGACTGTCCTCGGGGATTGGTTGGGGCGGAAAGCTCTCCCGGAAAAATCGGGACTAGCGAGAATAGCGGGTTTTCTCCGACGCGTGAAATACCTGTAATTTTCAGGGGTGCATTCGGCAGTGGAGGGACCGCCCTGAACATCCACGCAAGCCAAATCAATTCCTTAGTTTTCGGGCCGTTCGAAAACTCCCAAAGTTACTCCTCTTTGAACGGATCAACGAAGGAACGCCACAGACGAGGGCCAAACTCGATTTCTTCGTCGGTTAGCAGGCTTCGCTCGAAGTTGTGAACGGCGTCGATACAGGCTTCCGCTGGTCCTATCAACGTCAGATCTTGGTGCCATTTTCCGCTGGCCGAAGAGTTGGTCGAGCCCAGGACGCCGACTCGCCCAGCCTGGGACCAAATACGGCAGGTGCCGGGCTGCGACGCTAGCCTCATTTCGCCGCGGGCACGAATGAGCCCTCTCCAACCCTCTTTAACAAACGTCAGGAATCGGCTCGGATGGAGTGGACGCGACCCGTGAATTTCAACCCGGGCAAATTCAGGATCTGCAATTGCCCATTGCATCTGCAGGTTAGACTGCACCGCGATCGTTTCGTTTTCACTCAAGTTCACTCCTTTGCTGACGGCTAGGGAATTAATCTCGAGGCGCTCTAGTTTCGGATCCAGAATCGCTGCCTTCGGATTAAGTGCTCGGAGTAAGCGTACCGCTGCTGCCAAGCAGGCCGGATCCGTCTCCGCGCGATCAGCGATCACAACAGTATCTGCGCATTCTATGGACTTGGATAGGCTATGCGCGCGACTGCAAGCTCCCTCAGAATGCTGTTCATTGTTTTCCTCAGGTTCGGCAGCGGCGGCATCTGTCCAAAACGAGTCCGTCAGTCCATTGGCCGATAAGATGAGTATCGACCGAGTCAACAGCACCACACTTCCTAGATCGATTCCACCCGGGTATCGATGCTCCAGACAGTCGCGAACGCTGGGCAATTCGTCATTGCGGCCTAGTTCGACGACGATGTGGTCGCAGGCTTTTCCCCGGGCCATCGCGTTGAGCTCGATATAAAGATCGGCCCGAAAAGGGACGATCTGACCGGGCTGCGCGATATGAATCCGCTTGGCCTCAGCCCAACGGAAGTGGAGATGAGGATCCGTCATCAAAGGACGCCGTTCATGGTCGAAACTTAAGACGGTGAGATGATGCGGTCTGACCTCCGCAATCAATTTCTCGAGAACGAGAGCGCGCAGTGCTCGATCTGGTCCGGCTAATAAAATCACACGCGGAAGAGACTGAGGATTGGGTAGAAGCATACCGGAGAGGGTGCTTGAGGCGCGGAGCAGATGCAAGTAACTTGCAATAGTTGTTGCAAGTCATTTGCATATCAGGGAAAGTCCACCGCTACAATGAACCTCTCACTAAGACTTCCCGTAACCGTTCTTTCCGGATTTCTCGGTTCCGGTAAGACCACCCTGCTCAATCATATCCTCAACAACCGCGAAGGACGGCGTGTGGCCGTGATCGTGAATGATATGAGCGAAGTGAACATCGACGCAGCTCTTGTCCGTGATGGCGGCGCCGAACTCTCCCGGACTGAGGAAAAGCTAGTGGAAATGTCGAATGGCTGTATCTGTTGCACCCTGCGGGATGATCTCCTGCAGGAGGTTTCGCGGTTAGCAAGCGAAAAGCGTTTTGATTATCTTCTCATCGAATCGACCGGAGTCTCGGAACCATTACCGGTAGCTCAGACATTCACCTTTGCTGATGAGAATGGGTATAGCCTGGAATCGCTCACTCGTCTCGACACAATGGTCACCGTGATCGATGCCGCTAATTTTCTCACCCAGTTTCAAGATGCTGAGACCTTGGCAGAACATGATCTCGCTATTGGTGAAGAAGACGAACGAACCATCTCCGACCTGCTGATTGACCAAGTCGAGTTCGCTGATGTTATCGTAATTAACAAAATCGATCTCGTGACCTCCGAAGAACGCGCGCAACTGAATGCGATTTTAAGAAAGCTCAATCCCTCAGCGCGGATCGTTTGTGCTGAACGCGGAAACGTTCCTCTGGCAGAAGTTCTGGGAACCAACCGGTTCGATATGGACAAAGCACGAACCTCGGCCGGCTGGATCCAAGAATTAAACCAGGTGCATACTCCTGAGACCGAGGAGTACGGTATTGGCAGTTTCGTCTTCCGCGCCCGACGACCGTTTCATCCCGAACGGTTTTGGAATTTCATCCACAACGACTGGCCGGGACTGCTCCGCTCAAAAGGCTTTTTCTGGTTGGCGACTCGCAACAATGTGATTGGTGGCTGGTCACAATCGGGAGGTAGCGCAGAGCATCGTCCTATCGGAATCTGGTGGGCCGCAGTCCCGAAGGAACGTTGGCCAGCCGAACAAGAAGTTCACGACTATATCGCAAAGGAATGGCATTCACCGTACGGCGACCGACGTCAGGAGCTGGTTTTCATCGGTCAGGATTTACCCAAAGCCGAAATGTTGGCCACCCTTCAAGAATGTTTGCTTGATGATCAGGAGATGTCTCTCAGAGCGGACCGATGGGAGGAACGATTCTCGGATCCCTTCGCCTCTTGGAGTTTACAAGACGAAGAGGACGAGCACGCTCATTGATGACTAACTGGGCAGCGGTTCGATTCCACCTCGATCTGTCCGATCATCGATCTCCCCCATTCCGGGCGGTGAATACGCCTTACTCGCGTCGTCACAAACCAAGACCCAATCTAGGTTTTCTCCAACTGAAGGAGGACTGATTTCGAACCGGCGCGCCCGTGGGAGGGCACCCAAGTCAATATTTGTTCCGTTACGCGGATCGAACCACCAAAACTGAAATACCTCCCCGGAAAGCTTAGCTGGATCAAGAACGAAGCGCCGGCTTGCGGCCAGATAAACCATTCCGTAAGACCCATCGGCGTTCCGAGTCGCATTCGAATATTTCGAACCAGCTCCGGGTACAGCGTTACGAACACGGGTTGCGGCGATTAAAGAGTTGTCCGGAATACGAGTAAGGAACGGCCGGCTTTCCAGAAGAGCGCGAGCATACTGGACCTGATTCGCGCCGGGGCTGTCGATTGCATCGTACCAGAAACTGATCGGAAGGTTAACCCCTTCTCCGCGGCCAGGTTCATGCATTTGCCAAACCGAATGATGACCGTAGGTATGACCGAAGCTGCCAGCGAAAAGATCCCAATACAGAAAGCGTCGAATATCATGCGCGTTAGAGTACCCATGATCGACTGATCTAAAGCAGATCGGGTGATCTTCATATAAGGGTTCACCGTCGAGAACCGGTTTGATCGGCGTCTTTCCATAGTCAGCAGAAATCCGCGCCCAGGTCTTCGTCGTATCGAAGTGCCCGTTTTGGCGCATATTAAAATCGAGTAGTGGATCAGAATTTGGAAATGGCAGTGAAGAAGTCGAAACCAGATCATCGCCACCCCTGGGATGGAATGTGAGAAGGTGATTTCCGCCGTCTCCGCTCTTCAGTCCAGCTGCTAGTGCTCGCCAAATTTCGAACTGTTCGGCATCATCCACGGTGCGATCACCGCCGAGAATCCACACCAGGTTTGCCTCTCGATAACGGCTGCCTAGAAAGTGGCCGTACTCCCACGCATTCTGGGGTGTAAATATCGCCGGGCCGGCCCCATGGGTGTGCCCAACCTTGTCACCCCAGGTTGGCAAGATACCGAACCATAGGCCCACGGATTCCGCTTTCTGAAGAACCCAGTCAATGTGCTGAAAATACTCTTTATTCGGTTTGGCCGGATCTTCGTCAGTCAAAGGAAGACGCCCATAACGATTCGGTGTCCGGATACCGTTTTCCTCCGCGAGCACTACCGCCTGAATGATTGAGAACCGCTGGGCTTTACGTTTTTCCAAATAGTGCTCGGCGTCTTCGCGGGTTGATCGATGGAAAAGCTCCCATGCGGTATCTCCGAACCAGAAAAACGGCGAACCATCCTCATAAATAAGAAAGCGACCATTCGAACTAACTTTGAGCTTCTGCATTTTTAAATTTTCAAGGCGCCTGTCGCCGGTTGACAACCGAGTCGATGGCAACGGCGGCAACCAGGACTGCACCCAATACGATCCCCTGCCATTCCGATGAAAATCTCGAAATGATTAGAACGTTCTTCATCAACCCCATGAAAAAAACGCCGATCATCGCTCCCCAGATAGTTCCGCGACCGCCGGCCAAGCTGGCCCCACCGAGTATAACGGCGGTGATAGCTTGCAACTCGGCTCCGACACCTAAGGTAGACGTTGCGGTTGCAATACGAGATGCATAAAGAATTCCTGCCAGACCGGCCAGCGTCCCCATTAAAACAAATGAAAGAATCTGTAAGCGCTGAACATTAATTCCCGATAAATTGGCGGCCTTCGCATTACTTCCAATATAGTAGAACTGGCGAAAAACTCGCGTATACGACATCGCGTAATGCGCCAGCAAAGCGAGAATAATCAAGACCCATACCGGACTCTGCAGTCCCAGAAAGTCTGCCTGGCCAAACTGGGAAAAAGACTCGGGTAGATAGGTGATTCCCGGGCCTCCGATCAATAAGGCGATCCCCTGAAAAATTCCCATCGTACCCAACGTAGTGATCAGGGCGTTTACTTTTACCTTAGCAACGATGAAGCCGTTGAGAAATCCACCAAGCGCCGCGATCAAAAGTCCCCCGGCAACGGCAAACGACACTGGCCAGTTCCACACCTTCATCAACGCAGCTGTCACCACACCAATCATCGATGCCATCGACCCTACCGAAAGATCGAAGCTGCCTCCGATTAACATAATCATCATTCCGATCGCGAGAATCCCTTCGAAGGCCAGGTTTCGCACGATGGCGGAAAAGTTACGAAAATTGCCAAAAGAAGTGGGATAGAGAATCCAAAACAGCACGATCGTAAAAATCGTCACGCCGGCCAGCGCCAGCTCGCGCGAAAAGAAACCGCGTCGCCGAGCAGCCTTGTTTTTAACTAAAGGGTCGGAGATCTGGACATCAGTATTCAGCATCACATTTTAGTTCCTGGTTAGTGAAGCTAATCGCATGATTGACTCTTCGGTGGCATCCCGCCGGCTTAGTTCTCCGGTGATCGTTCCTTCACGCATGACGTAAATCCGGTCCGAAATATCCAGAATTTCTGGGAGATCAGACGAGATGGCGATAACCGTGGCTCCCTGGCGAGAAAGGGAATAGAGCAGCTCGTGAACTTCCGCCTTCGCACCGACATCGACGCCGCGAGTCGGCTCATCTACGATTAAAATCTTTGGATTCACCAAAAGCCATTTCGCAAGAGCAACCTTTTGCTGATTACCTCCGCTCAAACTCTGCACGTTTTGGCTAGTGGTGCGACAGGCGATCCGCAACGACTTTCGAAATCGTTCCGCAACCGCAACTTGTTCGCGCCAGTTCAGTCGAAATTCACCAAAACGACTAAGACAAGCGGCGGCGACATTTTCAGCGATGGTCATTTCTAAGAACAAACCGCCCTCCTTACGATCCTCGGCGACATAACCGATTCCCGCGGCGATTGCTTGAGTTGGCGACTTAATCTCAACCGGCTTTCCTCTAACCCAAATCTCGCCGGCTCCTCTGGGACGAACTCCAAAGATCGCCAAAGCAAGTTCGGTTCGCCCAGCGCCGGCCAAGCCAGCCAAGCCCACGATTTCTCCCTGACGAGCATTGAACGAAATCTCTTTCAATAAAGGTTTCGTTGCCGATTTTGGATCGCTCAAGCTACGAACCTCCAAGAAAATAGGGTTACCCGCCGCAACTGCGTCTTGGTGTCTCAGTTGCAGACTTCGTCCAACCATTCGCTGAATGAGATCGTCTGTGCTGGTCTCGGCCAGCGGCAGGGTGCCTTGATTTTCCCCGTCTTTCAGGACGGTAACGCGATCCGCGATCTGGAAAATCTCCCTTAACCGGTGCGAAATGTAGATGACTCCCACCCCGCTCGCCTTGAGTTGCCGAATTACCTCGAACAATCCCTGCGTCTCTCGTTCGGTTAAGGACGAAGTCGGTTCGTCAAATATAACGATTGCCGGGCTAAACGACAAAGCCTTCGCTATCTCTACTAACTGCTGTTGCGCGGGTGATAGCTCCTCGACGCTGGTCCGAGGATCTTCATCCAGCCCGGCCCTTTTCAGTAGAAGGCGAGCTTCTTCGTAGAGACGGTTCCGGTCGATCCGGCCAAATCGTTTCTCCGGTTGGCGGGCCGCAAAGATATTCTCAGCGATACTAAGCTGCCCAAACAAACTGCGTTCTTGGAAAACGATGGCAATGCCGAGTCGTTGGGCAGCTTTCTCGTCAGGAATAGTGAGATTTGTGCCGCGTAACCAAACCGTTCCTGCGTCCGGCTGATGAACGCCCGCCAGGATATTCATCAAGGTGGATTTACCCGCGCCGTTCTCACCAACTAACGCGTGGACCTCGCCGGCGGCGAGATGAAAGCTAACGTCTTTTAAAACGACATTGCCTTCGAAGCTCTTCCGAATGCCATCCATCGAAAGCAGCTCTACTTGATCTCCCGGCATCTATGATTTCATGAATAGATCGACAGTTTCTTTGGTGACGGTGTAGGTCCCGGTATTGTAATTGATCGGAATCGAAACCACGCCGGCGGCCTTATCATCTTTTGTGAACTGCAGTTTAGAATGCCGCATGTCATACAATGCTTTAACGCCCTGGAACGTAAACAACTCGCGCTTCTGGCCGACCGCCGCGGTCAACACTCCTTCTTTCACCAGACGCAGGTGCTGCGGCTCGGCGTCCACGCACGTCGCCACCAGTTTGCCGCTCAGTCCTGCTTCCTTAATGGCCTGCCCAAAGCCGGGCCCACTCTCTGAATCGAAACCTGCCATACCGATCAGATCCGGATTCGCTTGAATAACCGCTGCAGCCACTCGCGCTGCTTCGGCCTGATTTCCTTTGTCCTCCTGCGGATCCATACAAGTTAAACCTGCTTTCTCTGCAACCGATCGGAAACCTTTGAATGCTTGTTGATCGATATTCTGTTCGATCAGGCCCAAAAGGGCGACCTTTCCCTTTTTGCCGTTGAGCGCCTTCACCATGGCTTCCGCCTGTCGAACTCCCAGATCAAACCAATCGGTCCCGATAAACGAGCAGCGTTTGCTATTCGGCACATCCGCATCGACACACACCACGGGGATGCCGGCTTCAATCGCACTGTTGATCGCCGGAATCAGCGCACTTGGATCCCAACCGACTACCATCATGCCGGCAGGCTTGCGGGCCGTGGTCTGTTCCACCGCCTCAACTAAACCACGTATATCAACACTGTTAGGACCAGCAATGGTTACCTTAACTCCCAGTGTCTCTCCTGCGAGTCTCAGCGCTGGATGGTCATGCGCCACAAAAAGCGGGAGGTTCGCGTTGGCAGACAGCCAGACGTACTCTTCATTGCTACTACCACCTGCATCGGAGTTGGTCTTCGATTGGGGGAAAGCGTTTTCCGATCCGGCCACACCAGCCAATAGGGTGGCGCCCGCCAACACGCCGGCCGAGCGTATGGCTTCTCGTCTGGTAAGGCTATTTTCACGAGGTCTGTTCATTTTATCAGGGGGATACTATCTGGGTTAATTTTTACATCTCAGGTTACTTCATTTTGCAAAGTTCCAATTTGATCGGCTTCCAGGCGCACAACGTCGCCGGGATGTAGGAAGACAGGCGGCTTGCGAAAAACGCCGACTCCGGCTGGCGTACCGGTGCTAACCACATCTCCCGGCTCTAAAGTCATTCGTTGGGAAAGGAAGCCGAGAAGCTGAGGAAGACTGAACAACCAATCTGCGGTTGAGCCATCTTGCATCTTCTTTCCATTAACGAACGTCCTAAGCCCGATCCGGTCGGGACGCGGAATCTCGTCTCGAGTAATCACGCAAGGCCCGATCGGACAAAAGGTGTCGAAGTTTTTTCCCAGAGTAATTTGACTGTTCCGAAACTGGACATCCCGGGCAGAAACATCGTGGAGAATGGTGTAACCGAAGACGTGGTCGAGCACCTCTGATTCAGGAGCGCACGTCATGGTCTTGCCGATCACGGCCGCGAATTCAATCTCGTAATCGACTTGTTGCGACAACCGCGGGTATTTGATGGATTGGTTAGGCCCAATCACAGCAGACGGCATCTTGGCAAAAAAGAAGGGCTCTTCCGGCAAAATCGCATCGGGGTTCTCGTCGAGATGAGACCGATAGTTAATGCCCGAACAGAGAATCTTACCCGGCCGGGGAATCGGCGCCAACAGCGGCAATTCATCCAGATCGCGCACCCACTTTGAATTCCGCGGTGAGCTCAGCTTCTCCTCGATAACGGGTGAAAATCGCGAAAAACCGGTAATCAATTCAATGGCGTTGCCGGGAAGGTCCGGAGCAGCCTCTGTGAGATCCAAAACCGTATTATTGCCAGGCAAAGCAACTGCCAACCGGGAAGTTCCATTAAACTGAAAAGAATACAGACGCATAGATCTAACTCAGTGCGGAACGAGAACGCCCTTGTGTAGGTGAGCCGGATTTTTCGCGATCTGCTCGAATACAGCAGGCGCAGACCAAAGATCGAACTCGGTCGCGATTTCCGGGTATTTGATTTTACCGCCAGCCAGAAGGTTCAGCGCCTCCTCGAAGCAACCCGTTTCAGTCCGAGAACCAAAAATGGAGAGTTCTTTGCGCGTAAATTCCAACCCGGCGAAGCTGACCTGCACTCCCTTGGCAACCAGACCGACAATCACAATCCTTCCACCCGAAGCCACCAGATTCACGGTGGACTGCATCACAGTAGGGTTACCGGTTGCTTCAACCACTACGGGTGCGCCTTCACCGGCCGTTTGTTCTAGAACAGTTTCAGCCAATCGCTCGCCCGACCTAATGGTTTCCGCTCCCAGCTTCCTTGCAACTTCCAAACGTGAATTGACAATATCGGTAGCGACTACGCGCGCGTTATGGTTTAGAGCGACCTCGATAATCGCAAGTCCAATGGGACCGCAACCTAATACGAGCACATACTCCGATGCGTTGATCTGACCACGCCGGCAGGCGTGAATACCGATAGTAACCGGTTCGGCAAATGAAGCATTGAACGGGGAAATCCCATCCGGAACGACATGAACATGGCTGGCTGGTGCTGAAACCCACTCCGCGTACCCTCCCGGTCGATGCACACCGATGATCTGTAGATTGGCGCAACAGTTTGGTTTACCTACTCGGCACGGATAACATTTTCCACAGCTCAAGAACGGCTCAACTACCACCAATTGTCCTAAGGAAATTGTTTCTACCTCACCTCCTTTATCGATAACAGTTCCGCAGATCTCGTGTCCGCCAATCACTGGATACTGAATGTAGGGATTTTTCCCGGAGTAGATGTAAAGGTCACCCGCGCAGATTCCGGCGGCTTCAACCGCGATTTTCACATCTCTCGGACCAAGCACTGGGTCCGGCCATGAGCCCAATCGAAGCTTGTTGGGGGCATCAAATATCGCAGCTTTCATTTTATCTCAAAGGATTGCCCCGGCGATAAGACCACTGATTTCGGGACTTTTGCGCCCTGCCGTTTCGCCTCGGCCAGATATTGATGGAATTCATCAATTTCAGGACAGGAAGGATTGATGTAGTGGCAAGGAAACACCGTTTCCAGTCCGAGCCATTGGGCCGCCAGAGCTCCTTCCCGCGGACTCATCTCTGCAGTAACCATTCTACCTGGCATAGGAAAACGATGCAGAATCTCCACCGGATTGGCGATTCCCACACAGCCAATAGTTGGGTGGTATAGCTCCGCCTGAAGCTTCAGATCCGAGAAAATAGCGGTGTCCCCGTAGTGATAGAAACGGATCTCGGGCGCCAGAGTAATGATGAAGGCCATCGGCACACCACTCGCGAAAGTGCCGTCCGGCATCCGGATCTGAGACCAATGGTGACATTCGACCGGTTGGACATTGATTTCATTAACTTCAACCGCGATCCCCCAGGTCGTCGCCCTGATCTGGCGAGCCGGCACGCCCTTCGCTACGAGATAAGCTTTTACTTCTCCGCCGCAAACAACCGGAGCGCCTGTCCTCAGGGCAAGTGCTTCGGTATCACCCAGATGATCTGCGGCAGCATGAGAAACGAGAATGAGATCGGGCGGAGTCAACTGATGGGATTTGACTGGACTGCCGGGATTCTCGTCTAGGAAGGGATCTACCAGAATGCGCCGCCCCTTGCAGTCGAGCAACTCGTAAGCCGCCACTCCAAAATAGCGAATTGTCACACTCATGAAAGTCCGAGGTTAGTTACCGCGAGTAAGCTCCGGCCATCAGCTAAAGCTGGCTTCCATTGCCTTCACCAGGTTAAACATTGCCCGGTTATAGGACGTCGAAATGCCAAAGCGCACTCCAGCTTCTACGATCGAGCCGTTGATTACATCAATCTCCGTCCTGCGCTTATTCTCGATATCCTGAAACATTGAACCCTTCGTATTCGGGGCGAGGCGCTGCAACAGAGCGGCAATGCCGGCCCACCTTTGATCGAAGTCCAAGTTGATCTGCTGCGCACCCGCTACCTCAACCACCTCCCGCAACAGTTCCTTCATCAGGTCCTGCATCTCGGGGCTTTTCAAAAGTTGATCAGCTGTGACCCGTGCAAGTACCGAAGTCGGGAGCGTGACGGCATTAAGGGCCAGTTTTGACCATATCTCCTTTAAGACTTCTGAGGACGCTTCGACCTTCAGTCCGGTCCCAGAAAGAAACCCGGCTACTTTGTTGGCCCGTTCACTAGGCCTTCCGTCCAACTCGCCCAGAAAAGTTGGTCCTTCTCCGCCATGCCGGACTCGGCCTGGTCCTAGCACGGTCGCGCTGTGATAACTGACTCCAACGAGTACTTTCTCGGTCCCTACAATACTGCTGATTCGCGCGGCGTTGCCCCAGCCATTCTGAAGTGAAAGCACGATCGAATTTTTACCGAGCACCGGCAGCGCACTCCTGACAGCAGCTTCCGTGTGATAGCATTTAACAAAGACAATTAACAGATCTACTATTCCAAGGCTCGATACGTCAGTTGTGGTAGTGATCCGGACCGTCTTTTCGTTCCCGTCTTTGTCCAATAGCAGAAGGCCATTAGACGTGATCGCCTCCACGATCGGTTTGGAGATATCAACCAATACGACGTCAGCGCCGGCAGCCGCCAGATAACTTCCAATTATGCTACCCATGGCGCCGGCTCCTAAAATCGCTGTTCTCATGATCGCTTTTCGAAAGAGAAGAAAATGAAACTCGATGCTTGGCGGCAGCTAAATTACCCGCATTCGCGCGCATCGCTTTGGCTGCCATGGAGAATCATTTAGCCTGTTTGGAACTGAAAGAAACGTCGCGCGGAAACGGCTCGGTTCTCCAGTCGGTCGGGCTCCTCCCCGCATACTTCCGAAACGCTTTCGCAAAATCGTGCTGATGCTCATAGCCCAACTGATCGGCGATCTCCTTGATAGTGAGCGGTGTTTCCAACAGCAGATTGGTCGCTTTTTGCATTCTCAACCGGAACAGCAACTGAGTCGGTGAGACACCGAAGACGTTTTTAAACCGGTGCCTGACCGAATCGTAGTTAGCCACCCTGCCAATCTGATGAACGAACTCCTGTGACCGGCCAACACACTCGTGAACGATGTGCCAGAGATGCAGGACGTCACTATCGGGTTCAACCGGCAACAGATCCTGATTCTGCTCTCCTTCGATCCAACGGCCGAGATTAACCAGCAATAATTGGAGCCAAGCCTCTTCGCCCAGGTGATTGTTAAGTAAGCTTTGGGTGTGCTCGTTAAACAATTTGATGAACAACCATTTGAATGCAGAAGTTTGTGCCTCGGTCAGGCGCCAGATTCTCCGGGTGGCATTCGGTTCTGACAAATATTTTAGCTGCTCACATAAAGACGAGGTGAAGTGGATCACCCAGAACCGAGGCGTTTGCCGGCTGGAGTTCCAATGCCCGTGCCGCTCGCCGGGAAGGAACAAATAGAGCGTGTTGGGCAAAGAAGTAAGCTTTCCCTCGGCGCACCCATTGATCGTTGAATCATCCGTGACCAGTGTAAACTCGGGGAATGGATGTGAATGGTAATCGCAGGACGCGCCTGGCGCGGAGCGCAGGCATCGCAGCGAGAGGATTCTCGTGCTGGGCGAGGGATCAGTCAGTGGATGGGAGTACATGAGGGCGATTTAGTTTCGACGAACTGACTCCTACGCGCCCTAGCCAAAAAATGTTAGGTTCAGCCTCCATTCCGGATTTTACAAATATCCTGGACACTCTCCCGAAGCGCCCCTAAGGAAATGACTTCCCTCCAGTCGTCGCGGAAAATCCGTTTCATGTTTTGTTCAACGGCTCGCTTGGCGCCATCGGAAACCGGAAAACCGGCAAAGCCAAAAACAATTGCGAGTTCCGTCCTGATATGCCCCAAGCAGAAGTCGCGAGCCGCTTGTTCGGGAATTCCATGCTTTGCGGCTTCATCCATGGCCTGCTTCATGATCATGACGCAGGTCAACATTGTAGATTCGACGATAGCCGGTTCCAGAATGGCCATTTGTTCAACAGAGATTCGATGCAAACGAAGGATCGGTGCGAACATATGGGCGGCCAACTGTTCGCCCAGCGCATAGTCCCCTTCCGGTCCATGAAAGAGTGCACATACCACGCTCTGCGGCAGCGTCCCTCGCCCGCCAAACCAGTCGGAATCTGAATTAGCAGGAGACGCATCCGTAAAAAGAGGCGGATGGCACGGATGGGCAACGAAATAGGTAAGATCGTTACGGATCGGCATGGCTCCCGCGTATGCGGCAGCCGGATCCAGACCGAATACCATCGTGCCCCGATTCAACTTAGGAACAAGTTCGTGTGTGACTTCGCCAATCGCGGCGTCCGGAATCGCCAGAATGACTACTTCGGCTCGATTGACCGCCTCCTCAAGGCTGGTCACCTGAATTTGCTCTTCCGCCAAGCTCTTGCGGCCGGAGTCACTGATCTCGACATAATCGATCGAATATTCCCGCCGGGGACGTAGATTTGCGGTAAGCCGGCCGCCCATTTTCCCGCCGGCGCCAAGAAGAGTAATGTTCATCATTAATGGTAGTTAAAGTTGAAAAAGGGTAGATGGATCACCGCAGTCATTGCTTAGTCACGCAATCGTACTGCCCAGTTGGATGGTCCGTTTCGAGCGGGCCGACTCATAGGAGGCGAAGACCAGCTTTAACGTTTTTAAATTGTCCGCCCCGCTCGTTTCGCCTTCGGCCATCCCTCTCAAAGCTGCGGCTAGATTGCGATGGCATTCGACGATGCTGTCATGAACGATGGCATAGTTCGCGTCTGCCCAAGAATAAGCGGCGGGCGGGAACCGTTGTGCCCGCGTTTCTTTGCCGTCAGTCGTTTTGACCCAATAGTCGGATGTAAGTTGCGCTGACCCGTGAGTCCCCTCGACCAGAACCGAGGTCTCCGGGAATGGGTCAAACTCTAGCTTGGTTGCAAAACTTAAATTGCAACAAACCATCATGCCGTTCGCCATGGCGAGAAGAACCGTGGCGACGTCTTCTCCGGCAATATTTGGCGTGATTTGTTGCGTCAGACAGGTCAGGCTCACCGCTTCTCCAAATAAAAAGCGCGCCGCATCCAGGAGATGGACACCCAAGTCCGCCAGGATTAATTCAGGCGTATTACGGAGAGACGGTTGATTATCGAAGACCGGAAAGTTGCAATTAAAGTCGATGCGGGCGCGAAACGGTTGCCCGATGACCCCAGCGTCAAGAACGCTCCTTAGCTTTCGAATCGGCTTTTGCCACCGCCAGTTCTCATGGACGAAGAAGGGAACCTGTCGTTCGCTGCAAAGCCGGACCATGTCTTCGGCGGACGCCATTTCCGTCGCCATCGGTTTTTGACAGATCACAGGAATACCCAGATCGCTAGCGACATTCACTAACTCCTGGTGTGTCTCCGGACCCGTCACGATATCGACCGCATCTGGCCGGATCGCTTGCAGCATTTTCGCCGGTTCCTGGTAGCACAACGGAATATTAAACTGAGCGGCAATCGATTTGGATCGATCCTTATCCCGATCACACACCGCGACACAAGTCACCCCCTCGATTTCGCGCCAAGCTGGAATCTGGAAGCGACTCCAAAATCCGCAGCCGATGACAGCAATCCTAATCGGGGTCATGGTCGCGCGATTTTAGGGCAGGCCGGCAGCAATCGCCTAGAATGGCCCGATCTTTTTCTTGAATGATTTTCACCTCGCGAGTCAAGAAGTGCGCTAGCCTGATCCGGACGCCAACGGCGTGCTTTGGTGGTGGCGCGGTTTTCGGACGGCACTTGGCACCTGACCAAAAGCAGCCTTGAAACGGCGATCCAAATGGCTCTGATCGGAGAAACCGGTCTGGAATGCAATCTCTGCGATGGTCAAAGAACTGTCTTTCAACAATCGAAATGCGTGCGAGAGCCGGACGTGAGTGACATAGTTGCCTAGAGTCATCCCAGCCACTCGCTTAAAGAGTTTCATAAACTGCGGCTGGCTCATATTAGCCAGAGACGCACCTTTCTTGAGGGTCAATCCTTCCGTATAATTCTCGGACACATATTCGAACACGGGGCGCAACCGAGCCGCCCTGTCCTGCTGGCGGATCAACTCGGAACGGAGCACTTCGACCGCGCGAAATTGCTGAGCTAACAGGTATAGCAGATGCAGCAAGTGCGCTTTACAACCTGCCTGATAGTAAATCGAGCGTCCGAAGTAGCACTGGAGCAGCTCCCCAATGGTGTGATGCATCTGGGCCAGAAATGGGGAATTCTGCCGAACCACGTGCGGTGCATCGCTAGGTCGAAAATAGAACGGAAGAAGAAAATAATAATCGTGTGAAGGAGAGCCAAGACTGTAGACAAATTCCGGTAAAAAACTGATTACAATCACTCGAGATTCGAACCCGGGATAATCGACGGTCATATGCAGACGTAAATTGTCCACGATCAAAATTTCGCCAGGTTGAAGTTCTACATCTTGCTCACCCATTCGCATACGCGTCACTGCGTCCAAGGGCAGAAACACTTCGAGTCGCTCATGCCAGGTCAACCCTGGTGTGTAGTCCTTGTGGCGGTAGTGAAAGAGACGCAAAACAAATGGAAACTCTCGGTCCAGGGCCTCATCGTACCGCCCCGTTCGGTCCATCTGGATCCTATGAGGCTGAAATTGCAGGTTGGCTGCCCTTTGCCATAGCGAACTTTGCAGGTTGGCTGAATGGTCAGCCCCCATCGGCGAAGGCATTTGTCGAGCAGACTTCTTTCGAGGCGCCATCACTATTCGGGATTCGGACGAATCAAGGCAATACTCATGCCCGGAATATCGATCTGGCAACTTCCCGCCGTTACTGGATACGCCTCGATCTTCAAGGGCAGGTCACTTCTAATTGAGTCAATATTTGCTTCGCTGAGAAAACGCAACCCCAGAGTCTGAGCCAAACTTCGACAACGTACCTGCTTCGCCATTCTTTCAATATTAGCTATCAGATATCGTCTGGCGCCATTGACATCTCGCAATCCGATAACTGCCAGTCCATCGGGCGCGGCACCAAGAGCAAGTACGGAAGATGCCCCAGCCAAAAACTCGAATACGTAGTACATCGGAAAAAGCTCGTTGGGAAAAGATTCAAACCGGTCCGGAAGCAGCGAACCTCGGCCAGTCTCCATCAGCCCGCGCCACCCGGTGGTTTCAAAATAAGTTAAGGCAGCAACTCCGTAACAGCGAAGCAGCGTCGCCAGCGAACCGGCCGTCCAACAAGCTCCTATCAACGTTCTCTGACGGGGGTCCACTGAACTCGGAAGTCTCCCCGATGTCTCCTGGATGACGACAGTGGCATTCGGATTAAACCTTGGCCGTAACGTTATCGGCGATAAGAATAAACCGTTAGGGGAGATTTGGAGTCCACTCTCAATCGTTGTCGATTGAGCCTCCAAATTCTCCATCAACGTCCGATCATCGAAAGCGTGGACCTGTGGATTCATCGAATAAGCCGCGGGATAGGTTCTCGGTGGAGGAGTCCGATTCAGCTCGGCGAAATAGGCGTTTGTGCCTGCCACAATCCGGAGCCCGTCCAGGATCTTACCGGCAAGACTGAGCCACTGCTCCGAAACGGAAGACTCCTTCTCGTGAAATATTAAGCAGTGACGAACCATCTCGCGGTCAACCACTTCACAGAAGTTCTTTAGCTCTTGGGAAGCGTCGTTGGTAAGAAACAAGGCCACCTCTAACCCTGCGCCCAGTACCCTGGCTTGGCTTACCGCCATCTGATAAACGGCCGGCCAATCAGGCTGCGCCAAATAAAGATCGACCCTCAAATGGTGCAATTGCAGCCTGCGAAGCCGGCTCAATTCAATCTCGCTAAGCTCTTCTCTGTGACTCGCCACGCCTAAACCCAAAGGCGGTACCGGGAGTTCAAAATGGCTTTCCAGATCAATTTCTGATTCAGTTCGATTCGCAAAAACCAAAGGCTGTGGGCTTCGAATCTCAAGAACCACCTCTTGATCCACCATGGTGCCTGCCTCAATAACGACCGGAAACGGGTTTGCTAATGGTGTGCAGTAAGTCTTGAAAGAAGCGTCGGTCCAGTTTCGCTGATCTTCTGTCTCAAAGATGTCTCCCCAAAAATGCAGCTCCGCCTCAACCTGGGCGTTGGCGTGCGGCCACCAACGCAGGGTTCTCAGGTTCTTGAAAGGCTGATGTGGAGAGATTTTTCTTGGAAAGAATCCGTCTACCCAGCGACCGTGCGGATCTTCAGTAATACAAGCCGCACCGGCGCATTCCCTAACCGGATGAAGAATGCATAGGCCGATTCGGTTCTTTCGGAAGCGAGAGCGGGCTTCGCCGTGAAATTGAAAGGTAAGTCGCGGGCCTTTCGCTTCGACTGAACCTGACCACCAAAATTCAATACCGGTATCTTCGCACCGCGCCTCGAAGTTTAGTCGGAAAAAATCGGGCTCCACTAGGATTTCACGAACTTCCACGCGTGGTTCAATTGTATTCCAGTTCTCGTCCCGTACTGCACCGTAAATCGCTCGGACAATCTCCACATCACCGTGAGTTATCCGGCGCAAAAAGCCGGTACTTGTTTCGAAATCACATACGAATGCATTAGTAGCGAGCTGAATCGTCGAGTGGTCTGAAGTCGGTAGCATGACGGCGGAAACAACAATCGAAATAAAAGCCCTAGCGGTTTAACAGCTATCTCAGCTTCCAGACGGCTCAACAGAAAAACCGATCTGTTTTCCAATCCGGCGAGAGAACTTTCCATTCTGGCTACAGACATTGATCCCGATTGATTTATAAACTGGAAAGCAGATCAGACACCCCCCAGAAAGCTTATGAAACGTTTGGTTTTTCTCCTTCTTTTGGCGCCTTTGACAGTATTAGCTCTGACGTTCAGCGCGTACGGGCAAAAGGCCTATAAAATCGCACTATCTAATTCATTCTACGGCAACACTTGGCGTAAACAGATGGTGGATGTCATGCAGAAAGCTGCGAATGAAGCGAAAGCACAAGGAGCAATTTCCGACTTCGTGGTTGATAACGGAGACGGAACCGCAAACACGCAACTCGCGCAGCTGAACAGCCTGATTTTGAGTCACCCCGATGCCATTCTCATCAACGCGGCTTCTCCCACGGCGCTTAACGGGGCCGTTACTCAAGCTATACAGCAAGGAATCAAGGTGATCATTTTCGACTCTCTGACGACTGGCACCGACGCCTATCAGCTCTCGTATGACGTTTCCAGCTGGGGCGAGATTGCAGCCAAATATGTTGTCAAACGGTTGGACACCAAAGGCGGAAATGTGCTGATAACGCGCGGAGTCGTAGGTTCTCAGCCGGAGCTACTAATCTATAATGCGGTCAAAGATGTCTTTAAAGAACATCCCGAAATCCATGTTCTGGGAGAGGTAGATACGGAAGCTGACAATGCCAAGGCCCAGAGTGCAGTTGCCAACCTGCTACCCAGCATGGCTAAAATCGATGCAGTTCTGACCGAGGGCTCCTACGGTGTCGTGCAGGCCTTTCTCGCAGCCGGGAAACCGGTTCCAATCGTCGTTGGAAACAATCGGGCTGAGTTTATCCGATGGTGGATCGACGAAAAGGCTAAGAATGGGTACCAAACCATCAGCCTCGGCAGTGAACCCAGTATCGGCGCTATCGCATTCTGGCTTTCTATCCATATCCTGCGAGGCGATAAAGTTCCGGAAATGAAAGAACATCCTTATCTTCTGCCTCTGGTCGCAGTCACCAACGACACGGTTGAACAATTTAAGGATATTCAGCCGGGTACTGTCATCGCGCAGACATATGACGACCAATGGGTTAAGGAGCACATTCTTAGTAAGCAATAGGGCTTGGACCGATGTCAGCTACTCGCCCGAACCCCCAAAAACTCGGACACATTGGGACCGCCGCTGTTAGAAACAATCCGATTCCCGGCGCTGACCGCGAGGCCACGCTCGCACTCCAGGAAGTCTTACGCACCGCTGCGTAATGGAACATTTGTTTGGGTTATCCTCTATAGCCAAACGCTACGGCGCCACCAATGCGCTGAAAGGGGTTTCACTCACGGTCAATCGTGGAGAGGTCATTGGACTAATTGGAGCAAATGGAGCCGGCAAGAGTACCGTTACCAGGATCCTTGCCGGCGTCACTTTCCCTGACTCGGGTGAACTGTTTCACGATGGGCGCTTGATCGATCCCTCGGCCTACTCGCCCGCAGTGGCGAGCCGGCTTGGCATACGAGTCGTTTACCAGGAACTTTCGCTTTGCACGAATCTCTCGGTTTTTGAAAACTTCTGGGTCGAGCAGCACCTAGCAATCGGTGGAGGAATTGGATGGCGCAAGCGCGCCCTGACAGCCACTCAGCGCGCGCTAGATGACATCTTCCCGGGTCACGATATCGATCCACGCGTGCGACTGGGTAGACTTTCGATTTCTCAGCGACAGATGGTCGAGATATGTCGCGCAGTCACCATGAAGGATCTGAGTTTGCTGATCCTCGATGAACCGACCTCTTCGCTGGGAACGTCTCAAACCGCCCAATTGACTTCTCGGATCGAGATGCTCAAAGCACGTGGCATCTCAGTTCTGTTTATTTCCCACCGGCTTGGTGAAATTATCCGGATTTCAGATCGGATTGTCGTAATGCAGGACGGAGCAAAGGTGTGGGAGGGGCACAATTCTAACATCGATCAGCGGATCTTGGTAGAAAAGATGACCGGCGAAGGTCGAAACGCGTTAGAACTTTCTTCGACGGCTCCAACTAGAAATAAACCCATTGGAAAAGATAGAAATATCTTTATCCGGACTAGCCGGCTTTCAAGTGATGGACTTTTCGATATAAATGCCGAATTTCACGGCGGCGAGCTTGTCGGGATTGCGGGGCTGGACGGAAATGGTCAACGCGAGTTTCTAAAGGTCCTTTTTTTTTCTCGCAAGGGCGCTAAGGGAGCTATCGAAAAGGCAGGACGTTTTGCTTACGTCACCGGCGACCGGAAGAAGGAAGGCATCTTCCCCATGTGGCCGATTTCCGACAACATGAGCATCGTCGAGGTGAACAAGGCCCCACTTTTTGGAAGCTTAGATCTGCGCAAGCTAGCGGCGAAAGTCCATGAGTGGTACACGAATCTGTCAGTCAAAGCTGAAGGTCCAAAGGCGCCCATATTATCACTTTCTGGCGGCAATCAGCAAAAGGTACTGGTAGCACGAGCGCTCCTCGCTGAGGCCGACGTGATCATCCTCGATGACCCGACGAAGGGAGTCGACATCGGGACAAAAGAGCAGATGCACCAACTCTTCAAGAGAGCCGCGGACAACGGAAAGCTGCTTGTTTGGTACAGCACGGAGGATGAGGAGCTTGTCTGCTGCTCCCGCGTACTGGTCTTACGGTATGGACAAATCGTCGAGGAATTGAAAAACGGCGAGATACGTAAGGATAGAATTATTGAGGCGAGCTTTCACGGTGAGAACCTCGCGAAGCAAGCCGGAAGACGCGGGAACAAGGCGAAACGCCGGGGAAATGAAATTCTGATTCCGCTTGGGGCAATGATTGCGGTGTTGCTTTTGAGTAGCGCGCTCCAGCCCGCAGTGCTTTCCCGATTTGGTGTCGATCTGCTCGTGAAAGCCTCGATTCCCCTGGTCTTCGCTGCGCTTGCCCAGATGTACATCGTCGGCCTAAGCCAGATTGATCTCGGAGTGGGCGCATACATGGGCCTCGTCGGCGTCATTTGTGCCACCATATTGCGGCAGCAGTTCCTGTTGGGACTCGGCCTTATCGTATTAACCATGGTTGGGTATGGTTTAATCGGCGCCCTGATCTACCTTAGAAATATTCCCTCGGTCATCGTCACTATGGGAATGTCGTTTGTGTGGATTGGGCTAGGTTACACTTTACAACCGGGGCCGGGCGGTCAACCGCCGGATTGGCTGGCACAGATTTTTAACGTGCAACTAATTATCCCTGAAAGCGTCCTCATTATCTTTGCCGCCGGTCTTTCATCATTCCTCTTCTATCGTTCTCGATACGGAACTGTCCTTCGCGGTTTTGGAAATAACTCGGCCGCGGTCGAGCGAAGTGGCTGGTCTAGCCTTAAAGCACACATCGCGGCCTACGTCATCGCCAGTTTCTTCTCGGTCATCGGCGGAATGGCTATGACAGCTTCTGCAGCCGGCTCAGATATCAATGCCACGGCGTCGTACACCTTACTCACCGTCGCAGCGGTAGTTATTGGCGGTAGCGAACTAGTCGGCGGCATTGTATCGTCGTTCGGCACTGTCATTGGCGCCATCACGTTGTCCCTGATTGGCGCACTAGTTGGTTTTCTTAGACTTGACTCAAGTTACGTAACCGCGGTCCAAGGGGGCGTCTTGATTGCGATTCTGGCGATCCGCCTTCTGCGAAAGGGTGAAGAATGAGGTTCGGATCTACATCTGTGCCGCTCAATCTAAAAGTAGTAAAGGAGATTCCCTGGATCTGGGCAGCGGGCGGTTCGCTGGCAATGTGGATCGCCTTAGGATTATTCGCGCACAATCTCAACCTCGAAAGTTTGATTGCTACAAGCACGAACGCTTCGTTCCTTGCGATTGTCGCGCTCGGGCAAATGTTGGTCATCACGACTGGTGGAGGAGCCATCGACCTCTCGATTCCGAATGTAATTACGCTATCGGCTTTTCTTTCTGCCGGCATCGCTTCAGGCAGCAATTTGAATGCGGTCTACGCCGTACCGGTTGTTCTCTTAATCGGTGCTTCGATCGGCGTTGTTAATGCGTTTACAGTGCTTGCACTCCGCATACCGCCGATCATCGCAACCCTCGGAACAGGCTACGTCATAACGACGGCGGTGTTGATCTACAATCAACATTTCACAACGGCTTACGTCGCTCCTGTCTTGATGCACATTGCCCGCGACCGCGTCTTTGGCACCATCCCACTGGTGTTGCTCATCACGGTTGCAATTGTGATAGCGCTTAGCTTGATGTTAACTCGGACACGTTATGGGAAATGCCTGACTGCGGTGGGCCAGAATCTCGCTGCGGCGAGACTTGCCGGTCTACCAGTGAATCTAATCCGTGGCGTCGCGTACGTTCTATGCAGTACGCTTGCGGCCCTCGGCGGGGTCATGATCTCAGCACAGGTAAACGGTGCGTTTCTCGGACTTGGTGACCCCTACCTGCTTCAGACCGTAGGCAGCGTTGTGGTAGGGGGAACACTCATCTTCGGGGGCAGAGCGGTGCCATTCGGGACGCTCTTGGGCAGTCTTTTCTTGGTGCTTCTGGTAACAGCGATGCAAGTAGCAGGCTTGAAAATCGGCAGTCAGCTGGTCGCCGAAGGACTCTTCATTATCTTCGTTCTTTTCCTGGCAACCGAAAGAATTCGGCAATAGGGCTGCTTATGCCAAAATTCGCAGCGAATCTCTCCTGGTTGTACCAAGAGCTGCCATTTTTGGATCGCTTTGACGCTGCTGCTAGATCGCATTTCAAAGCGGTCGAGTTTCTGTTTCCTTATTCACTTAGTCCTAACGATATCGTAGCCAAGCTGACCGACAATGGGCTAACCGCCGTGCTGTTTAACCTATCGCCAGGTGATTTCGATCGAGGTGAGCGTGGACTGGCTGCCTTGCCCGGTCGTGAGCGTGACTTCAAGGCGTCGGTCGAAGAAGCCCTGGCCTATGCGGAGACTCTACAGGTGAGGTGTCTGCACGTCATGGCCGGAATTACACAGGACATCGATTCCGAACGCGCCCAGGCAACATATCTCAATAATTTAAGTTTTATCCTCGATAGGACTCATGGCTCTGATCTGATGATCACGATCGAACCGATCAACAATCGAGATTTCCCGGGATATTTTTTGACCACGCCTGAACAAGCAGCAGGGATCCTTGACGTTCTCCGACATCCTCGTTTGAGGCTCCAGCTCGACTGGTATCATCTTCAAATAATGGGTGGCGATTTGACCAAGCGGACGATTCGCTTTCTGCCGCAAGTCGGTCATATACAAGTCGCCGGAGTTCCGGAACGAAATGAACCCGACCAAGGCGAGGTTAACTTCCCGCACTTATTCCGATTGGTGGACCAACTCGGTTATCAGGGTTGGGTTGGTTGTGAATATAAACCGTCTACGAGAACTGAAGCTGGCCTCAATTGGTTCACGTCACTGAATTGCGCCGTTCCGAATAGTGAAGTAGGACGGAGTGCACCCAGTCACTAATTTGGTGCACTAGGCGTAAGCGTCAACCGTTGCTAGCGTTGCATTGACCTAGCTACTCGCAAGAAATTTGCCTCGCTCGAACTATCTTCGACTTGCCTAAAAGTCTTGCACTTCAAAAGGTTTGATTGAGTTAGCTGTTTTACTCCCAGGTCTCTTTTTATCTTGTTTTAGATTTACATCGATCTTTGCACGCATTAGTTGGTGGGCCATGTCCTAACTCTTTAGGCAATCTTGTTGGCGTGTGTTAATAGGGACCTAAGGCGAAGATATCCGGGCCACTATGGTAGAAGAAGAGAACAGCCTAATGACCGCGCCAGCAACCAAAGAAAGTGACGAGCTAGAAGCCGACGGACAGAAAAATAGCCGGGCAAAGCGGCGGATCACAACGGTCTCAGTCCTAGCGAGTGGCTGCATTGCAGCGTTAAAGCTGATTGTTGGGGCGTTGACTGGAAGTCTCGGCTTGCTCGCCGAGGGCGCCCACTCCCTCTTCGATCTCGTTTCGACATTGATCACTTTCCTCGCCGTGCGAGTCGCCGCAGCTCCGCCCGATGCGGATCATCCCTACGGCCACGAACGTGCCGAGAACCTTGGCGCGTTGGCCGGAATGGCGCTTCTGGCCGCAACGGCATTGTTCATCCTTTATCACGCTTTTGTTAAAATCGTTTTCGAACCGCGCGCACCGGCGGTGAATACTTGGTCAATCGCGGTATTAGGGATTTCTTTGGTGATCGATGTCTATCGCGCTCGCGCATTACGAAAAGCCGCTGATGAGTACCACAGTCAGGCGCTGGCTTCAGATGCTGA
>Ga0126381_100001192_pt1 | contig 28228 bp, 16 predicted proteins | sample PanSoiMetPlot_28_FD_96465 | JGI IMG/M metagenome (GOLD analysis project Ga0126381, IMG submission 96465) | Tropical forest soil microbial communities from Panama - MetaG Plot_28 | ecosystem: Environmental > Terrestrial > Soil > Tropical forest > Bulk soil | place: Panama | collected 2016-02-17
CATCATCGATCGAATGGGACCAGGTGTAGCTGGAGAGCAGTTCAAAACCGTGCGAGAGGTTTTTCTGCACGCTTACCGTCAACGCGTGATACCAGGAGCTGGCGTCGGAAAGTTGCGCGTCGACGCTGTTGAATGGAACCGGGACGCCGAATCCTTGCGGGTAATGCGCGGTGTGCGCCAGGAATAACAGTGTGTTGTAGTTCGCGGCGCCGGGCCCAGCGAAAGAGGGATTCGGCCCGGAAGGCCGGAAGAAATTAAAGACTGCCGGAGTGCCCACAAACCCTACGGCAGCCGCCGGATTGCAGTTTGGCGCAGCGAAGCCTTGGCCCAGCACACCCGGCGCAATCAGAAAAATACTCCCGCTGCCCTGATTCACGCAAGTATTCACCATGCCCGAAGGCACAGCGACCGTTAATGGACTGCTCACGCTTAGCCCGGAGGCTGCCGCATTGAACGCGTTTTGCGCCAGCAGCTTTGGATCTGTCGAATTGACATCCACCGGACGATTCAGGTGAATGCCTTTAGTGTATTGGTAACCCACGCTCAACTTCCACGAGCCGGCGATCTCTCGCTCAATCGTCAGGTTCGCCTGTTGCGCGTACCCATACTTGAAATTTTCCGCCACCGGCAGGGTGAACGGCAGAATCGGCAGCGGGAATCCCACATTCAAGTAATTTTGATTAGCAAAGAGCGAGTTAGGCGCGAGCGGATCGAAGCGTTGCTGGTTCGGTAGATAGCCTAGCGTCAGCGGCGCGAACGCCAGGTTCGCCGAGTTGGTATTCAGCACGCCCTGAAAGATTGACGAACCGTTCAGATTCCCTGGGCCGTCTAAACCTGGAAAGCCGGCCAATGTGCAATCCGGCGTGACCAGTCCGCACGCGGAAGGCTTTCCGCCCGCGGACAGCAGTTGTACCGAACGCCCGCCGTCTGCGGTCACCGAGTTAAATGCGATCGCCAGCAACGGGTGGTCGTAGAACAGGCCGTAGCCCAGGCGAATCGAAGTCTTTCCGCTTCCTGTCGGGTCCCATGCCACGCCAATGCGCGGAGCCACGTTGCTGTAGTCGCGCGGAATTCCTTCCACAACTCCCAGCGCTTTTTCCGCCGCCGCGTTGATGCTTGTCGCCGGCGCAAACAGCGGCGAGATTTCTAGGTCGTACCTTACTCCGTAATTTACGGTCAGCTTCCGGTTAACCTTCCAGGAGTCCTGCGCAAAAAAACCGATCGGAATGTTGTTAAACGGCTGATTGGAATTGCCGATTCCCTGGATGTAGGTGGTTGGAATTCCCAAACCGTAGGCCTGCAGGCCGGTTGCTCCCGGCAGTCCTGCGAAAGCGCTATTGAAGCTGGAAGCGTCAATGGGGCCAAAATTTACGTCTCCGCCGAAATCCAGTTCGAAGATCTGCGCTTTTGCTGACCGCAGCTGCACCAGGTTGAAATCCGCTCCGAACTTGAACAGATGATTCCTCCAATTTCTTGCCAGCACGTCGGTGAACTGGTAGCGCCGTTCAATTCGGTCCACCGTCGAGTATGGCTCGCGCCCGAAGTATGCAAATCCGGGGATGTTTACCCCGATGTCGCTTCCTCCCGGAAGCTGCGAAAACCCGAAGTGCAGACCGCGCCGCGCAAACTGGAAACGGAAGGTATTCACGGCAGACGGGCTGAAGATGGTGTCATGCTGGAAGGTAATGTCCAGGTCTCGCGACTGGTTATAGCCGGCGCGCGAACCGGAATTCTGCCCGAAAACCTGGTTTTGCGAGGTGGACGGCAGCCCGGTGACCAGTGATGGCGAAACGCCAGCGCGAATGAAAGAATGATTGTTGTTGCTCCAATTTTGGTCCAGTTTCAGCGACCACAGGCTGGTCTTCTCGGCAATCGGATAGTTGCCGCGAATCGAATTCAATCCCACATAGGACGCGGGCAGCGGCGCGGCGCCCGCCCCGACGATCGAACCATGCGGTCCCACCTGTGCAACGCCGCTACAAGTTACGGAGTTCACCATGCTTCCGAGTGGGCATGCCACCGGTATCGGGAATTCCTGAAAAAATACCCCGGATGATGTGGCTACCGGATTCACAGGAGTGATGGTTTTTCCCGACAAGGCCGTTACCACCGCTCCGTAGTCCAGTTTGTTTAGCGCAACGTTGGAGGCCGAACCCATAAACAATCCGTAGCTTGCCGCGTCCGCGAAATCGCCGCCTGCGATCAGCGCGTTTACCGCCGCTCCTTGCGACGGTGTCAGCAGTACTGGCACCGCGGTCCCGGGTCCCACTGGCACTTGAAACGTCTGCAATCCGAAATTGCCGATGCCGATGCTGGAAAATCCTGTTTCTTCCCGCTGTGTGTATTCATAAGAGCCGAAGAAGAATGTCTTGTCTTTTTTGATCGGCCCGCCAATGGTCAAACCCGTCTGTACCCTGGTGTAGGGCTGTTTAACGGGCACCAGGTCGCCGCTGCTTGGGTCAACCTGGCCCGAGAAAGCGTTGCGAGCTTGAAACGCCTTGTTTCTTCCATACCCGAAAACGTCCCCATGAAATTTATTGCCGCCGCTCTTGCTCACGATGTTGATGACTCCGCCCGTGGCCCGCCCGTACTCGGTATTGTAGTTGCTCATCACCACCTGAAATTCCTGCACCGCTTCCTGCGAAATCGTTGCGCGGATTCCATTCACGGAGTTGTCAATGGCATCGGCGCCGTCGATCATCACGGCGTTTGCGCGGCCCCGCGAGCCACCAATGCTTAGCCCAGTATCCGGTGCCGGACCAATCGTCGGGGCAACCGAACGCACCGTCCGCGAATCGATCAAGGCAAATTCTTGAAAGTGCCGTCCGTTGATTGGCAGGTTCTCAATTTGGCGTTCTCCCACCAAGTTTGAAACCTCGGTCTTCGACGGCTCCACCAGCGTTAGATCCGCCGTCACCGTCGTTGTTGACGTGACTCCCTGTAAACTCAGTTGCGTATTGATGACCGCTTCTTCGCCCACAGTCACCCGAAGATCCTCTCTTACAAACACGCTGAACCCCGCTGCAGCTTCCACCCTCATTCTGTACGTGCCCGGCGCCACCGAAACGAACGTGTACCGGCCGTCGTCTCCGGATTCCACCATCCGTTCCGTCCCGGTGCCTTTGTTCGTCAGCGTCACTTTTGCCGCCTGCAAGCCTCGCCCCTGCGGGTCCGTGACCACCCCGGATAGCGTGGCGGTGTTTTGCGCCCACGTCCCGCCAGTGCTTAGCAACATCAGCGCAAGCAAAATCATCAACGCGAACACCACTTGGTTGCGTTTCATCACTGCCTCCCGATTTCTTACTACTGAAACTCCGCTACCCCTAGCGGTGACAGGAGAGCTCCTGTCAAGATGACGCTAACTTAGCTATTCGGCTTTTACTCGATGCCAATGTGCAATGCAACTTCAATCTTAGAAGATTGCTAGTGGGCGCATCCTGACAGTCACTCTCATTCTCCCTGGCCGACTGCCCGAACCGGCCAACCGACCTGCACTGTTTCCCCGTGAAAAGAACACCGGCTTGAACTGCCCGGCCGAGCGCAAATTATCGGATAGCGCGCGTCCTATTCAAGCGACAACCTGCGTCAAACGTGCGATGACACGCGATGTCGCGTGCCCTGCCAAGCGTCCAGGAGGCCCAAGATGCTCCTAAAAGAGAACAAAACGCCGCTGCGTTGCCGAGAATCGGTTCGGTCCGGCAATTTGGCCAACCCGCAGAAAGCGCAGTGGTTATCGTGTTTTGCAGCCGTTGATTCTGGAGATTAGAAGATTACAGGTGCTTGTTTACCAGCGTACGCAGCTTGTCGCGGTCGTCGCCCTTCATGTGCACGAACTCGACGCCATGGCCGTCAGGGCCCGCATTGCGCACGACAGCTGTGAAATGAATTTTTCTCAGGCCAGAACGTACTTCCAGTTGGATGGTGTCACCCACACTGAGTTTCTTAACGGATTCCAGATACGCTCCGCCCAGGCTGATCGTTTTAACCCGAGCCATAGCTGCCTGCGCACCGGCAAGCTGCGCGTGCGCGCGCAATGGCGATTCTAGCGGTACCCGAGCATAACGGCGGGGGACCACAAAGGTTGCTCCGGCTTGCGCCACATGTTCATATGCGGAACGCGTTTGCGGCGATGAAGGTCGGCCCTCGAGGAGAGCAAGAGCATCCGCAGCAACGGTGCGAATTCCCGCGGGCTCGGCATATGCCAATCCGTCGCGCTTCTCGCAAATCTGCCGAAATAACGCCGTTGCTTCCGTGACCCGCATTCGGGCCAGCGCTTCGATCGCTTTGATGCGCACAAACTGATCGCGGAGCAATTCGTGTCCTCCGCCAGCAATATCCATCAGCTGCGGAACGGCGGATGCCTCCTGCGCCAGTCCCAGATGATCGATCATCATTGGCACGACCAACGGATGAGCTTCGCCCAGAAGCGTAGAAAAAATGATGGCAGCGGAACGCGCGGAAGTGGCGTTGGCCGGACGGGAAAGTTCACCGACTGCCAGATCCTGCAGATTCCATTCCCAGCTAGCCAGCGCACGCGGGAGCGCACGCAGCAGTCTTTCGGGATCTGCCGCGGCCAATAGTTTGATCGCGGCGCTGACACGTTGTCTGCGCGCTTCGTACAAACGTGATTCCAGTATATTCAGCACCGGTACTCCAATGGTGCGAAGCAAACGCGCCATGGCCGGCAGGACTTCAGAGCTGCGCGATTCCCCGAGCAAAATCGTAAGCCGGTCCAGCAAACGCTCCGGATCGCGCACTAACAAACGCGGCAGCGCTGGGTCCAGTGCGCGATTAGCCAATGCGGCGTCCACCAGCAACATCCAGCGATCCTGCGCGATCAGCCGGTGTGCCAGCACTTGCATGTGCTCGAATAGCGCTTCCCGTGGGGGTTTTTCCAGTCCGTTAAGGATTCCTTCCAGTACGGAATAATCACCGCGGGTGACAGCGACGCGTCCCAGCATCTCCAGAAACGCGGAAAGCAGCGCAGCGGTTTCCGGAACGGTTTCCTGCTCCAGCGCTTTAAGCGCGCAGCGGTTGAGCTCTTCGGGAAGTTGATTGGGCCACAGCGATTCAATGACCGAGGAGAGTTCTTTCAATCCAGCGGCGACGGTGCGACGCGCCGCAGCGTCCGCCGTTTCCAGACGTCGCGAATAATTCAATAGGATGTTGCGCGCCTCGCGGCGCGGAGCGTCCGCTCCCGCCTCGGCGAGTTGCACCAGAGCATTGCGGATCGCCGACACTGGAACACACCAAATGTCGGGCCCACGCAAGACTGCGGACTTCTCGCGTGGTGGAAGTTCCTGCCAGAATTTTTCGCTCAGTTTCTCCTGATGCGCTTCATCGGCCCACACTGACGCCAGCGAAGACAGGTGTTGTGATTTGTGCGGCCCCGCGTAGCCTCCGGCAGAAACCAAAACCTTACCCAGAGTGCGAAGGGTCCTGCGCAAATCCGGCGGCGCCAACAGCCCTTGCGACAATTCCACCGTCAAGGTCTCCAGGATGATTTTTTCCGAAAGCCGCAGCAAATATGGCTGCGGTTGTTCAGCGGCCCGCGGTGCGTGCTGCGAAATGGTGTTTAGCAGAAGATGGACGGTATCACGTTTAGCTTCAGCCAATGCGCCGTGAATGGCGCGTGCGGCTTCCTCCGGAGAAATGCCGCGTGCGCTCTCCAGAGGCGGAGTAAGCCGGGCGATCAAATGCAAAAGGTCGGAAAGATTTTCAGTGGTGGGAGCAACGATCGGTGCGTCCGCGTCTTCGCCCGGTGAATTTCCTCCAAATGCTACCAGCGCCGCGATCAGGCTGACCAACACCGTATCCACTTTGCGATCCGTTTGCGCGTTCACCTGAATGCCTTCCACTCCATACTCCAGCAGCTTCGCGCTCCACCAGGAACTGCGCTTGGTTGACGACGAGCCTTCTGATTTTAGCAATGCGGCGCGAACCAGTTGCGTAAGCGTGTCGAGTTCGCCTACATGAAATTGTCGCAGCACGATGAGAGTTTGAATCCCGGTCAATTGAAAATCGCTAGCCAGATGCTGCAATTCGCCTTTGCGATCGGGAACTGGCGCTTCGCTCAGCTTGGGCACGATCAGGCCGTCGCGCTCGACGCGGATTTCCAGGCCATCCATCGTTTGGGCCAGACGCTGCAAGGAATCGTATGCACCGTCCAAACTTTGCAGGCTCTTTGGATGATTGTGGTGATACAGACGGCGGGTCTGAAACAGGATATGCAGCTGGCGCAATGCATGGTGGACTTCGTGAATGCCAGCCCCAGGCTCCGGCGAAATCTGCACGAAGCCAGGTGAGGGAGCGGAATTCTTCGCCGTGCCCCGCGGCTCGCAAAGAGCGGTCAGGCCGCTTGCTGGCGGTTGCTCTTGCAGGGCCGCATGATCAGAAATTTTGCGATGGCGAAAAAGACTCATCAAGCTCTCTTCTGGTGAGGCTAGGACAGCCCATATTTCGGCAGATGCGAGACAGAATCCAGCCTGTTGAGCCGCACGCCTAGGCCCCCTGCCCTGGGTTCATAACTAGTTGCAAATAGGGCGCTTGTTTTATGGTACTAAAACCATTTAGGGAAGGTTGGATCAAAAGGTTACACAAAGCGTCTGGTGTTACCTAGTCTTGAGAAGCTTTGGGGAGATGTTTACGGTACCTCCCTCGCTGGCTTGCACCGTGCTTCGAGCGGGGCGGTATCCTTCTAGCCTGAGCGCAATCGTGTGGATACCCGACGGTATCTCTACGCGAGCAGGGGTTCGCTGGCCGGTTGAGAGGCCGTCCACCCAGATTTCGGCCCCGCTAGGGCTTGAATCCACCTGCGCCCACGCGACGTGGCCGGTCTTCTGATGCAACTCGGCATCGACTTTGGACTGCCCGTCGTCGCGCACTTGTACTGGACCCGAAAAAGCTTCGTAGCCTGGCATACGCAGCACCAGATTGTAGTTGCCGGGAGCCAGCGGCAGACGAACCGGCGTCTGTCCTGATTGCTTGTCGCCATTGATAAAGACATCAGCACCCGGCGGCTCGGAAGTTACCAGCAGACCCTGTGCCAGTGGCTCCAACTGCAAGCGCTGATCGATCGACTTGCCCGCCTCCAACAGCAATGCGGTGCGCACCGGCTGAAAACCGGACTTGACGACTTGCAGGTTGTAATCTCCGGGCGGCAATCCGGAGAAGCCGCACGGGGTTTCACACTGCCGCACAGCTGACGTGTCGCTACCGCTCAGAGAGGCGGTCGCCCCGATCACATTGCTGATGACATGAATTGCGGCAAAGCCCGGAGTGGCGGCCGGGTGTTTGGAATCGTCGGAGGAGGCCGCGTTTGGCGAGTCGTCGTATTGGATGTCGTCGATCACCTGAACACCCGCGGGAGCGCTGCGCAAGAACTTCAATAAGTCGCCATGCTCAGAGGGACGCAATTTTCCCGAAAGCATCAGTGTGTTTGCCGAGCCTTTGATCGCCAGACGGCTGCGAAGATTTTTTTCTGCCGCCAACTGCTCCAGGCGGCCTTTATATTCAGCAGCGGCCGCCGAAAGCGAAGTGAAAGAAGACGTCGCGGGGCGAGATGAAGCGGCCGCGGATTTATTCGCTGGCGGCGCGACGGAGTCTAGAGTCGCTGGCGAGTTCGTTGAAAGGTCAGAGGACGCCGGCGTATCAACCGCCGAATCGTCGCTTTTCGCTGGCTCGGTTGCCGTAATCCCCTGCGTTGTGGGCGAAGCGGAGTCGCCACCGCGATTTTGCTGCCGCGCGGCTTGAAAAATCGGGCGAATCTTCATCGCGCCAAAGGCGATTACCCCCAGCAGCAAGATGGCGGCGAGAATCGTCGCGAAAGTGTTGGATCTGTTGCGCTCTGGAGCTGGCAGGATGATGCCGGTACGCCGAACGACCGGAGTCTGCGAAGGATTACTAGCACGCGAAGCCAGTGCTCCTGAAGTCGCAGCCATTTGCGTATCATCGCTGGAATTTCTTTGCAGATTATTGAGCGGCAAGCCGCCGGCAGGCAGAGTGCTGTTGCGATTGCCCACGGATGCGAGCGAGCGATAGTTGCGCAGATCATCGAAAAGTTCGCGACAGCTTTGATAACGGGCGACCGGCTCCTTGGCCAGCGACTTCATGATAACGGCGTTCAGGCCAGGGTGGATGGAGGAATCGATGTCGCGAGGAGCGGTCGGCTCTTCATTCACAATTTTATAGATGACCGTGGTGATGTTCTGTCCCGGGAAGGGCTTTTCGCCGGTGACCATTTCGTAGAGAACCACGCCAAGAGAAAAAATATCGCTGCGGCCGTCCACCACTTTGCCTTTGATCTGTTCGGGCGACATGTAGCTGGGTGTTCCCATGACCTGCGCGGTATGTTGCACGGTGCCGAATTGCAGAATTTTGGCGGTGCCGAAGTCGGTGATCTTGACAGTGTCGTCGGGAGTGAGCATCAGGTTAGCGGGCTTAATGTCGCGGTGCACGATGTTGCGATCGTGCGCGAACTGCAGGGCGCTGCAAGTTTGCTCCATGATGCGGAGCACCCGGGGAAGAGGAAACATCTGGCCGGAATCCAAAAGGCCTTGCAGACTTTTCCCTTCAACCAGTTCCATGGTGATAAAGAAAAGGCCGTCCTCTTCTCCGGCGTCAAAGATGATCACGATGTTCGGGTGCGCGAGAAGCCCTGCGGCGCGCGCTTCGGTCTGAAAACGCGCCAGTAATTCGGCGCGGCTCATACCGGTACCCTCTTCGGAAAGCTGCAGTGTCTTGACAGCCACGGTTCGGCCGATGACCGGGTCGGTAGCCAGATAGACCACACCCATGGCGCCACGGCCGAGTTCCCCGGAGATTTCGTACCGTCCCGCTTTGCTAAGCGTTGGCATATTTTGTTCTATGCAGAGAGGGAAAGTCCGCAACCAACCGCGAAAGCTCTAATGAGCACGGACAACCCTGGGTCGTGTAGCCAAGTTTGCCTGGCCACGGACACCCCTAGGCGTGCTTAGAACCTACCGGGCAAATTTTCAGCAGGTCAATCGGACTGCGGTACTAGTGTAGCGGAGTTGCCACGTCGGAGGGCTGGTAGCCGAAACAGCCCTTGACGCCTGATGCTCAGGGTAAACCGGTGCGCTCAGGCATGGGCACATTGGTTTCGCGTATGGCGCGATCCATTTCGTTGGGGCGAGCCGGAACTTCCAGGCCGTCGGTGAGAAGGAAACCCTGCAGGGCCAAGCCGGTGGTCCAAACGGTTTCGAGTGCGGCGATGTATTCGCTCTGTAATTCGTAGAGTCTACGTTTGCATTCAAGGACGCGCGGGAAGGAAGCGAGCATTTCGCCGTAGCGGTCCGACAGCAGGCTGTAGGACTGCGTTGCGAGCGGGAGAATGTTGTCGCGATACTGTTCGGCCGCAAGACGGGCATTGGCATAGTTATCTACAACTGAAGCCGCACGCTCGCGAAGGGTGAGTGCAACCCGCTGCTTTTCGGCTTCAGCGCGGGTGATGTCGGCGCGGGCAGCGGCGATGTGGCCCTGATTGCGGTTAAAGATCGGCACCTCGACGGCAAGCTCGGCATTGCCTTGCCAACCGGTCTCGAGAGCCGCGCCGTTCAGCTGTTCGTGATTGTATTCAAGTCCGGCGCGAGCGGTGACGTCTGGAATTCTTGCGCGCTCGGCGCTGGCGAGTTCGGCTGTAGCGCGTTCACCCGCGGCCGATGCGATGCGAATCGCGGGGCTTTGCGTGGCGACCATTTCCACCGCCTGCAATTCATCGAGAGCCGGCCAGCCGTGTTCAAGATCGCCAGCTACGCTTTCGAGTGGCGAATCAGGTTGACCCATAACCGCTGCCAGCGAACGCCACTCCTCGCGCAGAGTATTCTCTTTCATGCGGGCGGCCAGTTTCAGTCGCGCAGCTACGACCGCTGCGGCGAGAGCTTCCGATTCGTCGGATTGACCGGTGTTTTGCAGGCGCCGGTCAGTTTCTAGCATTTGTTCGGCGATGTGCGCCAGATCGGTCTGAGCGTCAGCCATCTCTTGCGCTGCCAATACCCTATAGAAAGCCATCTTCACCGCGGTCTCGACGCGCACTCGTTGTTCTTCGGCTTCGATCTCCGCCAGCTTGGCGGATTTGTTCTTCACATCGCGGGCACGAGAAAGCTTTCCGGCAGTGACGATGGTTTGCTCCACGAAAAATCCTTGTTTGCCGCCGTGAATTTCGCCACCGCGAATTTCATCACCGGAATAGCCGATGCTTGGGTTGGGATAGAGGCCGGCTTGCTGCGCCTCAGCGCGAGCGGCTTTGATGCCCGCTTCTGCCTGGCGGAAGGTTGGATTGTTCTGGTGTGCGATTTGCATGGCGGACTCAAGAGTAAAAAGCGGCCGGTTTGCGTTTTGTTGAGCGCGGCCGAAGCGAGGCAATTCGAGCTGGCTGGCTTGCGCGCTGGCATGCGTGTGTTGGTGCTGCTCTTGTGTCGCAGGCGTTGAGGATTGTTGAGCGCAGGCCGGCATGCAGGAAAAAAACACGACCAGCGGAGAAACAAGAGACAGTATCCCTCCACGATTTCGGTTAGGAGCGGTGTGCATGGTTGTGCTCCTGAGCGGGCGCGGAAGATTCTTTCATTTTCACAATCTCATCGAACTCTTTGTCGGGGAGAACGCGGACCATGGTCATCATTCCCATCATGCCGGCGCTCCAGTTGTCTGGCAGGCCATGCGTTTCCGGTTTTTTGACCAGTTCATCCATCCCCATTTCCATGAAAGCATCCTGCGGAAAGCCGGGCACTTTGGCTGCGTTCGGAGCCACGGGCGAAGGGTGGCGATGCTCGAAGCCAGCATGAATGGCGAGAGTTTGCATTTGCTGCAGCGCGCTTGGCTCGCTGAGATCGGCAGTCATGATCTGGCGGTCGCTGAGCAGATCCATCATGGAGTTCATCATGTGATGCGGAAGGTGACAGTGAATCATCCACGCGCCGGGGTATTTGGCCTCGAATTCGACCACTCTGGCCTGGGCCACGCCGACCAGCACGGTATTGCCCGGATACCAAGTGGATTCCGGCGCGCGGCCGCCTTCCGTGCCGGTGATGACAAACTGGTTGCCGTGTAAATGAATCGGGTGGTGATCCATACCGAGGTTGACAAAGCGCAGGCGCACGCGGCTGCCGAGGCGCGCCGTGAGCGGAGTAGTGAGCGGCGCGGCAACCCCGTTGAACGTGAGCCAGTTGTATTCCATGCCCGCGGTGTTGGGCACTGTGCTGTTGGGAAGGACAGCCCACTCCTGCAAAACGATTCCGTAGTCGTGATCGACTTTTGGCGTGTGCGTGTTGCGCGGGTGCGCGATGAACATGCCCATCAAGCCGATCATTTCCTGCATGGCGCTGTGCGCGTGGTAGAAAAAAGTGCCTTCCTGGTGAACGCTGAACTCATACGTGTGGGTTTCACCGGGAGTGATGGGCTTCTGGCTCACGTACGGAACGCCGTCCTGCTCGATGGGAACTTCCAGTCCGTGCCAGTGCATGGAGGTGCTTTCGGGAAGGCGATTTTCCACATGGATGCGCACGCGGTCGCCCTGTTGCACCTGGATGGTGGGGCCGGGGCAACTGCCGTTGTAGCCCCAGACGTCAAGCATTTTCCACGGCACGATCCTGCGTTTCAGCGGTTCGGCGATCAGACGAAACACCTTTACGCCGCCGTCCACCGTAAATGGAAGATCAGCGAGATTCGGGGACTCTACTGGCAGCGTCGGACTGAGAGCCCGCTCTTTCGCATGGGCTAAGTCGGAGGGCGCATGCGGTTGTGAACGCGTCGATTTTTGCGCGCGAAGTCCTTCCGCCCAGGTCATCAGGCCAGCGCCGAGCATTGCCGCGTTACGAAAAAAACTTCTGCGTGATTCACTCATGATTAGCTCCTATGGGTGTTGGTCCGCGAATCGCGGAGTTGATGGTCAGTGAATCGGCGTAATTGCAGCGTATCGAAACCCTAAAGAATGGACGAACAATGTTGGCGCAACTCGGCGGAAACAAAAGGATGCGATTAGATTCGTAGAGAGATGAGGGCAGAAGTCGTAAAGCCCGGGTCCTGCAGTTGAAACGACTGAGGCTTATCGCCGATATTGCTGGACGCGCCGGATGTTGCTGAAAGGGTCTTGTAGGCCGCAAACACCAGTGGTGGCGTGTCCGAACCAGCAGAATTCAACCGTGATTGCAAACTGCCAATCGATGCTGGGAGAGCAAGCAGATCGTACTGGCCGCATGGAAAGAGCGCCGCTTGGAGCTGGAGCGCGTGGCCAGGCATCGCATCAAGTTCATGGTGACAACCTGCATGATGCTGCGGTGTCTGCTGGAGGCTGCAAGTTTGCGCTTGGCAGAAAAAAGAACAGGCGGGCGTCACTGCCAGCAATATCAGCAAAGCAGCCGCGAGCAGCCTGCAACCGCCGCGGAAAGTTGGTCCCGATGCTGCCGCATGCATGGGTTCAGACTACGCCGGGCGCGCGCCGGGGTCAAGGCGGAAGGCATCCGTCGTTTGTGCGTAGCGCGTGACGAAAGTTTGCTGTGCCATCGTAGCATCGTGCGGCTTCAGAATTCCGCGCCACGCGCAAATCTGGTTATAAATCGATTTAAAAAAGGTGGTAGAATGCGCGCCGCTTTCGATCATCGGGGGATTTCATGAATGATTCTCTGCACTCTACTGTCCCTTTCCTGGCGGGAACGCTGGTGGCACTGCTGACGGTCGCAGCGCTTGGAGCGCTGCCACGAGGTCAGGTGTCTGCGCAGGCTCAGGAGGCCGCGACACCGGCTGCTCGTAGCGGGGCGAACCAATTACTCGAAGAGTTTCGCCATGTGGAAGTCGCTTCCGTGTCCGATGCAGCCGAGCAAATTCTCGGCCGCAAGATGTACATGTCGCATCGCATGCAGGCCATCTTCCTCGCGAAGTTTGCGGGATTTGCCCTGACCGTGTCGCTCAAAAAGGACGAAGGTAACAAAGACCCCAATGCTTTAGCGGGAATGATGGCGGCCATTGATGCGGGAGGCAAAGATTCCGTGTACGTCATGGGCGTCGAAGATGGAGCGGACATCGCCGGCATGGGCGGCTTGATGGGCACCACGATGTATTCGCGCGGCTATGCTGGAGCGGTAGTGGATGGCGGCGTTCGGGACATCGCGCAGCTGCGGCGAATTGGATTTCCGGTCTACGCCCTGGGGCCGGTACCGTCCACCTCCGTCGGTCACTACAAATTCGCGGGTGCCAACATTCCCTTGTTGTGCGACGGGGTGCCGGTCGAGGCCGGAGATATCGTCGTTGCGGACGCGGACGGCGTGGTGGTGGTGCCGCGTGCGAAAGCTCAGGAAATTCTGGCGTTGGCACAGCAAATGGATTTCAAGGAGCACTCGATGTATCCCTTCATCGAGAAGTTTCATTCGTTAGAAGAAGCGGTTCGCAAGTTCGGCAGGATTTAGGAGAGCCAGTGAATCACTTGAGGCCCACGGCGCTGGTACTCATATCTTTGCTCTTATGGGGTTTCGTAGTGAGCCGTGCCTTCGGACAAGTGGCCGCGGACTCTTCCGTGACAGCGACGATCAACGTGACTGACCAGGACCTCAGTGAGTCTCCGGTTGCAGCAAATTGGCCTTCCTACAATGGTGATTATACGGGCCGGCGGTATTCGAGCCTGGACCAAATCACCCCGGCGAATGTCAGCCAGTTGCGGGCGCAATGGGTATTCCATGCGCCGAATAGTGAAAGGCTGGAAGTCACGCCGGTGGTGGTGAATGGAGTGATGTTCCTAACGGCAAGCAATGACGCGTACGCGCTCGATGCCCAGACCGGCCGCATCCTCTGGCACCATCGTCGGCCGATCACGCCGGGATTGATCGACGACGCTTCTGGACACATCAACCGCGGAGTCGGCCTGTGGGGTTCGCGCGTTTACATGAATACCGATAACGCGCACTTGTTATGCCTGGATGCGCGTTCCGGGCACCTGATCTGGGACGTGGCCTACGCGGACTGGAGCAAAAATTATGGCGCGACCAGTGCTCCGCTGGTGGTAAAGGGAAAAGTGATTGTTGGAACTTCTGGTGGCGATGACGGCGTGCGAGGATTCATCGCGGCTTACCATGCGATCACCGGCCAATTCTTGTGGCGCTTTTGGACCATTCCCGCACCGGGAGAACCAGGCTCGGAAAGCTGGCCGGGCGACAGCTACCTGCACGGCGGTGGAACGACCTGGATGCCCGGAACCTACGATCCGGAGCTGAACACGTTGTATTGGGGCACGAGCAATGCGTCGCCAGATTTTTCCGGGGAGACCCGTCCTGGCGATGATCTCTATACATGCACTCTGGTGGCCCTGGATGCCGACACGGGCAAATTAAAGTGGCATTTCCAGTTCACGCCGCACGACCTTTATGACTACGACGCGGCCGAAACTGCCGTGCTGGTTGACGCGGACTACCAAGGCAAGCCGCGCAAGCTCCTTTTGCAGGCCAATCGGAACGGGTTCATTTATGTGCTGGATCGCGTTACCGGGCAATTTCTCTCCGCCACCCGATTCGCGGAAAGACTCAATTGGGCAAATGGCATTGATGGCAAAGGCCGGCCGATCATCACCGAAAACAATGCCAAGCCGACGCCGAAAGGGTCAGAAGTCTGCCCGGGCTTTTCCGGCGCCACAAACTGGTATTCGCCATCTTACAACCCGGGAACTCACACACTGTTTTTCCTAGCGCTCGAGGAATGTACCATCTATTCTTCCGGGCCGCAGCAATTCAGGGAAGGCGAGACCTACTACGCGACCGGTAGCCGGCAAGCGCCCGGGAAAAAGGCACAGAAAAACCTGCTGGCGTTCGATTTGGCCAGTGGGGCCTTCGCTTGGCGATATGCGCAGATTGGCTACCGCGGTTCCTCCGCGGGAACCATGACTACGGCGTCCGGGTTGGTCTTTTTTGGCGACAACGCCGAATCATTCGAAGCCGTCGATGCCGGAAGCGGCATGCCGCTTTGGCATTTCAATACTGGGCAGTCTCTGCACGCTTCGCCGATGAGCTACGCCGTGAATCACCGGCAGCACGTGGCCATTGCCGCGGGAAGCGACGTTTTTAGCTTTGCTTTGCCCTAAGAAAGAGATTTTTTTCGACTCTGAAAGCAAGGAGGATCAATCAAAGCTTTGCAATCTCACTACACGACGCGGGCCACCGCGGAAATGCATACAAAAATGGTCGTGGATGGTGTGACGACAATCTCGGTCTGGCGCTCGGGCCGGCAGGCGATGCTTCGGCGGCGCGCGGAATTTCCCGAAGCCGTCCGTATCACAACGATGCGGAAGCCCACTACAACCTGGCACTAGCCGTCGATCAGGAAGGAAAGGAGACGGAGTCGCGCCCTCGAAAAGGCGCTGGCCATCGCGCCAAAGTTAACGAACGCGCCTACTCCGCAAAAATGACTTCGCCCAGAAATTTATCGTGGGTTTTGCTGGTGCCGTTCGCCGCGATAGTCCTGACGGTGTACGCCGCGAAGATCCCAGCGTCGCTTCCCGCCGCTTCGCCCGCGGTACAAACAAGCGACGCCGGGAAAGTATGCGAGGTCACATCGCCCACGGCATCTTTTCCGGTTCCGCACGTTTCAGCGGCAGGTGAGCTGAATACCGATCCCCACTCTCCCACTTGGAGGCATGCTTCTTCCGCATGGATTGCGCGAGACTGCACGCACCAGTTCGACTATCCGAAACTGAAGACCGATGTCCGTGCGTTCTGGACCGACTCTGATCTGTATTTGCTTTTCATTTCTCCGTACACCGAACTGAATCTCTGGCTGCCCGCCGACAACAGCAAAGATCGCCTGAAACTTTGGGATCGCGACGTAGTTGAGTTTTTTCTCGGCGACGACTGGGCCAATATCCGGCACTACCGGGAATTCGAGATCGCGCCCACCGGGGACTGGGTGGACCTGGCGATCGACCTAGATAAGGAAAGTTACGGATCCGAATGGAATTCCGGCTTTGAACGCCAGGGAAGGATCGACGAAAAGGATCACATTTGGTACGCGGCGGCGCGCGTTCCCCTGAAATCGGTCAGCGAAAAACCGGTGGTCGTTGGCACCAAATGGCGCGCCAATCTGTATCGCATCGACGGACTTGGCGAGGACCCACAGCGGCACTTTATGTGCTGGCAGCCAACCTGTGTCGTCAACCGCGATCCCAACCATGTGCCCGAACATTTTGGAACTTTGATTTTTGCCAAGTAGTTGCGACATCCTTCGGAGGAATTTTATGCGGATTGCACAGGAAACCAACCGCCGTGGATTTATGAAAATGCTGGCGGCCTCGCCGCTGCTGGCGCAGATTGCGGCCGCGCAGTTGTACGAAAGGTCCGCTGCAGCCATTGGGCTTGACACGCGCGTCAATGTGTACAGCCGCCTGGGCGTCAAAACTGTGATTAACTGCCGCGGCACCTGGACTTATCTCAGCGGCTCGCTGCAATTCCCCGAAGTTCGCGAAGCGCAAGCCGAAGCTGCCAAGCACTTCGTGAACATGGTCGAACTGCAGCACGCCGTTGGCCGCAGGCTGGCGGAGTTGACTGGCGCTGAGTCTGGCCTCATCACCTCCGGAGCGGCAGGCGCCATGGCCGCCGCAACCGCCGCGTGCTTGGCGGGCGCTGATCCCAACATGATTTGGCAACTTCCGGACACCACCGGACTGAAGCACGAAGTCATCATGGTCGGCGGACGCAGCGCTTTCGATAATGCCATCCGGCTGGCGGGCGCGAAGCTGGTGCTCGTGGAAAAGCCGGACGACATTGCCAACGCCGTGAACGCCAACACCGCGATGATTTACACCACCGATCTGCGAGACAAACTCGCACGCGAATTGGCTATCGCCAAAGCGCATAAGGTGCCGCTGCTGCTGGATGATGCGGCCGGAATTCCGCCGATCGACAACATCAAGTTGTACGCCCAGATGAAAATCGATTTGTACACATTTTCCGGGGGCAAGGGGTTGCAAGGCCCGCAGTGCAGCGGTGTGCTGTTGGGCCGAAAGGATTTGATCGAAGCGGCTCTGCGCAACTCGTGTCCGTTTGAAGGCTCGGTGTGCCGGCCGATGAAAGTTGGAAAAGAAGAGGTCATCGGCTGCTTGACGGCCATTGAAACCTGGCTGAAAGTTGATTCCAAAAAACTCTACAGCGCCTGGAACGAGCGCGTGGACCGCATCGCAAAACTGGTCGAGACCGTTCCCGGTGTGAAAACCGAGATCTACATTCCCGATGATGGGAATCGTTATCCGACACTGCGAGTTTCGTGGGATCAGCAGGAATGGGGCTTCAGCATCGGCGACTGCGTACAGAAACTGCGGGACGGCGATCCGGTGATCGAAGTGCTTGGCGTGGATAATCCGAGTCTGGTCTCCGCGGTGCGCGAAGGAATCGAAAGGCCGATCCCTAAAGAGATCAAAGAACAGAATCATATCGAGTTGGTTTCCATGACCATTCAGCCGGGAGAAGAAATGATTGTTGGAAAGCGATTGCGGGAAATTCTCGGGACGGCGCGCAAGGGGAGGCAGGCGTGAAGTTTGCGTTTCTGCTGCTGGCATCGCTGGCGTGCTTCGTCGCAGATGCGAATGCGCAGTTGAAGGCGGTGTCGCCGCCATCCGTTTCCAGTTCTACCGCTGAGTTGGGATCACCGGCGATCGATGCCGGAGATTACGTGTATGTCTCCGGCCAGGGACCACGCCGCGCGGATGGAAGTGTTCCGGAAAAATTTGCCGATCAAGTTCGTCAATCGCTCGACAATATAAAAACAATCGTCGAAGCAGCGGGGCTGAACATGGATCACGCGGTCTATGTCCAGGTGTTGGTGGAAGACAGCAAGCATTTCGATGAACTGAACGAAGTTTTCGCCGGATATTTTCCCAAGGACCCTCCGGCACGCGCGATTCTTGGCGTGGCGCGGGTTCCGGAACGCGGCGTGGAAATTTCGGCAGTAGCCGTTCGCGATTTGAAAGGCAAGCAAGCGGTGATTGTGCCCGGTCTGCAGCCGAGCAAAGCGTACTCCGCAGGAATGCTCACCTATGACCGGCTATTTATTTCCTCCATGCTCGGAAGCGATCCGGCAACGGGCAAGGTACCCGCCGATCCATTGACCCAAGTGAATCTGGCGCTCGATGGCGTGAAATCGGTAGCGCAAGCGGCGGGCCTTTCTTTGGCCAACATGGTGTTCGTCAATCCTTATCTAACGGGCGACTTCCCAATGCGGGTCATGAACCAAGAATATGCGAAGCGCTTCGAGTTCGGGAATACTCCGGCGCGGGCGACGATTGAAGTGGCCAGCCTGCCAGAAGGCGCGCGCATTTCCTACACCGGAGTCGCGGTGCGGGATCTGAGCCGGCGGCAGTCGATTCGTCCTAAGAATATGCCGCCGAGTCCTACGGCAAGTCCGTGTGTTTTCGCTGGCGACACGCTGTACTGTTCAGCGAAAAGCGGATTTATTCCTGGGCCGAATGGCGGCATCTATACCGATTCGACCGTGGAGCAAACTCGCCAGACTATGCGGAACCTGCTGGACAATCTGGAAGAAGCGGACATGACTTTCGACCAGGTGGTTTCGACGACCATTTATCTGGACGATTTATCGGAATGGCCGCTGTTTGCAAGAGTGTACAAGAAATATTTCAAGAGAACCTTGCCGGCGCAGACGACGGTGCAGCAGATTCCTTCCGGCAGCCGCAAAGCGGATAAGGAAGAGCATTATCCGGACCTGGAACAGATGTCGCTGATCGCCGTGCGCGCGCGGCAGACGAAGCCAACGAATTAGCTTAGCCATACCTGGGCGTCGGGCCCTTCTTTTTTGTTGAGTATGCTGTCTAAAGGAAGTTCCCACTGCAGAGAATGACCAGAAAACATCGTTGTCTGACCCCGGTGGTCGTCTCCGGTGGTCGAATGTGCGGTGGCAGCCGGAATGAATGCTGCGTAACGACTGCACTGAGAGATATGACGTTGAGAATTCCCAGTTTGCTGGTGGCGAACTGCAGCAAGAATGCAGAGCGCGCGGCGTGGATCAAACGCCTTCCCGAAATGCTGCAAATGCTGGAGCGACGATGGTCGCTTAGGCCGGAAGCTCCTTTTGATGGCGAGGGCGGGAGCTGTTCCTATGTTGCGCCGGTCAGACTAAACGGTCGGCCGGCGGTACTGAAGATCGGGATGCCGCACATAGAGGCAGAGCAAGAAATTTATGGATTGCGATTCTGGGACGGAGAGCCGACGGTGCGGCTGCTGATGGCCGACGATGATCTGAATGCGATGCTATTGGAGCGTTGCCGGCCTGGGACGGCGCTATGCGCGCTACCGGAGCGCGAACAGGATCAGGTGATTGTACGGTCGCTGCGCAGGCTGTGGCGTTTGCCGCCAGCCCGACATCCATTTCGTTCGTTGTCAACTTTGCTGCGGCATTGGAGTGACGAAACGTCGGCGCACGCCGCAGAATGGCCGGACGCTGGACTGGTCCGCGAGGGTTTGCGCCTCTTTTCGGAGTTGGCGAGCAGCGGACCCGAAGAGGTGATGCTGGCGACCGACCTGCACGCGGGGAACGTGCTGCGCGCGGAGCGAGAGCCCTGGCTGGTCATCGACCCCAAGCCATTTGTCGGAGATCCGGCCTACGACGCGACGCAACATCTGTTCAACTGTCAGACCAGATTGCGAGCGGACCCGGACGGAACGATCCGTGGATTCGCAGAACTGCTGGGCGTGGAGCACGAAAGGGTTCGAATGTGGGCGTTCGCTCGGGCAGCGGCGGAGCCGCGGGACGATTGGCGCAACGGGAATTGGGTGACGCTGGCAAGAGCCATCGCTCCACGGTAAGTGACTCCGGGTCTTGCAGAGGCCTTTCAAGTTATTTTGCATTTTATGAGCATACTGCGAATCAGCTTTTCTGGCCGCGGCGCCTTTCTCTCTCTGGTCTTAGAGTCCGCAACTGCTTTGACCTTCAAGGATGTGTGCAAGGGAGTCCTGCTCATTGCCGTCGACCACGCCGTATACGAGCAGTGGCGTTTGTTTCTTCCGGGATTATTTGGACAAATATGGGACGAAACCTTGCGTTTTTGTTCTCAAACGGTAGACCGAAGTCGTCGCGGTAATGTACAGCGTCCGGTAGTCCGAATCGCCCCAGGCAAGATTCGCTGGCTGTTCGGGCAGCACGATCGTGCCAAGATGGTTGCCTGCGGAATCCCAAATCCAAATCCCCTTTGGGCCGGTCACGTAGAGATTTCCAGCTCGGTCAATTTTCAAGCCATCCGGAACCCCCTCGCCCTTGCCGCCGGGCTCCTCTGCAAAAATGCGCCCATTTTTTAGGGTATGTTCAGCGGTGAACTCAAAAACGCGTATGTTTCGCAGCTTGCTGTCGTCAACGTAAAGGCGGCCCCCGTCGGGAGAAAAGCCCAGACCATTCGGCTGCGACAACTCTTTGGTGAGAAGCGTCACTGCTCCAGAGGCATCCAGACGGTACACTCCCTGAAATGGAATTTCCTGTTTTTCCCCGGGTGGGAGATCCAGCGTCGGATCGGTGAAATAGAATGCTCCGTCCGGGCCCAGGACCACGTCATTTGGACTGTTGAAGCGCATCCCTTCAAATCGGTCCGCGAGAACTTTGAACTTCCCTTGCTGGTCGATGCGAATGATGGCGCGCAGGACGCTGGCACAATCAATCAGTCCATGTTTCTGGTCGTAGGTGTTGCCATCCGGATCGCCCAGCGAGATCACTTCTTCTTTCCGCCCGTCCAGATAAACGCGAAAAATTTTATTGGTTTCTTCGTCACTAACGTAGAGAAATCCGGCCGAATCCCAGACCGGCCCTTCGGTGAAGCCGAAGCCTGTTGCCACCGTGGAAATTTTGGCATCGCGATCGAGAAGCGTCCAGAGTCGCGGAGAATTTTCCTGCAGTTGGAATTCACGCTTCGGTTTTTGCGGGCTAGCAGAAATCAGTGTCACCCACAAAGCACTGAATACTGGCAGCAAAAGTTTTCGTTTCATCGCACGCTCTCGAACTAGATTCTTCCTGGTCCATCGTTGGTTCATTCATCTTCGTCATGATGCGAATCGCCCGGCGATTTGTCACTGACGCCGACGCCCGAACTGCGAAGCAGAAAGCTCACCAGATCGTGCAATTCCGAAGCCGACAATGAGGATCCGTAATCTGCGGGCATGGCCGTAGTTCCGACGTAAGTGAGCTTGCGAATGTCCGATTTGTTCAGAAGATGAAACGCTCCGTCGGCGGTCTGAAGTTGCAGCGAAAAATTATCTTCGTTCCGCGCCACGCCTGAAAGGGTCGTGGAATCGGAAAGAATGACGGTGATGAGCCCGCGGCGTGGATCCAGATCCTTGTTGGGATTCAGGATCGCCGCTCGAACCTCCGCGGCGCTCCGCCTCAATGCGTAGCTGGTAAGATCCTGCCCGAAAAAACCTCCCCGTCCGCCGACCATGTGGCAATCCGAACACTTTGCCTTGCCATAGAAAAGCGCTTTGCCCTTTTGAGGATCACCCGGGAGTTTGCTTTCTCTCGGGCGGCCTTGTAAGGCGCGTAGATACTTGACAAGCGCCGCAAGCTTCGCCGAACCGAATGCCGCAAACGAAGGCATGCCCGCGGCGGTCTTTCCTTCCTGCAGAATTCTCATTAATTCGGCGTCGGACTTTCGCACAACTTCCGGGCGCGACGAAATATCCGGTCCACGTTCGCCGCCGCGCCCATCCAATCCGTGGCATGACGCACAAACGCTTTCAAACGTTCTTTGCTCTCCGGCCGGAAGGGAAGCGTCGCCAGCCAACGGAGTGGCGGCGGGCTTGGCTTGCGCAAACAGTGAAATCTGAAGGGCGGTGCCGAAACAAAGACTGGCAGCCAGAGCCGAAACCATTGGCCTTCGCCTGCAATAGCATTGCAATTTCTTCAGCATGAGTCAGGAAGCCCAGGGGCTTTCGCGGCAAGTGTTCTCACGGCACTCACCGCACCGGCCTGCTTAAGGGGCTCCCACAGCATGTCAGAAGTGGAGCTTGGCGCCAATCTGCAGGACGCGCGCATCATTGGCAGAAAGGATGCTGCCAAAGGAACTGGAATCGATGCTGCCGCTGGGATTCTGAAACTGTGCGTGATTGAAGGCATTGAAAGCTTCGAAGCGGAGCTCAAGCAATTTCGTTTCGCTGAAGTTGATGTTCTTCTCCAGCGCCATGTCCCAGTTGTTCAGGCCCGGACCATGAAAGAAGCGGCGATTCGAGTCTCCGATTTGTCCCAAGCTTTCTTTTGTGAACAAGGAGGTATCGAAATAGGTGTTGCCGTGTCGCGGATTGGTGTCGTTCAGAATCTTGCCGGGAGTGAAATTGGGCTCATCGGTTCCGCTGGAACCGGCGAGGGAAATGTCCCTACCCTGAGTAATCACGATAGGCAAGCCGGTGGCAAAGGTGGTGATCCCCGAGAGCTGCCAACCGCCTGCGACTCGTTTAGACCAGCCACTGTTCGCGTGAAAGAGTTTGTCAAAAGGCAGCTGCACGGTGTAGCTGGCCACGAAGTTGTGCTGTACATCGAAAAGACAGAGCCCCCTGCTGATGCGAGGATTGTAGGGATTTATCGAGTCCTCCAAGCCAGAGGAATTGTCCAAACATTTTCCGTAGGTATAGCCAATCAGGAATTCGCCGTGAGTAGTGGTGTGGCGAACGGTCGCCTGAAATGAATGGTACGCGGAATTGGCGATGGTTTTCTCCGCAGCATTTCGCCCAAAGGGCACCAGAGTATCGCTTGCGCTGTTCAATCCAGCCAGCAGTCGGGTGCTGGCAAACGAAGTAATTCCCGGGTAACCAGGAGCGCTTACTCCCGGAGCCAGAACGAAGGGCCCGGCGTCTTCGTTGTGTGGACCGCAGGTTGCGCTACCAGGCGCGAGATTGGCCGGATCCGACAGGAATAGGCAGAGCTTGTTGTCGGCGGGGTTATAATTGACAAAAGCGATCAGCTTGTGTCCCGTTGTGCCTACGTAACCCAGGCTGAGTACGGTACTCGCCCCAAATTGGCGCTGAATCGAGAAATCAAAATGCTCCGCATAAGGAAGGTCGTTGGTGTGCCAAAAAGCGACTTCAGCATTTCCGTCGAGCGGCTGGAAAGGTGTGAAGTCGAAGGTGGTATTTGGATGCTGCCGGCTGGCATTGGAAGGAACAACGAAGGGGAATACCTGACCGTCGCTGCCGGTGACGCGATCGAAGAATGGAGCGTCAAAGAATTTCTGACCGCCTGGCGACCAAAACAGACCGAACGGGATATCGCCAACTTCCTGAAACTGGCTGAGGTCTTCGAAGGTCGAATAGAAGATTCCCGCGCCGGCGCGAATGCTAGTTTTGCCCGGTCCGCCGGTTAGTTTTGCAAGAAGACCGTCCGAGGCGTGAGGTGAATAGGCCAAGCCGACGCGCGGCGAGAACCTATCGTACTGGGTGTAGGCGAGAGTCTTCGGGATTCCAGGATCTCCCGGAAAGAGCAGTCCCTTGGGGGCTTGGGTAAAAATAATTGACTGCTGGCCAGGGATAACGGTACTGATTTTGTTCTGTGTGTCATACCAAGGCTGGCCAAACTCCCAACGAAGACCGAAGTTCAAGGTCAGGTCGGGTCTTGCACGCCAACTGTCCTGCCCGAAGGCTCCGGCATACTTGCTGCGGGAATCCAAGAACTGTTCGCTGGCCTGGGTAAAGCTGCCGCCGCCCACCGCGCCGATCAGAAAGTCAACGTAATCCACGCCGGTTTCGCTGCCATCAAAGGCAAACGTTCCGTCTTGTCCGAAGAAATTCCGCTCGTTGATCTGGTCATAGTGGAATTGTCCGCCAAATCGCAAGGTGTGGCGGCCGACGATCTTGGTAAAGTTGTCCTGGACTTGGTAGGTGTTGTTGAATTGGCTGGTGGTGACCGAAGGCACTCCAAACGTCGTTCCCAGGGTGCCAAAATTGACAGAGGGCACGCCGTCCAGGCTGGGTTCGACCGGCGCGATTCCGCCGTTGAACACGCCGCCGACGGTCGCCGGAACGGTGAAGCCCAGGGATGAGAGAGTTCCGCTTTTAACGGCTTGAGTGGGCTCGCCGAAGTGAGCCGCGGAACGCGTGTAACTGAGATGAAATTCATTTACGGCGGTGGAGCTGAGAGTCTTGTTGATGCCCAGGCTGACCAGCTGTGCTCTTCCGATATTGGATGCTCCGAAACCCGGCACATTTGCTCCGATATCGGAGGGAGTTGGATTGTTGAGCGTAAAATCGTCAATGAAGTAATAGGCGGAAATCACACCGAAGCGCGTATTGTCATCCACGCGAATGGCACCCTTGTCGTCGCGAAGCCTTGCTGACAATGCAGAGGTGAAGACGTCGAATCCGTTTGCTGCCGCGGATGGTGAATTGACGAAAGGAATAAAGCCCAACATATTGCCGGAAACTTTGTCTATGCCCGCTTTGGGAATTATACCTCCCGGGAAAACGCATTCAGCCGGCGTGGTGCAACTCGGTGTCCAATAGGCTTCTCCGGGAGTTACCGAATAATTCAACCTACTCGAAAGGGTTTGCGCCCAGGGCATACCGTTCACAACGAAGCTGCCGTCGCTGAAAGAGTTGAATAGGCTCGATGCGTTGACATTGCCGCTGGCGTCCGGCGCAACAGTGGAAGAAGGAGCCTCGGTGGTCACAACGTTGCCTTTGATCTGCCTGGTTCCCTGATAATCGGCGAAGAAGAACAGTTTGTCGTGCTTGATCGGGCCGCCAATCGTGCCGCCAAACTGGTTCTGCTTGAAATCTTCCTTGGGACCAACCGTTGATGGATTGAAGAAGTTGCGTGCACCAAGAGCTGTGTTGCGCAAGAATTCAAAGGCGCTGCCATGAAATGAGTTGGTGCCCGATTTGGTGGCAACGTTAATCTGGCTGCCACTGTAATTTCCATATTCCGCGTCAAAATTGTTGGTAATGATGCGAAATTCCGCGATGGAGTCGAGGTTGGGAACGACGGCTGTTCCGTTGTTCTTACCCTCCACCACGTTCGCCCCGTTGACCATGAAGCCGTTAGAACTTTCGCGCTGGCCGTTGACCGACTGATTTCCCGGGTTGAGACTGCCCGAAGGGGCTCGATCCTGCGTGTCCGGCGCCTGATTCCGGTAGGCGGCAGGAACCACACCTGGCTGCAGAGAGAGCAAGTCGGTGTAGGACCGGCCGTTCAGGGGAACCGCTTCGATCTTGCGACCTTCAATGACCTCGCCGTTTTGCGTGCTCTCGGTTTCCACGTGCACTGCTTCGCTGTTTACGGTGACAATCTCGGAAGTCGCGCCAACCTGAAGGCTGGCGTCCACGCGCAAAGCTGCATTGGCGTCGACGACCAGTCCGGTTTTCTGGAAGACCTTGAAGCCAGCGGCATGGATCTCAATGGTATAGGTGCCGATGGAAAGCGTCGGAAAATTGAAGAAACCCGCGCTGTCGGTGACGATTTCCGTGCGGACGTTGGTCTGCGTCTCGATGGCAATGACTCTCGCGCCGGAAACGATGGCGCCGCTCGAATCGGTCACGATGCCGGAGATGCTGCCGGTAATACTAGCCCATGCCGGCGAAGCCGTCATCAAGAGCAAACCGGCGACTGCACAAAAAAGAATCCGATTTAACTTCATGTTCCCCACCCCCTCAAAGTCAATGAATCCTAGCGCAGCCGCGCAGGCACTCGCACTTCCATCTAGTGAAAATAACTCGCGCGCTGTGAGAATTCACCCCTTAACCTGATACAGCCAAATATCTCATGCCCGCAGGGCCTGTCAACTTGTTTGTTTTTGATTCCCGTTATTAATTCGATTCAAAGCTGCAACCCAGAGTGCAGGCCGCGTCGCAAGTCCACGCAAATCCTGCTGGCTTCCCACGTTGTTCTATGCTATAGAAACTTTCATGCCACGAGGCGTACTTTCACTTTTGCTGGGCAAACCTAGGGGGCCGCGCGGGACTAATGACCGAGCCAGGTAAACGAACTTACCGGATTACGGCCTTGCAGCGCGGCCTCGGGCTGCTCCGTTTATTCGCGGGAACCGAGCGCGGGCTGGCCGCCGCGGATCTCGCCAAGCTGTCCAAGCTCCCGGTGAGCACGCTGCACCGTTTTCTGGTGAACCTCGAGGCCGCCGGATTCCTCAGCTGTGAATCAAACGGCGTTTACCGGCTGGGAATCGCTTGCGTATCGCTCGGCCAGGCCGCGCGGGAGCAAATGGATATTCGGCGGGTGTGCCTGCGGCATCTGGAAGATCTGAATCGACGCACGCGGGAAACCGTGCACTTGACCGTTCGTCACGGGCTTTCCGCCGTGTACGTGGAAAAACTCGATTCGCTTGAGCCCTTAAGAATTTTTTCACGGATCGGAGCGTCGGTGCCGCTTCATTGCACCGCCGTCGGAAAAGTCTTGCTGGCCTGCATGCCTCCTGACGAGCAGGAACAGGTGCTCAATCAACTGAGCCTGCGGCGTTTCACCGAGAATACCATCGGCAGCATTCAGGAATTGCAAACACAATTGAAGCGCGTGAAGCGCGAGGGCTATGCCTGCGACTTCGAAGAACATGAACTACACATCCGTTGTGTCGCCGCCCCCGTCCGCGACCATTTAGGATCGGTCAACGCCAGCTTCAGTGTGACCGGGCCCGCCGTTCGTATGTCGGCTGCTCGTATGAAGGAAATCGCTCAGCTGTTGACGGATGCGTCTGCCAACATCGCTAGGGACATGGGATATTCGGAGTCACAGGGGAAAGGCATCGCTGCACGAGAAAGCAATAGATCGAAAAGCGGTGCCGGGAAGAAACACATCGCGCTGCAATCGGTGGCTGTGCAATGAGCCGGTGGACAAAGGGATTGGCGGTTCGGTTTTTTGACAGCAATACGGCCTTCCACGGTTTATGCTTCGCAATCGGTTCACATCTCCTGACGATCCCCTTGAGGACATCAGCTTTTCCTTCCGCCCCGTTCTGCCGAATCGAAACTTTAAACTTTGCAGGCTGGACAGCGCACACGATTTCAAACGAATGGGTCAAACTGACCCTAGTCCCGCAGCTCGGCGGACGGTTGATGCAAGTTGAATTCGCCGGGCACCCATATCTGTTCATCAACGAAGAACTGAAAGGGCAGTATTTTCCGCCGTCGGAAGGCGTGGCCAAAGGCGAGTGGTTTAACTACGGTGGGGACAAGATTTGGCCTCTCCCCGAGGGAAGAAAGGACCCCCAGCACTGGCCGGGCCCGGTTTCCGACGCACTCGACGATGGTGACTATAAGTTCACGATCCTCTCTGAGAGTCCCGATTGCAAAGTTCGTCTGGAAGGACCAGCCGGCGAAAGGACTGGACTGCAGTACACGCGAGAAATAACCGTTGGCCGGGATTCACCGAAAATTGCCTTTCGGGCTGCCATGAAAAATGCGGTGCAGCGGCCAATTCGCTGGTCCGTCCAGTCGGTAACCCAATACGACGCGGCCGACCCGCAGCGGTCCGGGGCGTTTCGCAGAAAGTTTTGGGCCTTCGCGCCGGCTAATGCCAACAGCGCTTATTTCAACAAATATTACGTTCGCAATGGGCTCTCTGACGATCCCTCGTTCTCGATTCGCGATGGCCTTTTCATCTTGCACTGGTGGACCTGCAGAATGAAGTGTGGCTGGACTCACCGGATGGCTGGCTGGCGGTGGTAGACGGCGATTCGGAGTTCGCGATGATTGAACGATTCCATTTTCAGTCAGAAGCGGAGTGCCTAGGCAAGGCTTCGGTCATTTTCTATAAGAACGGACCAGCCGTTCATCTGGATTACGACGGAAATCGTTTTATCGATGAAAAGAATAAAGAAGACAGCCTCCGCTACATGGCAGAAATAAATTCTCCGATAGTGGACTTGGCGGCCGGGCAAAGCTACGCCATGGAAACAGAATGGCTTCCGGCGCGAGCAGGCGGCGATCTCAAGACGGTTACCCCCATGGCGGTCTTCGGAAAGCCGATTCAGGCCAACCAAGCTCGGGGGAATACTTTGCTGACCGGGGAGTTCAGCGTTTTTCTTCCGGGCAGCTTATTTGCCATATTTCAGGACGCCGGCGGGAAACAGGTCGCCCAGGTGTCGCTTCGCCGCGTGGATCCCCGAGAAAAAATCGCTTTGCGCGCCGAAATCAAGACGCCGCCGCACACCTCCGTTGTCCTGCTTATGCTCCGCGGTGCGGACGGCCGAACACTGGGAAGTCTCGGTGACAAGCTACCGCTTTTAGAGGAAGGCAAGAACTAGCAATGC
>Ga0126381_100001193_pt1 | contig 28213 bp, 22 predicted proteins | sample PanSoiMetPlot_28_FD_96465 | JGI IMG/M metagenome (GOLD analysis project Ga0126381, IMG submission 96465) | Tropical forest soil microbial communities from Panama - MetaG Plot_28 | ecosystem: Environmental > Terrestrial > Soil > Tropical forest > Bulk soil | place: Panama | collected 2016-02-17
CCTTGTTCTTAAGTGGTTCAATGGACAGTGAAACGCCGCCGAGCAACGCCGAGGAGGTTCGCTGGGGATTTCCAAACAGCACCCACATCATCGTCGAATACGGCTTTCATGAGACCTTACCCGCTCGCCAAGTGCAGGACGTGGTTGTCGACTTCTTCAGTGGTCTGGATGTGAGCGGGCGAAGGATCGTTTTCGAACGACCGCAGTTTCTTTCCTCGGAACAGGCTAAAGCGCAGATTTCTCAGCCTTCCAGACGACCGTAGATTGGGCCACCCGGAAGTTGGACCACAACCCGCCCCGGTGGAGATTCCAGTTGTTCCCGCGGCCGGCCGAATCATTTCAACCACTTTCAAATGCGCCGCCCGTTTCGCCGGAGTGATGGCCTGCGCGTATCCAAGCACTTCGATGGCGCAAACGGGTCGGTTGCCAGGTTCGGTGGAAGTCGAGGACGCGGCCCCTCAACCTGAAATGAGGCTAGGACACACGGGCCTCGGCCGGAGTGGAGAGTCAGAGAGGAATGTTATGCGGTTAGGACCAAGCCTCTGGCACGGACCACTTCTACTGCCTCGCTGCGGCTCTCAGCGTCCACCTGCCTCAAAATCCGATGGATATGATTCCGTACCGTATGCTCTGACAAATTCAGGCGCGAAGCGATTTCCTTATTGGTCAGGCCCTTGGCGATCAAAGAAATCAATTGCTGCTGGCGAAGTGTAAGATCGGGCCGGGAAGAGGAATTCGATGCGCCAGCTTCTTTAGCCGCTTGCGCGACAGAGCGAAACAGGGTCTGACACAATTGCTGTGGGCAGACTGCCTCACCCCGGGAGACGCTCCGAACAGCAGCCACAACTTCGGAAGCCGAGGCTTCCTTTAGCAAATAGCCCGTCACACCGGCGCGAACGGTGGTCAAAAACTGTTCTTCATCGCAATCCATTCCAATCATAACCACTTTGAAACCGAGCTTTCCTATTCTGTCAAAAGTAAAGCTCGCGGGAACCCAATCTCCTTTGAAGGAGGCGATGACCAAGACGGCACACTTCGAATCCAAGATGTCGCAGAGCGTTAATGCCGTCTCCCCGCTTTCTCCAACCACCAACAAGTCAGAACGTTTGTTGAAGACACGAACCAGGGCTTCCCGCAGCAGGCGATTCTCTACAAGCAAGAAGACTCGTATAGGTTCATCGGAGACGGTATCGGTCATAACACCCCTGGGGGCCTGCTGCCATTTGGCCCTAGAATGAGCTTGAATCAGCGACTAGCCGGATTAGCCCTAAACTAGCCCACACCATTTCTGCACAGCGTCAACACAACCCGGAAAAGATTCACTTCGCGTCTGCGGAAAAAACACCCTATTACAAATACCGTAAACGGCAACCGCATTCTAATGATGATCCAACTCGATCGTCAAGTTGCCCTCCTGGTTTTTTCTCGAAAGGACTGATTTCTACGATTTCAGATTTGAATGGCTGCGACTGTCGTCTTTTTCCGACGGTTCGGTGGAAGAGATTTGAGTAGAACATCATTGGTAAGTACCAGTCTTCGTTAGTTCCCCAAGACCAATTCCGTTAGAACGGGCGGGATGGGATTCTTTTGATTCTTACGCCGATTTGTTGCCGGGGGGAGACTGACCCTGCAGGGGAGTGTGCCATGCAAAAGTCCATCCGGGTCCTCGTGGCGAACCATCCGCGCCTTATGCGCGAAACGATTCTTACGACTTTTGCCGACCAGCCCGACATTGAAATTGTCGGCGAGGTGGAAGAAGAGTCGGAGATCTTTGAAAGCGTCCGAAAAACGTCACCGAATTTCGTGGTGATCGCTCTCGACCACCCCGGAGAACGACCAAGGATCTGCGACGCGTTGCTTCGCGAGCATCCGGACGTACGAGTCATCGCCGTGGCACCGAAGAAGAATTACGTCGTGTATTACTGGGCCTCGCTCGATATCCATTCGAGCAATATTGAGGCATCTGAAGAAGGGGTTCTTGGCGCGTTACGAAATAAATTGGTTACCAGCAAAACGAATTGAACGGTTGCGGCCCAGTCAAGGAGTAAGAGTCATGTTTGCAGGACATCGTTTAACAAAACTGGCAGCATGCTTGAGCTTGGGGATGGCCCTCTCCGCGCCACTCTCTGCGCAACAACAGAGTGATAGGGATCAAACGGGGCGCGAACAGGCAAAAAGCAGCTATCGCTCGCCAGAAACCTCTGATTTGGCGCAGGAGAATTTGAGCCGCGTGGCGGCCGCGGCCCCTCAAATCAGAGCGGTCCTCGCCAAGGACGAGGGCTTGATGGTCGAGCTGAAACGCTGGGTAGCCAAGGAGGCCACTGACAATGGCCAGGTAGTCGACGATACGAATCTGACCGATCAAGCCATCTTCGATCGGTTGGAGCAGGACGTTGTATTTCGATCGGTGGCTACGCGTCTCTTGCAGCGATATGGCTATTTGATGCCCGCCGCAAATCCGGATTCTGATATTGCAAAAGAAAAGGAATTGATTCTCAAGGAGCGGGCGCGGCATCTAGTGCAGATTGAGTCGCAGGAGGATTCGGAGTCCCTTCGCCAACAAGGGAGCAATCGAAATTTAGAGCAAACCGCCGCATGCGACCCACGTGACGATGAAGATTGTTCGCAGCCGTCGCCCGTTCAGCGGAGGCGACGCAGTCGCCCTCCCATCGACACGTCTTCTCCGCAGACGAATCCCCAGGCTGTGCCTGAACAAGTGCCGCAACAAAACATGCCTCGAATCATGCAGGCTGACGGATTACCGCAAGCTCCGGTTCTGGGGGACGACTCTCTTTCTTCTCTCAGTTATCAACTGACCTCCAACCCGGCCGGCCGCAACGGCAATCCTCTCGTCGGAGCGCCGTCTTTGGACGGAGGCGCCCTCGATGGGCTGCCGCTTTCACAAAACCTCCCGTCCTTGAATCGCGACCGTAATGGGGCGAATGAAACTCCGTCACAAACGAGCGAAATGAGACGGTCAAGGCGTGGCCCGACCTTTACGGCAAGACCCATCGAAGAAGATGTCACTCCGGTGAAAATGTCCCATCGCGCTAATCCTTACGCGGACATTCCTTCGCTCTACGACATGTACGTGCAGGCGTCCGTGCGCCAGAAACCAACCGAGCGCTTCGGCTTGGACGTCTTTCGCAATACGGCGAATGATCCTGAAGAGCTTCCCATGGACCTCCCCGTCGGACCTGACTACGTCGTTGGCCCGGGGGACAGTCTGGAAATCGATTTGTGGGGAAGCGTTTCAGAACGTTTGTTCCGGACAGTGGATCGGGAGGGGCGTGTAGCGCTCCCGGAAGCCGGACCCCTTTTGGTCAGCGGCCGGAACCTGGGCGATGTGCAACAAGCAGTGCAACAAGTGCTGCGAACGCAGTTTAGGGACGTCTCGGCGGATGTCTCCGTTTCCCGGCTGAGAACCGTTCGTGTGTACGTAGTTGGTGAAGTCAGCCAGCCCGGCGCCTACGATATTAGTTCTCTTTCTACCCCCTTAAACGCTCTGTTCGCAGCTGGGGGCGTTACACCTCGCGGTTCGTTGCGCACGCTCAAGCATTTGCGCGGCAAGCAACTGATTGAAGATGTGGATGCTTACGATCTGCTTCTGCATGGTGTTCGCTCCGACCTGCGTCGCCTGGAGAATGGCGATACGCTCCTGGTTCCTCCGCTCGGGGCACAAGTTACCGTGGACGGAATGGTGCGCCGCCCTGCTGTCTACGAGTTACATGGCGAGAAGTCATTGGCCGAAGTGCTCGAGCTCGCGGGCGGGATACTGCCGACCGCGACGCTACGCCACATTGAGGTTCAACGCGTCGAGGCCCACGAAAAGCGAACCATGCTGACTTTACCACTGTCACCGAGCGGGGATCCGGATGCGGCTAAGCAAATGGATTCGTTCGGCATTCAGGACGGCGATGAAGTGCACATCTTTCCTATCGCTCCGTACAACGAGGACGCGATTTACGTGCAAGGCCATGTCCTGCGGCCCGGCCGTTATTCCTACAAGCAAGGCATGAAGCTAGCTGACCTGGTCGGGTCTTACAAAGACTTACTGCCGGAGCCAGCGCCGCACTATGCGGAAATCGTTCGCTTGAACCCGCCGGACTTTCATCCAAGTGTTGAGAGTTTCGATCTTTCCGCGGCCTTAGCTGATCCTGCTTCGGCGCCTAAGCTTCAGCCGCTTGATACCGTGCGCATCTTCAGCCGCTACGACTTCCAGCCCGCTCCGGAAATCTGGGTCGGCGGAGAAGTCCGCGTTCCCGGCGAGTATCGTACTTCCGGACAAGTGCGCCTGAAAGATGCCCTGTTTCTTGCTGGCGGGGTCACGCCAGACGCATCACTGGATTCAGCGCAGCTCTTCCGCACCGAGCCCGATGGCACACTGAAAATTCTGAGTGTCAACTTGGCCGGAGCTCTAGCTGGAAATTCTGCAGATGACGTTCTTCTTGAACCGCGCGACCGGCTTATCGTTCATCGCAACGCGGCCAAAGTCGACCCGCCCACCGTCTACGTAAAAGGTGAAGTGGCGAAGCCCGGCCGCTATCCGCTAACCACTAATATGGTCGTAGAGGACTTGGTGCGCGTGGCGGGCGGCTTGAAAAAGAGCGCAGACCTTCAGAATGCAGACCTGATGAGCTACGCCGAGAGCCATGGGCCCAAGCCGATTGCGCAGGACATAAACATCAAGCTCTCGGCAGCCATGCAAGGGGAAGCCACCGCTGATTTGCCACTGCACGATGGCGACGTACTCACCATCCGCGAGAACCCCGGTTGGAATGACATCGGCGCCATGATTACTCTCAAAGGCGAACTGCAGCATCCCGGTACGTACGGAATTCGGCCCGGGGAACGACTCAGCTCGGTCTTGGCGAGAGCCGGCGGCTTCAATGCGCAAGCGTACCCGTATGGAGCCGTTCTAATGAGGCGCGATGTGCGCGAACTCGAGATGCAATCTCGGTTGGAGCTTGTGCAGCGCATCAAGATGGAACAAGTGTCTCTTAAAGCTCTGCCGGAATCGGATGCCGACCAGAAGAACGCCAAGCTCACGGCCATTGCGGAAACCGAAACGACATTGCAGCAGTTGCAGTCCAATCCGCCAATTGGGCGGGTCGTGATTCACATTCAGCCGGACCTCAAGGACTGGCAGAAAACAGCAAAAGACGTTGCCGTTCGCGATGGGGATGTGCTCTTCGTTCCAAAGACAACTGGCTACGTGTTGGTGAATGGCCAAGTGTTTAACGCTACGGCGATCAGCTACCAGCCAGGAAGAAGCGCTAAGTGGTACCTCAGCCAGGCTGGCGGCTTGACTCCGATGGCGGATCGCAAGGGCGTTTTTGTGATTCGGGCGGACGGCTCCGTGATCGCGGCGAAGAACAACACCTCTGGGTGGTGGTTGGGCGACCCCTTGAGCGCGGCCTTAAAGCCCGGCGACACGGCGGTGGTGCCCGAGAAGGCTCCGAAGATTGGCGGCCGCAATTGGCAAACAACCTTGCAAGCAGCGCAGGTGGCCTCTTCGGTCGCGTTGGCCGTGGCTTATATCCATCCGTGATGGGGGTATCTTGAAAGGGTTGAAGAACACTGTGGCTTTGCTGGTTTGGCTCGTTGGTACTTGGCTGACGAGCGCAGCCACTCTTGCTGCCCCATGCCCGCAAGACTCTCAAAAACAGGACAAACTGGCTGCTCCGAAGCCAGGCGCAGACACGAAAGAAGCAGACACGAACGAAGAAGGAAAATCCAAAGAATTGCCTGCCAACCTAGACCTGCAAGATTTCACCGCAACTTCACGTCACGGTTTGACTCAACTCACTTCGGATTTTCTGCACGACCAGAAGCAAATCTGGACGAGCCCCGCTAAGCTCAAAATCTCAGACACCGAGTGGCTTTTTCCGCTGTCTGGAATTACGGCAGGCCTGTTCGTTACGGATCAAGACTTCAGCAAGCATTTGTCGCAGAACCCAACCACGATAAGCCATTACAAGACGCTTTCGAATGCAGGCGTCGGAGCATTAATTGGCGGAGCAGGCGGCATGTGGCTGCTGGGCCACGCCGCGCACAACGAGCACTGGAGCGAAACCGGTTTCCTGGCTGGCGAAGCTGCAATCAACAGTCTCGTGATGGTCGAAGGGATGAAATATTCCTTGCGGCGTGAGCGGCCTTACCAAGGCGACGGCAGCGGTGCTTTCTTTCAGGGCGGGACTTCGTTTCCTTCCGAACATGCGGCTGCAGCCTGGTCCGTTGCCGGGGTGATTGCACATGAGTATCCCGGCCCACTCACGAAGATCTTCGCTTATGGCCTTGCGTCTTTGGTGGACGTTTCCCGGTTAAGGGCGCATCAACATTTTCCGTCCGACGTGCTCGTAGGCAGCATGATCGGCAATCTGGTCGCTCAGAACATTTACAGTCGTCATCACGATCCAGAACTCGGCGGTGAGGCTTGGAGATCAATTAGTCAGATCTTTCGCGATGAAAGTCATTCTCCAGCGAATCAAGGCTCGCCCTACGTTTCGCTCGATAGCTGGATCTATCCGGCGCTTGACCGACTCGCGGCCATGGGCTTGATCGACAGCGGATTTGCCGGCATGAAGCCCTGGACACGAAATGAGTGTGTCCGCCTCCTCAACGAAGCCGGCGAGCACCTCGGCGAGGGAACGAGTGGATCGGAAGCAGAGAAACTCTACCATCTGCTCGAAACGGAATTTCGCAGCGAACTCGAAGGTGCCAACGAAGGGCGCCCTCGCGCGCAAGTGGAATCTGTCTACGCGCGAGTTACCAGCATCTCTGGCCAGCCGCTCACCGATGGCAATTACTTCGGCCAAACGATCGCGAATGACTTCGGCCGCCCGTATCAAGAAGGGTTCAATTCGGTCGACGGCATTTCTGGGTGGACCACAAGCGGACGCTGGGCGAGCTACGTGCGGGCCGAATATCAACATTCTCCATCCGCCCCTACAGAGCCGTTGTCGGCGCGGCAGTTCATTGGTTCTAACGGCGGTATCCCAGGCGTCCCGCCCGCTACGCCGTTTGCTGCTATCAATCAGTTTCGTTTGCTAGATGCTTATGCCGGGTTGACCTTCGACAACTGGCAGGTTTCTTTTGGCAAGCAGAGTCTCTGGTGGAGCCCCATGCAGAGCGGGCCGCTGATGTTCAGCGACAATGCTGAGCCAATCAACATGTTCCGCATTAGCCGGGTCTCTCCGTTCAAGCTCCCAAGCATTCTGGGTTGGCTTGGCCCGATTCGAATGGAGTGGTTCCTGGGTCAACTCACCGGGCACGATTTCGTTCTTCAAAACGATACGGGGCTTGTTGGACAATTTGGTCAGCCTTTGAGCCGGCAACCTTTTCTTCAGGGAGAGAAATTCGCTTTCAAGCCCACGTCGAATTTTGAGTTTAGCGTTTCTTTATCCGTTGTGTTCTCAGGCGGCCCAAGTCCGCTCACCTTTCATAATCTTGTTAAGAGCTATTCCATTGGCCAAGGCCCACCCGGCACTACCGATCCGGGAGACCGGCGCTCGGGAGTCGAGTTTAGCTACAGAGTACCGGGTCTACGAAATTGGCTGACTTTTTACGGAGATGCCTTTACTGAAGATGAATTCTCGCCCTTGGGTTACCCGCGCAAATCGGCGATCGAGGGAGGAATTTATATGCCCCGCGTCCCCGGCATTCCCAAGCTCGATCTTCGGTTAGAAGGTGGAACCACTGCGCCCGTTGATTTTCCAGAATGTGCTGGCTGTTTTTATGTCAACGGTCGCTATCCCGGCGGTTCTTACGTGAACGGCGGGAATCTCATCGGCAGTTGGTTAGGACGCGGAGGACAAGGCGAACGCGCCTGGAGCACCTACTGGGTGTCGCCACGCAACAAGATTCAATTCCAATATCGCCATCAGAAAGTCGATGGAGATTACTTGCCACACGGAGGCACGTTGAACGACGGCGGCGTCAACGTTGAGTTTCAAGTACGGCCTGAAGTCACGCTTTCGGGGCTGGTGCAATACGAAAAGTGGAATTACCCGATACTCGCTCCCGAACCCAAGTCGAATTGGGCCACCAGCGTGGGGCTTACGTTCTGGCCTCACCTATGGAAATGAGTGCATGCGAGGTGTTGCTGTCGGGAAATAGGAATCGAGTAAGAGAAAAGTGACGCAAACAGCCGCCAAACCGCAACCCGAAGCGGCGCCGCAACCGGCCCCCGGCGAGCTCTTACTGCCGGAAGTGCCGCTTGAGGATTCCCGCGAATTGCAGGCGAAGCGCTTTCGTTTGCTTTGGGACAGCCGTCGCTTGCTCTTTCGGGCATCTGCTGTCGGACTTCTGGCAGCGACGCTAGTCGCTTTCTTGATTCCGAAAACCTATACCTCAACAGCGCAACTCATGCCGCCGGATCAACAAGCTACTTCGGCGATGGCGATGATGGCCGGAATGGCCGCAAAAGCGGGCGGCGGATTGGGAGCCATGGCCGGCGATCTGTTGGGAATCAAAAGTTCCGGCGCGCTTTTCATCGGCGTGCTCAGAAGTCAAACGTCTCAGGATCGGCTGGTGGAGAAATTTGACTTGAGAGCGGTGTACGGCAAGCGCCTGGTCATGGATGCGCGAACCAAGCTCGACGAAAACACGTCGATCTCAGAAGACCGCAAGAGCGGCATTATCAGCATCAGTGTGACGGATCATGATCCGCAGCGGGCTGCTGCTGTCGCCAACGCCTACGTGGATCAGTTGAATTCGCTGGTCGCCGAGCTGTCGACTTCTTCCGCGCACAGGGAACGCGTGTTCCTCGAGGACCGTCTCAGGCTTGCTAAGCAAGATCTCGACGAAGCGACAAACCGGCTCGCTCAGTTTTCCAGCAAGAACAATACGCTCGACATCCAGACAGAAGGCAAGGCCATGCTGGATGCGGCAGGGACGATCACTGGTGAACTGATCGCTGCACAATCCCAGCTCGAAGGGCTTCGCCAAATCTACACTGACAACAACTCCCGCGTCCGCTCGTTGAATGCTCGTGTCGCTGAACTCCGTCGGCAACTCGAGAAACTGGGTGGGACTCAAGGCAACGCGGCGAGGAATTCTTCGTCATTGAGTTCGGCTAAAGGCCAAGCCGCCGATCCACCCGCGCATCAGTCTGCTGATGAGGCCGCGGTGCAATCCGATGTCATGCCTTATCCCACGATCCGAAGTTTGCCGCTACTCGGAGCGAAATACTCCGATTATTATCGGCGCGCAAAAATCCAGGAAACCGTTTTCGAACTACTTACTGAGCAATACGAACTGGCTAAGGTGCAAGAGGCAAAGGAAACGCCCAGCGTCAAAATCTTGGACCCGGCCGCGATCCCTGAGAGGAAATCTTTTCCTCCTCGTTTATTGCTCATGTCTCTCGGCACATTCCTTGCGGCGGCGATGTCCGTGCTTTGGGTGCTGGGCTCGAACCAGTGGCAGCAAGCTGATCCATCCGATCCACGCAAGATCTTCGCGCAGGAAGTTGTAGCCACGGTGAAGGCGCGTGTGCTGTGGGCAACACGAAACGGACGTGGGACGGCATCCGAAGGGAAAAATGATTTCGGCGGCGTCGACGCCCGAGAGAAAAGAGTTTTGGGACGACTTGATCGGCAACCACCGGCTGGTGGACCGGAGCAGCCGTAAGAGTGTCACCAAAAGTTGTAGTTTGTCCGTAGGCGAAAGAAAAGAATTGGGTTAGGTCACATAGCGCCCTGTAAGTGACGGGGCGGAGCTGTGTAGGGGGAAGGCAAAGGGGGCTACGCATGGGGAGTAGCACAGACATTCTGGCCGAACTGAACGCTGGCGTCCAGGCGTCACGAGCAGCGTTCACTAACAAAGCCGCAGTAGCAGAAAGAGCTCAAGTGCAGTGGTACGCGGTGTACGCCTGTGCGAACCACGAGAAGCGCGTAGCGGAGCAACTTGCGAGCCACGGCGTTGAGCATTTCTTACCGCAATACGAGTCGGTGCGCCGGTGGAAAGACCGCAAGGTGCGGCTGCAACTGCCGCTCTTCCCTGGCTACCTGTTTGTCCATCTGGTGGCAGAAGGGCGGCTGCGTGTGCTGCAAGTGCCGGGCGTGGTGCGCCTCGTGGGATTCAACGGGAGCCCCACGCCGATGCCAGACGAAGATTTGGAGAGGATTCGGGAGTTCCTGGGACAGGGATTGCGGGCGGAGCCCCATCCGTATCTGCGGGCGGGAAGGCGCACGCGTGTCGTCCGCGGTCCACTGGCAGGGATGGAAGGAATCGTCCTGCGTCGGAAGAGCCGCAATCGCCTGGTCCTTTCTTTTGACCTGATCCAGCGATCGATGGCGATCGAGATAGACGAAGCGGACCTGGCAGCAGTGTGAGGGGGAATCATAACAGTGACAAGGGGGAGTACTTTATGAAAGGCGTGATTCTTGCGGGAGGAACGGGTTCGCGGCTGCATCCGCTGACGCGAGTGACCAACAAGCATCTTCTGCCGGTCTATGACAAGCCGATGCTGTATTACCCGCTGAAGACGCTCGTGGACGCTGGAATCCAGGACATCCTGATCGTGACGGGAGGCAACAACGCAGGAGACTTTCTGCGGCTCCTGCGGAACGGAAAAGATTTCGGACTGAAGCAACTGAGCTTTGCTTACCAGGAAGGCGAAGGCGGAATCGCGGACGCATTACGGCTGGCGGAGCCATTCGCCGCAGGTGAAAAAATCTGCGTGATCCTGGGGGACAACATTTTGGAGAACAGCATTGGACAGGCGCGAGAGAAGTTCGACGAGCAAAACGAAGGTGCGCTGATTCTGCTGAAGGAAGTGCCGGACCCCGAGCGTTTTGGCGTGCCGATGTTTGAAGGTGACCGGATCGTGCGGATCGAGGAAAAGCCCAAACTTCCCGCGTCAAGCTACGCTGTGATTGGAGTGTATTTTTACGACGCGACGGTTTTCGACCGCGTACGGACACTGAAACCATCCGGGCGGGGCGAATTTGAGATCACAGACGTCAATAATTCGTATCTACGTGATAGCCAACTGAGTTACGACAAAATTGACGGCGGGTGGACGGACGCGGGGACGTTCGAATCGTTGTGGCGAGCGACGAAGATGGTTCGAGAAAAGGTCTTGCTCGCTGAGGAACAGGCGTTGGCAGCGGCTCGGTTGCAGGAAAAGTGGAAAACCGCTCCGAGAGCAGCCGGGGCCGCGACAAATTGAGGAAATCCCATGGCGACAGGCGCAGTCCAAAAAGCAGAAGTGCTGGCAACGGAGATCGCTGATGTAAAGTTGATTATTCCGCGAATTCACCGAGACCGCCGGGGATTTTTCTCCGAGACTTACAATAAAGCCGAACTAGCCGGACTGGGCGTCAACCTGGAATTTGTCCAGGACAACCACTCGCTGTCAGTGGAGCGCGGCGTGGTGCGAGGACTACATTTTCAAATCCCACCGTTTGCACAGGACAAACTGGTGCGCGTGATACGAGGATCGGTGTTCGACGTGGCAGTGGACATTCGGCGGGGATCGCCAACTTATGGGAAGCACGTGGCGCGGGTGATCAGCGCGACGGACTGGAACCAGTTTCTGGTTCCAGTCGGATTTGCGCATGGGTTCTGCACGCTGGAGGCGAACACGGAAGTCATCTACAAAGTGACGAATTACTATTCGCCGGAACATGACCGGGGGCTGCAGTGGAACGATCCGGACCTGGGGATTGTGTGGCCGGTGACAGAAAGCAAAGCGATTCTCTCAGAGAAAGACAGGAGGCAACCACAGTTCCGGGATGTGCCGCAGTACTTCTAAAAGAAGAGAGAGGAACGCACATGGCGAGAGTGCTGGTGACGGGGGCAGGAGGGTACATCGGAACGGTGCTTGTGCCTACGCTGCTGGAACAAGGTTATGAAGTAAGGGCGCTGGACCGTTTCTTCTTCGGAAGGGGGCTGCTGGCCGAAGATCCAAGGATCGAGGTGGTACAGGAAGATACGCGGAAGATCCGAGCGGAGCACTTAGCAGGTACTGACGCTGTGGTAGACCTGGCCGCGCTCTCGAACGACCCGAGCGGGGAGCTGTTCCAGCAGGAGACTTGGGAGATCAATTTTGAGGCGCGCGTGCGGACCGCGAAGCTGGCGAAGGAGCTGGGAGTACAAAGATACATTTTGCCGTCGTCGTGCAGCGTATACGGCTTTCAGGCGAATGGACAAGCCGTCTGCGAGGAGAGCGAGACGAATCCACTGACAACATATGCGAAGGCGAATCGCGCAGCGGAAGAAGGGGTTTTGCCGCTGGGAGAGAATAGTTTTTGCGCCGTGGTGATCCGGCAGGCGACAGTGTTTGGCTACTCTCCCCGGATGCGTCTCGACCTGGCGATCAACGGGATGACTTATGGTGCGTGGAAAACAGGCGTTCTTCCCCTCATGCGCGACGGAACGCAGTGGCGACCGATGCTGCACGTTCGTGATGCGGCGGCGGCAATTTGTTTTTTGCTGAGGGCGAGCCAGGCAAGGGTAAATAGGCAAATTTTCAATATTGGTGCTAACCGAAATAACTATCAAGTGGGCCCCCTGGCAGAGATCGTAATCGGATGCCTGCCAAAGGAAATTCGGGTGGAGTGGTACGGTGACCCAGACCGGCGGTCATATCAAGTGTCGTTCGACAAGATCCAAGCGCTGGGCTTTGAGGCGAAGTTTGGGGCGAAGGAAGGCGCGCTTGAGGTGTTCCAGGCGCTTGAATCTGGAGCGCTGCAGAAGACGCCGCAGACGATCACACTGGATTGGTACAAAGAGCTCACGCGGTGGCACCAGATTATTCGCGACGTGGAAATGTATGGAGGCATCGTCAGCATATGATCGTTGCGGTGCTCGGGGCGAACGGACAGTTGGGCAGCGACATTGTGCGCGCGGCGAGGGAGTGTCGGGGTGTCGAGACTCTGGCGCTGACGAGGAAGGACTTGGACGTAGGCGAACTGGCATCGATTCCGGAAGTCCTTTCCGAGGAGCGGTTCGATTTACTCGTGAACTGCACGAGTTACCACAAAACTGACGAGGTCGAAGAGCACGCTACCGAAGCATTCCGAGTGAATGCACATGCCGTAAGAGCTATGGCAAGGGTGTGCAAGGCTCGCAGTGCCAGATTTGTTCAGATCAGTACGGACTATGTCTTCGGTGGCGAAGGCAGGCGCCCTTATGCCGAGACAGATTCTACTGGTCCCGTTAATGTTTACGGCGCTTCGAAGCTGCTCGGAGAGAAGCTCGCGCTGCGCGAGTATCCGGAGGGCACGCTGATTGCGCGCGTGGCGTCGCTGTTCGGCGTCGCGGGCTCGAGCGGCAAGGGCGGCAATTTTATTGAGACCATTTTGCGGAAGGCGAAAGAAACCGGTGAAGTGCGCGTAGTGAATGACATCACCATGTCACCGACATCCACCGCGAACGTGGCTACCGCGATCCTGGGCGCACTGAAAAAAGAGGCGCCACCGGGCATATATCATGTTGTAAATTCGGGTTCCGCAACTTGGTACGAACTCGCCAAGCAAATCATCGAAGAAGCGGGGCTTCAAGCTAGGGTCGTCCCCATGACCAGTCAGGAATACTCTGCTGTTGCGCAACGCCCGCCATACTCGGTTCTGGACAACGGCAAGATCTCTCAAATTGTCGGTGAACTTCCTCCCTGGAAGGTTGCTCTTCGTCGTTACCTTGAGGAAAAAGACCACAGATCGATCGCTTGGTCCGCGCGAGGGGCCAACTAAATTACAATGACAACAACGAGCCAAGCTATATCTCTCACAAGCGGTCGCCTCTTGGCCCGCAATACCATTTGGAACCTGCTGGGCCAGACTCTGCCGATGGCGGTGGGGTTGGTTACTATCCCGCTGCTTGTTCGGGGAATGGGTGCGGAGCGATTTGGAGTCTTGTCGCTTGCGTGGATCGTTGTTGGCTACTTCAGCCTGTTTGATCTTGGCATTGGTCGAGCGCTGACGAAGCTGGTTGCCGACAAACTTGGCGCCAACGAGGAGCACGCGATCCCTCCTCTGGCATGGACATCACTGGCAATGATGTTGCTCTTGGGCGCCTTTGGAGCGGTGGTCACCCTGCTCCTTTCGCCTTGGCTGGTGCAGCGTCTGCTCAGAATTCCTCAATCCCTCCAAAGCGAAGCACTTCGAGGATTCTACTTGCTCGCAGTGTCAATCCCCATCGTTACTACGACAGCTGGCCTGCGTGGGATTCTTGACGCCCTGCAGCGCTTTCGTATCGCCAATCTTATTCGCATCCCGATGAGCGTGTTTTCTTTCGTTGCCCCACTGCTGGTTTTTCCCTTCTCGCATTCTCTGATTCCCATCATTGCGGTTCTTGTTGCCGGTCGGTTGGTGGGCTGTTTTGTCCACTTGCTAGCGGCGTTTCAGGCCATGCCTGCCTTGAAACTCCACGTATACGTTCGTACTTCCCTGATCATGCCAGCCCTGAGATTAGGCGGATGGATGACCGTCAGCAACGTAGTCGGCCCGATCATGTCCTACCTCGACCGGTTTTTGATCGGCGCCGTCCTTTCGATCGCGGCGGTTTCCTATTACGCTGCGCCTGCGGAGATCATGAACCGCGTCTTAGTGATTCCCACTGCCATCGCTGGTGTGATGTTTCCTGCCCTTGCACTCAGCTTGCAGCAAGACACGGCCAGGGCTGAGCTGATTTTCAGTCGCGGTGTGAAGTGTATGTTCCTGGTGATTTTTCCCGTCGTCCTGCTGCTAGTAACCTTTGCTCCCGAGGGGTTGCGTCTTTGGCTGGGGGCCACATTTGCAGAGAACGGGACGCCGGCCCTTCGCTGGCTGGCAGTGGGGACTCTGCTAAATTGCTTAGCTTTCGTGCCCTTTGCCCTGTTGCAGGCAGCTGGTCGTCCAAGGGTCACTGGCATGCTGAACCTCATGGAGCTGCCACTCTACCTAGTGGCGCTTTGGTTTTTCGTGAAGACTCGAGGGATTGAGGGCGCGGCCATAGCCTGGGCGGGCCGAGTTTTCATTGACGCTGTGTTTATGTACGGATTTTCCAACAAACTGGTCACTCGCATGCACAGTTTTCTGTTTCGCCTGGGAGTCGGCATCGCGGGGGCCTTGGCGCTCCTTTATTTCTCGGTTCTCCTCCATAACGTAGCAACGAAGCTTTTCTATCTTTCCATCTGCCTAGTTGCCCTTAGTTTAATCGGCTGGTTCTGGGTGCTAACGCTGGAGGAGCGCAGATTCTTAATTGGGATCCGTCCCGTGCCAGCAGTTGCAGGAGTGCCTGTGGCCCTCCCCCAAACTCGCGAAATCAACGCCCGTTGAGATTGGCTTTAACTTCGATCGTATGAAGACGATTCCGAATCTGCAACATCAAGCTCCTAGCAGAGAAAATGTCTGTGCCGTCGTGGTGAGCTATTTTCCAGAGGGCGATTTTCTCTTCCGTTTGAGGCAAATCCAGTCCCAGGTTGGGCAAGTGGTTGTCGTAGACAATGCTTCTTCGGAAGGAATGTTGAAGCCGCTGGAAGCTGCGCGCGCCGAACTTGGCATCCTGATTCTTCGCAACCAAACCAATCTCGGGATTGCCACTGCCTTAAACCAGGGCACGCGGTGGGCAAAGGAAAAAGGGTATACCTGGTGCCTGCTCTTCGACCAGGACACAACGCCTTCCTCATGCATGTGTCAGAAACTCACTGAGGTCTACGAGCACTTTCCACGCAAGGACCGGTTGGCCGTCCTGGGGTCCAATTATCATAGCGCTACTTCCTCAGAGAGTACTGTTCCGGACAGCCAGTTATGGGTTGAACGAAAGACGGTCATCACGTCGGGTAGTCTGGTTTCGCTCGCAGCCATGGAGCGCATTGGGCCGTTTCGAGACGAATTCTTTATGGACTGCGTTGACTTCGACTTCTGCCTGAGAGCGCGATCGCTGGGATTTGACGTTTTAGAAGTGATTGAGCCTGTCATGGAGCATTTCATCGGAGCTCCAACGAAACACCGGATACTCTGGTCGCAACGGAACGTCTTTAATCACAATCCCTTTCGTTGGTACTACAAAACTCGAAACAACATAGTTCTTTGCGGCGAATATCTCCGGAAAGATCCTGCCTGGGTGATTAGAGCGACATGTGCGCGCATTTTAGAGAGTTTGCTCATGCTTCTGTTCGAGAAGTCCAGGATTCCAAAGGTAAAATATATGACCGCTGGGCTCTATGATGGTTTTCTGGGCCGCCTCGGGAAGATTGTGGCGTAGGCATTTCAGTGCATTCGATTGTTCATGGCAAGGTGCATGCATTCGCGCCATGCGTTGTCACGGCTCTCTTTATGATCGGCCTGTATTTCCCGAGCTCTGTCAGCGGTGAACAATCGGCGGGCCTTCTTGTGCGGGAAATGGTCCTGCTGTTCGTGCTTTTTGGCACGTTAGCCTTTAGTTGCGGTATAGGACGATTTCGGCTGCAACTGAACGGGTGCTTGATCCTATTAGTAATAGTCGCTTGCACATTTCTTTCTCCGTTCGGATCATATGCTATCGGAGCAATCTATATTTATGTTCTTCTCGTATTTCTATATAACCTGAACCTGCAGACGATTCAATCCACCTCACACATGAGGACAGCGTTTGGTGCGGCCAATATCATAAACTTGGTTCTGGGAATAGGAATCATCCTGCAGTCTGATGCTGTTACCAACTTCCTTCAGGACCATTACACTTATTTCTACCCTGAACTGCTTGCCACTATGTTTGCCCTTCGGAAGCCCGTGCTTACGTTTGGTTCTCACTCCGTCGCTGCCTTTTATACTTTCTTGTTCTTTTGGATGAATTTAAAGACGTTCGAAAGGGAGAAACGTTGGGTATATCTTTTCCTAGCAGTCACGCAGACCGTTTTTTCCTTGTTTTTGTTTTCCTTCACATCGTTTTTTTTCTTTGCCTGTGAGCTTGTGATGCTCATCAGCCTCTTGCTCCAGCGAGGGCGGCAATCCACGATCCGATTTGCTTTTGTGCTCGTTGTTGTAGTTATTTCTGCAGTTGGGATGTTGCCCCGAATGTCAATTTATGACCCGGAATGGAACTACCACTTGGTGGACTACGCCACATCGTTCTTGACCTCTACTGAAAACGGCCCGGTTGGTCGATACTCATCCGGTGGCGACCTCGCCGCTGATTTGAAATACCTTGGGGAGAATCCACTTAGACCTGTTGGGCTATCCAAGCCGAATTCCCTATTCTTCATGGATTCAGGACCCGTTGAGTATCTCTTGCGTGGATCGCTCCCCTTACTTTTGCTCATTTATGGGGGGCTCTACATATTTCTTTGTGACAACATGACTGCTAGGCGTGATGCGCTGGCGCTGTTCATAGTGATCGTTCTCTTTGAAACCGGGTTCCCCATTTTGTTGCATTTGAGAACGCTTTATCTGCTTCCGTTCTTTGTGGTTTATATGAATGGACTGAGAATTACCCCTAAGGCTGAATCTCTTTATGCGTCCGTGGGCCGAGCGGCCATTGGTGCTTCATAGAAGAAAAGAAAGTAAGACTTCTAGTTCGAGCAGACTTTTGCTACCTACCCCAAAGAGCATGACCCATCTACACTTGTTGAGCCTCACTAATACTCAGGTTCAAGATGCCCCTGGAGGTTCGGTCATACGTGTCCTGGATGCGGGCTGTGGGCGAGGGGACCTGCTTGCGTATTTGCAGAACGGTCTTACGGCCTTGCGGCCTGATTTGGAGTTTGAAATCTACGGGTTTGATATTTCCTGGGGAACGCCGGAAACCAATGCAGGGAAGGAAAAAGCAGTCAAGGAACTAGAGCGTGCCGCGCCGGGTCCAGATTGGAGTCAGCGCATTAGCCTGTTGTCGCCATCGTCCGCGTGGCCCTACCCAAATAACTTCTTCCATGCCATCGTGTCCAATCAGGTGTTGGAGCATGTTGCGAACCACGAGGCGTTTTTTGCTGAGGTGAAGCGGACGCTGACACCTGGTGGCTTCTCAGCCCACCTTTTCCCCTTGAAGAACTATATCTACGAGGGCCATATATTCGTGCCGTTTGCGCACCGATTTGGGAATCACGACCTGGCTGTGCGTTATCTGCGGCTCATGCATCGGATCGGTTTTGGCCATCTTGATAGCGAGGGCCGGCCGTGTGGAAATGGTGCTGCTAATCCAGAAAACCAAGCCGACTGGTTGATGCGCTTTACCAATTACCGCACAAAGAATGAGTTTATCCGCTTTGCGAGGCGCGAAGGCTTGCGGGTTTCCTTCCGGTTCACTCAGGAGTTTTATTGGGCCAAAATACGCTCGATTCTCAAGCTTCCCCCGAGGTACATCTATTCGCGGAAACGATCTGCGCTAATCGATTGGCTGCTTGTCACCACACTGAAATACCTTTCCAGCATCACGCTCTATTTCGAGAAGCCTGAAGTTCCCGAAGATGCGGAGCTCCTCTTTGCCCATGCTTGAGCGCTAATGCCCGGAAGGGGGGCCAGAGGAATTGCATGATTAAGGTGGCGGCATTCACAGCCGGAGCCCGGATTTCGACGGCGCGGTTTCGCGTTCGGCAATATATCCCGGTCCTGAAAGCCTATGGCATCGATCTTCAGGAGTTTTTCGCGCCATTGGGGTCCTATCCTCCTAAGAACAGACTCGTCCGGCCATTATGGGGAGTTGCGTCCCTGGGAACACGCCTTCCGGGCATCGTGCGTTCCCACGCCTACGATTTGGTGTTATTGCAGAGAGAACTACTTTCGACTTTCTTTACACTGGAACCCCTTACCAAGAAGCCCCGCGTGTTGGACGTGGATGATGCGATTTGGTTGCGTCGGGACGGCGCATTCGCGCGCCGGCTGGCACGGATCTGCGACTTGGTGATTTGTGGGAATGCGTTTCTCGCAGAGCACTTCCGTGGATGGAACCCCCGTGTATCTATTCTGCCTACCGCGGTGGATGCGGAGCGATTCGTCCCGGCAAGGCGCGAGCCAGATGGCGCAATGACAATCGGGTGGTCAGGCGCTTCCGACGGGCTTGTGGATCTCAAGATTGCGGAGAAGGCTCTGCAAGTTATCCTGAAGATGTATCCAAGGGCGCGGCTGCGCGTGATGTCCAACGAAGCGCCACGCTGTCTAGACTTTCCTGCTGGGAGCGTCGAGTTTATCCCTTGGTCGCCCGAAGCAGAAGTGCAAGCCATTCAAGGAATGAGTATAGGGATTATGCCTCTAGAGGATAACCTGTGGAACCGAGGCAAATGCGCCTACAAAATGCTTTTATACATGAGCTGTGGCGTCCCAGTGGTCGTCTCGCCCGTGGGGATGAATGATGAGTTACTGAGAACGGCGCCGATTGGAAGGGGTGCTCGCAACACGGAGGAATGGGTGGATGCCCTCGGGGAATTCCTGTCGCGGCCAGAAGAGGCAGCCGCGGCGGGACAAAGAGGTCGCAACCTAGTTGTTGAGCGCTTCAGTGTTTCAGCGATCGCCCCCCGTTTGGCCTCGCAACTCTGTCAACTGGTTAGCTGATGGTCCGAGGTCCATGGGCTTCAGACTAGGATTTTGCGCCGCAAATCTCTCGTGCCTCGAATGAACTTAGGAACGCTGTTGGCGAGAAGCAAAAGGCTCTTCAGAAACGCCTACCTGGACCTTCGGTACGGCGCCTTTCTAGGTGGAACAAGGAAGACGCCCTATTCGCATCTGGGGATCGAAGACACCGCCAACACGGACTACGGCGTCCTGCCCCTCATCTTCACTGGGCGCATCCGTGATTCGGATGTCCTAGTTGATATTGGGTGTGGGAAAGGGCGCGTGATCAATTGGTGGCTTAGCCAGGGCTTATGCAACAGAATCATAGGGATTGAGATTGATGAAGGAGTAGCTGCGGCAACTCGGAGGCGACTAGCCCGCTTCGGGAACGTTGAGATCATCGCAGGCGACGTCATCCAACACCTGCCCTCGGAAGGAACCCTTTTTTATTTGTTCAATCCGTTTAAGGCATTTGCAGTCGAAGCATTCAAGAATCGCCTGGCACAGTTGGTGTCAGGCCGTAAAGACGTAACCATCCTCTACTATAACTGCGTTCATGCTGAGGTCTTTGGACTCGACCCGAACTGGTTGGTTTACAAGGTGGAACTCACAAGTGCATATAATTTCCATCCATTGGCTGTGATTCAGTGGCGTGGATGACCTCATCAATATCGCAGGAAAGCGTGGGAAGGGTTGGTCGCAAATGTTGTGCTACAAAAAAGCTTTTCTGCGTGTAGTGGAGCTGTGGTTCGACGAAGCGGATACGTGCCCTAGAGCGGACATTGTCCGGCATTTTCAAAGGACTTCACCGCCGGAGGGGTGTAATTGCGTGCCTTTCCACACACTTGTGACCGACCTTCAACTGGAGGCTAGCGCCTTATTTGCAAAAATCAAAAAAGACACTCGCTATGAGATTCGGCGAGGCGCCGAAAAAGACAAATTGACGTGCTACGTGCACAATTCTGTAGACGCTGACACCCTGTCAGGTTTTCTACATTTCTACCGAGGATTTGCAGCAGCTAACGATCTGAGACCAGCCAACAACATTCGTTTGCAGCTCCTGGCTGAGATTGGGGCGCTATATCTGTCGGAGGCCTTAGATGAGGATGGAAGATCGCTTGTGTGGCACGCTTATTGCCGATTTGATGACCACCGGGCACGCTTGTTGTATTCGGCTTCGGGGCTTCACGCTGCTGCCAATAAGGGCTTGATCGGCCGCGCGAACCGTTACTTGCACTGGAAGGACTTTCTTGCTTTTCAAGCGTTGGGCACTAAACTCTACGATTTCGGCGGTTGGTATGAAGGGACGCAAGATGAAAAGAAGATTCGCATCAATCAGTTTAAAGAAGAGTTTGGTGGAACTGTAGTTGTCAACTTCAATGGACTTCAGGGCACCACATTGAAGGGCAAAGTCGGTTTATGGGCCTATCAACAAGTGCATGGCTAACTGATTTAAGTGTATTGCGATACCTTTAGATCCACTATCTGGGGTTGATACGCGAACCTTAGGAATGAGAGCCCAATACTTAATTCGGTTCGACGATTGCTGCCCCACCATGAGCTGGCCCGTCTGGGTGAAAGTGGAAGAAGCGCTTTTGGAACTCGACGTTAAGCCGATTATGTCCGTAATTCCGGACAACCAGGATGAGACCTTGAAAGTATGTGAGGAAAACAATAATTTCTGGGAGGGCGTTCGCACTTGGCAGGCGCGGAGTTGGACCATCGGTTTGCATGGATATCAGCATCGCTATGTGACGCGGGATGCTGGCGTGGTGGGGATCAACAAATACAGCGAGTTCAGCTGCCTTTCTCTGGGAGAGCAATCCGATAAAATGCAACGCTCGTTGGAGATTTTTGAACGAGAGGGCGTAAAAGCTGATGTTTGGGTTGCCCCGGGACATTCGTTTGACGAGACCACGCTAATAGCACTGCGTTCTGCGGGCATCAAGCGCATAAGCGACGGTTTGTTCCCTTACCCGCACGTGGATGCTAGCGGCGTTCTTTGGGTTCCTCAGCAATTGTGGAAATTTCGCATCATGCCTCCTGGAGTTTGGACCATATGCTGCCACATCAACCGATGGACAGCGCGAGACATTCAAAAATTTCGCCTGGACTTGCGACGCTTTCAGCAATCTATCGCAAACTTTTCGGACATAGTTGCTGCTTATGCGAACCGGCAAAAAACCAGATTTGACGATTTCTATGCGAGATTACATTTGAGCGCGCTCCGAAGATCCCGGTTCGGTTTTGTCCCCATGCTTCGGAAAGCCATTTGGGGTTAATCAAATGCAGCCAACAACGGGGGCCGAAACTGAAGTGGTGACGGGGTGTCTCGCATCACCGCGAATTCGCGTCGCGCACCTCATCACGAGCCTCAATATCGGTGGTGCTGAACAGCAAATGAAACAACTTGTGCTTGAAAACATGCGTGACCGCCTCAAAGAGCAAACGGTGATCAGCATGACTGACAATGGCCTTATCAGTGAAGAACTTCGACAAGCTGGAGTACAGGTCCACTCTCTTGGAATTCCACGAGGGAAACCGGCGCTTTCGGGCTTTTTACGGCTGTTGCGGATGCTTCGTCAATTGCGGCCCGACGTACTTCATTGCTGGCTGTATCACGCTTGCTTATTAGGCGTGCTGGCAGGGCGAATTGCAAAGACCAAGGTCGTTTGGTCTCTCCAATCAGCAAACAAGAATCTCGCAAGCTACCGCCCTCAGACGCGATTGGTTGTTCGATTATGTGCCTTCCTTTCCAATTTTGCAGATGCCATCATCCCTAACTCTGAAGTTGGGAGAACACTTCATGAACGCTGGGGCTATTCAACGTCGCGAATGTGCGTGATTCCGAATGGAATCGATCTCGGTTTATTCAGGCCAGATCCGGCGGCGTATGCCCTAGCGCGAAACGACCTGGGCGTCTCAAGCGACACGGTGTTAGTCGGCCTTTTTGCTCGCTACCACCCGATGAAGGATCACGCAACGTTTCTTCGAGCAGCACGAATCGTTCATTCGCGTAATGCGAATGTACGATTTTTGCTCGCCGGTGAGGGGATCACCGCGAAGAATCCAGAACTAGCCCTATTGTTGGAGGAATGTGGACTCCAGCGTGCCGTACATCTGTTGGGCGCGCGTGCCGACATTCCCAGGCTTACTGCCGCACTAGATGTCGCTTGTCTGTCGTCGTGGAGCGAAGCCGCACCGTTCGTTGTCTGCGAAGCTATGGCTTGCGGTGTTCCTTGCGTGGTCACCAATGTGGGAGATGCTTCCCGCATGGTCGGGGACACCGGAATTGTAGTGCCGCCTCGCGATCCGGAGGCATTTGCCGAAGCTCTGGGCAGATTGCTTACGATGCCTGTAGTGCAACGAGCTGCGCTTGGTCGGCGAGCTCGCGAGTTCGCTCTCAAGCATTATTCCGTGGAAAGAACAGTCAGCGCGTATGAGGCCCTTTATGCGCGAGGGCCAGGAAGACAAGCAGTCGGGAACCAAGAATCCGTGACTCATGTACGGACCACTTAGAAGCTCGCTAGGAAACGAGAGGCATTAAGGCTCTTGATTCGGTGTGATTGTACGCGCGAGCCAAACGCGTGGGTAACGGATTACCTGAAACGAATGGGTTTAGTGACGCAGGGACCCACTGAACCTCCGGGATTTGAGTATTAAAAATCAACAATCGAGGTGAATAGATGAACAGCTCAAATGGGAATGGTGTATCGCTGTTCGGTGCTCAGCGGTTTCGCGCGTTAATCACGGGTGGAGCTGGTTTTGTGGGCTCTCACCTTGCCGAAGCCTTGCTGAATGAAGGTCACGAGGTCTTGATCCTGGACGATCTTTCAACAGGGAACATCCAGAATGTCCGTCACCTCAAAGAACGCCACGGAATGCAGTACTGGCTTGATTCGATTGCCAACAGGTTCTTATTAGCTGAGCTTGTCGATGAATGCGACATCATTTTTCATTTGGCCGCGGCCGTTGGTGTGAGGCTGATTGTCGAAAGTCCGGTCCGCACGATCGAAACCAATGTTACTGGGACGGAGTTGGTACTTAAGGCGGCAAATAAGAAGAAGAAGCCTGTATTTATTGCCTCCACTTCAGAAGTCTACGGCAAGAGTGCTCAAGTCCCCTTTCGCGAGGATGACGATTTGGTGCTGGGGGCGACGTCGAAAGGCCGTTGGAGTTATGCCGCTTCGAAAATGCTAGATGAGTTTCTTGCGCTGGCTTACTGGAAGGAACAAAAGTTGCCTGTTTTTGTGGTGCGCTTCTTCAACATTGTGGGGCCGAGGCAAACTGGCCGCTACGGAATGGTGCTGCCCAACTTCATATCGCAAGCGATGTTGGGCGACGACGTGACCGTCTTCGGCACCGGAAAACAGACACGCTGTTTCTGCTATGTGGGCGACGCTGTACAAGCAATTATTGGATTGATTCAAAGGCCGGAGGCAGTCGGCGAAATCTTTAACATCGGCAGCGATCATGAAACCTCTATCGAAGAGCTCGCGCACCGGGTGATCACTCGCCTCGGGAGTAGATCAAAGGTTCGCAGGATTCCATATGAGATCGCTTATGAACAAGGCTTTGAAGATATGCCGAGGCGGGTTCCCTCTCTTGAAAAGATTAAACGGCTAATAGCGTGGCAACCAGTCACTTCGCTAGATACTTGTATCGACCTGGTCGCACATCAACTTGAGCAGAGTGCAGCTCGGACGCAGACGAAGCAGGCGCTGCGCGCTTCTGGTCTGGCTGCCGGCTAGTCAATCACCAAGGGAATCGCCTTTCTATTAGCTATACACGGCGCCACCGCCATACCCTGACGAACAGTGCCACGACTGCATTCCATGGAATAGAGCGCTTGTCATGAATTTCGCATTGTCTGTGCTGACAACTCTACTTTCTTCTTTCGCTCTGGGGACTTGCCTCACGTTTGCGATCCTTCATCTGGCATCGCGGTTGCCTTGGCTGGTACGTGGGTCATCGAACCGTTTGCACGTGGCACCTACGCCAGTTTGGGGTGGAGTTGCCATCTTTCTTTCGTTTATGAGCGTGGCTTCGACTCGAGGTCTGTTCAGCAGTCGCGAGCTAATGCTAGCGACTACTTCCGCGTGTGGCGTTTTTTTGCTGGGCTTGGTGGATGACATCTGGAAATTGCAACCCCGTTGGAAGTTGCTAGGGCAAGTCATCTGCGCTTTGGCACCTGCTGCCTTTGTCTTTCGTCATCCCGTGACGGGAAACAGGCTGCTCGACATCGTCATTGCGGTCTTTTGGATGGTTGGCATCACCAATGCGTTCAATTTGCTTGATAATATCAACGGTCTTTCGGCAGGGACGGCTGTGTTAGTGGCGAGTTTTCAAACCGTACTTTTCCTGAACCAAGGTGAACTTGACCGAGCGCTCATAAGCATCGCCTTCGGTGGCGCTGTTATAGGCTTCCTTATTTTCAATTTTCCGAAGGGCCGTATTTTCATGGGCGACTCCGGCAGCCTTTTTATAGGATTCTGGCTGGCTGCCACAGGTCTGAGCAGTACCCACTTTTTTGAAAAGAACCAGCTTGGCTCTGTTCTATTCCCGCCGCTTATCATGCTCGTTCCCATATGTGATACGACGCTCGTGACACTAACTCGGATGTTGAGGGGACGTCCCATTTCAGTGGGTGGCACCGACCATCTTTCCCATCGCTTGATGGCCTACGGTCTTTCGCAGAAATCGTCGGTTTTGACTCTTTGGACTTTCTCCCTCTTGAGCGGTACCCTCGGCGTCTTCGCGGCATGGTACGGATTCTCTTCGTTTCTTTCCATCGCAGCTCTTCTTCTTGTCGCGGTCGCTCTGTTTGGCATCTATTTGACCCGACATGAACTGCGGATGCAGCTCGCTCTGCCTAAAGAGGCGGTTCGGCCTATTAAGATCGCTCCCTGGGTCCGTGTGTCATTAAGAGTTCTCCTTGACTTGATTTTGATTATAGCGGCGTATTACACGGCTTATCTGCTCAGGTTCGATGGGCAAATCAGTCTTGGAGATCTACAACTCCTCGTGGCTACAACCGCGGAACTAGTTCTTATCAAATTGTGCGTCTTTGTTGCTTTCGGCGCATACAGGGCCAGCTGGGACTATTTCGGGCTAAAGGACGCCTATCTTTTTGTTGGCGCCTCCGCTCTGGCATCCCTTATCGCGGTGGCTTATTTTTCCACTGTTTATCGGTTTTACGGTTTTTCTCGCATTGTGATCATCTTGGACTTTCTGGTTTTTACATTTCTCACACTTATATCCCGCTTCTCTTTTCGTCTTCTTGATGAGCTCGCACCGGCAAATCACCGAACAAATGTTCTGATCTATGGTGCCGACAGCCTCGGCGAAACTGCCCTGCAGGTTGCTTCAAAGCATCATCGTTTCAGGATTGTGGGATTCCTCGATGATGATCGCGCGGAGAAGAGTTTCTCTATTCATTCAGTTCCCGTTCGAGGTTGCAGCCGGGACCTAGCCTGCCTCGCCAAGCGTTGGGACGCCAGAATCGTACTCCTTACTGCTTCAGCTTCCGCTGAAGTGAAAGACAGGCTGTCGGGTCTCTGCAACGAGTTGGGGATCAAGTTGTTGAGTCTCCAGCTTAACCTCGTAGATCTGACTACCACTGCGAGTTTATGTCCGCCAGATGTCTCTGTGAATAAAGAGCGATTGGCAGATGAAACTCCGCTCCGCAGCGAAAAGGCTCGCGTAAGAGCCACTTCGTCGAGCTAGGAGCCTCAAGCCTGGTACGTTCTAATTGCTATCAGTTCTCCAGCTGTAGCCCCATGAGTCTTATTGCGGATTACAAAACGTAGGGATATGAAAATCGTTCGCATCATCGCTCGTCTGAATATCGGTGGCCCCGCCATCCACGTTGTCCTTTTGACTCGTGGCTTCCAGGACCGTGGCCATGAAGTGCATCTGCTTGCGGGGCCTGTTCCGGAAGCCGAGGGAAGCATGGAATATTACGCTTCAGAGTGCCGGGTCTCTTTCACCCGCATTCCCGAGCTCGTGCGTCCATTATCTCCTTGGAGAGATTGGATCGCCTTTTGCAAAATCTACCGCTTTCTGCGTCTCGTTAAACCTGACATTGTTCATACCCACACTTCCAAAGCAGGAACTTTAGGGCGAACTGCCGCCATCCTCGCCGGCACGCCCGCAATTTTTCATACGTTCCACGGCAGCGTATTCGATGGTTATTTTTCGCCGGCGAAGACGCGATTGTTCTTGATGATTGAGCGTATTCTTGCCCGCTTCACGGATCGCATAATTACGGTTAGCGCTTTACTGAAGAAACAGTTAAGTGACGTCTACGGGATCGCACCGCCCGAGAAGATTGAAGTCGTGCGTCTGGGGTTCAACTTAGGGGACTTCGCTAGCATCGCTGAATCGGGTTGTCGGGCAGAGAAAAAGCCCCATGAGCTTCCGGTCGTTGGCTGGGTCGGTAGGTTCACGGAAATCAAGGACCCGCTGCTGTTTGTTGAACTTGCTTCCGCACTGAAGACGGCCGGTCTGTCAGCTAGGTTCATCATGGTTGGAGACGGCCATTTACGTCATGCCGTCGAGGAGAGCATATCGCGGCGTGGTCTTTCCTCGGACTTTGTTCTCACAGGGTGGCAGCGCAGCATGCCACAGACTTATTCAGCGATGGATGTAATCGTCTCGACATCTCTCAACGAGGGGACACCCGTGACCATCATTGAGGCAATGGCTGCAGGATGCCCCTTCGTAGCCCCCAACATAGGTGGTCTCGCGGACCTTACAGAAGGTGCTGCGGAAAGTGTAGAAGACCTAGAAATATACTCGAACGGTATACTGGTGACCTACCGCAACATGAAAACCTTCGAGCGAGCCGTAAGATTATTGCTTTCCGACGCGCAGCTCCGCAAGCGCATGGGTCAGGTTGGCCATCAATTTGCCCTCAAGAATTTTGGGCGAGATCGGCTGATTAAGGAGACTGAGGACCTGTACAGAAGATTTACCAAATCGACTCTGCGTTTTATGGGAACAGCCTGAGGAACATTAGGCGTTTCTACGGGCTCTAAACGATACGAAATGCTCCTGAAAGTGCCAGTAGGTTCCTGACGTTCCGTTGGCGCCCGATTTGCCAAGGTTCAGGTGTCGGTTCGATTCCGATAGGCCGCTCCATAAAGCCAATCACCTACAAACGCTGACCAGCCCGAACTGCAAACGCCCGCCCTGTTGCTTCCTTTTCCGACCAAAACTCCCGCCCTCGAATCCTTCCCTCAATAACTTTCACGCGGCCAACGCTCCTGCATAGGGCCAACGAAGGCCAAACAGCGCATACTCGCTCATGCATCATGCATTCCACTCTAACATTGCGATACCCGCACCCGGGGCACTGACTGTCTGCTTCTCGCCCCCTTCTCCCGATAGCACTGAAGGTCGCCGGATGGCGGGTGGCGCATCCTTTGGCGTTCGTTTTTCAAAGGGTGCAGAGGAGCGTTTTTTGTCCTACATAGTTTGTAGGTTTTTTTGAACTTGCGTAGGCCAGGGCGCCGGAGTATCTTCTGGTTGCTTTACCAACCAGATCGTTTTCAGGGAAGCCGTCGCCCGGCTTGGCGAAAAAGCGATCCGGTCAGCGCTCGACAGCTCACTCTTCATCGAACAGGGACTTCATTGCTGCATCGCTAGCGCACGGCAGACTCTCAGGGACGGCCTGAGTCTGTGAGGCTTGAGAGACGTGACGACCCAAAGTTTGTCTCTGGCCACCCGGGCCAATTTGCAACCTTCCGTTAGCGACCAGGACC
>Ga0126381_100001194_pt1 | contig 28184 bp, 17 predicted proteins | sample PanSoiMetPlot_28_FD_96465 | JGI IMG/M metagenome (GOLD analysis project Ga0126381, IMG submission 96465) | Tropical forest soil microbial communities from Panama - MetaG Plot_28 | ecosystem: Environmental > Terrestrial > Soil > Tropical forest > Bulk soil | place: Panama | collected 2016-02-17
GTTTTGCGGCTGCGGCTCTCTTGTTCTTTCGAAACCACTGTGACTTCGATCGGCTTGGACATTACTGGAGGGTTGTGCGGTATATGGTTGGCGTCGCCAAGGAGCAGTTGAAGCGTGTGTTTGCCCAAAGGAAGGTCAACTATTGCCTCGGACTGTCCCGCCCCGAAGTGCAGATGATTGAAGTCATTCGGGATCGGTTGATCCAGCGGAGGCAGCTTGGCGTCAACCAGGAGATGGTGGTGGCCGGTGTTGGGCTTTTCGATGCCCGCCGGCGCCACGCCCATGTTGGCAAGACCAAAGTGGATGGTCGCCTTCTGCGGAATCACGGATTTGTTCTGCAGGCCGATGAAATAAACTCGGGCATCCGCTGGCGCGGGAGTCCGCGTCGAGGCGTCGACGACACGAACCTTGATGCGCGGCGAAATCACCGGCGGCGTGTGCGGAATGTGATCCTTGTCTCCGAGAAGCAGCTGAAGCGTGTGATCTCCGGGTTTCAGTGTTACCGCCGCCTCAGTCTGGCCGGCGCCGAAGTGTAAATGATTAAAGTCGTTCGGGATCGGTTGGTCGAGCGGCGGCAATTCGGTATCGATCAGCAAATGGTGATGGCCTGAATTTGCGCGATCCGTACCAGCAGGCGCGATGTTCATATTTTTCACCCCAAAGTGAATGTTCACTTTGGGGTCAATGGTGGCGCCATCCTTCAGATCGGTGAAATAAACAGAGGCGCCCGGAGCCGATGCCGTCGGCCCTCCGGTTAACGCGACATTGACCCGAATACGGGCCGACATGACCGGCGGCGTGTGCGGAACGTGGTTCTTATCCCCCAAGAGCAGCTGCAGTGTATGCTGGCCCGGCTTAAGCGTAATTTCCGCTTCGGTCTGGCCGGCACCGAAGTGCAGATGATTGAAGTCGTTCGGAATCGGCTGGTCGAGCGGCGGCAATTCGGTATCGATCAGCAGATGGTGATGCCCCGAGTTCTCACGATCGGATCCTGCGGGAGCAACGCCCATGTTGCGAAGCCCGAAATAGATCTTCAGATTCGCCGGGACGGTGGCGCCGTCTTTGAGATCGATGAAATAGACCTCCGCCCCAGGCGGCGACGGGCTAGGACCGCCAGTGCGGTTGGTCTGGGCAGCCGCAACCCCACCGCATACGGCCGCGGCAAACAGTAGGGCCAAGACTGCAATGCCAGTCTTGCCGCACCGGTTCTCGATTTTGCCGCGCACGCGCATTGCCCGCCATTTCCTTGCGATCGCTATTCTCGTGAGGAAACCATTGACCTGCCGGTGGATGAATAATTTAGGTGAATTCAATCCTGCTGGGAAGTGCGCACGTCTTCATTGACCGGTACCCGTCTTGGAGCAGACTGGTATCGTGCTGCCGCCGACCCTCAGGCTCTCGGCGGCATGTTGTCTCGGTCGGAGCGGCTTTGGTTCTCGCTGTTGTCCAAAATCATCAATATGTCTAAACTATTTAGTCCGAAATAAGTGGTGGATTCTTGCGAGACGATAGAAGTCTCCACTAAAGCCGAAATGTAGGTTCGGCTTCTACGACGAAAAGGTTTCGTCTGCGAAGACTACCTCACAGCAAAACTTTAGACACCATTCTACCACTGAATGGTAACAGCAGGTGCGGCATGAACAAAAAGCTTCTGTTCTGGCTATGCTTGCTGGTCTTTTCTTCATCGTTCACGTCGGCGGCCCTGCCCGCCGGGCGCGTCGCGCTTGTCATCGGGAATGCCAACTACCCTGACGCGAGAACGCCTCTGTCCACCGCGATCAAAGATGCCCGGACATTGGCCGATGAATTTCGCCGAATTGATTTCGACGTCGACTTCAAGGAGAACCTCAATAAGCAAAATATGCAGAGTGCGATCGCGGCTTTCATCGGAAAAATCACCAATGGCACGGTTGCACTTATCTACTTCAGCGGATTCGGCCTCGATGTCGGGAGACAGACCTATCTAATTCCGGTCAACGCCCAAATTTGGAACGAAGCCGACGTTCGCCGCGATGGCATCAGCGTCGATGCAGTCTTGGCCGACATGCAGCGCGCGGGCGCGAAAGTAAAAATTGTCATACTTGATGCTGCTCGAAGAAACCCATTTGAGCGCCGCTTCAGAGCGTCACCCGCGGGGCTTGCCCCGATTGATGTGCCGGTCGGCACGCTTGCGCTGTACTCCGCTGCGCCCGGCCAGGTGATAGACGAAAGTTCTGGGGCGAACAGTCTTTTCGTCGGCGAACTGATTAAGGAGCTCCGCTCTCCGAATTTGACCGCCGAGGATATTTTCAACCGCGCTCGCATTGGCGTATCTCGCGCTTCCAATAACGAGCAAGTTCCCTGGGTAACTTCATCTCTCGCCGAGGAGTTCTACTTTAGGCCGTCAAACTCAGCCGTGATGACGCCTGCACCGGCCCCATCACCGCCACCTCAGCCCCCGGCGCCATCACCAAGCACAACGACAATTTCAAGAAGCACGCCAACTGACACGCCGGCGCGCGAAACCCCTCGATCTGGATTCAAACCGGGAGATGTCTTCCGTGATTGTCCCGACTGTCCTGAGATGGTGGTGGTACCCGCCGGCTCGTTCGCGATGGGATCCTCATCGGATTACGAAAAACCAGTGCACCGCGTGAGTTTTGCAAGAAACTTTGCGATCGGTCGTCGCGAAGTGACTTTCAATGAATGGGACAAATGCGTGGACGATGGCGGATGCAAATCTCGTCCCCAGGATCGAGGATGGGGGCGTGGCGACCGTCCGGTCATCAACGTCAGTTGGCTTGATGCGAAAGAATTCGTGGCTTGGATATCTCAGAAGACGGGACAGGTCTATCGGCTTCCCTCTGAGGCTGAATGGGAATATGCCGCCCGCGCCGGAACCGACACCCCCTTTTGGTGGGGTAGCGCGGCCGGCTCGCGCCAAGCCAACTGCCGGGAATGCAATACGGGTCAATCCGAACAGACTTTGCCGGTTGGTACATTCCAGCCAAATCGGTTCGGTCTTTATGACACCGCTGGCAATGCGGCGGAATGGGTGGAAGATTGCTGGAACGACAATTATGTCGGTGCTCCGACGGATGGCTCGGCTCGGACCAATGGACAATGTCGGCTGCGGGTATTGCGCGGCGGTTCATTCGACAGTGCATCCACATACACGCGATCAATGGCGCGTTTCAGATATGATTTCGATGTGCGGTATTATGCCAACGGATTCAGCGTAGTGCGGGAACTGCAATAGTTGCGTTACCGATGGCAACAAGGACCAGGACGTCGGTATCGGTGATGAGGCTTTTTCCCACGGCGGTAACTGCCGCCAGAGGGCTGGCTGCGCCTAACGCCGGCAGTTCCCTGCACGATGGCGACAGAGTGAGGACGATTTTAGCCGGCGCCGTGCGAACGGAGCTGCATTAAATCGCCTTCCACGTCGGGCTGGATGATGTCGACAATTGAAACGAAGTTATCACAACAGGATAGCGCCCCGCATAAGGGCCTGTTTCGCCGACGAGGCATCTTCAGCAAGTTCGTCATCTCGTTCGTCGGGCTGGTTGTACTTGTACTTCTCGTCAATGGCGCCCTCGAGACGTGGTTCATGTATAACGAAACCACGCAGATATTGGCAAAAGCCCAGTCGGAAAAGGCGACCACCACCGCCAATCGCATTGATCAATTCTTATCGGATATCGAACGACAGATTAGCTGGGCAACGCGAGCTAGCTCTACCACAGTTGAACAACGTCGTTCCGACTACGCGCAGCTACTTCAGCAGGTGCCCGCGATCGACAGCCTCATTTACCTTGATGGCGCTGGGAAGGAGCAATTGAGGCTTACTCGCTCGCAATTCGTCATCGGGAGCGGGGTCGATTACTCGGACGATCCCAAGTTTAAGGAGACGCAAGATAAGCCGGTTTGGTTGTCGCCGGTTCATTTTGACGGTTTTGATCCGTTCATTGCGATAGCAATGGCGCATTCCGGCCGGAATGCAGGTTCAACGGTTGCGGAAATCAATCTGAAGTTCCTGTCAGACTACGTGGATCAAAGCCAGACCGGTGCGGACATCGACGCTTTTATCTTAGGGCCGGAGGGTCGAGTGCTTGCTCACTCCGACATTGGTCACAATCACTTGGGCGCAGATTTGGCGAACCTTCCTCAGGTAAAATCGATGATGAAGCCGCGCCCCGAACCAGTGACTCTCGGGCAAGACCCTGCTGGACACGCGGTCTTGACCGGGTCAGCAGCTATCCCGCGGATGAACTGGTATGTTTTTTTTGAGCAGCCGCTGAGTAAGGCGCTTCAGCCTGTCTATGGTCTGCTTTATCGCACTGGGTGGCTGCTCGCTATAGCGATCATGCTCGCCGTGCTTGCCGGTATGCTGCTAGCGCGTCAATTGGTTACCCCCATTCGAGCGCTACAGGTCGGTGCCCGGCAATTGGAAGCGAGCGATTTCGGTCATCGTATTAACGTAAAAACGGCGGATGAAATCGAGGAACTGGCCGACCATTTCAATCGGATGGCCGATCAGCTTCAAGGGTCCTACAGCCGGCTAGAACAGAAAGTCGCTGACCGCACACGCGACCTTGCCCAATCGAATAGTGAATTGAAAGCGCTTGAGGAGATCGGGCGTGCCGTCGCGTCGTCTCTCGACATCAACGCGGTGTTGGCCACGATCGTTACCCAAGCGGTAAAATTTTCTCGTGCAGACGCTGGTGCGATCTACAGCTATGACGCATCACAGGACATTTTCGAACTAGCTGAAGCGCATGGGCTTGATCAATCATTTTTGGATAAAGTCCGGGGCACTAGAATCACACTCGACGAAAGCGCCTTGGGACGCTCGGCCAAGCAACGAGGTCCTATCTCTATCCCCGATCTTTCGAAGTCTCCTAATTTTTCGCTCAAGGAATTCGTCCTTTCGGCTGGGTTCAACTCCGTCCTAATCGTTCCACTTTTTGCTCAGGATGAAATCCTCGGCGCGTTGGTATTACAGCGCCGCGAGACGGGAGATTTTCCGGCCAGTACAGTCGACCTCATGCAGACGTTTGCCAATCAGTCGGTCCTCGCGATGAAGAATGCGCGGCTGTTCCGTGAAGTCGACCAGAAGGGACGAGAACTCGCGATTGCGAGTGAGCACAAATCTCAGTTCGTCGCCAACATGAGCCACGAGTTGCGCACGCCATTGAACGCGGTCCTGGGCTATTCCGAACTGCTGGCCGATGGGCTCTACGGCGACATCCCGCAGAAAGCATTGGACGTCTTGGAGCGCATTCAAGCGAATGGAAAGCATCTTTTGAGTTTGATCAATGACGTGCTCGACATATCCAAAATTGAGGCCGGCCAGCTCACGTTGGCGCTAGATGACTATTCCGTCGAGGCAATTGTGCAATCAGTAGTGGCGGCAACAGGCTCGCTTGCACAAGCCAAGGGACTCGATGTCAAGACTAGCGTACCTAATGACCTTCCAATGGGTCGAGGCGACGAACGCCGGCTTACTCAGGTACTCCTGAACCTCGTAAGTAACGCTATAAAATTCACTGATGCTGGAGGAGTCGAAGTGCGCGTCCAGGCAGTCAATGGAGAGTTCAATATTTTGGTTTGTGATACCGGGCCTGGGATTGCACCTAAAGATCAAGCGACGATATTTGAGCAGTTCCAGCAGATTGACAATACCAGTACACGGAAGAAAGGCGGCACTGGATTGGGATTATCAATTTCACGCCAACTGGTCGGTATGCATGGCGGCCGTATCGACTTGGATTCGACCGTCGGTGTAGGTTCCACCTTCAGCATCGTTGTTCCAGTACGCGTGCAACAGCAGAGGCAGCTGGCGTGAAAAAACGCATTCTCATCATAGAGGACACAGAGGACAACCGCCGCATCCTCCGAGATTTGCTCACCCATGCTGGATACGATTTAATTGAAGCAGATGACGGCGCAAAAGGCGTCGCAATGGCGGCCGAACATCGGCCCGACCTTATCCTCATGGATATCCAACTTCCGACCATAGATGGTTACGAGGCTACGCGTCAGATTAAGGCCAATCCGGACTTGCAGCATATTCCGATCATCGCGGTCACCTCATATGCCCTGTCCGGCGACGAGACAAAGTCACTGGCCGCCGGATGCAACGGGTATATCGCCAAGCCATTTAGCCCGCGAAAAATTCTCGCAATGATGAACGATTTGCTGCGTTGATCGTGAGAGGAGCCGGTGCGAACTCCCCCTCGAATTCTTGCCGTCGACGACATGCCGACCAATCTGGAAATCTTGCGTGTCCGGCTGGAAGCCCAAGGCTATGAAGTCATCACGGCGGAAGACGGCGAACAGGCATTGGCAAAGGCGCGCGAACTAGAACCTGACCTAGTTCTACTTGATATCATGATGCCGAAGCTCGACGGAATTGCGGTGTTGAAGCAACTAAAGCAAGACACAATGCTGCGTTTCGTGCCCGTCATCTTGGTCACTGCAAAGTCCGACATTCGTGACGTTGTGGGCGGCCTTGACGCAGGCGGCGATGAATATCTCACAAAGCCATTCGAACACGCTGCGTTAACCGCCCGCGTTCGATCGCTGCTCCGCGTGAAGGAACTTCACGATACGGTTCAGGACCAAGCAGAAAAATTGAAGGAGCAGACCGAGCAACTTTCCAGTTGGAACCGTATGCTTGAGGAGCGCGTGGCAGAGCAATTAACGGAAATCGAGCGAATCGGTCGTTTGAAACGATTTTTGGCGCCGCAAGTAGCGCAAATGATTGCGTCTTCCGACCTGCCCGATTCGGTATTGGCCAGTCATCGACGAGAGATAACGGTCCTGTTCTGCGATTTGCGTGGTTTTACCAGTTTTACGGAGACATCTGAACCTGAAGAGGTCATGGCAGTCCTGCGTGATTACCACGAGAACTTGGGGGAACTTATCTTCCGTTACGAGGGCACGCTGGAACGGTTCCTTGGCGACGGGATCTTGACTGTATTCAACGATCCAATTCCATGTGTCGATCACACCGAGCGTGCCGTTCGTCTGGCGCTCGACATGCGGGAACGGGTGAACGAATTAGGGGCGCAGTGGCGACGTAAGGGCCACGAGCTTGGATTTGGAATTGGGATTGCTACCGGCTTCGCGACTGTCGGACAAATTGGCTTCCAGGAGCGTCGAGAATACACGGCGATCGGAAGCGTGATAAATCTTGCGTCGCGGCTTTGTGATGAGGCCGCGACCGACCAAATTGTGATCCCCGCACGTGTGTTGGCTTCTGTCGAGCAATCTGTAAAGGTGAAAGCACTTGGTGAACTTACTTTGAAAGGATTCGACAAGCCACTGGCTGCATACAATGTCCTGAGCTGGCACAACCCACCATCGAATCGCAAATCGTCTCCAGCTCAGACACCCGAAAAAAAGAAGGAGAAAAAGCGGGTTTGAACGCGACCCCCGGGACAGCGGGGCCGCTGTTATTCGCTTCGTAGCGCGGGCCAGTGCCACCCACCCATCGCCTTGCTACCCAAGCCGCCGGCCACGCCCGCAGATTCTTCACTTCGTTGGCTGCGATTATGCATCTGAAATGGTGCAAATTTCTGCAAAGCATTGGCATTGCGTCTTAGAGGTGAGCCCCGCATGCTCATGACGCAACCGGCAAAGAAGACATGCAATGATCCGGATCGGAATTATTGGCCTAGGATGGTGGGGTAAGCAGATCGTGACCTGCCTTGCCGATAGCCCGCGTTTCAAAGTGGTGGCCGGATGCGATATCGATACAAAGATGGCGACGCCATTCGCCGCTGCTCACCGAATTCACCTGACTGACAACTACAATACCTTGCTTCATCGTTCCGATGTTGACGCCGTCGCTATAGTTACCCCTCACCTGCTTCACGAAGAAATGGCCGTTTCGGGATTTCGAGCGGGCAAGCAGGTGTTCTGCGAAAAGCCGCTCGCCCTGACCACCGCAAGTGCGGAGCGAATTTTGGCCGCCTGCGCCAAGGCCGGCGGCGTCCTCGGCATCGGCCACGAACGGCGCTACGAACCAGCGATGGAAGAGATGCGACGCCTATTTGAAACCGGCGCGCTCGGGCGCCTGCTGCACATGGATGCCAATGTCAGCCACAGCAATTTTAGGAGGATGGATCCGTCGAATTGGCGTCGCGATCCGCGCCACGCGCCGGCGGGCGCCTGGACCGCACTCGGCATTCATCTTGGCGATATGTTCGTGTCACTCGCAGGCAAACCGAGACGCGTTACGGGACGCACCGCTTCCCAGATTTTTTCCGCACCTTCGGAAGATTTCGTCAGCGCTGAGATCGAATTCGAAAATGGCGCCTATGGACGCATTACGTGCCTGTCGACTCCGCCCTTTTATGGGCGTTTTACCCTCTTTTGCGATCAAGGTTGGGTCGAGGTGCAGGAAGGCGGCAACGTTGACAAAGGCATTGCGTCAAGTTTCGTGCATTGCGCGGCGGATGGCAGCCAGCGCACACGTACATACGAACACGTCAATACGGTACGCATGAATTTCGAGGCCTGGGCCGATGCGATTGAAGGCCGAGCACCCTACCGCTTCACCACGGACGAGCTACATTCAAATATCCGCCTTCTCGACGCAGTCGTCCGCTCTGCTGCGGCGGGCGGGGAACCGATTGGACTATAAACGCCGGGCGCGCGATGCAGGCTGAAAAAGAACAAGTTGCCCTGTCGTCGATAGCGGCTTCGGCCGGATTGACTATCGCCAAAGCCCTCGTGGGTCTTTCCACGGGTTCGCTGGCCGTACTTTCCGAAGCCGGCCACTCGCTGATCGATTTTGGCGCCACTGTGATGACCTATATCGCCGTACGGATTTCGGGCAAGCCAGCCGACAAAAAACATCACTACGGACACGGAAAAGTCGAAGCTGTGTCCGCTCTGGCCGAAACGGCGCTATTGTTCGTGCTCTCAGGGATCGTGATCTGGGAAGCCGTCAAGCGGCTGATCGACCACGAAGGCCACGTCGTTGAGGCGACCGTCTGGGCCTTCGGTGTGATTGGAGCCTCAATCGTCGTCGATTTTTTCCGTGCGCGTGCACTGTCTCATACCGCACAAAAAACATCGAGCCACGCGCTCGAAGCTGATGCTTTGCATTTTTCATCCGATCTGTGGGCCTCGCTCGCTGTGCTCATCGGCCTTGTCGGTGTGCACTACGGCTTGAGGTGGGCAGATTCGGTCGCTGCGCTTGTTGTCGCAGTATTGGTTTGTGTCGCAGGCTGGCGCCTCGGCAGACGAACAGTCGAAACTCTCACTGACGTTGCTCCGCCAGGAGCTGCCGAGAAAATCACAGCCATCGCGGGACGCGTGCCTGGAGTGGTTGGCGTCGAGCAGGTGCGCGTGCGTGCGGTTGGCGAGCAAACCTTCATCGATCTTGGCGTTTCTGTCAGCCGCACGCTGCCGCTTGACCGGGTCAGCGCACTAAAAGATGCCGTCGCTGCAGCAATCCGCCAGCAGATACCCGGAGCAGAACCGGTGGTCAGCACTGAGCCCGTCGCGCTCAACAACGAGACTATCCTGGACCGCGTCATGGTCATTGCACGTAACCGCGCGCTCGCGGTGCACCATGTCACCGTCCATGAACTTAAAGACAAGCTAGCGATATCTCTCGACTTGGAGGTGGACGGAAAGCTTTCTTTACGGACAGCCCATGAGATGGCAGACGGTCTGGAGGATGCGATCGCCGCGGAACTTGGACCCGGCGTCGAGGTTGAGACACACATCGAACCGTTGCAGCCACAGGATGCCTCCGGGCGCGAGGCGCCCCCTGAACGGGTTAAGGCGGTGGCAATTGCGTTGTCAGAGCTGGCTGACGAAGGGCACAGTATTCGCGATGTGCACGACGTGCGGGTACGCGAGACCGACGAAGGCGAGATCGTCAACTTTCACTGTCACGTCGATCCACAATTGAGCGTGCAAAGCGTGCATGAAAACGTTGATGCTCTGGAACGGGCGATGAAGCAGCAATCGCCCTCGATCAAACGCGTCATCGGGCATGCCGAGCCAGTTCGCTAATTCTTCCAATCACAGCCCAGAGACCCTAAATCAATGGCCATGCGCACCGATACCGCCCAACCGATCCGCTTGAAGGACTACCGGCCACCTGACTGGCTTGTCGATACAGTCTCGCTGGAGGTGAGACTTCATCCTACTGAGGCGCGGGTACGGGCGACACTCGCCCTCAGGCCAAACCCGAACTCGGCACCCGCACCCCTTGTTCTCAACGGCGATGGTCTGTCGCTGACCTCGCTTAAGCTCGACGGAATTTCACTGAACGCGGAAAACTATGTTGCAACGCCTGAAAGCCTTACTATTGCGCAGCCGCCGAACGAACCATTTAAGCTAGAAGTCGAGACGGCCGTCGACCCCTCCGCCAATACCCAGTTGTCCGGCCTCTATCGTTCAAATGACACCTATTGCACGCAATGCGAAGCGGAAGGTTTTCGTCGGATTACGTACTTTCCTGACAGACCGGACGTTATGGCTGTCTACACGACGCGAATCGAAGCCGACAAAGCGGAAGCGCCCGTGTTGCTCGCAAACGGCAATCTGGTCGAGCACGGAGAGGTTTCCGACGGCCGCCACTTCGCAGTATGGCACGATCCCCATCCTAAGCCGTCGTATCTTTTTGCACTCGTCGGCGGAGACCTTGCCTGCGTCGAGGACCACTACGTAACAATGTCCGGGCGCAACGTAACGTTGCGCATTTATGTCGAACACGGCAAGCAAGATCGTTGCACTTATGCGATGGAATCGCTCAAACGCGCCATGCGCTGGGACGAGCAAGTTTTCGGCCGTGAATACGACCTCGACATTTTTATGATCGTCGCAGTTTCCGACTTCAACATGGGCGCGATGGAGAACAAGGGCCTTAACGTTTTTAACGACAAGTATGTCCTAGCCAGCGCCGATACCGCGACGGACGCAGATTTTGCTCATATCGAAGCTGTGATCGCGCACGAATATTTCCACAATTGGACCGGCAACCGCATCACATGCCGCGATTGGTTTCAGCTTTGCTTGAAGGAGGGCCTCACTGTTTTTCGTGATCAGGAATTTTCTTCCGACATGCGCGCGCGCCCGGTGAAACGGATCTCCGACGCGCGAGGCCTGCGAGCGACACAATTCATCGAAGACGCAGGCCCCTTGGCACATTCAGTGCGACCTGAGACGTACAAGGAAATCAATAATTTCTACACAACTACCATATACGAGAAAGGCGCCGAGATTGTACGAATGGTGCAAACGTTGCTCGGCCCCGAAAAATTTCGCGCCGGCATGGATCTTTATTTCGCGCGCCATGACGGCGAGGCCGCCACTGTTGAACAATTCATTCAATGCTTTGCTGACGTCAGCGGACGTGATCTGACACAGTTTATGCGCTGGTACAGTCAAGCAGGCACGCCTGAAGTAACGGTCAAGGGTAAATTCGACGCGCCGCGCAAAACCTACAGGCTTGAATGCAAGCAAACCGTGCCGCCCACTCCGGGCCAGCCGACGAAGGAGCCGATGGTTATCCCGCTGTCACTCGGTTTGGTCGACAAAAATGGCCGCGATTTGCCGCTCTGTCTGTCAAGCGGCGAACCGGTCAGGCAGGGTGTCGTGGTCCTGAACGAGTCAATGGCGATATTCGAGTTCGCCAATCTCGATGAGCACCCTGTCATATCGATCAATCGCGGTTTTTCTGCACCGATTAAGCTCATTACAGATCTTTCTGTCGATGACCTCGCTTTCCTTGCCGCCCACGACAGCGATCCATTCAATCGCTGGCAGGCGCTGCAGACGATCTCGATGCGTCTGCTGATCGACAATGTAGATGCCTTACGTTCGGGCCGACCTGCGCGCAAATACGATCAGCTCATGCTGGCGCTTGCGACTATTCTTGAGGACGCTGCGCTGGAGCCTGCCTTCGTTGCGCTTGCACTTGCCCCGCCGGGCGAAGGCGATATTGCGCGCGAAATCGGCAGCGACATCGATCCCGACGCAATCTTCCACGCTCGCGCCGCGCTGCGCGCCGCGATCGGGGAACAGCTTGGCGCCGCGCTCACCACGCTTTGCGACCGGATGACCTTTTCCGGAGGTTATTCGCCTGATGCCAGGAGCGCCGGACGTCGTGCTTTGCGGAATACCGCGATCGATCTTCTTGCGGCAACTGGCAAACCCGCAGCTATCGCCCGCGTTTTTAGGCAATATGAAACCGCCGACAACATGACCGACCGCATGGCTGCGCTGGTGACGTTGTCGTTGCATGACGTGCCGGAACGGGAACATGCGCTTGGCGATTTTTACGGCCGCTATGCTTCAGACGCATTGGTGGTGGATAAGTGGTTTTCACTCCAGGCCTCCATTCCACAGCCGGGAACGCTCGAAAATGTGCGGCGTCTCACTACCCATCCCGCATTCTCTTTCGGCAATCCCAACCGCGTGCGTGCTCTGATTGGCGCATTCGCCCAGGGTAATACCACTCAGTTCAATAGGGCCGATGGATTGGGCTACGACTTCGTCGCAGACACCGTGCTCACCCTGGACCCCAAAAATCCGCAGATTTCCGCACGCCTTGCGACCGCCTTTCGCAGTTGGCGGATTCTGGAAGGCGGTCGTCGGGCAAAAGCAGAATCTGCCCTTACCCGAATAAAAGGAGTATCGAGCCTTTCCCGCGATCTGGCCGACATTGTCGAACGCGCTTTGGCCACACCATGATAGTGAGCAGACGCCGCATTTTTGCTGAAAAACTATTCGTGGGTAACATTTTTTAAACATTTGACTCTTCGGACTCTCGACAAATCAGTGCCTATCGATTCCAATCAAGGAAGTGATTCGGACAGTGATGCGGCACATCCTTCCGTCTCGAGGGTGATTGGGGAAATTCCGAACGGAGGCCTTCTATGGCGCGCGCCGGTGTGGCGAGTGCGTCTGCACATCCCGATTCTATTAAGGGCCTCGCGCAATCGGTCGCCAACCCGGCCTACCGACGGCTGCTGAACGCCGAACCACTCTTGCGCCGCGCCGTCCCGGTGCTGATCATCGCGTTCCTGGCCACTATTTGTGTCGGCGCCCTGGTTCAGGTGCTCGACCACCGCCGACAAACTCTGACCAATGACTTCGTGTCACTTGAAGCGGTCGCCGACCTCGCCGCCGAACGGCTGCAGCGGCCATCCCGAAAGCCCCCCGAAACCATCGATCAACCGCAGCTGGTACTCGCTCGCGTGCTGCCATCCTGGGCCATGCCGGCGGGGCGGCGGTTCCTGCTGACCGATGCCGACGGCATCATTTTAGCTGCGACGCCATCGAGCGCCTCGACAATCGGCCGGCGGCTCATCGATCTCTTGGGACCAACGCAACCTCTGACGACTTTTGGCGCGGGCGCTGGTGTCATGGAAATTGTTCTGCCTGACGAAACCCGCGCACTGGCGACTGTTCGTATGCTTGGCAACCCGTTTGGCCAGCTCGCGGTCATTCAGTCGCGGGACGCGGCGCTCGCCAACTGGCGCTCGCTCACCACGCTCACGGTAACGTTGTCGACAACGACCGGATTTGTGGTGCTCATTCTCGGCTTCGCTTTTCATTGGCAGGCGACAAGGGCGCGCGAAGCGGACCTGATCTATGAAACAGTGCGAAGCCGCATCGACACTGCCCTTAATCGCGGCCGCTGCGGGCTGTGGGATTGGGATCTCGCTCGCGGCCGGATCTTCTGGTCACAATCGATGTTCGAAATCCTTGGCCTCGATGCCAAGGAAGATTTGCTGACGTTCGGAGACGTGAACGCGCTGGTGCACCCAGACGATGTCCGCCTTTACGAGCTCGCAGCCGAGCTCGCGGACGCGACCACGACGACAATCGATCATGCGTTTCGCATGCGTCATGCAGCGGGTCATTGGGTCTGGTTGCGGGCACGCTGCGAGTTGGTGCGCCAAGCCGGCGAACCTGGCCTGCATCTGATCGGTATTGCCGTCGACATAACCGAACAGAAGAGCCTCGTTGAAAAGACCGTTGCTGCCGATATGCGCCTGCGTGACGCAATCGAAACCATTCCGGAAGCCTTCGTATTGTGGGACGCGGATAATCGCCTTGTGCTTTGCAATTCCAACTTTCAGGAACTCCACCATCTCCCTGACGAAGCGATCAGCGTCGGTGCGTCCTATGAATCTGTCGTCTCGGCGGGAAGCAAACCTGTGGTGCGCAACAAGGTTTCAATGGCTGGCCCAAGCATTCCAGGCGCGCGCACATTTGAGGCGCAGCTTGAAGACGGACGCTGGCTGCATATCAGCGAGAGACGCACCAAGGACGGGGGCTACGTGTCGGTTGGCACAGACATAACAGCGATCAAGAGGCACGAAGAAAAATTGGTCGACAGCGAAAAACGTCTCATGGCGACAGTCGCCGATTTGCGCGAATCGCAACAGCGCTCTGCAGAACTCGCCGAGAAATATGCCGAAGAAAAAACACGCGCGGAGGAAGCCAATCAGGCCAAGTCAAAATTCCTCGCTAATATGAGTCACGAGCTGCGTACACCGCTTAATGCCATCATCGGTTTTTCCGAGATCATGGAATCCGGCATGTTTGGCCCTATGGGTGCCGACAAATATCATGAATATTGCAGCGACATCCGTGACAGTGGCCAATATCTGCTTGAAGTCATTAACGATATCCTCGACATGTCGAAGATCGAAGCTGGCCGCATCCGGCTTAATTTCGAGGATCTCAGCCTTGACATGCTCCTCAATGAAGCCATGCGCGTTGTTGGTGCGCGTGCGCAGAACAAACAATTGAAGGTGTCTGCACGCATATCGCCCGAGCTTCGATTGCGGGCCGATCGTCGAGCGTTGAAGCAAATTGTGCTCAATCTGCTTTCCAATGCTGTTAAATTCACGCCGGCAGGTGGCCGCATCACAGTCCGAGGACGGGCGACCGATGATTTTATCACCCTTGCTATCGCCGATACTGGCATTGGCATTGCCAAGGATGCTCTCACCCGGCTCGGTCGGCCGTTCGAGCAGGTAGAAAGTCAGCTCACCAAGAGCCATCAGGGTTCAGGACTTGGACTCGCGATATCAAAATCACTGATCGAACTGCACGGCGGCCGCATGCGTATTCGCTCAACGCTCAGCAGGGGCACGCTTGTCGTTGTTCGACTGCCACTCGAACCTCAATGTCTTCTGCCAAAGGACGAAGCGGCCTGACCAACTATCTGGGCGGTATCTGAATGAATTCTGCAAGCTGCTCCGGGGTCAGCGGTTTTTCAAGAAACTTGCCGGCTATCGCGTCCTGCATCACCAGGTCGAGATCTGACAGTTTATCCGGGTTGAGCGCTTCCTTCGGATTGAATTCATCGCGCTGCAATTGAACCAGATCCTCTGTCATGCGCATGTGCGCAGCATAAGCTTTGACCGCCTCCGGATTGGCATACATCCAATCCAGCGTCTCACGGAATGCTCGCATGAAGCGCACGATTACATCGTGACGTTGTTGCAGCACATCCGCATTGACGATTTCGACCCGCACTGTTTGGTTTCGCATAGAGGGCACATCGCGCCCACGCATGACTACGCGGATCGTTTTGGCGCTCAGTTCCTTCAGCCCAAAGGGCGCGACCGACCAACCCACATCGACCTGCCCTGACATGGTCATCGTGAGCGTTGCCGGAGGGCCGCCGGTCGCTGTCCGCTTGGCCTTAAGATCGTACTGCTCAATCAACGCGCGTAGCACGCTGTCCGAGGTCGAGCCATTGGTTGAATAAGCGATGCTATGTTTTTCGGTAATATCTTTCACATCCTTGATCGGAGAATCGGCCGGAACGAACCAGTAGATATCGTCCACGCCCGTATAGGCGGCGGCGAGTACTCGCACAGGGCCACCCTTGGAGAAGGCGCGCATCGCCCCCGGCGTTCCCACGCCGATACCGATATCGGCGCCGCCCGAAATTACCGCCTGGATCGTTTCACCCGCACCCTGAGTGCCGAAATTTTCCAGCGCGATGCCATGCTTCTGAAATATCCCCGCATATATGCCGAGGGTCGGTACTTGGTTGGACCAGGCATCGATCTGGCCAATAGCAAGTTTGAGCCTATCCTGCGCGAATGTTCCTGAAGCGGTCGCGCTAGCCAGCAAGAGTGCAAATCCGGCGAGTGCCATGAGGCGGCTCAATGCGCGAGGTTTTGTCATGATGAATCCCTTTCACCCAACCTGTTGAGCCATTGGGGGCGAGCTCATGGCGCTTTGCCAAGAATACGGATGAAGCTCTCGCGGACCTTGGCCTGCGTCTCAGCCAGCGTCGCATCAAGCGTTGGGAAATCCGGCACGTCTGCAGCACGTGCCAATAATCGCAAGAGCCCCGCACCGGCGGTCTTCGGGTCAAACTTTCCTGGAAGACAAAGACGCAAGATCTGCGTGAGATCGTGATAAAGCTGCACGGCGGGACGAAGTATTTCCGCATCCTCTACTGTCAAAACCCGTAGTGACCACGCTTTGTCCAATACGCGTGCGGTGGACGTATCAAGAATGTCGGGTAGCCGATGAGCGTGAACGAGCTGCAAATATTGTGCGATGAACTCGATATCAATGAGCCCACCGACTACATATTTTAAATCCCAGCGGTCGCGATCTCCCTTTTCCTTCGCAATGGCGGCGCGCATTTCCACGACGTCGCCGGCGACCAATTTTAGGTCGCGTGGTCGTCGCAGGATATTCTGGATGACATCTTGAATCCTGAGCCTGAACGCATCCGAAGCGGAAACAACCCGCGCGCGGGTGAGCGCCATGTGCTCCCACGTCCAAGCCTCGGTCTCTTGATAGGCTGCGAAGCCATCAAGCCTGGTGGCTAGGGGACCGGCGCGGCCCGATGGTCGCAGTCGCATATCGACCTGATAAAGCGCGCCGTAGTTTGTTTGTGCCGTCAGAGCGCTAATGATTCGTTGTGTCAAACGCGCAAAATATTGCCCGCCATAAAGCGGTCGATTGCCATTCGACTCCGGCACCGCGTCATCGAAATCATAAATGAGGATCAGGTCAAGATCGGAGGTCGCGGTCATTTCGTATCCACCGAGCTTGCCCATGGCCAGGATCGCCGTCTCCTCGCCGCGCATATGGCCGTGGGTTAGGACAAAATTGTCCGCGACGGCGGGATGGACCGCGCGGATGACCGCGTCGGCAAGTCGCGCAAACGCTTGGCCCGCTTGCCGCGCGGTTACAGTGCCGGACAGGATGCGCACACCGATTAAAAACATGTATTCCAGCCCAAACATCCGGATACGTTCGAGCAAATCCTCGTCGTAACGCGATTGTGCAAGCGCTGCGCTGAAGCGTCGACCGAGTTCTGCCTCATCCGGTAAAGCCCCAAAAAAACTGGGGTCCACCAATGCGTCCATGACCTGCGGATAGCGTCCCAGTGTATCGCCAAGCCGAGGCGCAACTCCCAATACCATCGCCGTCAGCGCGATAAGCTCCGGATTTTGCCGCAGTAGGGACAACAGGCGCGCCGCGGTGTGAAGGTTTGTGAAGAAACGATCAAACAGGACCAACGTGGCGACTGGATTGTCCGTGCGCGCCACATGCTCCAGCAGCACCGGTAGGAGTGCTGCGAGATGAGCGTGTGCAGTTTCACCCTTGAGCGAACGGAGATCACCGCTCAACCAGTGACGTATGATGCTGGAGGCTTCCAGCGGGGCCCGGAATCCCAGCTCTGAAAGACGGTCAAGCGTTCTGGGGTCGTCCGCGTTAGCCGGAAATTCCAGCACCGGACGGTCCACCTCGGGCGCCTTTTCGAATAGACGGGAGTAATAGTCCTGAACCTTTTCGAGATGGCCGAGCAGCGCCTTGGCGAAAGCGTCGCGATCAGTAAAACCGAGAAACCGCGCAAACTTTTCTAGATCAGCGCGCTCAACCGGCAAAGTTTGCGTCTGCTCATCGTTCACCATCTGCAGACGATGTTCGACCATGCGAAGAAAGCAGTAGGCTTGTTTCATTGCATCGCGCGCCGCCTCGTCAATCCACTTGTCCTCGCATAGCTTGTCTAAAGTGGTGAGCGTGTCACGGTCGCGCAAACCGGGATTGCGCCCACCAGCAATGAGCTGCTGGGTTTGCGCGAAGAATTCAATTTCACGGATTCCACCGCGGCCAAGTTTGATGTTGTGGCCTTCAACGGCGATTTCGCCGTGCCCGCGATACGCGTTAATCTGTCGCTTCATCGCGTAGATGTCGGCGACAGCTGCAAAGTCGAGATATTTGCGCCAAACGAACGGCGCGAGTTCGGTGAGGACTGCCTCGCCAGCAGCAATATCACCAGCGCAAGCACGCGCTTTGATCATCGCGGCGCGTTCCCAGTTTTGGCCCGCACTTTCGTAGTAAGACGCCGCCGCCGCCGTAGATATCGCGATCGCCGTCGAGGCTGGATCCGGTCGCAGACGCAGGTCCGTGCGAAAAACGTACCCGTCCGTGGTGCGTTCCTGCAGCAGCTTTACGAGCCGTTGGGTGAGTCGCACGAAAAACGTCGACGGTTCCGCGCCTTTGGGTAGCGCCGGCGCTTCCCGGTCATACAAAACGATAAGATCAATGTCGCTTGAATAATTGAGTTCGAACGCCCCCATCTTACCCATAGCCAAAACAATGTAGCCGCTGCCTGTCTGGGGATTGGCCCTGTCCTTCGGCAGCCAGCGGCCGGCGCGCGTCGCCTCGGTGAGCAGAAACCGGGTGGCGGCATCGACCGAGGCATCGGCCAATTCACTGAGCGCGCGTGCGGCATGCATGACTGGCCAAACGCCGCCGATGTCGGCAAGAGCAATAAGAAGTGCAGCTTCGCCCTTCAGAAGTCGCAGCGACCGAACTGCCTCGACTTCATCTATGCTTGTACCGATAGCGCGACCGTAGTCGCTCAAAGAGGTCGCTAGGTGCCGTTCCGGATCAGCTTGGAGCAGCCTCAGGAGCCGCTTTGGGTCTCGTTCGATCAGGTCCCAGAGAAAGGGCGAACTCTCGATAAGGCTCTCAAGCAGAATGCCGACCTTAGGATGCTGATCAAGCAAGGCTCTGAGTGGCTTTTGCACCGAGGTTAGGCTGGAAAGCCAGTCGCCAAGGCGAGCATGCGCTGTTTTAGCATCCGTAAGTATTGGCGAGGTTTTAACCCGCCCAGCCAATGTGGTGCCGTTGGCGCCCACAGCTTTCGGGACAGCCCGATCAGGGGAAGACTTCTTGCGCTTTGCACGGGGCTTCATCCCGCAATCTGTACCGGCCCTCCCCTCGGCAAGGCAATGACGCTTTTAAGACCTGGTTGGTTATCGGCAAGCGTCAACTCGCCACCGTGCAGGCGTGCCACCGCTGACGCCAGACTAAGCCCGAGTCCTAGCCCCGGCTGTGAACGGCTCTTCTCCAATCTCACGAAGCGCTCGACGACGCGACTGCGATCGGCCTCCGGAATACCAGGGCCGCTATCGGCGACGGTTAGCAAAATGCGGTCACCTTCGCTAAGCGCCCGCACCACGATCTGCGCCGGTTCGCCGTTATTGGCATCCCCCGGCTGAGCGTATTTTATGGAATTATCGACCAAATTGGCGAGCGCTTGGCTGATGAGTTCCCGATTCCCTTTGACCGGTGCCGGCGCGTCGGCTTCCACTTTCAGCGTAATTCCTTTCTCTTCCGCCAATGGTTCGTAGAGTTCCCCGACATCGTGGGCGATTTCCGCGACGTCAAATTCGCTCATATTCTCGCGCGCTTGACCGGATTCGGCGCGTGCGATCATCAACAACGCGTTGAAGGTACGGATCAAACCATCCGACTCTTCGATAGTGGCGTCGAGCGCGGTCCGATATTCGGCTTCACTTTTTGCTGACCGCAACGCTTCCTCTGCACGATTACGAAGACGCGTGAGCGGTGTCTTAAGATCGTGCGCAATATTATCGGAGACTTCCTTCAGGCCCCGCATCAACGCTTCGATCCGCTCCAACATGAGATTGAGATTTTCACCCAAGCGATCAAGTTCGTCGCCGGTTCCGGCAACCGGTAGCCGACCGCCCAGATCGCCTTGCATGATCGTCCGAGTCGTCTCAGTCATGGCGTCCACGCGCCGCAACACGCGACGCGTGACGAATAGCCCCCCAGCAAGCCCAAGCACGATGACAATGGCAATCGACCAACGCCCCGCCGAAAGGACGATGTTGTAGAGACGTTCGCGCTCGTCGAGATCGCGTCCCACCAGCAGACGGAAACCACCAGGCAACTGAAAGACACGCGCGAGCGCGTGATGCTCGGGATGGTCGCCGCCCGCTTCGGCCTCATCGAGCCGACGATAGCCTGTTTCAGTCCAACCGGCATTGTCGAGCGTGCCCGGCGGCAACGAGGTAACATTTCCAGCTAAGGACTCGCCCGCAAAGGTGGTCACTAAATAGAGACTGGAGCCCGGCCGTCGCGCGCGTGCATCTACCACGAGGACGAGCCTACGGATTCCGCCGATCCGGTATTGCTCGGACAAGCCAGTAATCTCGGCATTGACCGTATCGGTGATCTGTTCGGTGATCAGGCGGCGTGTATTGAGGGCAAAATAGGCAAGCAGAAACGCCGCAAATAAAGCGAACACGGTCAAATAGACGAGCGTCAGTTTGAACGTGGTCGTTCGAAAAAGCTTACCGAGCGCCGTCACGTACCATGTATCCCGCGCCGCGGATCGTATGCAGAAGCGGCTGGGAGAAACCTTTATCGATTTTTGAGCGCAAGCGCGAGATATGGACGTCAATCACATTGGTTTGCGGGTCAAAATGATAATCCCACACGTTTTCCAATAACATAGTCCGCGTCACGACCTGACCCGCATGCTGCATCAGGTATTCCAAAAGACGAAATTCACGCGGTTGTAAGGTAATTTCCTCTTCGCCCCGATGCACTTGGTGCGACAGCCGGTCAAGCTCGAGATCGCCAACGCGAAGCACCGTTTCTTCACTGCGACCGACCCGTCTCCGGGCCAATACCTCCACCCGGGCCAGCAGTTCGGAAAACGAATAGGGCTTCGGCAGGTAGTCGTCCCCGCCGGCCCGCAGTCCTTTAACCCGGTCGTCAACCTGGCCAAGCGCCGACAGGATAAGTGCGGGCGTCTCCATACCTTTTGCGCGCAGAGCGCCTATTAGGGACAACCCATCCCGTTTGGGCAGCATGCGGTCGACGATGAGCACATCGTACTGGCCGCCAAGCGCCATAGCCAGGCCATCATCGCCGTCGACGGCAGCGTCGGCAACATGGCCAACCTCGCGGAACGCCTTGACCAGGTAGTCCGCGGCGTCGCGGTCGTCCTCAATGACCAGAAGGCGCATAGTGACCCGATCCGGTTGCGCATCGGCCGTCCGGCCGAAAGGGCGCTGTCCGTTAATATCCGCAAAGGGGGGCATCGGTCACACCAATTCCAGTCAATTCCGTGACGGCTTTCATTCTTTCAGTCGATCGGCCCCTTTTTCGTACGCGAGGGGGTGGCGGAGACCGCCACCCCCTCAACGACCCCACCCCAGCGGGGGCGACGGATGCCGGGGTTGGAGTTCGTACCGAAAGCGACGCCAATCAAAGCGCGCCTTCAGGAATTTGCCGGGACGGGCACGAAGCCCGCCCCGTTGAGGGCAGACCCACCGGCGGGGGCGACGGATGCCGGCGGGATGTCCCCAAGCTCGTGTCAGCCGTTTCCAAGCGGCAACGCGACGAAACGTGTGCTGTCACCCTTCTTCACCCGCATCAGGACGCTGCGCTTGCCTTCCGTACGGGCGCTCGAAACTACATCGCGGACGTCAGCGGGGGTCGACACAGATTTGCCGGCGATCTCTAGGATCACATCGCCGGTAGAAAACCCGTGGTCAGCCGCGATGCCGCTGGAATCGACTCCAGTAACCACCACGCCTTCATTACCCGAGCCTGCGACGCGGGCGGCAGGAGCAAGCGTGAGGCCAAGCTTGCCGACATCAGCGCTGCCGTCGTCGGCGTTTGCGCGAGCCTCTTTTGCATTCGGCAATTCGCCGAGCGTCAGTGTGATTGCTTTCTCAGCGCCCTTATGAAGGACCGTCAGCTTCACAGAGGCCTTAGGAGCCATCGCGCCAATTCTCTTGGCGAGATCACGGGCGTCCTTGACCTCCTTGCCATCAACAGAAGTGATAACGTCGCCGGCTTCGATCCCGGCCTTCTGCGCCGGACTGTTTGCCTGCGGCTCGGCGACAAGCGCCCCCTCCGCCTTCTTGAGGCCGAGGCTATCCGCGATATCCTGCGTCACCGGCTGTATTTGAACTCCTATCCAGCCCCGCGTGACAGCTCCATGCTCCTTGAGTTGGGCGACAACGCTCGTGACGGTGTCGGACGGGATCGCAAATGCGATACCGACCGAACCACCAGATGGCGAGAAGATCGCGGTATTGACGCCAATCACATTGCCATCGGTATCGAATGTCGGCCCACCGGAATTGCCTTTGTTGACCGGCGCATCGATCTGGATGAAGTCGTCATAGGCACTGGCGCCGATGTCGCGACCACGCGCGGATACGATGCCGGCCGTGACGGTTCCTCCAAGGCCAAATGGGTTGCCGACCGCAAGCACCCAGTCGCCAATTCGCGGAGACTTGTCTGACAGTTTAACGTAAGGGAACGGCCCGTCTTCAACCTTGATCAAGGCAAGATCGGTGCGCGCATCGGTGCCTATCACTTTGGCTTTATGAATCTTGCCATCGTCCGTGGTGACGTCAACGCTTGAAGCTTTCTCGACGACGTGATTATTGGTGACCGCATAGCCATCAGTGGATATGAAGAAACCGGAACCCTGCCCTGTAATGACATTATGACCGCGACCGCGCGGCATGCCTTCCGGTCCATTCGGCACATCAGGCATCCCAAAGCGTCGGAAGAACTCTCGGAGCCCGGGGGGAACGTCGTTGTTGCCAAGAGCGCTGGTCTGTGTACCACCGTCGACTTTGACTCGCACTGAAATCACAGCCGGTTTGACCTTCTCGACGATGTCGGCAAAGCCCACGGGAGCCTGCAACTTGCGAGCCTGTTCACTCAGGTTCTGCGCGATAGCTGCGGGATAGCCGCCGGATAAATTAAGGCCAGGCGCAACAATCAGCGCCGCAGCACCAAGACTGGCAATAGTAGTGGCAAAGAGAACGAGGCGCCGAGCCGGCAGCACACGCGGTTTGTTAAATTGAGGAGCGGGAACGCTCGACTTCATCAGAAACAGCCTCCATGGGATTCGTTTGGCGCCCGGTGGCGCATTGGTTAAACTCAAAGATGGGATGACGAGCCTTACCGCGTCCTGACGACGGCATTAAACTTTTGTAAGGTTGCGAATCGCGTTGTTTCGAAATTGGCTAGGCTATTCAACGGTCGGGGACCGCAGGGTCGACCAAAGTCGAAAGCCGTTTTTCTTCATCGGAACTGAGCGGAACAGCTTCAGCAGACGCTGTATGTCGTCGGCGCGACATTGTGAAAAGTCCAATTATCCCAGCGACCAGAGCGGCAGGTGGCAACCCCCATAAAAGCAACGTGCGCCATTCAAGCGGTGGCCTAAGCAGGACAAATTCGCCATAGCGCGATACCAAAAAACTGAGAACTTGTTGGTCGCTGTCTCCTTTGGTCAGGCGTTCACGCACCAGAAGCCGCAGGTCGCGCGCGAGCGGCGCTTCAGAATCATCGATCGACTGATTTTGGCAAACCATGCAGCGCAGTTCGCGGGACAAATCGCGTGCGCGGCTTTCGAGCACCGGATCTTTCAGCATTTCGTCGGGTTGCACGGCCGATGCCACACCCGGCACTGCGAGTGACATAAGCAGGCCAAACAACGCAACGCGCCACATTGCAACCCTACTCCGCCGCTTGCATTGCCGATTTCGATGCGGGCTTCGGCGCACCGATGCGAAGTCGCCGATCCGATAGCGAAAGACTTCCCCCAAGCGCCATGATTACCGCACCAAGCCAGATCAGTAACACCATAGGTTTATGGTAGAGTCTGATCGAAATCGAACCATCGTCATTCGTATCGCCGAGCGACAAATAGAGCTGGCTCGCGCCTCGCGTCATCAACGCGGCTTCAGTCGTTGTGGTGGCGCGGGATGGAAAACTGCGTTTTGACGGCTCCATCACACCGATCGGTACCCCGCCTTTCCGCACGGTGAATTTTGCCGCCAACTCGCGAAAGTTGGGGCCAGATCGCTGGACCATACCGTCGAACGTGAGCTCGTATCCGGACAGGGAAATGGTTTCCGATGGTTTGAGCGCGACGATGCGTTCGCTTGCCCAAGCGCTCACACAAATTATGCCCAGCAAGGTTACCCCGATACCAAAGTGTGCCAGTGCCGTGCCCCAGGCGGAACGTGGCACGCCGGCAGCGCGCTGGCGCGCCACAGAAAACGGCACGCGGAACAAGCCGATGCGCTCGACCATGTCGACCCCCGCACCGATCATGACAAACGTTGCCAACCCAATACCGAACGGCGCCAGAATTGAACTTCGGTCTACCACCCAAAATGTCAGGATGATCACAACGATGGCCATACCAAAAGCAGCCATCAGCCTTTGCGTGGCGCCGAAAATGTCACCGCGCTTCCAGGCCATGAGAGGACCAAATGGCATCACAAGCAGGAGAGGAATAAAGAGCGGCCCGAAGGTCAGATTGAAAAATGGCGCACCAACGGAAATTTTGTCACCGGTCAGAGCCTCGAGCGCCAATGGGTAGAGCGTGCCAACGAAAACGGTGAGACAGGCTGTCGTAAGGAAGAGATTATTGAGGACGAGAGCGGCCTCTCGTGAGATCGGGGCGAACAGGCCGCCCTGCTTGAGCATTGGCGCGCGCCAGGCAAACAGCGTCAAACCGCCCCCGATAAAAACCACCAGAATGGCCAAAATAAACACACCGCGTGACGGGTCGTTGGCAAATGTATGCACGGAGGTAAGTACTCCCGACCGCACCAAGAAAGTGCCGATCAGGGACAAAGAAAACGCAAGGATCGCGAGGAGCAGCGTCCAGATTTTCAATGCATTGCGCTTCTCCATGACCACAGCAGAATGCAGCAGCGCTGTGCCAGCCAGCCACGGCATCAGCGATGCGTTCTCCACCGGATCCCAGAACCAAAATCCGCCCCAGCCGAGTTCGTAGTAAGCCCAGTACGAACCCATGGCGATACCAACGGTCAGGAATATCCAGGCTGCGAGTGTCCACGGACGCACCCAACGCGCCCAGGCGGCATCAATGCGACCTTCGATGAGCGCGGCGATCGCGAAGGAAAAAGCGATCGAAAATCCGACATAACCGAGATAGAGAAGCGGTGGGTGAATGGCGAGACCGATATCCTGCAAGATCGGATTGAGATCGCGGCCTTCGAAAGGAGGCTGTGGCAGCCGCAGGAAAGGATTGGACGTCACAAGAATGAATAAATAGAACGCGCAGGCGATCCACGATTGCACCGACAGGACGCGCGCTTTCAGCGTCGTCGGCAAATTGGCGCCAAAGATGGCAACCAGTGCACCAAAGAGTGACAAAATCAAAACCCACAAGAGCATGGAGCCCTCGTGATTTCCCCATACACTGGTGATCTTGTAGATTAGGGGCATCATCGAATGGGAATTCTCATAGACCGTGGCAACCGAAAAATCGGAAGTCACGTAACAAATGACTAAGGTCAAAAATGAAAACGCGACGAAACCGAACTGCATCAGTGCGGTAGAACCTGCGAGCCGCATGAGCACGGGGTCATGCTTACGCGCGCCGACCATTGGCGTGACCGATTGAATCAAACCCAGCGCTAACGCCAGCACCAAGGCATAGTGACCGAGCTCAGGAATCATTGGGATTTGCTCCCTCGGCTTGCTTCCTCGCCTTCCTGCCAGCGGCCGGATTTCTTTAGGGCGTCGACCACCTCCCGGGGCATATAGCGCTCATCATGTTTGGCAAGTACTGCGTCTGCGGCGAAGGTGCCGCCTGGCTCAAGCTTGCCCTCTGCGACCACGCCCTGCCCTTCTCGAAACAAGTCGGGCACAATACCCTGATAGTGTACCGCGACGTCGGTTTTGCCGTCGGTGACGGCGAAACGGATCTGCAGATTATCGGCACGCTCAATGCTGCCTGGTTTCACCAACCCACCGATTCGCATACGCGTGCCTGGCGCGGCATGCTTTTCGGCCAGGTCAGTCGGAGAATTAAAGAAGACAATCGAATCGCGAAGAGCGCTAAGCACCAACGCAGCCGCAATGGCAAGGACACCGAGACTTGCCCCAATCAAAATCAATCGTCGTTGCTTGCGGGTCATCTTGTCTCGTTCAGCCTTCGAGCCCCAGGCTCTTGATCATGTCGTCAATCTGCCGCAACTTGTCGGGATCGGTAGCAAGGGCGCGCCTGGCGTCCGCAGCGGCAGCATGCGCCTTGTCGCGGTCGCCGAGGACCATATAAGCGCGCAATAGCCGCTGCCAGCCCTCTACATCGCCTCCATTCTCCTTCAATCGATCAGCAAGCCGCGCCACCATGCCGCGGATCATTTCATCGCGTTCTTTATCGCCCATGCTCCCGGCAGCCGCGACATCCTCGGCGCTTGGCCCAGGCGAACTCGCACTGGGTGGAGTGCCGCCTACGCGTGTCAAAGCCTCCCGCACCATCGGCAGCCACGGCGCATCGCTCGGCGCTTGATCGATCATTCCGCGCCAGATCTGTGCTGCACGCGCACGGTCGCCGTCTTGCTCCGCCGCCAAGCCAACATAGAACTTGGCCTTGAGATCGCTCGGGTCGAGCGCCAGCGCTCGCTCGAACGCGGATTTGGCATCGGCCGTCACGATTCCATTCGCGGCCGCGACCAAAGCCTCGCCAAGGTCGGATTGCCGTGTCGCATTTTCCCCGCTCAGTGCCAGCAGCTTGCGACGGGCCGTGACCGCATCGGCAAAACGGCCGAGCCGCAGATAGACAGGTGCAAGAACCTCATAACCGCGCGCGTCGTCGGGATTGCGTTCCAGGTGCGCCTCCACCTGCGAGATCAGGCTCGCAATCGATCTGTCCTGGTGAACTGCGCGCAATCGCGCTTCCAGCGGTTGGCCGGGCAATTGTGGAGACCCGATCGCGAGATAGAGCGCGACCGCGACAACCGGCAGCACCAGCACGGCGGCAATGGCCGTCGCCCGGCGACGCTGGAGCGGTGATCCCACCGGCGATGAATGGGCAAACTTGGCCGAGTCAGCAGCTACGATAAGGCGGCGGGAAACCTCAACCCGGGCAGCCTCCGCTTCGGCCTTGCCGATCAAGCCGGAGCTGCGATCACGCTCGATTTCGCCCAATTGGTCGCGATAGACCGCGAGATCGCTTCCTTCCTGCATCTCGGCTGCACGGCCGAGCGGCCAGAGGACGGCGAAAATCGCCGCCGCCGTCATTAGCGCAAATATGAGCCACAGCAACATGACGCTTTACGATCTGCTTAGCCGGCCGTCTTGGGGGGCGAAGCACGACATACATCACGCCCGATCATGGCGGCAATGAGCAAGATCGCATCAGGGTGAAGGCCCGAAAACAGGTCTCAGGCGCGGATAGCTTTGCTTTCAGCGGCTCCAGCCACTTCGGCGGCCTTACCCAGCAGAGCCGCATATTCCCGGCCAAACACTTTGGCACAAAATCGGACAGCCGCGTTTACTTGAGATTGTCGGTAGCTGCGGTCGGCTTCGCCGGCATGTCGCAACCCTTCCAGCAATGTCCGCGTGCCATCGTCCAGATATTGCCGCAACTCGCTGAGCGCACGCTGAGTCATTTCATTGATAGCCAATTCACCGGCGAAATAACGGCAAATGCCGACGAATTCGACCAGCGCCTCAACTTCAGCGACCTCATTGGGGTCAAGGATCGAATTGGGCCGGATTTCTGTCGACGGCCGCGGCCGCAGCAGACGTCGGACGCGGCCGGGCATAGATTCTATTTCCGCGCGCAGTAGATCGGAAATCTGCGTGCGCTGCGCGGCGAGCGCGCGCCCCCATGTGCTGTCGACCGGCAAAGCTAACTCTGTGCGCAGGCCGCGTGCGGAATCGTGGATAGTCTTGAGCAGGGCGCCGACAGCGATGCCTTGACCACTGCGGAGATCATCGCGTAATTCGGCGACCAGCCGCTCGAGTTCCGCCAGCACGATGTTAACCGCCACACCGTAGTGCGTTTCCGCAACGCGCGCAGCGGTGTCGCTTCCGGCCGCTTTGACACCGAGCCGAATCAACTGCCA
>Ga0126381_100001195_pt1 | contig 28149 bp, 26 predicted proteins | sample PanSoiMetPlot_28_FD_96465 | JGI IMG/M metagenome (GOLD analysis project Ga0126381, IMG submission 96465) | Tropical forest soil microbial communities from Panama - MetaG Plot_28 | ecosystem: Environmental > Terrestrial > Soil > Tropical forest > Bulk soil | place: Panama | collected 2016-02-17
CGAGCGGCTCGTTGACATTGCCGCCGACGAGCTCCGCATCGATCCGGCGGAACTGCGCCGGCGCAACTCGGTCCCGCCAGAGGCGATGCCGTTCCGCACCGGCCTCACCTTCACGTATGACTCTGGCGAGTTCGCCAAGAACATGGACCTGGCGCTGAAGCTTGCCGACGCCGCAAGCTTCGAGACACGGCGCGCGCAGGCGCGCGAGCGCGGACGCCTGCTCGGCATCGGTATTTCCAACACGATCGAGCGGGCCGCGGCGCCGAGCTTCGAGGGCGCCGAGATCAGGTTCGACCGCTCGGGCGCGGTCACCCTCCTGTGCGGCACCATCAACCAGGGCCAGGGCCACGAGACGACGTTCAAGCAGATCGTCTGCGACCGCCTCGGCATCGATCCGCGCGGCGTTCAATATCTCCAGGGCGACACCGACCAGGTCTTCTTCGGCGAAGGCACCGGCGGCTCGCGCTCCGCCACCATCGGCGGCTCCGCCTTCCTGATGGCGTCGGAAAAAATCCTGGTGAAGGCCAGGGCGATCGCCGCGCATCTCCTCAAGGTCCCGCTCGACGAGATCAAGTTCGAGGATGGCATTTTCTCGAGCCCCAAGACCAACCAGACCGTCACCATCGGCGAAGTGGCGAAAGCGGCCGCCCTTCCGGCCAAGCTTCCCAAGGGCATGGAGCCGGGCCTTGTCGCTACCGCCGTGTTCAATCTCGCGGTCGACAATTTTCCCAACGGCTGCCACGTCTGCGAGCTTGAGATCGACCCGGAGACCGGCACGATCGAGATAGTGCGCTACAGCGTGGTCGACGACGTCGGCACCGTGATCAATCCGCTCCTGGTGCACGGGCAGATCATCGGCGGTGTGGCGCAGGGCGTCGGACAGATTCTGATGGAGGACATTAGGTTCGATGCCGAGGGCCAGCCGATCACCGGCTCGTTCATGGATTACGCCATGCCGCGCGCCGACGATCTCAGCAGCGTCGTGGTCAAGAGCAATCCGGTTCCGACCCCCACCAATCCGCTCGGCGTCAAGGGCTGCGGCGAAGCGGGCTGCGTCGGCGCCCTGCCGGCGGTCGCCAACGCCATCGTGGACGCGCTCTCGGTCTACGGCGTGCGCCACATCGAGATGCCGGCAACCCCGGAGCGCGTGTGGCGGGCCATCAACGGGGCGGCCAGGGCCTAAATCAAGGTCACCTTGGGAGAGTCTGATCGCATCGAGCACCCAGCTCGTTGACGGTTACTCCGCGGGCGATGGTGCGGTCTCGCTCGACCTTTTCTTTCGCTCCCTCTGCGGCGCGGAACCAAGCCATTTCCATCGCCGCAACCGTTCCGCGGTCATGAAGAGCGGGGGAATGAGGAAAATTCCAAAAGCCGACGCAGCAATCATGCCGCCGAATACAGGGGTTCCTACGGCATGACGGGTAATCGCCCCGGCCCCCTGGGCGATGACCAAGGGTAAAAGTCCGGCGATAAACGCGACGCTCGTCATCATCACGGGGCGGAAGCGCAAGCGGGCCGCTTCGATTGCGGCGGTGTCAATTTCCTTGCCAAGCTCGCGTTGCTCGACGGCGAAAGCAACGATCAGAATTCCATTCTTGGCAGCGAGCGCGATCAGCACCACCAGTCCGATCTGCGCGTAGACATCGAAGCTCAGCCCGGCCAGCGCGACCGCCGCAACTGCGCCCAGGACTCCCACGCTGACCGACAGCAAGGCCGGAATCGGGATGTTCCAGCTCTCGTACAGTGCAACAAGGAAAAGGTAGGCAAAGAGCACGGAAAGTCCGAGCACGATGCCGGTGTGTCCGCTCGCTTTCTTTTCCTGAAGCGCGGTGCCGGTCCATTCGAAGCTGTAGCCCGCCGGAAGGGTAGCGGTGGATATCCGCTCCATGGCGTCGAGTGCCTGGCCCGAGCTGAAGCCCGGCTTGGGCGCGCCGTTCACAACCGCGCCGCGGAATCCGTTGTAACGCACGACCGTCTGCGGGCCCTGCACGAGCTTCACAGTGGCAACCGCCGGGAGGGGGACGTTGCCGCCACGGGCGTTACGAACGTAGATTTTGTCGATGTCGGTGGTTCGCTCGCGAAACGGCGCGTCCGCCTGCACGTTGACCTGCCAGGTGCGGCCGAAGACATTGAAGTCGTTCACATAGTAGGTGCCGAGCGTGGCCTGCAGGGCGCTGAAAATGTCGCTGACCTTGACGCCAAGCGCCTGCGCCTTGTCGCGATCGATATCGAGATAGATTTGCGGCGTGTCGGCCGCATAGGTGCTGAACACGCCGGCAAGCTCGGGCTGCTGATTGGACGTCACGAGGAGGCCGCGCAGGACCGACGCGACATCGGTCGGTGGCTGCCCCTGCAGCGCTTCGAGCACGTATTGGAAGCCGCCGGTATTGCCTAAGCCCAGAATGGGCGGAAGGTTGAACGGAAATGCAATGGCGCCCTGTACCGCGGCGAGCTGCGGGCGCAGGCGTGTGACAATCGCCCCGGCGCTCTGCGCCCGATCGGTGCGGTCCTCGTAGGGCTTGAGCCGGATCACAAAGAAGGCTTGGTTCGATGCCGCGACATAGTCGATGAAATTGAGCCCAACCACCGACAGGACGCTTTCGACCCCGGGGATCGGCTTGACGATATCTTCGATCTGCCTGACCACAGCCTCGGTGCGATTGAGCGACGCGCCCTCCGGAAGCCGCACCGCCGCGAAGATCGCGCCCTGATCCTCGTCCGGCAAGAAGCTCTGCGGCGTCTCTCTGAACAGGAAGGCGGCGGCTGCGAGCGTGCCGGCGACCACAACGACACTGACAATCGCCACGCGCGCGAACCGGCGCACCACCGCCACATAACCGTCGCGTACCTTGTCGATTGCGCCCAGGACATAGCGCATAGGCCCGCGGCTGCGCTCTCCGCGTCTCAGCAGCACGCCGCACAATGCGGGAGTGAGCGTCAGCGCATTCAACGCGGAGATCAGCATTGAGATCGACACCGCTACGGCGAACTGGCGAAACAGCTGCCCGCTGATGCCGGGGATGAAGGCCACCGGAACGAAGACCGATAACAGGACGAAGGTAATGGCGAGAATCGGTCCGGTGATCTCGGCCATCGCCTTCTTGCAGGCCGCCGCGATTGACAGCTCCGGATGCTCTTCAATCACCCGCTCAACGTTCTCGACGACGACAATTGCGTCGTCGACGACAATGCCGATGGCGAGCACGAGCGCCAGCAGTGAGATGGTATTGGCCGAATACCCGATCAGCAGCATCACGGCAAACGTGCCGATAACGGATACCGGCACGGCGATCAGGGGGATCAGCGTGGTCCTCAGCTTGCCAAGAAACAGGAAGACGACGATGGCCACGAGCACGATTGCGATGACGAGGGTGCGAACCACTTCGGCGATGGTCGCTGTCACGAAAACGGTTGAATCGTAAAACACCGTGTAGGTGAGATCGGCGGGGAAGCGCGTCGCCAGGGTCGACATGGTGTCGCGCACCTGCTTGGCCACATCGACGGCGTTCGACCCGGGCGATTGATAGATGCCGATCGCGGCCGCGGGTGCGCCGTTGTAACGGCTATAGCGATCCTGCGACCGTGCGCCGAATTCGACTCGGGCGATGTCTTTCACCCGCACGACCGAGCCGTCAGAATTGGCGCGAAGCACGATATCGGCAAATTCCTCCGGCCGAGTGAGACGGCCTTTGGTTTTGATGTTGATCTGCACCTGTTGTTCTTTGGTGATCGGTGCGGCACCTACGCGGCCTAGCGCCGCCTGCACGTTCTGAGATTGAATTGCCGCAATGACGTCGTTCGCGGTCAAATTGAACTCGGTCAAGCGGTCCGGATCGAGCCAGACCCGCAGTGAGTAGTCGAGCGGACCGAACAGACTGACCTGGCCAACGCCATTGATCCGCGCCAGCGTGTCGATGATGTTGATTGTCGCATAGTTGCTCAAATAGATGGCATCGTAAGTGTTCTTCGGTGAATAGATGTTGATGACCTGCAGGAGTGCCGCGGATTTCTTGCGGACTGAAAGGCCGACGCGCGATACCTCGGCGGGGAGCTGCGGTATGGCCAGGCTCGCGCGGTTCTGCACGTTGACGGTGTTGATGTCCGCATCGGTTCCCAACCCAAAAGTCACATTCAGCGTGTAGCTGCCATCCGAAGCGCTCGCGGACTGATAATAGAGTGCATTGTCGACGCCGTTGATCTGCTGCTCGATCGGCTGCGCCACCGTGGTCTCGACCACCTCGGCGTCTGCGCCGGGGTAGGTTGCCGTCAAGGTGACCTGCGGCGGTACGATTTCCGGGAACTGCGCAATAGGGATCGCCGTAATTGCGATTGCGCCAGCGAGGGTAATGACAATTGCAATTACGACGGCAAATCTCGGCCGGTCGATGAAGATGTCGGAAAACATCGGTCGTCAATTCTCCGGCACGACGGTTGCGCTGACGACCTGGCCTGGGCGCACCTTTTGGATTCCCTCGATGATGACCAGTTCTCCTTCCTTGAGGCCTGCCGTCACCACGATGAGGCGGCCTTGCTCGGCGCCGGTCGTCACTCGCCGCAGCTCGACCTTCTTTGCATCATCGACCACCAGAACGTAGCGGCCGGCCTGATCCAGCTGGACGGCAGATTGCGGAACCACCAGGGAGGGTTGCGGCTTTCCTCTGTCCACGGTGACGCCGACAATTCCGCCGGGAACGAGGATGCCGTCGGGGTTCGGCACCTCCGCGCGAACAGTCACCGTATCCGTGTTCGAGTCGACTTGAGTATCGAGAAAGTTGCTGAGGCCCGGCAGCGGGTACTCGCTTCCGTTGGGCAGCTTGATGTGAACGGCCACGTGCGGATATTTGTCGGCCGATTCGGCGACCCTGCGTTTGTAGTCGAGGACGTCGCGCTCGCTCGCCTGAAAGGTCACATAGATCGGATCCAGGCTGACGATTGTCGCAAGCGTTCCGGACGTCGGGGTGACCAGATTTCCCACCGTGAAGTTGGCAAGCCCGATTCGTCCGTCGATCGGCGAGCGGATTTCGGTGTAACGGAGGTTGATCACGGCCTGCTCGAGCAGCGCTTGGGCCTGCAATACATCGGCCGCAGCGGCCTGTTCATCGGCGGCGCGCTGGTCGACGGTGGACTGCGGGATGTTGTTGCCTCTGACAAGCTCCTGTCCGCGTTGCAGCTGCAGCCGGGCGTTGGTCTGCGTTGCCTTTGCCCTGGCGAGGTTGGCTTGCTGCTGGTCCACGGCCGCCTGGTAGGTGTCCCGTTCGATGCGAAACAGGAGATCGCCGGTCTTGACCAGTTGTCCTTCCGTGAAATTGCGCTCTTCGATGAAGCCGGCGACGCGGGCGACGATATCGACCTTGTTGACGGCGGTGATGTGGCCGATGAAGTCGCCGGTGGCCGTTATCTCGTGACTCACGACAGGAGTCACGGACACGGCCGGTGGCGGCGCGCCCTGCGGCAGGGCCGAGCCGCTCAAGACCGCCAGGGTCAGCACGCCGATGGCGGTTAGGTTCTTGAAGTAGCTCATGCGCTCCAACCTGAAGGGTTCCCCGGGTATTGCTCACTGAGTTGTAACGGCAACGCGATGGGTCGCTCGATTGTTGCCCTCGTTCGAAAGAGCGGCAAAGTAAAATGGTGTTTCTCGCCGGCAACGACAGGCAAACCGTCTCACCGGATCGGTAAATACGATCGCGCCCCCCTTTTTGATTTAGATCAATTCGGCGCCTGTATACGATCCGATTCGGCTCGGGCTTGTGGCGAGCCTTGAGCCGTCCTGGCGGCAATATGACCGGCGTCACCGGCATGGGCACCGAGGTCGGAGGCAAGCAGCTCAGCCTCATGTGCGCGCTGTCGTCAGCTGCGCGCTACGCGTTCGTGTTGACCTTGCCGCCGACGAACTCGGCGTCGATCCGGCGGAACCGCGCCGGCGCAACACCCTCCCGCCGATGACGCCATGCCGCGCGCCGATGATCTGAGCAGCGTCGTGGGGCGGCCGGTTTTGCTGTGATGCACAACACACCTCCTAACTGACGATGTGGTAGTCTTCGCCCCAGGAGGGCTTGTCATGCGACGTCGCGAGTTCATCACGCTTCTCGGCGGCTCCGCAGCGGCTTGGCCGCTTGCAGCACGGGCGCAGCAGAAGGCGCTTCCCGTGGTCGGGTTGCTTTACGGCGGGCCGGCAGCTGAACGCGTAAGCAACGTGGGAGGCTTCATTCGAGGCTTGAAAGAGGCTGGTTTCGTCGAGGGCCAGAACGTAGCAATCGAGTACCGTTATGCCGAGGGCCAGTACGATCGGTTGCCCGCGATGGCGGCCGAATTGGTGCGGCGTTCGGTAGCAGTGATCGCCGCGCTGGCTGGAACCGCCTCGGCGGCAGCGAAGGCCGCTACCTCAGAGATTCCGATCGTTTTTCAAACCGCCGGCGATCCGGTCGCTGCTGGACTTGTGGCCAGCCTGAACCGGCCCGGGGGCAACATCACGGGTGTCACATCATTGAATTCAGAATTAGCGCCCAAGCGCTTGAGCCTTTTGCATGACATGGTGCCGAGGGCGAGCAGAATTGGGGTTCTGGTGAATCTGGCCAACGTGTCGGTCGCCGAGACAGCGCTGCGTGAATTATCGGACGCCGGGCGCGTCCTTGGGCTGCAAATCCGGATACTCAACGCTGGGACCAGCCGCGAGATCGAGGCGGCCTTTGAGAGCCTTGAGCGAGAGCCGGCCGACGCGCTCCTTATTTCGCCCGACAGCTACTTCTCCGGCCGGCGCGTCCAAATTGCAATCCTGGCGGCACGGTATGCAACCCCTGCCGTCTATCCGCATCGGGACTACGTCGAGGCTGGCGGCTTGATGAGTTATGGGACCGACGTTATCGGCAGTTACCGAGCAGCCGGCGTCTACGCCGGCCGGATTCTGAAGGGTACAAAGCCGACCGAGTTGCCTGTGATCCAATCCAGCAAATTCGAGCTGGTGATCAATTTGGCAACCGCCCAGACTCTGCGCCTCATTGTGCCGGGCGACTTGCTCTCGATCGCCGACGAGATCATCGAGTAAGCGGGAAAACGGGAAATTGCTGGGTTGCAATGATGGCAGTTGATGGCCCACCTTGGCGTGGCCGGCTGTCGGCACGGAAGGAAAACGACGGCAGAGCTTCCGTCGGGACAGGCAAACTGGGAGCCGAAAATGACCACACATCTTCAATCCCGGCAAACGGAGGAAGGATTGAGCCGTCGCGGTCTGTTTCAGAGCTTGGCGGCGGGCGCGGCGGCAGCGAGCGCCGCCACACCATCATTGGCGCAGCAGACCGCGGTGCTGGCCGAAGCAACTACAACGGTCAGGTGATGCCGGGCATGGGACACTGAACGGCCGCGGTGCGGCGATGCGGTGGTCATTTCATCAAGTTCTTCACGGCGTGAACGGTGATCACTTTTGATAGACCAGAACCCCCGGCTCGATCTCCCGCGCAGCGGGCGTGAGGCGCGCGGGCTCCTGCTTGCCGGGACTCATCAAATGCACCACCTCCTCGCCGGCGTGCAGCAGATAGTCGGCGATGATTCGCCGGTGACAGCGCCACCACACCGCTTCGGCGCACATCATCGCGGTTGGCTGGGATTCGCCGAGCTTCCGCAGCTTCTCAAGACCGGACCGGAACGGCGCGCTCATCGCGTGGTCGGCGTAATTGCGAAAACTTGCATTGTCCCAGAATGTGTTGGGCGAGGCCTCGTCGCTCTTGCGGCGCGACCGCAGTCCGCCCAGTTCCGGAATATGGACATAGCCGATGCCGGCCTTCGCCAAGGCGGCGGGCAGCGCGTCCTGATTGAACTGCGGGTTGGTGCGCGAGCGCGGGATGGTGCGCACGTCCACCAGCATCGAGACGCCCGCCTCCCGCAGCATGGCGATAAGCTCGTCGGTCGAACGCGTCGAATGCCCGATGGTGAAGAACGCGGCCATGTTACGACCCGCGGGCTCAAGCCCTCGCCGCCCGACGCAAATGTCGGATATTGGGGCGGATGAGCGCAAGCCCGGTCTCCCGGCCCTGCGCTTGCGCAAATGGGCCGGGATTTGGCATCGCATGGAAACCGGCGTGGAAGAAATTGAGCGCCTCTCCGGCTCGGTTTAGCAAATCCCTATCGTCCGAGCCGACCTGTCGCACAAAAAATATCCGCACGGCTGACTTCTTGGGCACCACTGTTGCCCTTTCTCTGTGCAGGCCTCCGCCCGCCGCGTGATCCGCGCCAGGAACCAATCACTTAGGCAATCGCAGCCTTTGGCACAGTCTTTGCGACTTCGGGCATGCGATCCGGTGCCGGGCCGAACGCTGCGTCACAACTAGAGGGCATTCCAATGGTTACATCGGCTCAAGCGGTCGCACGGCGACCGCGTCTTCATTCATGGCTCACGGCAGCCGGCCTGTTGCTCGGGATTCTGGCGGCGCCGCCCGCCAAGGCGCAGGACACGATCAAGATCGGCATCCTGCATTCCCTGTCCGGCACCATGGCGATCAGCGAGACCACGCTCAAGGACGTGATGTTGATGCTGATCGACGAGCAGAACAAGAAAGGCGGGGTGCTGGGCAAGAAGCTCGAGGCGGTGGTGGTCGATCCGGCCTCGGATTGGCCGCGCTTTGCCGAGAAGGCGCGCGAGCTCATCACCCAGGACAAGGTGGCGGTGGTGTTCGGCTGCTGGACCTCGGTCTCGCGCAAGACGGTGCTGCCGGTGTTCCACGAGCTCGACAGCATCCTATTCTACCCGGTGCAGTACGAGGGCGAAGAGAGCGAGCGCAACGTGTTCTACACCGGGGCGGCGCCCAACCAGCAGGCGATCCCGGCAGTCGACTACCTGATGAAGGAAGAAAAAGTCCTGCGTTGGATCCTGGCCGGCACCGACTACGTCTATCCGCGCACCACCAACAAGATCCTCGAAGCCTACCTCAAGCAGAACGGGGTGAAGGACGAGGACATCATGATCAACTACACTCCGTTCGCGCATTCCGACTTCCAGACCATCGTGTCGGACATCAAGAGGTTCGGCTCGGCCGGCAAGAAGACGGCGGTGGTATCGACCATCAACGGCGACGCCAACGTGCCGTTCTACAAGGAGCTCGGCAACCAGGGCATCAAGGCGACCGACATTCCGGTGGTGGCGTTCTCGGTCGGCGAAGAGGAGCTCGCCGGCCTCGACACCAAGCCGCTGCTGGGGCATCTGGCGGCGTGGAACTATTTCGAGTCGATCTCCTCGCCGCTGAACGCGGAGTTCATCAAGCAGTGGCACGCCTTCATCAAGAACGACAAGCGCGTCACCAATGATCCGATGGAGGCGCATTTCATCGGCTTCAACATGTGGGTGAAGGCAGTTGAGAAGGCGGGCACGACCGCGCCCGACAAGGTGATCGACGCGCTGCCCGGCATCCAGGCGCCTAACCTGACGGGCGGGATGTCGACCATGCTGCCGAACCATCACATTACCAAGCCGGTCTACATCGGCGAGGTGCGGGCGGACGGACAGTTCGACGTGGTGTGGAATACGCCGAATCTTGTTCCGGGCGCGGCTTGGTCGCCCTACCTCGAAGGCTCAAAGGACCTGGTCGCCGACTGGGTCACGCTCAAGTGCGGCAACTACAACAAGGTGACCAACAAGTGCGGCGGGTCCTGATCCGCGTCGCTTGACCTCGCGGGGAGGCGCGACGCCGCCTCCCCGCGCAATGCTGGGATCGACGATGCGTCTGTCTTATCACCGTCTGACCGCGCTTGCGTTTGTGCTCGGGCTTTTCCTCGCCTTTGCGAGCGCCGCGCGGGCCGGTCCCTACGAGGACGGGCTGGCGCGCTTTGCCGCTGGCAGTTTCGACTCCACGAGCGAGGCCATCAACGGCGTAACCGCCAGCGGAAATCCGCTCGCGCAGGCGGTCATTGAGGCCCTGCAGGACGGGCGCCTGTTCTTCAGCGCCCAGGCCAGGAAGGTTTTCTTCCGCGATAAGGCGTCCATGCTGTTCGACGCCGAGACGGGAGCGCCCGTCCTGGCCGGGGCGCCGCCCGACCTCGCTCCGGTGCGGATCAACAATCGGCTGCGGCGCGAGATCGAAGCCGCGCTCGGCGCATTGACGCTGATGGCGCCCGATCCGGAGAAGCGCCTGGCCGCCGCGCAGGCGGTGTTCAAGTCGCGCGATACCTCGGCATTGCCCACCCTGGAACAGGCGATCGCCAAGGAGACCAACGCGCGCGTGAAGCGCGCATTGGCGGACGCGCGCGCGGCGGCCATCCTCAACCTCGACACGGTGCCCGACGCCGCCAAGATCGAAGCGATCGGCGTGATCCGCAGCCGCGGGGATCAGGACTCGGTTGCTCTGCTGGGAGGCCTTCCAGACAAGACCTCGCCCGCCGTGAAGGCTGCCGCCGCCGACGCCATCTCGGCGATCGAGTCGTCGCTGGCGCTCTGGAGCGGCCTGCAAAACGCCTGGTACGGGCTCTCGCTCGGCTCGGTGCTTGCGCTTGCCGCGATCGGGCTTGCCATCACGTTCGGCGTGATGGGCGTGATCAACATGGCGCATGGCGAGATGGTCATGCTCGGCGCCTACACCACCTTCGTGGTGCAGGAGCTGATCCGGGCAAGAAATCCGGCGCTGTTCGACTGGTCGCTCGCGATCGCGATCCCGCTCGCCTTTTTAGTGTCGGGAGGCGCCGGCATCCTGATCGAGCGCTGCATCATCCGCTTTCTCTATGGCCGGCCGCTCGAGACGCTGCTCGCCACTTGGGGGCTTTCGCTCATCCTCCAGCAAGCCGTGCGCACGGGCTTCGGGCCGACCAATCGCGAGGTTGGAGCGCCGTCTTGGATGAGCGGCGCATTCGAGGTCGGCCACATGACCATCACGTACAACCGGCTCTGGATCATCGTATTCACCCTGATGGTGTTCCTCGGCCTGCTCGGCCTCCTGCGCCTCACCCGGCTGGGCCTCGAAATGCGCGCCGTCACCCAGAACCGGGCGATGGCCGCAGCCACCGGAATCCGCACCGGCCGCATCGATGCCCTCACCTTCGGGCTCGGTTCCGGCATCGCCGGAATGGCCGGCGTCGCGCTCTCCCAGATCGACAATGTCAGCCCCAATCTCGGCCAGAGCTACATCATCGATTCGTTCATGGTGGTGGTGTTCGGCGGCGTCGGCAATCTCTGGGGCACGCTGGTCGGCGCCTTCACGCTCGGCATCGCCAACAAGTTCCTGGAGCCGTTCGCGGGCGCCGTGCTCGGCAAGATCGCGATTCTGGTGCTCATCATCCTGTTCATCCAGAAGCGGCCGCGCGGGCTGTTCGCGCTCAAGGGCCGGGCGGTGGAAGCGTGACCTCGTTCCCCCTCACCCGCACGCTCGACCGTGAGGCGGTGATCTTCCTCGCCCTCCTCGGCGCGATCGCCGTCCTGGTGCCAGCGCTCAATCTTGCGCTGCCGCAGAGCTCGCCGTTCAGCCTCTCGTCCTACACGGTCGCGACATTCGGCAAGTATATCTGCTACGCGCTGCTCGCTCTCGCGCTCGATCTGATCTGGGGCTATTGCGGCATCCTGTCGCTGGGTCACGGCGCGTTTTTCGCGCTCGGGGGCTACGCGATGGGCATGTATCTGATGCGCCAGATCGGGACGCGCGGCGTCTATGCCAACCCGGTCCTGCCGGACTTCATGGTGTTCCTGAACTGGAAGGAGCTGCCGGTTTACTGGTACGGCTTCCAGCACTTCCCTTACGCGCTGCTGATGGTCGTCCTGGTGCCGGGATTGCTTGCCTTCGTGTTCGGCTGGTTCGCGTTCCGCTCGCGCGTCACCGGGGTCTATTTCTCGATCATCACCCAGGCGCTGACCTATGCGCTGATGCTCGGCTTTTTCCGCAACAATTTCGGTTTCGGCGGCAACAATGGGCTGACCGACTACAAGGACATTCTCGGCTTCAACGTGCAGGCGCCGGAAACCCGCGCTGCACTGTTTGCAATCTCGACGGTTGCCTTGATGCTCGCTTTCGTCGTCTGCCGGGCGATCGTCACTTCGAAATTCGGCAAGGTACTGATCGCGATCCGGGACGCCGAGGCGCGCACCCGCTTTCTGGGATATCGGGTCGAGGCCTACAAGCTGTGCGTCTTCACGCTATCGGCCTGCATGGCCGGCATTGCGGGTGCGCTCTACGTGCCGCAGGTCGGTATCATCAATCCAAGCGAGTTTTCGCCCGGCAATTCGATCGAGGCCGTGATCTGGGTCGCGGTGGGTGGGCGCGGCACGCTGACCGGCGCGGTGCTTGGCGCGATTCTCGTCAACAAGGGAAAGACCTGGTTCACCACCGGCATGCTTGCGCCCTACTGGCTGTTCGTGCTGGGCGGGCTCTTTGTCGCCGTGACGCTCCTTCTGCCGCGCGGCATCGTGGGGTCGATCCGTCATTGGCTGGCGGTCTGGCGCGAGCGCAGGCCCGCTCAGAGCGTTGCGGTCGTCGACCCGCGGCCGGCCGAATGAGGGCATCATGACCGCGCGCACCACCACCGCAATGCTTTACCTCGACGGGGTCACGGTGTCCTTCGACGGCTTCCGCGCGCTCAACAATCTGTCGTTCGCGCTCGAGCCGGGCGAGATGCGGGCGATCATCGGGCCGAACGGCGCCGGCAAAACCACCATGATGGACGTGGTGACCGGAAAGACGCGGCCCGATAATGGCGAGGTCTTTTTCGACGGCACCCACGACCTCACCAAGCTTGACGAGAGTGAAATCGCCGAGCTCGGCATCGGGCGCAAGTTCCAGAAGCCAACAGTGTTCGACATGCACACGGTCCAGGACAACATCCTGCTCGCGCTCAAGAGCGACCGCAGCCCGCTCGGAACCCTGTTCTGGCGCGAGAGCGCGGAGGCGGACCGGTGCATCGACGGAATCCTGCAGGTCGTGCGGCTGACCGCGGTGCGGCAGCGCGTCGCCGGCAGTCTTTCGCACGGGCAGAAGCAGTGGCTCGAGATCGGCATGCTGCTGGCGCAGAAGCCCAAGCTCCTCCTGGTGGACGAGCCGGTCGCCGGCATGACCGATGCCGAGACCCGGCAGACCGCGGAGCTGCTCAAGGAAATCAACCGCGAGCGCACCGTTGTGGTGGTCGAGCATGACATGGCCTTCGTGCGCGAGCTTGGCGTCAAGGTGACGGTGCTGCACGAGGGCGCCGTTCTTGCCGAAGGACCGATCGACCAGGTCTCCGCCAACGAACGCGTGATCGAAGTGTATCTGGGGCGCTGATCAGCGATGCTCGACGTTCAATCCATCGATTTGCACTATGGGGCCGCGCAGGCGCTGCGAGCGGTCTCGCTTGTCGCAAAGCCCGGCGAGGTGACCTGCGTGCTTGGCCGCAACGGGGTCGGCAAGACCAGCCTGTTGCGGGCGCTCATCGGGCAGCACCCGGTCACGCGCGGCTCGATCATGTTCGACGGCGGGGAAATCAATCGGCTGCGACCCTACGAGCGCGCGCGGCGCGGGATCGCTTATGTGCCGCAGGGCCGCGAGATCTTTCCGCTCCTCACCGTCGAGGAGAATCTCAAGACCGCCTTTGCGCCCCTCAAGCGGGCGGAACGTACGATCCCCGATGACGTATTTTCGCTCTTCCCGATCCTGCAGGAGATGCTTGGCCGCCGCGGCGGCGATCTTTCCGGCGGCCAGCAGCAGCAGCTCGCCGTCGGCCGGGCGCTGGTGATGCGGCCGAAGCTTCTCCTGCTGGACGAACCGACCGAAGGCATCCAGCCGTCAATCATCAAGGACATCGCCCGCGCCATCGCGTATCTGCGCTCGCTCAAACACATGGCGATCGTTCTGGTCGAGCAGTATCTCGACTTTGCCCAGGAGCTCGGGGATTACTTCGCGGTGATGGACCGCGGCGCGATCGTCTATTCCTGCGCGCGCGCCGACATGGACGAATCCAGGCTCAAGCGCGCCTTGGCGATTTGAGCGGGCTTCATGATGCTGGACCCAGGCTCGGAAGTTTTTGCGGCCAACCGCGCAGTCGGCCACCTCACTTTGAGCGTCAAGTTCGCGGAAGGCGCGACCCGCCGCGCGCATGTGCGCGAGCAGGGTCCGCTGCGCCTGCGGTGCCCGGGGCCGCCCGCGCGCGAGCTCGAAGGCGTGATCGTGAACACCTCCGGCGGCATGGCGGGCGGCGACCGGTTCGAGCTTGACATGACGGTTGGTCCGCAGGCGCGGCTCCTTGTCACCAGCGCGGCCGCCGAGAAGGTCTATCGGACGCTGGATACCGAGAGCACGATTGCGGCAAGGCTGCGGGTCGAAGCTGGCGGCGAGCTCACATGGCTGCCGCAGGAGACAATCCTGTTCGATCGCGCGCGGCTGCGCCGCGCGATCGAGGTCGACCTCGCCGCCGAAGCGCGGCTGATCCTCGTCGAAGCGGTGGTGTTCGGCCGCTCCGGCATGGGCGAGACCGTGGCAGAAGGGCTTCTGCTCGACCGCAGGCGCGTGCGGCGGCAGGGCCGGCTGCTGCATGCCGAGACGCTACGGCTCGAGGGCGACGTGGCGGCAAAGCTCGGGCAAGGCGCGATCGCCAATGGCGGTGCCGCGGTTGCAAGCATCCTGACGGTGCCGGGGGACGATGCGACGATTACGGCGGCGCGGGAGGCCGGTCAGCATTGCCGGGGCGAGATCGGGGCATCGGCCTGGAACGGCCTCGCCGTCATCCGCCTGGTCGCCCCCCACGGAGCGGAGCTGCGGCACGATCTCGCTCAAGTTCTCGCGGCGGTGCGCACAGCGCCGCTGCCCCGGCTCTGGCTGCAATGAGGCAAAGCTTGCAAAACCGCAAAGGTCTGCCATGAACCTCACTCCCCGGGAAAAGGACAAGCTTCTCATCGCGATGGCGGCAATGGTGGCGCGCCGGCGGCTCGAGCGCGGCGTCAAGCTCAACCATCCGGAGGCGGTGGCGCTCGTCACCGATTTCATCCTTGAGGGCGCGCGCGACGGCCGCTCGGTCGCCGATCTGATGGAGGCGGGCGCGGCGGTACTCACCCGCGCGCAGGTGATGCCGGGCATTGCGGAAATGATCCATGACATCCAGGTCGAGGCCACGTTTCCGGACGGCACCAAGCTCGTCACAGTGCATGAGCCGATCCGCTAGGAGATGACCATGATCCCGGGCGAGATCTTCACCCAGCAGGGCGACATCACTCTCAACGCGGGCCGCAAGACGGTTACGCTCACCGTCACCAATACCGCCGACCGCCCGATCCAGGTCGGATCGCATTATCATTTTTTCGAGACCAATCCGGCGCTCGATTTCGATCGCAAGCGCTCGCGCGGCATGCGGCTCGACATTCCGGCCGGAACGGCGGTGCGCTTCGAGCCCGGGCAGAGCCGCGAAGTGAGGCTCGTTCCTTATTCGGGCGCGCGCAAGGTCTATGGCTTCCGCGCCGACGTCATGGGCAAGCTCTGAGGGCAAACAATGTCTTTCAAGATCGAGCGCCGGGCCTATGTGGACATGTTCGGCCCGACCAAGGGCGACCGGGTGCGGCTTGCCGACACCGACCTCATCATCGAGGTCGAGAAGGATTTCACTACCTACGGCGAGGAGGTGAAGTTCGGCGGCGGCAAGGTGATCCGCGACGGCATGGGCCAGAGCCAGGCGACCAACCGGCAGGGCGCGGTCGATACCGTCATCACCAACGCGCTCATTCTTGATCATTGGGGGATCGTCAAGGCTGACGTCGGAATCCGCGATGGCAGGATCGCCGGCATCGGCAAGGCCGGCAATCCGGATATCCAGCCCGATGTGACCATCGTGATCGGCCCCGGCACCGAGGCGATCGCCGGCGAAGGCAAAATTCTCACGGCCGGCGGGTTCGATACGCACATCCATTTCATCTGCCCGCAGCAGGTCGAGGAAGCCCTGATGTCAGGCGTGACCTCCATGCTCGGCGGCGGCACCGGGCCGGCAGCCGGCACCAATGCGACGACCTGCACGCCCGGGCCCTGGCACATCGCCCGCATGATCCAGGCCGCCGATGCATTCCCGGTCAATCTCGGCTTTGCCGGCAAGGGCAATGCCTCGCGTCCGGCGGCGCTCGAGGAGATGATCAAGGCCGGCGCCTGCGCGCTCAAGCTGCACGAGGATTGGGGCACCACGCCGGCCGCCATCGATTGCTGCCTCTCGGTCGCCGACGATCACGACATCCAGGTGATGATCCACACCGATACGCTCAACGAATCCGGATTCGTCGAGGACACCATCAAGGCGTTCAAGGGCCGCACCATCCACGCCTTCCACACCGAAGGCGCCGGCGGCGGCCATGCGCCCGATATCATCAAGGTGGCGGGCCTCAAGAACGTGCTGCCGTCCTCCACCAATCCGACCCGGCCGTTCACCCGCAACACCATCGACGAGCATCTCGACATGCTGATGGTGTGCCATCATCTCGATCCCTCGATCGCCGAAGATCTGGCTTTCGCGGAAAGCCGCATCCGCAAGGAGACGATCGCCGCCGAGGACATCCTGCACGATATCGGGGCGCTCTCGATGATGTCGTCGGACAGCCAGGCCATGGGCCGGCTCGGCGAGGTCATCATCCGCACCTGGCAGACCGCGGACAAGATGAAGAAGCAGCGCGGTCCGCTCAGGGAGGAGAAGGGCGACAACGACAATGCGCGGGCGAAGCGCTACATCGCCAAGTACACGATCAATCCGGCGATCGCCCATGGAGTGAGCGGGCTCATCGGCTCGATCGAGAAGGGCAAGCTTGCCGACCTCGTGCTGTGGACGCCCGCCTTCTTCGGGGTCAAGCCGGACATGATCATCAAGGGCGGCTCGATCGTCGCCGCCCAGATGGGCGATCCCAATGCCTCGATCCCGACCCCGCAGCCGGTGCATTACCGCCCGATGTTCGGCGCCTTCGGCCGCGCCCGCACCGCATCTTCGGTCGTGTTCGCGTCGAAGGCCGCGGTGCGCGGGCGGGTCGGCGAGAAGCTCGGCATCGAGAAGACGCTGGTCGCGGTGGAGAACACGCGCGGCGGCATCTCCAAGAAGAGCATGGTCCACAATGGCGCAACGCCCCGGATCGAGGTCGATCCGGAGACCTACGAGGTCAAGGCCGACGGCGAGCTGTTGACCTGCGCGCCCGCCGAGGTGCTGCCGATGGCGCAGCGCTATTTCTTGTTCTGACTTTTGGACGCGGAGGAGAAACGCCATGAGGCGCGCATCCGCGGTCAGGCAGGCCGGACAATGGAATGATGCCGCGGCGATAGATCGGGTTGTGCTCGATGCAAGCGAGCGGCACCGACGGCGCGTTCGCATGAGGGGCGAGCACGGCACCGAGCTGCTTCTCGATCTGCCGCATGCCACAGCGCTGCGGGATGGCGACGGATTGCTCCTCGATGACGGATCGATCGTCGCGGTTGCCGGCAAGCCCGAGCCGCTGTGTGAAATCGCCGCTGCAACGGAAGCGGATCGGATGCGCATCGCCTGGCACATCGGCAATCGCCACGTCGAAGTGCAGATCGTCGGCGACAAGCTGCGCATCCGCCGCGATCACGTGCTGGAGGCCATGCTGATCGGCCTTGGCGCGCAAGTCACCCCAATCGATGCGCCATTCGATCCGGAGTCAGGCGCGTATGCATCCGAGCATGCCCATGCGCCGTATTGAGCAAAGGTCTCGCGGCGAGCCTCGGCGCGCTCCCTCTCCCCGGAGGGGAGAGGGTTGGGGTGAGGGGGTTCCTGCCTATCGAGAGGCCGGAGCCCCTCACCCCCACCCTCTCCCTATGGGAGAGGGAGCCCGCGGAGCCAACGGTGAGGTCGCGGGCTCAAAGGCCCTCTACCGGCTCATGACCTGGCTCTCACCGTCCTATCCGGTCGGCGCGTTCTCATATTCGGGTGGCCTTGAGTGGGCGGTTGAGGCCGGCGACATCCGTGACGCACTCACGCTCGCACATTGGCTCGAGTCGGTGATCCGCGATGGCAGCGGCTTCTGCGATTCTGTGCTTTTCGTGCATGCGCATCGCGCGGCCACCACTGGCGATGATTCAGCGCTGTTCACAGTCGCCGAACTCGCCGCAGCATTCACATCGAGCCGGGAGCGCTTCCTCGAGACGACCGCACAGGGCCGTGCATTCTTCGAGGCGACGTGCGCGGCCTGGCCGTGCGCGGCGCTGCAACGGCTCGCTGCGGCATGGAAGGGTCCCCTCGCCTACCCGGTCGCGGTCGGCGTCGCGAGCGCCGGCCATGGCATTGCGGTCGAACCGGCAGTCGCCGCCTATCTGCAGGCGGTCGCCGCCAATCTGGTATCGGCTGGCATGCGGCTTGTTCCGCTCGGGCAAACCGACGGCCAGCGCGTCATCGCCCGGATAGAGCCGGTCATTGCCGCCGCTGCCGGGCGCGCGCTCGCCTGCACGCTCGACGAGATCGGCGGCGCGGCACTCCGCGCCGACATCGCCAGCATGCGGCACGAGACCCAGTATACGAGGCTGTTTCGATCATGATCGCGGCTGCACGAGACCGGACCATCAGTCCGCACGGCCCGCTCCGCGTCGGCGTCGGCGGCCCGGTCGGCTCGGGCAAGACCGCGCTGATGGACGCGCTGTGCAAGCGCATGCGCGAGCGCTTCGAGGTCGCCGCGATCACAAACGACATCTACACGAAATGGGACGCCGAGTATCTGGTGCGCTCGGGCGCGCTCGCGCCGGAGCGCATTATGGGGGTGGAAACCGGCGGCTGCCCGCACACGGCGATCCGCGAGGATGCATCGATCAATCTCGCCGCGGTCGATGACATGCGGGCCCGATTTCCGGCGCTCGATCTGATCCTGATCGAATCCGGCGGCGACAATCTGGCGGCGACATTCTCACCCGAGCTCGCCGATCTCACGGTCTATGTGATCGACGTGGCGGCCGGCGACAAGATTCCTTCCAAGGGCGGACCCGGCATTACCCGCTCGGACCTGCTGGTCATCAACAAGATCGACCTTGCCCCCCATGTCGGCGCCTCGCTCGACGTCATGGAACGCGACGCCGCCCGCATGCGCGGCGCACGTCCATTCGTGTTCAGCAATCTGCGCACCGGCCAGGGCGTGGATGCGATCGCGCGGTTTATCGAGGAGAGCGGCGGCCTGAGACCGCCTGCACCGTGACTGGCGGATCGATGCGCGTGTGGATCAGCCGATGCACGAAGCCAAGCTTCTCGACGGCGGCCGGGGCCAGGACGAACGGGTAGAGATCCGGCAGGCCCATGCTTCGGTTGATGGAGTTGACCGCGAGCGTCAGCGGGAGCCAAGCCTGCATGATGCGCTCCAGCTCCGCGCGATGCGGATCGAAATCGACACTGGCCGCAAGGCCCCTTCCTTTGGCGACCTTCGGCTTCACGCTCAGGCCGAACGCCGCCGCGGTCTCGAGCGTATCGACCATATGAAAGAAGTGCGCCCAGGTTTCGGCAAAATCCTCCCAGGGATGGGCGCTGGCGTAGCGGCTCACATAATGCTCCGCCCAGTTGGGTGGCGCGCCTTGTGCATAATGCCGGTCGAGCGCCGCCTTGTAGTCCGCCCGCTCGTCTCCGAACAGCGCGCGAAACTCCTCGATCCGCGCCGTGGGCGCCACCAGCTGCGCCCAGTAGTAGTGCGCGATCTCGTGGCGGAAATGGCCGAGCAGCGTGCGATAGGGCTCTCCCATCTCAAGCCGCAGCCGCTCGCGCTCGGGATCATCCGCTTCCGCCAGGTTGATCGTGATCAGCCCGGCGGAATGCCCGGTCGTGACTGGAGCATCGGAATCATCGGCGACGAAGTCGAACGCAAGCCCGCGTTCCGGATCCTCGCTCCTGGTGGTGAGCGGCAGAGCGAGCTCGAGGAGCGTGTAGAAGAGCCTATGCTTGGCCATTTCCATCTTGCGCCAGCGCGCAAGATTCTGCGGTTGGCCAAGATCGGGAATCGTGCGGTTGTGACGGCAGGCAACGCAATACTGTTCCGCCGCGTCGAATGGGACCAGCCAGTTGCAGACGCCACGCACGCTGTTGGCGCAGAAGCGGTAACGCCCGTTCGGCTCCGCCAGCGCGCGCAGACCCTCCCGGTCGGCGCGAAGCGCCGTGACGGTGCCGCGTGCCGGCAGATAGCCGAGAGCGAGCCCGCAGCTTTCGCAGCGCGTGTTCTCGAAGTAGAGCAACTGCCCGCAGTTCTGACACTCGAAAAGCTTCATCGTGGTCGCGCCCGATCCCGGGGTCTGACAGAACGAGCGGCCAGGAAAGGCCCCATCGGAATTAATGCCATCATGCCGGCGCGACCTCCTCGATGCTCTTGACCCGGGCAAGCCCGGGAAAGAGCCGCAGCCCCGCGAGCACAACCAGCACGGTTGCGCCCCCGCCGACGAGGACCGCCGGAATGGTGCCGAGCCAGGCCGCCATGACGCCTGCCCGGAACTGGCCAAGCTGATTGGAGGTGCCGGTGAACAGCGCGTGCACGGCGTTGACCCGGCCCCGCATGGCGTCGGGCGTGCCGACCTGGATCAGCGTGTCGCGGATCACCACGCTCACCATGTCGGTCGCGCCATAGACCATGAGCACCAGCATGGTCAGCGGAAACGAGGTCGACAGGGCGAACGCGATGGTGGCAAAGCCGAAGCCCGCGACGGTGGCAAACAGCATGGGGCCGATTCGTCCGCGCATGGGCCAGCGCGCGAGCGGCAGCGAGACGGCGAGCGCCCCCACCGCGGGCGACAGCTGCAGCAGGCCAAGCCCTTGCGGTCCGGTGTTGAAAATGTCGCGGGCGAAGATCGGGAGCAGCGAAGTCGCGCCCCCGAGCAGCACCGCGAACAGATCGAGCGTGATGGCGCCGAGGATGAAGGGGTTGCGCCAGATATAGAGAATGCCCGCAAAGACGAGCTGGTATGTGAGCGGCTCGCGCTTGGGCGGATCGAGCGATACCTCGATGAGCCAGATCAGCAAGCTTGCGAACAGGAACAGCGCGGCCGCGAGCGCATAGACGAGCGGCGGGCTCAGCGCGTAGATGACGCCCCCGATCGCCGGCCCCACGATGATGGCGATCTGCATGGAGGACGAGGAGGCGGCGACCGCGCGCGAGAGCAGCGCGGTCGGCACGATTGCGGGAAGCAGCGCCGAGGTCGTCGGCTGCCGGAACGCCTGCGCACAGCCGAACACCAGGATGACCGCCAGGATCAGCTCCCGGCTGATCCAACCGGCGGCAGTGGCGAGCGCCAGGACCGCCACCGCCGCGCCGCCGACCGCCAGGCTCAGCTGGACGATCAGCTGCCGGTTGTAGCGGTCGGCCGCATGCCCGGCGACCAGCATCAGAGAGACCAAGGGCAGGAACTGCATGAGCCCGACGAGGCCGAGATCGAAGGCGCTGTGGGTCAGGTCATAGATCTGCCAGCCGACCGCGAGCGACTGCATCTGCGAGGCAATGCTGGCGCACACGCGCGACAGCCAGAACAGGACGAACGAGCGATTGTGAAAGACCGACATCAAAATCGATTTCAAAACCTGGATTTGCGCAGCACGCCTTATGGCTTGGAGGGTGAGCGCTCGATATCGAGAATCTCCAATATAGGGCAATCGGGCGCCACTTTTCCCGAGCATCGCGCCACCGTCTTCGCCAGCAGACGCTCGAGCTTTTTCAGATCGCTCAGCCTCGCTCGGATGTCTTCGAGATGATGCGCAGCAATCTCGCGGACCTCTCTGCAAGAAGCGCTTTCCGGTCCCCCCAGCCGCAGCAGCGCGCGGATCTCATCGAGGGAAAACCCGAGCTCACGAGACCGCCGGATGAAGCCAAGAATGCGCGCCTCATGCGATCCGTAAATGCGACGACCGCTCGCGGTGCGCGGGGGTGCCGGCAGCATCTTGATACGCTCGTAATAGCGGATCGTCTCAATGTTCACGCCGCTGCGTTTCGAGAGTTCCCCAATCGGCAGATTGTCAGATCGCGAATGCGTGATCGCGCGCATCGGAAAGCCCTTGATCCTGTAGTTGCTACAGGATGCATCGTGTCTCCATGAGGATCAACCAGGAAAGTCACATGGCCGGTCTGCGCCTTGGCCAGACGCGGATCGCGGCGACCGGGTGTCGGTCAGATGCTTTGGGATTAACATGATCCTTCAGTCGATCATTACCTGCCCGCATTGCGCCACCGAGAAATTGGAATCCATGCCGATCGATGCGTGCCGGATCTTCTATGCCTGCACCGGCTGTGGGGCGACGCTGCGGCCGAAGGCGGGCGATTGCTGCGTCTTCTGTTCATACGGCTCGGTTCCGTGCCCGCCGATCCAGGGCGAGCGGGGACGTTGTGAATGCGGACCCTAGTGCCCGTAACCGGCATCCCGGCCCGACTTGCCGCGAAAGACCCAGTGCGCATAGCCGAGATAGGCAAGCGTGATCGGCACGATCACGGCGGTCCCGATCCCCACGAGTGCGGTCCGGCGCCGAACAGCATGATGCCGATGAAGCCCGCCTCCAGAAAGAAGGCCATCAGGACCTCATACGCGAAGAACGGACCGATCACGTTGCTGGCGCGCTCAGCAAAGACGCTCCAGTTAATGCCAAGATAGCCGATTGTGAAGGCGAACTGGGTGCGGGCGATCAGCAGGCCATCCCAAGCTATCGGGGGGCGCCTGCCGTCTCGCCCCCGATCACGCCTCCGCCCCACCGCCGAATGCTACTGCTGCTTGGTCTTGGGCTGCACTTTTTGCTGCGGAGCTTTCGGGAGCATGGATGCCGGAATCGCGGATGGCGGAAGGTTCTTGAACGCTGGCGGCTCGATCTGGCGATACTCGGATTCGGGCAGGCGCTTCCAGTACTGGTTCATGCCCAGAAGGGCAATGCCGAGATAACCGCGGACGGTCAGGTCCTGGCCGTCGGGGCTCAGATGCATCTTGGCGCTCCACACCTTGCCGTCAATCGGGTTCATGATGCTGCCGTTCTCGTATTCGAGCCCCTTGCGCTGCATGCCCTTGATGATGGTCAGGCCGAGCCAGGGCTGCCCCTGCTGGTCACCGGTGCACTTGTCGCAGACCGGATTGGGTTCTTCGCCGGGCTCCATGAACATTTTCACGATGGTGCCCTCATAGGCGCCATTGCGCTCAGAGATGATGAACCAGCCGCGCTTCTTGCCGGTGTCGGAATCAATCTGTTGCCAGAGGCCTGTGGCGCTCGGCTCCTGCGCTTTGACCGGATGCCCGTTAAGCCACCAGACCGGCAGGGCCAAGATGATGAGAGCTGCAATATCCCGTCGCATTTGAAATCCCCGAGTTGATGTCCTGCTATCAACGCAACGAACGCTCCTCGTCGCTCCGGAATATGGTAATTTCACGAAATCCCCGCGGATAGCCCCGGCCCCGGAACCCGGCCGCTGACGCCTGCAGCCGCAAAATAGGGCGTGGGTCGGCCCCTGGAAGGGCGAGACTTGGGCCCGCCGTCCCCGGCCGCATCGTCCTAACCTCATGCGACAGAGCATCCGACACATGAGCATGGCGCGGATCGCCACCCGGACCCATACCCCGAGCGCGTTCAAGCTACCTTGCCGGGCGGGCCGAAGAGGCGCATCCTTGGGCGCTTTCCGAACAATCCGACTGAAGATGTTCAGCGGGTTGCCACCACCTCGACGGAGGACATCATGACCAGCAAGCAAGTCACGCGGGCGCCGGACGCACCGGACGTCGCGCGCAACGGCCTGCTCGATCGGCGGGCACTTTTGGGGCGCGGCATTGCGATCGCGGGCGCGGTCGGCACCGGCGCCTCACTCACCAGCGCGGCAGCGGAGCCGCTTCCGGTCGATCCCTGGAGCCTCGGGCCCGGCAGCAATCTTCCGCCCTACGGCCAGCCTATGAAATATGAAGACAAGGTGGTGCGCACGCTGACCAATCCCAAGTTCGAGCCGCGCACCAGCCAGGCGCGCACGCCGCATCATCTCCTGAACGGCACCATCACGCCGGCGGGCCTGCATTTCGTGGTCGCGCGCACCGGCTTCCCGGACATCGATCCCGCCAAGCACCGCCTGGCGATCCATGGCCTGGTCAAGCAGCCGCTGGTCTACGACCTCGATGCGCTTTCGCGCTATCCGATGACCTCGCAGATCCATTTCGTCGAATGCGGCGGCAACAGTGCGCCGCTCTACAACAAGGATCCGGTCCAGGCCAACGTGCAGGCGATCCATGGCCTGCTCTCCGGCTCGGAATGGACCGGCGTCCGGCTCTCCACGCTGCTCGAAGAAACCGGCATCGACCCCAAGGGCAAGTGGCTACTCGCGGAAGGCGCCGACGGGCCGAGCATGAACCGCAGCATCCCGATCGCCAAGGCGCTCGATGACGCCATGATCGCGCTTTATCAAAACGGCGAGCGCATCCGTCCCGAGCAGGGCTATCCGATGCGGCTGCTCGTGCCCGGCTACGAAGGCAACATGAATGTCAAATGGCTGCACCGGATCAAGCTCATCGAGGAGCCGGTCATGGCCATCAACGAGACCATGCAATACACCTATCGGGTGGCGGGGCCGAAGATCTGGCAGTTCTTCTTCCCGATGGAGGTGAAATCCTTCGTCACCCATCCCTCGCCCGGCCTCACCCTGAAGGGACCCGGCTACTACGAGATTTCAGGTCTCGCCTATTCGGGCAACGGCCGCATCGCCAAGGTCATGGTGTCGGCCGACGGCGGCCAGAGCTGGGGCCAGGCGGCGCTCGACGCCCCGGTGCTGAGCAAGGCCTTGACCCGCTTCCGCATGCCCTGGCGCTGGGACGGCCAGCCGGTCGTGCTGCAGAGCCGCGCCTGGGACGAGGCCGGCAATGTGCAGCCCACCCGCGAGCAGATGTTCGCGGAGCGCGGCGAGCCCAAGATCAACGTTCCGGTCACGGCCTTCCCGATGGGACACATGAACGTCATCACCAGCTGGGCGGTCGACGGCAAAGGGGAGCTCAAGCATGTCTATGGGTAAGTCTCTGTGCGTTGCTGCGCTGGCGCTCGCATTCGCGGGCGCGGCCAGCGCCGCCGATCATCCCGGGCTCGGCAAGCCGGTCAGCGAGACCGACCTCGCCGTCTGGGACATCAGCATCGGGCCGGACGGCAAGGGCTTGCCGCCCGGCAGCGGCACGCCTGCGCAGGGTGCCACGATCTTTGCCCAGAAGTGCGAAGCCTGCCACGGCAAGGAGGGCATCGGCGGCAGCAACGCGGCGCTCGCCAATGCGCCGGGCAAGAACGAGCGCACCATGGCGCTCTATGTGCCCAACGCCACCACCTTGTTCGACTTCATCCGCCGCGCGATGCCCTGGCCGCAGCCGAAGTCGCTCGCCAACGACGAGGTCTATGCGCTGACCGCCTATATCCTCGCCCGCAACAAGGTAATCGGCGACAACGACACGATGAACGCCGAGACGTTGCCGAAGGTGCAGATGCCGAACCGCAACGGGTTCGTCAGCCGCTACCCGGACAAGCATTGAACATCCTTGCCGATCGTCCCCGCGAAAGCGGGGACCCAGCGCTTGAGACATCATGCGAAGCGGACTGGATTCCCGCTTTCGCGGGAATGAGCGGGAAGCAACAAAGGGAGGACACTCACATGAAGCTTGGATATTTCGCGACTGCTGCCGCAGCAGCCGTCATGCTGTCGGCGCCGATGACACACTCGGCCTGGGCCCAGGCCAAGGCTGGCGTGGACCGGCTCTACATCCTCAACTGTGGCGACGGGGTCGGGCCCGACCAGTCGCGCTGGTCGCCCGGCGTGAATGTCGGCAAGCCGTTGCCGGTGTCGGACAATTGCTACCTGATCCATCACGCCCAGGGCTGGTTCCTGTGGGACACGGGCGTGCGCGACGAGATCGCCTCGATGCCGAACGGCGAGGGGGGCCAGAACGGCGCGCCAAACTGGCGCCGCCCCAAGACGCTGATCTCGCAGCTCGAGCAGCTCGGCGTGAAGCCCTCAGACATCAAGTACGTGGCGGTCTCGCATACCCATCCGGACCACAGCGGCAACGTCGAGCTGTTTCCGCAGACCATGCTGCTGGTGCAGAAGGCCGAGTACGATTGGAAGCTCCCGAACGGCGCGCCGCGCTTCAAGCCGGAGCACCCGGTGACCAAGCTCGATGGCGACTACGACGTGTTCCGCGACGGCAGCATCCGGATCATCTCGACGCCTGGCCACACGCCGGGCCATCAATCGCTGCTCGTCAGGTTGCCCAAGGCTGGCACTTTGCTGCTGACCGGCGACGCCGTGCACTTCAAGGACAACTTTGACAATCGGCGTGTCCCCGGGAACAACACCGACAAGGACCAGACGCTTGCGTCGATGCAGCGCATCGCCGATTTCCTGGCCAAGGAGCAGGCGAAGCTCTGGATCAACCACGACAAGGCGCAGAGCGATACGCTGAAGTATTCGCCGGAGTTTTACGACTGATCTCGGCGGCGTGCCGCGTAGGGGCGGCCCTTGTGGCCGCCCTTCTTGTGGCAGGCCGGGCGACCACCATCAGGGCGTTTACGCCCGTCTTCGACGGGCTATGGGCCGCCCCTACGAATTGGCCGCGGAGGTGAGCGCAGCTAATGCCGCGCGCCGGAGGTAGACACGCCGGTGGTGTCGCTTTCGCGAAACTCGATCTCGAATTTTGAAACTTCCTCGGAGAAATCCTTCAGCACGCGCTCGCGCAGCGCGGCGTCGGAGCCAAAGGTCATCTCGGCCACGACCTTGGCGAGCGCCGACATGACCTCGCTCATGTCGACGGTATCGGCTTCTCCTTCGAGCGAACCATATTGCTCGTAGTAGTCGTCGATGAGGTCAGCGATCAGGCAATGCAGGCACGGCCGCTGATCATCCGCTTCCTGTTGGTCGGACAAATCCTGGCCCTTTCTTCGTCGATTGCGCGCGGCTTTTTGGGCTTCTCGCAAGCTATTTAAACATGAATGGCCCTGGCACAATAGTGCCTCCCCCTCCCTCGATTCCACGGTAGGCGGCGGGATTGCGAGCGGGTAGAACCGCCCTTGTGGCGAAAATGCGGAGCCGAGGAAGCATGCCGATCCGCCGTTTCCGGGGTTTGCTCGTTCTCCTGGCGCTCGCTGCGCCGCTTGCGGCGGCGGCACAGGATTATCCGGCTCGTCCGGTGACGTTCGTGGTGCCGTTCCCGCCGGGCGGCTCGACCACGGTGGTCGGGCGCATCGTGGCTGAGAAGATGAGCGAGACGCTCGGGCAGGCGATCGTGGTCGAGAACCGCGGCGGCGCCGGCGGCACCGTTGGCACGCGCTCGGTCGCGCGCAGCGCGGGAGACGGCTACACGCTGCTTCTGGGCTACACCGGGACGCTCGCGATCGGCCCCACCATGTATCCCAATGCCGGCTTCGATCCGCGCAAGGATTTCACCCCCGTAGGCCGCATCGGTCTGGCGCCCTCCGTGCTGGTGGTGCATCCAAGCCTGCCGGTGCATTCGGTCGCCGGGCTCATCGCCTACGCCAAGGCCCATCCGGGCGAGCTCAACTATGGCTCTGCCGGCATCGGCACTGTCGGGCATCTTGCGGGCGAGCTGCTCGCATCGAGCGCGGGCATCAAGATCGTTCATGTGCCCTATCGCGGCACCGGCCCGGCGCTGACCGATCTCCTGGGCGGTCATATCCCGATGAGCTTCAGCCCGATCCCCTCGGTGATCGGCCATGTCGCAACCGGCGCCTTGCGGGCGCTCGCGGTGACGAGCGCGGAGCGATCGCGCCTCCTGCCGGATCTTCCGACGGTCGCGGAATCGGGCGTGCCCGGATACGAGGCGGCCTTGCGCTATGGGCTGGTCGCGCCTGCCGGAACGCCGCCCGCGATCATCGCGCGGCTGAACCAGGAGCTGCGCACGGCCCTTGCCTCGCCCGAGGTGCGCATGAAGCTCGCCAACGACGGCGCCGAGGCGCTGCCCTCGACGGCGGAGCAATATGCCGCCGACATCGACCGCGAGGAGAGGATCTGGTCGAAGATCGTGACCGCGCTCGGCTTGAAGGGCGAGTGAAGCCATGAGGACCCCATGAATTTCGAGTTCGACGCCGAGCAGACGTTGTTTGCGGATTCCGTGCGCCGCTTCGCGCTCGCCCATCTCGAAGCCGGCGCGCTCAAGCGCGCGCATGATCCGCGCTTTCCCTTTGACGTGGCGCAGCTGATGAGCCGGCAGAAGCTCATGGGCATCATGCTGTCGGAGGCCGACGGCGGAGTGGGCGGTACGCTGATGGATGCGGTCATCG
>Ga0126381_100001196_pt1 | contig 28123 bp, 27 predicted proteins | sample PanSoiMetPlot_28_FD_96465 | JGI IMG/M metagenome (GOLD analysis project Ga0126381, IMG submission 96465) | Tropical forest soil microbial communities from Panama - MetaG Plot_28 | ecosystem: Environmental > Terrestrial > Soil > Tropical forest > Bulk soil | place: Panama | collected 2016-02-17
TGAACCAGAATTATTCGACCGCTCATTTAAATTACGGTTTGTTGCTTTTGACCGAATCGCACTTCGAAGACGCGGTCACGCAGCTTCGGAAGGCGCAGCAACTAGAGCCAACGTCCGCGTTGATCAGTTCGACCATTGAGTGGGCGCTTTTCCTCGAGGGCAAGTACAATGAAGTTCTGCAGCAGGCACAACGTTCATTAAGCATTGAACCAGGCATGGCCGTCTCCTACAGCCAGATGGGACTCGCCTACCTGTACCTCGGCCAAAAGGAGAACGCATTGGCAGCACTGAAGAAAGCCGCAGAAATGGATTACAACTCTTTTTACGTAACGAATTACGTCTACGGCCTTGCGATAACCGGCCACAAAACAGATGCCGAAAAAGTACTGGCTGATTTTCTTGAGCGATCGAAAGGCAAATACATCTGTGCGTACGAGATTGCGTCCGCTTACGAAGGAATCAACGAACGTGCCAAGGCCCTAGATTGGCTGCACCGCGGGTTTGATGAAAAATGCGACTGTCTCGTCTGGGGAACAACCGAGCCGTGGATGGGGGAGCTTCGACGTGATCCGCGCTACCAGGCAATTCTCGCTAAAGCCGGACTTCTTTCTGAACCCAATGCCTCACCTTTGGCGCGTTAGCGTGTAATGTGACCCTCAGGCGACATTTTGCCGAATGAGTGGGCATCAAGCCGTTTAACGGTGGCGCGATGGTTTATCGACTCACAATCTCACGACGGTGCGATCCGCCTCACAATCGCCTGGAAACGTGGATGGCTGCGAAGACTATCGAAATCAGGATCGTGTTTGATCCAGTCGCTGACAGCCACGCCTGCTTCTAGCGCGCGTTCCAATCCATCGAGAGCGCGGTCGCTTTCGCCGAGCAATGCCCAATTGCAGGCAGCATTGTACAAAACCAGGGGATCGTTAGGCGCGAGCGTCATCGCCTGTTGAGTCCATTGTTTCGAACATTCGGCTTTGCCGAGCCTGATTAGCACGCTGGCTCCAAGGCTATATGGGCGCGCCTCGTCAGGATTAAGCTCGAGATGTTTTTCGATCCATTCGATCGCAAGTTCGTCGGCGCGATGAGCTTCATGCTTGCGGTTCAGTTCGGTCAATGCCTGCGCTTTCAAAGGGCCCGATTCGTACTCATCCGGTCGTGCCGCGTGTGCTTTTTCGAAGAGATCCACAGCCTGTTCGATTTCTCCACATTCAAACATTACTCGGGCGTAAAAATAGTAAGCTTCGTAAAGAGTGGGATCCTCTTTGATCGCCCGATCAAAGGCGTTTGCCGCTTCTGAAAAACGCCGTTGAATCGCAAGCGCTTGTCCGACGGAAACATGCGCCTCTGCCGAATTTGGATTCAGCTTCAGCGCATGCTCGCTCGCGCGCTGCGCCTCTTCCAAATCTTCCGGTTTTCGTCCCCACCGGAAGAGGTCGACGTACGCGTTGGCTAAACCGGCCCATGCCGCAGCGAAGTTGGGATCGATGTTGACCGCTCGCTCGAACATCTGTCGCCCGAACTCCACGCTTTGACGTGTCCATTTGTGATAAAGCTTGCGACCGCGAAGATAAAATTCGTATGCCTCGACATTTGCTGTTGAGGGTTTCAGAAAGCGGAACTCTTCATGTTGCGTGAGCGTCAGGCCTAACGACTCCAGCACGCTTCGCGCGATCTCGTCCTGGATTGCAAAGACGTCTTCAATCTCACGATCGAAGCGTTCAGACCAAAGCTGGTAGCCGTTCCGTGCGTCAATCAAATGCACGCTAATACGGAGGCGTTTTCCAGCTTTTCGAATGCTACCGTCCAGAAGTGTCTCGACGCCGAGTCGCCTCCCGATTTCTCGCGCGTCCACATTGGTTCCGCGAAAAGCGAAGCAGGATGTCCTCGCCGGAACGTGAAGACCGCCGACTTTACTGAGCGCATTAAGTATTTCCTCCGCAATACCATCACTAAAGTACTCCTGATCACGATCCGCACTGAGATCCGCGAACGGCAAAACAGCAATTGACCGAATCTTCTCTTTCCTTTCACGGGCATGTTCACCTACCGCGTTTGAAATCCCCGACTCCGCGGGACTTTCCTCAAGAGTGACGGCATATAGATCCATTAAACCGACGCCTTTTAACCTCCTGTCGCCTAATGGCTCGAACCGCAATCCTCCGCGACCCCGAATTTGACGCCACACGTCTTCACTGACCACAACCTGGCCAGGATCAACCGCAGCTTCAATCCGCGCAGCCGCATTGACGCAATCACCGTAGAGGTCGCCGTCTGCGTCAATGGCGACGTCGCCAACATGAACACCGATGCGCAGATTGTGTGCACGACCACTTCTGCCTGATTCTTCTTGAAATTGCTGGCTCAATGCAGCCGCGGCGCGTACTGCCATTTCAGTGCTAGGAAACTCGGCGAGAACCGCGTCCCCGAGAAACTTGACCACGCGACCCTCGTGACGTTCCACGATACTGCGAGACAGCGCCTGCAGGATTTCAATCAACTGCATCGCGCCACGTTCGTCTTGTGCGGCGCGCTCGCTGTAGCTCACGATGTCGGCAAACCAGAAGGCGACGAGATGATGGGGTAGGGACGTTGTTGGCATTGGAATTCCCGGGCAGCATAATTATGCATCGCACCAAATACGGCAGCAACAGAGCCGCCTGTATGTATCTGCTGACAGTGTTGCTACCCCCGTGACGACCTTGCGAGGCATCGGTGTCCCTCATATATTTACAGACGCGCCCGGCGCTACAGTATTAGGAGGTCATTATGCCAACGACAGTTGCTGTTCCCAAAACTAAGAAGACTCCGACGAAGCAAGAAGACTTTCTGCCATTAGAAGGGACAGATCACATCGAATTTTATGTCGGGAACGCCAAGCAGGCAGCGCATTTTTATCAGAGCGCGCTCGGTTTTCAGCCGGTGGCCTACAGTGGACCCGAAACCGGAGTGCGCGAGCGGGCCAGCTATGTGGTCCGGCAGAACAAGATCACGCTTGTTTTGACCACACCGCTTCGCGCGAAACATACAGTTGCGGATCACATTCTGAAACATGGCGACGGCGTGAAAGCGATCGCGTTGAAAGTGAAAGATGCGACGTCTGCCTGGAAAGAGACCACGAAGCGCGGCGGCAAGAGTTACATGGAACCGAAAACGCTAACAGATAAGCATGGCAAAGTCATTCTGAGCGGAATCCATACTTACGGCGAAGTCGTTCATGTTTTTGTCGAACGCGATGATTACAGCGGCCCTTTTATGCCGACATTTGTGAAATGGAATCCGGCGTTCCGCGCGGCGGAGACAGGATTGCAGCATGTCGATCATTGCGTCGGCAACGTCGGATGGAATCAAATGAACCCGTGGGTGAAGTTTTATGAGGAAGTGATGGGTTTCCGCAACATCCTTACCTTCGACGACAAAGACATTTCGACCGAATACTCCGCGTTGATGAGTAAGGTGATGAGCAACGGAAACGGGTTCGTGAAATTTCCGATCAACGAACCGGCTGAGGGCAAAAAGAAATCGCAGGTGGAAGAATACCTCGATTTTTATGATGGCGAAGGCGTGCAGCACATCGCGATGGCCACAAACAACATCATCGAGACTGTGAGCACGTTGCAGGAGCGCGGGCTCGAGTTCCTGAAAGTACCTTCGACATACTACGACACGCTGCTAGACCGCGTCGGTCATATCGACGAGGAACTAAATGCGCTGAAACAGCTCGGTATATTGGTCGACCGCGATGATGAAGGTTATCTGCTGCAGATTTTCTCCAAGCCGGTGCAGGATCGGCCAACGCTCTTTTTCGAAATTATTCAACGCAAAGGCGCGAAGAGCTTCGGCAAAGGCAATTTCAAGGCTTTGTTTGAAGCCATCGAACGCGAACAGGCCGCGAGAGGCAATTTATAGCAAGTTGAAAAATCAGTATTCACCCCTCACCTCAATCCTCTCCCCTCGAGGGGGAGAGGCGGAATAGCTATGCGTGGGAATTTAACGCGCGCAGGCGCGAGAGGCGGACGGTGAGGCGTTCACTTTTAAGCTTAACGAATAGGAGGAAAATCGACAATGCCGTATTATCAAAAACTTGGTGAGATACCGCGAAAGCACCACATTTGGTTCCACCGGAATGGCGCGGGGCCTGGTTATAAGAACGAAGGCATTTACTACGAGCACGTGGTTACGACCGAAGGTTTCAACGAAGCCTTTTCAATTATGTATCACCTACGGCCCCCAACGCGGGTGCGTAACGTAAAGCTTTTGAAATGCGAGGAGCTGAAGAAAGCCACCGAGAGCCCGTTGCGGCATCATCACCTGAAAACGGCCAATATTCCTCGCAGAGGAGATCTTTATACCGGCCGCGTTCCGATTCTGTTTAACCAGGACGTGGTCGCTTATCGTTTGCGCCCCGAAAAGGCTTACGACAAATTTCAATATTATCGCAACGGCGGCGCAGACGAGATCATTTTCGTATTCAAAGGTGGCGGCACACTCGAGTCGGTTTTCGGTAAACAGCGATATCGCGCTGAAGATTACATCGTGATTCCGCGTGGTATCACTTATCGGCTCGCCCCAGACAAAGTGGAGGAAGAAGACTATTTGATTTTAGAATCCGTTGGGCCGGTCCGAATTCCGCAGCGCTATGTCAACAAAGAAGGCCAGATCAAAATGGGCTCACCATATTCCGAGCGCGATCTTCACGGCCCAACCGAAGCGCTGACCATCGACAAGGATGAAGATACCGAAATTTTGGTGAAAGACGGCCCGCGTTGGACTCAGGTGACGATGGCCCATCACCCGTTCGATGTCGTTGGTTGGGATGGCTACGTCTATCCGTTCACGTTTAACGCGCAGGACTTCGAGCCGATTACCGGCACCGTTCATCAGCCGCCGCCGATCCATCAGACATTTGAGATTCGCGGTTACGTCGTCTGCACGTTTGCGCCGCGGATGCTCGATACGCATCCAGAGGCTGTCAGGATCCCGTGGGTGCACGATAACGTTGAGGCGGACGAAGTTTTATTTTACGTGCGCGGCAATTTCGGGTCGCGTCGCGGGATTGAACCAGCTTCGATTACGCTGCATCCGCGAGGCATTCCGCACGGGCCGCATCCCGGTACGATCATGGCGAGCAAAAACGCGACGCGAACCGAAGAGTTGGCGGTGATGTTCGACACACAACATACGCTGGAGCTCACGGAGCAAGCTGTCGCGCTCGACGACCAAAAATATCCGCAGAGCTGGCTCGACTAATGCGAGCCTGCTTCAGCGAGCCAACCTGAAACCAGTGATGATTCAACGCGGCAATTCCGATCTCGATTTTGAAGACAGACTCGTGCGTGACGGGAATCGTTTAGATGACAAAGAGCTCGATCGAATCGCAAACGCGTATCGCGAACTACTGGATGCCGTGGGCGAGGATCTCGATCGTGAAGGCCTTCGGCGCACCCCGGATCGCGCTGCGCGTGCCTTGGAATTCCTCACCCATGGTTACCGCCAAGACCTGAACGAAATTATTAACGGCGCAATTTTCGAATCCAATGCGAGCGAGATCATCTTGGTTAAGGACATCGAGCTTTATTCGATGTGCGAGCATCATCTGCTTCCGTTCATCGGCCGGGCACACGTGGCTTACATCCCGAGTGGAAAAGTGATTGGCCTCTCAAAAGTGGCGCGCATAGTTGATGCCTTTGCACGGCGTCTTCAGATTCAGGAAAATCTCACTACGCAAATCGCCGAGTCGCTCATGCGATGTTTGGAACCATCCGGAGTGGCGGTTGTCGTGGAAGCAAAACATCTTTGCATGATGATGCGCGGCGTTGAGAAACAAAACTCCGTGATGAAAACGTCCTGTCTGCTGGGTGTGTTTAAGGAAGACGCCCGAACGCGTTCCGAATTTCTGTCCCTCCTGAAGGATTAATCGCACGGCGGTCGCCGCCGAAGGCCTCGATTCTCGATCCCGTCTCGCAGAGACGGTCTACAGCCCAGCTGCTGAATCACCTCGGCGCGAACTGTTGACTTAACCTCGCTAGCGCAAGTGCGGCGAGCAACAGTCCGAGATCGCGCAAAGCAACGTCGAAATAGCCGGGAATCAGCAACAGGTTTATGATGATGATCGCCAGCCAGGCAGCGACAATGTAGGCGAAGATTCGCGGTTTCAGCGCAACCCCAATTCCGGCCACGATCTCTATCACGCCCACGATGAGCATGAGCGCATGACCCGGTATGGGCGAAATATTTGCTACGACTCCCGGAAGATATTGGTCCCAGTTGACTAGCAGATGGAAGAACTTGTCCAAGCCTGCAAGGATAGGGGCCACTGTGAATCCAAATTGAAGGATCCGGAATGCTTGATGCGCCGGTGAGGAATCCAGGTTGCCCGCGGCGGTGGTAGTCGCGCCATGTGAGTGCTCAGCAGGTGTATTCATGAGGGGCAATTTGTCGCCGCGGCGATAATAAGTCAATCATTTATTTGACTATTTCTTGGAGCCGCTATTCTTTTTTGGGTTATGAATACTACGATGGATGCCTGCGCCCTCCTCGAGGAGGCCGCGACCCGAAATGGCCACAACCCAACGACGCAAATTTCCGAATATCAAAAAGCGATTTCCCGGAACGGTTGTGCAGGGCCGCTGCTGGAGTATGTGAATTCCGAGCAATTGATTCGCGAGCTGTTGCGTCGAATTGGCGAAAATCCTGATCGCGAAGGATTGAAACAAACTCCAACCCGAATCATTCGCTCGTGGAAAGAACTCTTTAGCGGTTACCACCAGTGCGCCGAAGACGTCCTCGTCACACAATTTCACGCCGAACAATACGATGAAATCGTGCTTCTCCGAGATATCGAGTTCTATTCGACGTGCGAGCATCACATGCTGCCTTTCTGCGGCAAGGCGCACGTCGCTTATATCCCGAAAGACAAGATTGTGGGTTTATCGAAACTGGCGCGCTTAGTCGATGTCTTTGCCCGCAGACTCCAGGTACAGGAACGGCTGACGCAGCAGATTGCCAGCGAACTGCAACGTGTGCTAAAACCAAAGGGCGTGGCAGTAATGATGGAAGCCAGTCATCAGTGCATGTCCTGCCGGGGTGTGCGCAAGCAGAACGGAAAGACGATTACCAGTTGCCTCGTCGGCGCATTCAAAGAGAACCTCGCCAGCCGGACCGAATTTCTGTCGTTACTGAAGAACTGAATCCGGCGCGATGTGAGTCTTATTTTACCTCGAAGCGGCAGGAAGGCGTTTGTCCACGGATACAGTGCTCCTTGACCGGCGAACCGATTATTTCAGTGAGCAATGATTCTGCTAACAGGCATGCTTCAGGATGATTGGCGGTAGCCGCAGCAATTGGGCAGCCGTTGCCGTAAATGAAATGTTTTCCGTCTTCTTCGCGAAAACTGGCGGCGCCTCCCAGTTCCTTGAGAATGCCGAGCGCAGCATCGATTCTTTGGTCGCGGGTTTTACCCTGCAATTCGCGTAGATGTTCGTGCGCCACGGTTCGGCCAGCGGCCCGCATTCCAGCGCGCAAATTTCGTGGTTTTACCTGGCGGGAGAATATTGCCATCAAGAGTGAGACCAGTCGCCCATATGCCTTTGGAAAAACATGTTCGGCTTCCGGACCAAGAACATATGTGGTGTGCGGTTTGCGGACGCCAGGCTTCATGCCTGATCGCTCGACGAGTCTATCACGCTCGAGGCTGGCAAGGTGCGCTCGCACCGCGTTATCAGTCAGGCGCAAAGCGTCGGCAAGATCGTTCACTGTGCGTTCTTGTGTCCACAGAAGCTCGAGGATTTTCCCTCGCGTGGTTTTGAACAACCGCTCCCGCCAGCCTATATGTCTCATTAAATCAAAGATCATGGACGTCAGGAGAAAGTCAAAACAATGTTTGACTAATTCCCGATTAGCGGTGTCTGTTGCCGTCTCCATCTGGCCGGACGGATTGACCTCATCATGCTCCTGACCGTCAGTAAGCGCCTGGAATTTTCCGCATCGCGTCGATTGAACGTCGCGAGTTGGAATGACAAGCAGAACGCGGCAGCGTTTGGACCGGAAACAAGCGCGCGCTATGGCAGCGGCCGCAATTACACTGCCTATTTCGTTTTTACCGGTCCGGTCGATCCAGCAACCGGAATGCTAATAAACATCAGTGAAATCAAGGAGCGCGTCGGAAAAGTCCTTCGCGATCGATTCGATCACAAATTTCTAAATCAGGACAATCCGTCGTTTCACGACGTTCCGCCGACTACGGAGAATGTTGCCCGTCAGCTTTATTGCGATGTGGCATCGCTGTTTTCGGACGTGGGAGCAAAACTATCCGTTTGTCACTTGAGCGAATCACCTGAGCGTAGCGCGACCTACTATTTCAACGGTGTTTGCGAAGGCAATTATTGGTTCGACTTCTCAGCGGCGCGGAGGACGATGTCGCCGCATTTGAGCGTGGAGGAGAACGCGCGGCTATTTGGGCCGGCCACTGCACCGCACGGACACAATTATCACGGCCGTCTTACGTTTCGAGTGGAACAATTGGAAGTTAAACAGCCTTTGGTCCGCTACGATGAAATCCACACCTGTGTCCGCGCGTTGCGCACCGAACTCGATCATCACTATTTGAATGAAGTAGTCGGGCTAAAAGAACGTCCGATAACCACTGAGAGTCTGGCCGAATATATCTACGAACGCGTCAATTCGATGATGCCACTGCATCGCGTTCGTTTGCACGAACGGAGCGATTTCTTTGCCGAAGCACGGAAAGACAATACGTTTTTTTTAGGCCTGCAGGTGCCTTTTTACGCGGCTCATCGATTGCATGCTGCGACATTTTCTGAAGATGAGAACATGAGGCTTTACGGCAAGTGCAACAACCCGACCGGCCACGGCCACGGCTACCTCACCGAGACAACGATCGGAGGCGACTACGACGAGCGCAGCGGAACGCTTTACGATTTCGTTGCGCTAAACGACGCAATTCATGAATCACTGAAGCCCTGGCAGGATCGCCATCTGGATGTGGAAACGAACGATTTTCGCCGCGTGCCTTCGACGGGCGAAAACATCGTCCGCGCGCTTTGGCCAAAAATTGATAATCGTGTGAATCAACAGCTTGTGCGGTTGCGTCTGTGGGAAACCCCGAACAATCGGTTTACGTTGCGGCGTATGTAAACTGTGGCGACCGCCGCTACAACAATCGCCCGCGCTGCGGTCGCGCGATAGCATGACGATTCGGCATTGGACGTTGACCGTTAGGAGTTCGACGTTTCTCGCAGAAGCATGAAACGATATCTCATCACGGGCGCCAGCCGCGGGATCGGCCGGGCAATTGCAGAAAAACTCGCAGGTAAAGATGTGGAACTGCTCTTGCACGGACGGGACACGGTGGCGCTCGCAGAAACCCGCAAAGTTGTCGAGCCACAATGTGCAAAGGTAACGGCACTGATACACGATCTCGCGACGGCACACGGCGTTTCCGATCTCATTGGCGAAGTCGGTCGTCACCCAATTGACTTGCTCGTGAATAACGCTGGCATTGCGGTCGTAAAACCATTTACCGAGATCACGTCGATCGAATGGGATCAAACTGTAGGTGTGAACGTGACTGCGCCGTTCCTGTTAACTCAGCGCTTCGCGCCCCGGATGCAGCCGGGTTCGAGTATCGTCAACATTCTCTCCGTCGCGGCGAAAGCTGCGTTCCCAAACTGGAGCGCATACTGTATGAGCAAGTTTGCGCTCGAAGGTTTCTCGCGTTGCGTGCGCGAAGAGTTGCGCGATCGCAAAGTGCGCGTGATCAACGTTTATCCCGCTGCAACTGACACCGATATCTGGAGCCAGGTCGAGGGTAAATGGCCACGGGACCGAATGATGAGCGCAGCGCAGGTCGCGGACTCGGTGGCATTTGCTTTGGCGCGTCCGATGGACACGCTCGTCGAAAACATCACGCTCTCCAGTCTGGTTGGCAATCTGTAATGATCGTGCAAGTTCTCAGCAGCAGTACGCTGTAGCCACGGCTCTGTGAGCCGTTTTTTCCGAAAGAGCGCCGCGTCGCCAGAGAGGACCGGCACAGGCCAGTGACTACAGGTGCAAACAAGATATTGGCAATATGATCAACGCCTTTCAGAGCGAGCTCACGATTAATGTCGTTGCTTCGCTCATTGTATCATTGCTCTTTCTGGGCCTCGGTTTTCTATGGGGCAAATACAAGGAGCGGCGTCGCAAGTTTGGGCGAAATCTCGAAGAGTACGACTTTTATCCGTTTATCGTGACTCGGGAAAATTTCGGCGAGTTCAGCCTGAAAGATTTCCGATTGGGGATGCATTACTTTCTCAAGAATGAAGATCATACAGCCGCGCGACAGCTGATCTTCATCGGTGAGCAAAACAATGTGCGTTCCCAGCTCGAGCCTGCGGAGCAGAAGGTTTACGCTCAGCTATTTGAGAAATACGACGGTAAAAGAGTGACCGATGACACGCAGGAGTTTCTGGAGAATTACGTGCGTATCGTGCGGTTAATCGGCAAATCATTTCCAAACACCGGCGTCGAGATCCTGTTGCACAATCTGGCTGACCCCGCGCACTCGCTGATCACACTTGAAAACAACGTGACTGGCCGGCACTTGCGCGACGGCACAACAAATTTGTTGATTGATCTGAAACGTCGTCAGCTCCTGAATGAAGACAAGTTGAACTACGAGCTGAACATCGGCGCACGAAAATTCAAATGCACGACGATCCCGATCAAACGGAAGGAATTCGGCATCGTTGGCGCGATTTGCATTAACATCGATGCTAATTACCTCACCGAAGAAGTGCTTAAAGATCAACAGCGAATCGAAACTTGGTTTCAAAACTTTCTGCGGACCGATATGCAGCTCGACGAAAATATTTTGAGCAAGGACGAATATGCCAAGGCGCAAAAAGGCCAAAGGCACTTTAAAGACGAAAGCTTTTAGCGACGTGGCAAAGGTGGTAGGGACGCCGCGCTGCGGCGTCCGGTCGGCGCAGCGCGCCGACCCTACCTACTTGGGCGAAGATTGTAACGCGGCCAGATATTCCGGTTTCTTGTGGTATTCGACTAAGCGGAATCCCCAACTGATGAGTGTCGAGAGGTCTTTCGTCTTCGCTTTCTTTTCGTTCAGAAACTTTTCGATTTTCGTTCTCAACTCTCGTTGTTGATCGGTCTTATCGAGGATTTCAAAAATCTCCATCGACAGCAGCCAGTCTTCAGGATGTTCGACCTGTTGTGTTTCCCAAATTTCGCCCAACCGTTCGTAGCCGGCCTTGCTTTCGCGAATCTTTCGCACCTGCGCGTACAGGTTTTCCAAGCGTTCTCGTTTTGCGTCGGATGGGACTTTGATTGTCCGCTCCTTCGGAACGAGGGCCACTTGATTGTATGCGTCTTTGTCCGCTGCTCCGTTAAACACAGAACTGATGCATTCGCCAACGGCCATATCGTACGTGCCCCAATCGGGATTAAACAAAACGCGATCGCCGTATTTGGCTGTGCAATTTGAAAATGTGATCAGCAGCAATTTTCCATCGCGGCGCAGAATGTTTTCGACTTTTCCTGACACTTCGACCCCGCTGACGAATTCAATTTTCCCCTTGCGACCTTCGACGATTCCGAGCGCATGCAACTGGTCGTTTGTGAGCAATTCTGGCGAGGCTGACGTTTGCTTCCATTTGCCGACGGGCGAACCGAAACCATCCTTGTGATAATCAACGCCGTGGCCATCCATCTCTTTATCGCGGAACGCCAGCGCACTCTTGCCGGTGGTGCGAAGGTAAATCGGTAAATTGTTGTCGTCCGTAATGACCTCGGTGAAAATTCCGCTAACCTGGAGTCCGGATAAATACTCACAGGTCGCCACGTTCTCGCATTCGATGGCCTTATTAATGCCCTCGAGTCGCCCAACTTTAAAGGCCATCGTGCTTGCAAATTCTTCTAGCACACGTCTCAAGTGCTGAAAATCGGTGCAGACAAAAAGTTGCGGCTGTTTCGTGGTGATATCGAACGCATAAGTCTGCGCGTCGATGGAGTAGGGGATCTTTTTGACCTCTGGTTCGAGACACGACACTGATTCGCCGATCGATGAAAGCAAGCCGGCGCCGTAAATCTTCGGATTTTCAAGTGGGCCGATGAGTCCGTACTCGACAGTCCACCAATGCAGACGCGAGAGCAGCGCCATTTCGGAAGGGTCGCCCAAAGTTTTCTGTCGATGTTCAACAAGTTTGGTTGCCTCATCCACCTCTTTCGGATCGGCGTTCGGTCGCTCCTTCAGGATCGATAAGTGCCGAATCGCTTGATAGAGTTCGAAATCCTTCTTCGACGACATCGCTTTCGCGCCGACTTCTCCAAAGCGCTGCAAATATTCCGAGTATTCGCGATCAACGATGATCGGCGCGTGCCCGGCGGCTTCGTGAACAATGTCCGGTGCCGGCGTGTATTCGATGTGATGGATCTGACGCATGTCGCATGCAATAACCAGTACCTTGTAAGCCTGAAATTCCATGAACGCTGCCGGTGGAATGAACCCGTCGACGGCCACCGCGCCCCAGCCGATCTTCGCTAGAATGTCGTTCATCTCCTGAATGCGGGGGATACGCTCAAACGAGATGCCGGTATTGAGGAGTCCCTGGAAGTAAACCTTGTGCGCGTACTCCTTCAGGAAAAAAATATTCTGGCGCATGATGAATCGCCAGACTGCGTGATCGACCGGTGTGTAATCATCGTAGCGCTGATCGACTGCGAACTGCAGCAAATGTTTCGGGCAACTGGCGACTGCCGTGTTGTCATAGCTGATACCGCTTTGGGAATTCATTCGGGGGCCTCTTTCGTTGAACGAATACATTTTATGATTCGTTTCAGCCGCGGGCAAGGATGTTTCCAGCATGTAATCCTCTTCTTGGTCTGGAGCCTATTTTGGAGCCAGCGCGCTCTCGCGCCGCTAAAGCTTGCAACCCGAAGGCGGGCCGTCTCCAGCCAACGCTTTGAGGACGCTATGTTCCACCTATCGCCGCGCGCGTATCACGCGCCTCGCTACCCAGACAATCGCGACAATCACAATCACCCACGGCGCAATGAACGCAATCGCGACCCCAATCATGCGGACGCTCCACATTATTGCGCCAACGCTTTGCGCCAGCGTGCGTCGAAGCGTGACGAACGGACCGCTCTGGTGAGAGACAATGTTGCCCTCGCTGTAAACCTGAATCGAGATGTCGGCCGGTGCATTGGCCTCATCAGTCTGTGCGCCCGTGCGATCCTGGCGTTGGACGGTTACATTCTCTACTTTGCCTAACGAATCGAGCGATTGCATCAACGCAGGATAATTCTTCATCGGCACGCGCAGCCAAACATTTGCCAATTCGCGTCCATCGGGGTCGCGACTAAACGTAGAGCTGCGAACGCGTCCGCCTTGTTTTTCCGCAACACTTCGAAGGTCCTTTGCTTTTTCGTCCACGGACGACGTGCGAATCCGCAGACTTGTTTGCTGAAAGGCCTGCTCCTGTTCCTCGCGGGAAATCGTGATGTTAAGCTCGACCTTGTCTCGCTTCGTTCTTGCGTTTTCCGACATGCCACTGCCGCCTTGCGCGATGCGTTCGGTTTGGGTTTCGAAATTCTCAACGCGGCCCAACGATTTTACGCGCGCAATAACCGCATTACTTTCTTCGGGTGCGATCAACATGCTCATTGTCGCGGAGACGCGTCCGGAGTAGTCGCGATTGAGTTGCGCGTTTGTGATTTGCATCCCGCGGCTGCGAGACGACGCGAGCGCTTTGATGTCGTTGTAGATCTTCTCAACGTCTGGCGTGTAAAGCGCGAGCTGCGAACGCTCTTTAATAAGGAAGGCCGCCGGCTCTTCCATGTCCTTTTCAGCCAGCGAGACCGTGACAGTGGCGAATTGGACCTGCGAATCCCAGTATTTCAGTTCGCCCTGCATTTTTTCGATGTCTTCGCGCACGCGACCGAGTTCCTTTTCGACCTGAAGCAAATCTGAAACCTTGCCGGTCTTCGTTTTCAGCATGTCGATCAGCCGCTGTTCCATCACACGCGAATTCTTCAGCCGCGCATCCGTGTCGAAGTATGCCTTGGTCACGTCTTCTGTCCCCAATGTCTGGTTCTTCAACTCGCCGAGTCCGCGAACCTCTTGCAGAAACCGGTCCAAATTCTCAGGCAAAACTTTGACTGTCACTTGCCCGTGTAGTTTTCCATTTGCCTGTTTTTGCGAACTTGTCGTGGCCACATAGCCTCGTTCTTGATTTGCAAATGCCGTGATCTTTTGCACCGCGTCATCAAAGCTGACGATCTCCATTTCCACATTGGCATTGCGAATCAGTTTTCGATTTGCCAATGCTAACCCAGGCGTTTCGGTTGAGCTCGGCTCCGCTGCGGAGTTCATCACTCCAGTAGCCATTTCCGCCTGCGCAGCCTCAGCTGACGGAGCTGTTGCTGGATATGATTTGAAGTCCCGCTCCACCTTGGACCTGGTTTCAGCGACCGGCGGCGCTGGTGCGAGTACCAGGTCTTTTGGTTTCCCAGCCGCGAGCTCATCCGCTTTTTCCAAAGAGCCGGCGCGCGCGGGCGCTAATCCAGCGGCGGCTTGTGAAGGCTGTTCGAGCAACTCGTCGCTCGCGTAACGATCACGGGTGCGCAGCGGCGTTGCACTTTCGCGCGTAATCAGTCGGCCAAGTTGTGCAAGGCCAAGCAACACCGCAGCAACTGCAGCGACTTGGGCAGGGCGCGTGCGCATCAGATCACTTAGCGCTTTAAAAAATCCCGTTTTGTCGGGGGCCCTGTTACGAAAACCGGCCAGCATTCGCTGCTCGAAAGCCGGATCGGGTTTCTGTTGAAGGAGCATTTCTTCCAGAATTTTATTCATTGTTTTCGTTTCCTGATGAGTTCTCCGGCACGCGGCGCAATCGACAAGATGGGTATGTAGCTGGCGCTGTTCTTCGGCGGAGAGTTCGCTGTAAAGATCGGCCGCGAGCCAGTTGTCGATTTCGTCGTGAACGGTTGCCATAGTTTTAATCCGTTGAAGCGAGAGCGGGGCGAAGTTGTTTGCGCAGCGAAGCCAGGGCGCGACCGAGGATCCCGCGAAGGGAGCCATTCGTGAGACCGAGCGTGTTTTCGATCGTTCGATAATCCATCTCTTCGAAATAACGGAGGGTGAGCGCGGCGCGATGTAGCTCCGGTAACGTGGCGAGTGCTGAGTGTAGTTGCTGATCCATCACCATCGTATCAGGCGTATCGCATTCGCTTCGTTCGATTGTTTCGTGAGTGATTGCCAGGGACCGGCGTTTACGAAACACGTCATGTGCGCGATGCCGAGCGATTATGCTGATCCAGGCTGGAAATTTTTCCGGATCGCGCACGCGCCAACGCATCTTCCAGGCTTTAATCAATGAGTCCTGCACGACGTCTTCGGCTTCCTCGCGGTTCTGCAAAATGCCGTAAGCGATCGCAAAAAGTGGTCGGCTGTGCGTGCGAATGATCATTTCGAATGCCTCGCGATCGCCGTGTATGGCCGCCCTATACTGTTCGCGTTCACTGGCATCCATTTGTTGCGATCTATAGCCTAGACGCTGGACTGTTCGATTCCGCGCGAGAAATTTTAAGAAATTTCCAGGCTGGGAGGATTCCTTCGAGCCGCCTTTAGAATTCGCGGGACGTCCCTGCCTGAAAAGTGATCCCAGCCGCACTCAGCCGCGTGGTTTTTCGCACATCAAAGCGAGCACGTTGTTTTCGAAATCGCGGAACTCGGCTAGCCAAAGATCGTACGTTGCCGTGGGCGCGACCAACATTGGCTTGGTTTCGAAATACACCCCGAGTTTAACGAGTGCCTCGTACGTTTGCTCGATGTTCTCGACCTTGAAGTAGAGAATTGAGCTTGGGTGGTCGAGATCACCCCGTTCGGGGATTGCCAGCATCAAGCGGATGCCATAGCAATCGAAGAAGGCCATCCGCCCAGGCACACTGAAGAGATGCGCTAAGCGAAGGATGTCTTTGTAGAATGCAACGGCGCGATCGAGCTCGTGCACGGTCACGGAAATCTGACCAATCGGACCTAGCGAAATGGTTTCTTGATTCGGTCTCTTCATTGAATCCCTCCGTGCTCACGCAGCAGTTTTTCGATATCAGCCTTTTTGTACTGCAGCGCGATAGTCAGTGGTGTCTTACCGTTGTCATCGCGTTGATTGACATCCACTCCGTTATCGATCAGAAGCTGCGCGAACTCGACAAAACCATTTCCGGCGGCCTCGTGCAAAGGGCTCCCGCCGTCCTCACTGCGGCAATTCACGTTTGCGCCGCGAGACAAATATAATTTCGCGAGCTCGATCCAGTTGTTGGCAGCCGCGCCTTGAAGTGGTGTCGCATTCAACTTGTTCTTCGAGTTCAGATTGAGATCTGCGCCGCGGTCGATCAACAGTCTGGCCATCTCCAGATTATTGAAGTTTAAGTGTAAAGCAGTCCACCCGTCCGAAGACCAGGCGTGGATCAAGCTCGGATCTTGCTTGAGCAAGTCCTTTACTCGGGCGATGCGCCCGGTAGCCGCGGCCTCGAAGATGTCAGGTTCGACGCCGGACGCGATCAACAACTCGGCGATCTCTTTGTGTTTGGCATAAACGGCGTACAGGATTGCGGTCCTTCCCTTTTGATCAGATGCCTTCGCCAGCGAGGGCTCTTCCCTTAGGAGTTTTTGGACCTCTGCTGAATCACCCTTTTTGATCGCGTCGAAGAATGGCTGGGCCCGGCTATCTTCTGGTGTCTCCGCGCAGGATATCGATGTAAGAATTATCGCAATGAGAATAACTGGAATTCGTCGAAGCAGTGCTTTCATCAGCGCGACGTTAGGTCGCGCCAGTGAGATATACTTCTCGAATCTTGCTATTTTCTAGCGAGTGTCGCCCGTATTTCTCCCGCCACGCACGCGGAGACATCCCGCATTTCGCGTGAAACAAAGTGCTAAAGGATCCAAGGCTGGTGAATCCGGACTCCAGGCAGATCGCGGTCACCGGGATGGTTGTTTTTTCCAAGAGAAACTTTGCCCGGTCCATTCGGCACTGACTCAAGTAATCGTGCGGGGATTGTCCAAAGGCAGCTTGGAAAACTCGCAACAAATAAAACGGGGATAGACACGCGGCCCGCGCCGTGTCGCCTAAACTGATGCGCGAACGCAGGTTTGCATGTAGGTAGTCGCGCGCCAGATGAATTCGTTTCCAAAGTTCCTCACGAGTGGACGCGCGCGCGGCAGGGAGACTGCCAACCGCACGGGTGAACGCTCTTTGGCTCGCAAGCATGGCTGCCAGCAGTGCACGAAGCTGTTCTTCCAACCAACCGTCACTAACGACTGCGCCGCTTTTGAACGCAATGCGCAACGCACGCAATCTCGGCGAAACGGTTCGATCGTGTGGCGTGTAACGAGAAAAGAATCTTAGTGACGCAGTGCCGGTGTTCTGCGGATTCCACAACAAACGCTCATCCGATTCGCTCACATTCCGGAGCACGTCTTCGGCCCAGCCGTCAGGAAACCAGAGGACGAAGGTCTCGACCCGGGTTGGAGACGCGATTTCAATCGAGTACGGTTGCCGATTGTTGAGGATCAGATACCCAGCATCGTCTACCGCAACCTGCTTCCTATCGAATCGATAGAGCGCGCGGCCGTTGGACATCGATTTAAATGAGAGCGGCAGACCCGGTGTTTCCGCATGGTAAGAGAAGCCGCGTCCGCTCATGAAGACGAAACGCTGCAATGCGCTGGTCGGATCGATCGCCACCAACGGCCATCCTATCACGCAGAATACGAAGCGAAAAGGACGGCAACGAACCCGGTACGCGAAGGCAAATCAGAAAATAATCACGGTATTCCCCACGCTCACGAGGTCTTTCACGCGCGCGGCATCCCAGTTGGCGAGGCGAATACAGCCGTGGCTCGCAGCGCGGCCAATGGTTTCGGGATTATTCGTGCCGTGAATACCAATTCCAGGTTTGTTTAGACCGATCCAGAGAACTCCGACCAGGTTGTTGGGGCCCGGCGGCAGATTGTAGAAGTTTTCTGTGCGCACACCGTAATTGAGGACGCCTTCGTCATAGCGGAACCAGGGCCACACGTTCACTCCGAGAATTTTCCATGTGCCCACAGGAGCCGGCAGAGTTTTTGATCCGGGTGTAATCGGAAAAACACACACCAGCTGATCATGATCGAAGATTTCGAGCAGGTGCTCGTACGTATCGACGAAAACTTTCCGAGAGGAGAACGCAGGATTCTCTGGGACTTTGCCTTCGGTAAATTTTTCGACTTCGAATGGCAAAACGTTTGGCACTTTGAGAACCTCACCCGGCTGAAGATGCTCCCAATTTTTCCCGGGATTCAGTTTCTGGATGTAAGCCTCTGCAGAATGAAAACGCTCAGCGACGAATTCCAAAAAGGACGTGTAAGGTTGCCATTTCAATTTTGCTTGTTCAGCGTGGCTGCCCGGCACGTCCCCGACCTGTTTCAGATCTTCGTCTCTGATTGTGTAGGTGGTATACGTCACCGGCACTTGATCGAGCATCCACTGATCAACCGCGCCTGTCTTTGGCATGGCGTGGGCGTGCTTGTATGAGATAAGTGCCTTTCGAAAGAATTCGCCCATCTTGCCGTCGATTTTCCCCGGTCCGAAATCGCTGTTGTCCAAAAAGATTTGTAATCGAGTGGCTGTCTCCTCGTCGTAATTCGGCAACGCAACGGGATACACGTGTGGTGGCGGGGTGGATTCCGGGGTCGCTGACTTCTCCTGTGCGTTGACCAACCCGGAAATCGCCAAACTCCACAATACCGTTGCCACCCATTTCATGGCGCAGAGTAATGCGCGCGAAAGCGCATTGCGCAAGCGGCGCTTCAAGCCTGCTCGCACGAGAGCTGTCTAACGTGCTTGATAGGTGCTGACCAGCAGTTGGGGTTTTTTCGCGGGTCTGGTTGCGATTCCCAGGAATACCAGGCTTGGACGCAACCCAGTGAACCCCGCCTGGGCTAAAGCCTTGTGTCCTTCAATCGAGGCATGCTATCCGTCGATGGGATTAAGTAATTCCAACCGACTGAGATCGACTTCCTGTAAGCTCGTCGGCGCGTACATCCGAGGTGGTCGTACACAGGAACGCGATGGCAAGCAAAGTGTGACGCATCACCAAAGACATTCTTTTCGCAAGCGTTGATATCGGAGGTGGAAAGGGAGCCTGCCCGTGCCGATTCATCACACGTTGTATCGTGGCGCGATAGGCAACTGCGCTTTGTGGATACCCCGCAAGATCTGCGGAGGGCGTCCTCTTTTGGCGACGCCTCAGCGGATGAACCGTATTCTACGGCATCGGCTTCAACACCACCGTTGATTCAGCGGGCAAAACCCATCGCTCCGGGGTAGCGACTGCACCATGACCAATTCCGCCGAAGCGCGGCGATTCACTTGTCCAGAGAGTTTCCCATTTGCAACCTGATGGCGGCGCAAGCAAGGGTTCTGCAGCAGGATGCAAGACTTGCATCTGTCCAAAGTTTACGAGCAACAAACGATCCTCTGTTTCTGCCGAAAAATATCTGAGAACGAAACTATTTGGTCCGAGGACCGCGCCATCGACTCCGTCACAAGGCTGCCGTCGAAAGCGCGAATCTTTTCGGCGCAGTCTCAGGAGGTCAATGTGCAGATTGTAGAGTTCGCGATTTGATTCTCGCTCTGCAAAATCGAGTTTGCACCGTGAAAACGTCTCCGGATCATCTGGGGCGGGTAAGCTTCTCAATGCCTCCTCTTCCGTAAGCGATAAGAAGGGCGCCAGCAATTCTGCGCGACCGTTGCGAATCGTATGGCGGACGGCTGCATCGCCGATGTCCGCGAAAAACAAGAACGGGCTGGATGCGCCAAATTCTTGCCCTTGAAACAACAATGGTGTCCACGGTCCGAGCAGAAGAAGAGCGGTCATCGCCCGATCGCGTCCAGGGGAAGTTTGAACACGCGGCCGTTCACCTGGGCCGGTGTTCGCAATCTGATCGTGATTTGCGACAAAACAAACAAACGTCTCCGCGGGAATGCCGAGCGTCGGAGTGCCACGCAATACTTTCCGCCAGGAAAGTGCCTGCCCTTGATACAAAAACCCGTATTTCGCAGCGGAAATAAATTCCTGCGGTTTGCCCGAGTAATCGCTGAAATACCCGACGTTTTGACCAGTCAACGCTACAATCGCGCTGTGATGAAAATCGTCATTCCACATCGCATCTAGACCGTCGCCACCTTCGCTCTGCCGTCGCGTCATTTTTGATTCCTGCAGATCGTTCTCGGCAACGAGAATGATGGAACGCGGCCCCGCCGCCTTGCGCGCGGCGCGACCGACTGCGCCAATAATGTATTCTCCAGAGTCGTCGCAGATTGCGTGCGTCGCATCAAAGCGGAAGCCGTCGAAATGAAATTCCTCGATCCAATAACGGCCATTCGTAATAAAAAATTCGCGAACTGATCCAGAATTTGGACCGTTGAAATTGATCACATCGCCCCATTCGTGTCCTTTGCCGCGCACCAGATAATCGTCGGAATAAATGCCCAGATAATTCCCGTCGGGTCCGAAGTGGTTATAGACAACATCGAGAATTACGCCGAGGCCTAACGAGTGAGCTCGATCAACGAACGCGCGCAAATCGTCGGGCGTCCCATACAAATGGGAAGGGGCGAACAGATCGACACCGTCGTAGCCCCAGCCAAATCTACCGGGAAACTCCGCTACTGGCATCATTTCGATCGCCGTGATTCCGATGCGCGCCAATTCCGGTAACTGTTCGGCAGCGGCGCGCCACCTTCCTTCCTTGGTGAAAGTGCCGATGTGCATCTCGTAAAAGACCTGGCCGTTTAATTTCGCTCCGGGCCAGTCCGCGTCGGTCCATTGGAATTTTCTCGGATCCACAATGCACGAAGGTCCATGCGGGCCATCGGGTTGAAAACGCGAAGCCGGATCGGGATAGAAATTATCCGCCTGATCGACGCGAAAACGGTAGCGAGTACCGGCGCCTGAGTTGGCTGCGCCTGAGAAATATCCTCCTGATTCGGCGGTGAGCGGAAAGAATTTTGGTTTCGCTTCCGCAGCGTCTTCCAAAACGATATCAACTTTGCGCGCCTTCGGTGCCCAAACGCGAAAATGCGTCTGGTTCTCACCGACCAATTCGGCGCCAATCGGGTAGCGGCGTTTTGCCTGCAACATCGGCAGTAAGATTGCCTTCTTCGGTTAACGCCACAATTCGCTTTGGTTTCGTTTGGCTTGGCAAGGGATGCGCTTGCCTTACAATCGCCAGGGGTCGCCACCACACCGATGGACGGAACAGAACCGAAAATCGAAATCTTTAAGCCATTCGGCGAAGCCTTCGAGTTAATGAAGCGAATGCTGTTTCAGCCGTTCGATCTGAGAAAATGGTTCATAATCGGTTTTGCCGCATGGCTTGCAAACCTCGGTGCCGGCGGTGGCGGAGGAGGAAACTTCAACTACCCGGATAATCGACACGAAGAGGCGCATAAGCTGCACGAAACGGTCGGTCAAATTCCGCAGCCCGTCCTAATCGCAGGCATTTGCATTCTGGTCTCTTTAGTACTCGTGTTGATTGTACTAGTTGCGTGGCTGCGGGCGCGCGGGCGATTCATTCTTGTTGACTGTATCGTTCGCAATCGCGCGGCGATTGTGGATCCCTGGAAAGAATTTCGTGCAGAAGGAAACAGCTTTTTCCTGTTCTCACTGATCGTTGTGTTCGTGCTCATTGCGGTGATCGTGATTGCAGGATTTGCATTGATTGTGCCGTTTATTCCCTGGGGCGGTCAGGGACAACCAGGTGTCGCGTTTTGGATCGCCCTTTCGCTGTTCGTGTTTGTCGCAGCCTGCCTTGCTTTTGTCTGGGCCCTTGCCGCTCAATTGATGGTCCCGATCATGTATCGGCGACGCTGTCGCGCCTGGCTTGCGTTTGGCCAAGCCATGCACCTGGTTAGCTCGCATCCAGGGCCGATCCTCCTTTACGTTTTGTTTCTTCTGCTGTTAGCGGTCGCGGCGATCATGATCAGCTGCGCGGTAACATGCGCGACGTGCTGCATCGCTGCGATTCCATACGTCGGGACAGTTATACTTTTGCCGATTCCAATTACACTTGGTGCGTTTTCGTTGTTATTCCTTCGACAGTTCGGCACCGATTACGATGTGTGGGCTGGCTTTGTGCCGGAGGAGTTTTTGCCGCTTTTAGCACCATTACCGCTTGTCCCTGCGGCGTCAGCGTCTTCATCGAATCTACCGCCTGAACCGCCGCCACGACCGTCCACCTGAGCGCGGCTGTTGAAATATCCAGGAATTGAAAATTTCGACGAAAACTCTGCGGACGGTCTAGATTCAATTATGAAACGACAAGTCATTATCTGTGGTGTGGCACTGGCGACGGCTGTTTCGACTTGTTTTGCTGCAGCGACTCCAGCCACGCAGAGGAAGACGGCACAGAGAGAAGCAGCAATCGTCCGTTTGGAAAAAATCGTTACGGAAGCATTCAAGAACAAGCAGGTGGAGACATTTAAAAAATATTTGGCCCCGGAATTCGTCGGACTTGACGCGGAGGGTTTCAAAAATGTCGATGGCGAACTGGCGGACGTGCCAAAATATGATGTGAATGACATTTCATTCGCGAATATGAAGGTAATATTCCCCAGTGGGAACATAGCAGTGGTTACCTACAAAGTGACGACGCAAGCCACGCACAACGGACAGGACGCATCCGGCATCTATGATGTCGCAAGTGTGTGGACAAAGCGCGAACGCAAATGGCGTCTTGTCTTTCACACATTTGTGAAGAGCCAGTAGTATTGCCGATTGCGTGCGACCGTTATGTCCAAATTGAGACGACTGATGTTTCCGGTGGTCGCTTTTGCGGCTGGGATTTTACACACAGTGTTGTTTGCGCAGTCGGTTAAACCAGCCATGAAAGCTGTTGTTATTCACGAGTACGGCGGCCCGGAGGTTTTGAAGTACGAGGATATCCCGCGACCAGAACCAAAGGACGATCAGTTGCTTGTCCGTGTAATTGCGGCTGGCGTGAATCCGGTCGATGGCATGATCCGATCTGGAATGTTTGATAAGGAAGGAAGCCGCTCGTTTCCAATAATTCTCGGCGGCGACGTCGCAGGGGTTGTTGAAAAAGTTGGAAGCACGGTCACGAAATTCAAACCTGGCGATCCTGTGTCCGCATATGTCAGCTTGGACAATAGCGGGGGTTACGCGCAATACGCGCTGGTGATGGAACGCGAAGCGGCGCCCAAGCCGAAATCGCTTACGTATGTGGAAGCAGCAGCGGTGCCGGTCGTGGCTATGACTGCGTGGCAAGCATTGGTCGACACCGCGAAGCTGAGCGCAGGTCAGACCGTGCTCATTCACGGCGGCTCAGGCGGTGTGGGATCCTTTGCAATTCAAATTGCCAAGGCGCGCGGAGCAAATGTTATCGCGACGGCTTCCACCGCGAATCAGGATTTTCTGAAACAACTCGGGGCAGACGTTGCGATCGATTACACAAAGCAAAAATTCGAGGATGTGGCAAAAGATGTTGATGTGGTGCTTGATTCGATTGGCAGGGATACACTTGCCCGTTCATATGGCGTGGTGAAGAAAGGCGGCATCATTGTTTCACTGGTTGCGCGTCCAAACGAGTCCGAACTGCAGAAGCACGGCATTCGTGGCACTGCCCTGAATGTTGAACCAAGTTCAGAAGAGCTCGCTGAAATCGGCAAACTAATCGACGACAAGAAAATCAAAGTAACTGTGTCTCAAGCATTCCCGCTTTCGGAAGCGAGGAACGCTCAGCAACAAGTGGCGACTGGACACACCCGTGGCAAAATCGTTCTCAAGATCGCAGAGGAGCCGAAGTAGCAGAACCGAAAAATTCGCTGTCATGTTGAGCGAAGTGGGTGAAATGCGAAGCACAGGGCATTGCTGGCAGAACGCTTGAAATGATCCGAGATTCTTCTCCCGCGACTGCGGGATCAGAATGACATGACTATTATTGCAACGGTGGACTGGGATGCAGTTAGCGCCATCTCACAATTGATCGGTTCGCTAGCTGTTGTTTTATCCGTGCTGTATCTGGCTATGCAGGTGCATCAGAGCACGCGGGTGGCCAAGCTCGCCATGCAAGACGCCGCAGCAACGGCCCTGCGCGATGTGACCAAGCCTTTGATGGAAAACGCCGAGCTCGAAAGAATCTGGCGCGTCGGGCTCGAAGATATCGGTGCACTTTCAATCGAAGAGCGGGCGCGATTTTTCCATGCTGCTTACCAATTCTTGAAGGCGTTCGAAACCATCCATTTCCATCACGTCTACGGAATGATGGACAGGGACCTCTTCGAGGGTTGGCACGGACTGCTTCGACATTACGTTGTTGCACCGGGCATGGCTCATTACTGGAAGCTTCGGCCCGAAGTTTTCTCCAAACGGTTTCGGAATTTCGTTAACTCGCTCGAACCGCCGACCGATCAACGCACCGTTGGTACCTTGTTCAGGGAGGGACAAGAGTAATGGAACGCGATGGTAGAGACGGCGCGCTGCGCCGTGTGAACGCCGCAGCACAGCGCCTCACGCTACTTACATGGTCCCGGTACAGGGATCACGAATTTGCCGTCTTTCTCAGCGACGAAGTTCTCGGAGCTGCTGGATGAGCTGCCGCTTCCGTCCTTTGTCTCAACCTTGATCACTAACTTTTTCGTCGGTTTGAGATTCAGGCAAACTTTACCGGTCGGTCCGTCCATCGGTGTCGTCGCTTTTTTAACATCCTCCGGCGTGAGATTAACAAGCTCAATGCTGGTAATCTTTTCCCCAGCCCCGCCGGACTGCATCATCTTGTAAAATTCGAGCGCTGCCGGATCGGAGCCCTGTCTGTAAAGGAAAGCCTCCAGAGTGGCTGTGTCCTTGCTTTCCATTGCTGTCTTGTATTTGTCGGTGAATGCCTTTTCCTGCGCGGGCGTGGCTGCCACGATTGTCAACGCGAGCGTAACCAAGAGTACGCCGGATAATAAGAACAGTCTCGATGAGTTTTTCATGGCTGCCACCGTAGTCGGCTTGATTTCTGCCATGCAAGCCAATTCGAAAAAGAAAAATCGTTGCTCACTCGCGCTGCGCGGAGTATTCCACTCTGCCCGTCCGGGCGTCGATAGCCGCCGATGAACATCCACGAATATCAGGCCAAGGAGTTGTTGCAGAAATTCGATGTGGCTACAACGCGCGGCAAAGTCGCAGCGACGCTTGATGAAGCGGAGCAGATCGCGCGTGAACTGGGCGACATCGATATTGTCGTTAAGGCACAGATCCACGCTGGCGGCCGCGGCAAAGGAACTTTTAAAAATGGGTTTAAGGGCGGGGTGCACGTTCGCAAAACGCCTGATGAAATCCGCGATGTTGCGGCGAAAATGCTCGGACAAATTCTAGTGACGCACCAAACCGGGCCCGACGGTCGCAAGGTAAACAAAGTGCTGGTCGCGGAATCGGCCGATATTGCGCGGGAAGTTTACTTTGCTGTTCTGCTCGATCGCGCGACAGCTGCGCCGGTAATCGTCGCGAGCACGGAAGGCGGTGTTGAAATTGAGTCTGTTGCCGCGAAATCGCCCGAGAAAATTGTTCGAGAGCCGATTAACCCGTTAGCCGGCCTCCAACCATACAAGGCCCGGAAACTGACAAAACAACTTGGTTTCGAATCAACCCAGCTAAAGAACGCATCGAAATTATTCGAAGGCCTTTATCGTACTTTTACTGCGTATGATTGCTCGATGGTCGAGGTCAACCCACTGGTCGTTACCAACAAAGGCGAAGTCCTGGCGCTGGATGCCAAGTTCAACTTCGACGACAACGCGCTGTACCGTCATCCGGAAATCGGGGCGATGCGTGACATAGCCGAGGAAGACCCGCGCGAAGTCGAAGCATCAAAACATGGACTCAATTACATTGGACTGGACGGCAACATAGCCTGCCTCGTCAATGGCGCCGGCCTGGCCATGGCTACCATGGACATCATAAAGTTTTACGGCGGCGAACCGGCGAATTTTCTTGATGTTGGTGGCGGCGCGACGGAAGAGCAGGTGACCGAAGCTTTCAAAATCCTGATCGCCGACAAAAAAGTAAAAGCAATTCTGGTGAATATTTTCGGCGGGATCATGAAATGCGACGTGATCGCCGAAGGCATCATAAACGCCGCGAAAACAGTCAAACTGTCAGTGCCGCTCGTAGTGCGTCTTGAAGGAACCAATGTCGATCGAGGAAAACAGTTGCTGAAGGAGAGCGAAATCGAGTTGATCGCTGCGGATGATCTCGCAGATGCAGCGCAAAAAGTCGTTGCTGCGACAAAAAGCAAATGAAGGTGAGGCCAGCAATCGTCTTGCTTGCGCTCACCGCGGCGGTTTGCGGAGAGGAACTTCCGCGCAAATCCAAAGCGCCGCGCGAGAGTTATCCAAATGTCGATGTGATTTATGATTCGGTGACGATGCCCGACGGCAAACGCTTGCGCAGCATTATCACCAGGCCGCGTGACGCCAAACACAAATTGCCGGTAATTTTTCTCACCGGTTGGCTGAGTTGCGACTCGGTCGAAGCGCCAACGGACACCAAAGATACGATGGGACTGATTTTGCGCGGACTCGCGCAAATGCGAGGGTTTTGCCTGTTCAAGATTGACAAGCCAGGGTGCGGCGATAGCGAGGGCGATTGTTCGCAAACCGATTTCGATACAGAGCTTGCTGGGTACCGCGCCGCATTTCGTGCTTTGAAGAATTACGACTTCATCGACTCAGACCGCGTATACATTTTCGGCAGCAGCAATGGCGGTGGATTCGCACCGTTGGTTCCGGAGACGGAATCAGAACGGGCACAGGTTCTCGGTTACATCACAATCGGCGGTTGGGTCAAAACGTGGTTCGAGCACATGCTGGACATTGAACGACGGCGTTTTGCATTGATGAAAAAATCGCCGGGCGAAGTCACTGATCGAATAAAGAAAGTCACCACACTTTATTACGAGTGGTTGATCAACGGCCACAGCGTAGCGGACATTTTGAAAGGAAAACCTGAGCGAGCAGAACTATGGCCTGAAGGGAAAGACCAAACCCATCTTTATGGACGCCCGCTGAAATTTTATCAAGACTTGCAGAGGCTGAATCTCGCTGCCGCATGGTCTCAAGTAAAAGTCCCCGCGCTAATTTTGCACGGTCAATACGACTGGATTATGAGTCGCGAAGATTCTGAGTTGATTGCGCAAATTGTGAACGGGACCATCCCCGGCGCGGCGCGTTTTATTGAAGTGCCGGACATGGGGCACGGCGGACAGCATTATCTGAGCATGGCAGACGCGTTCGCTGGCAAAGAAGCACCATTCGATCCGAAAATTATTCGGACCATGACAGATTGGTTGGAGCAACAACAACGGAAACCCGCAGGATGAAAATTAAGGAAATAGGATTTGTTGGTATTCCCATAACTGACATCCCACGATCGCGAAAATTCTATGAGGATGTTCTTGGTCTGCACGTCTCCGAACAAATGATGGGCGGAAAATGGATCGAGTATGCAGTCGGCAATAGCACGCTAGCGATTGCGAATGTTGGTGAGCAGTGGAAACCATCAGATCAAGGGACAGGTGCCGCGCTGGAGGTCGAAAATTTCGAGGAAGCAATTAAGCAGCTCAGAAGTCAAGGCGTTCGATTCGCTGCTGAGCCGTTTGAAACGCCGTGTTGTCACATGGCTGTGGTGCAAGATCCGGATGGAAACAAGCTCATAATTCACAAGCTCAAACCCGAAAACGAGAAAGGAGTCTGCATATGATCACAAACGAAGTGGCATTTGTTGCCATTGCGGTTTCTGACAAGGAACGCGCGCGAAAATTCTATCAGGAGACGTTGGAATTAAAACCTACGCGCACACAGATGGATGGCGGATGGATCGAGTACGATCTTGGCCCAACCACAATAGGAGTGGGTTGTCACCCCGCTTGGCAACCTTCGCGCGATGGGACAACTGTGGCGTTCGAGGTGCAAAATTTTGATGATGCTTACAAGAAGCTAAAAGAACGTGGAGTCAGCTATGACATTGAGAAAATGGAGACGCCAGTTTGCTGGATGGCGCA